>JAESGS010000159.1_pt1 | contig 102486 bp, 58 predicted proteins | sample 9269761 | NCBI WGS metagenome assembly JAESGS01 (sample SAMN15741799, study PRJNA653493) | algae metagenome | isolation source: Cyanosarcina radialis HA8281-LM2 and co-occurring heterotrophs from damp... | place: USA: Makauwahi cave, Hawaii | collected 2011-01-06 | reverse complement strand
CGCGCGCCGGCCCGGGGGGGGGTGGGGGGGGGGGTGGGGGGGGGGGGGGGGGGGGGGGGGGGGCCCCCCCCCCCCCCCCCCCCGAGTTCCCTCCCTCCGACGCGATCCTCACCGCGGGGGGAAGGCGTACCCCCCTCCCTAACCCTCCCCCCCAAGGGGGGAGGGAACAAAGCCAAAACCAAGGTTCGTACCCAACTGAGCTAATGCCGCCCGCCGCGGCGGTTCGCGGTTCGCTTCCATCCGCTTCACCAGCGCGTACACGGCCCGGTTCAGCGGCGCGTCCGCCCGCCCGTCGGCCAGCCGCAGCAAGTGGCCGTTGTAGTTCTCGATCTCCGTCCGCCCCCGCTCGATCTCGCCGGCCATCGAGCAGTACGTCCCCCGCAGCGACGGCTCGAACGCCCGCGCCATCAGCCGGGCCAGCCACCGCCGGCGCAGAATCTTCGCCACCGTCCGCGGGTGGAACGGGCCGACCTTGCCCAACTCGATCCCGGCCGCCGTCAGGATCGTGTAGTTCTCCTGGATGAGCGCGAAGAACAACCGCCGGGCGTGCGGGTCGCTGAGCAGTTGCCCGTTGTCGATCCCGGCCGCGGCCGCGAGCGGCGAGATGGCGGCGTTGTACAGGAGCTTCGTGTGCTTCACCGGCAGCACGTTCGCCACCAGCTTCGGGACGAACCACTCCCGCGTTCCCGGCCGGTCGAGCTTCCCCATCAGCCACTTCACGCCCGCGGTGAGCAGCCGATCCCCGCGGCCGCCGAGGTGCAGCTCCCCCGGCCGCGTGATGCGGGCTTCGATCCGGTCCGCCGGGCACGCCGCGACGAACGACGCGATCCCTTCCGACGAGTGGCCGAAGCTGTCGAGCCGCGGGTCGAAGCCGTTCTGGATCGGGATGAGCGTCGCCGTGAACGGAACCTTCGCCAGCACCGTCGCGTTGTCGTAGCACTTCACGCACAGCAGGATGACGCCGTGCTCGTCCGGCGTCCACTCGGCGAACGGCACGACGCCTAGCCCGTTCGCCCGGCCCCACGCGACCTTCGCCGGGTTCGCCTCGACGAACGTGACGGCCACGCCGGCCGCGCGGAGGGCCGCGCCGACGGCCGAACCGATCCCGCCCGCCCCGACGACCGTCACCGCGTCCGTGCCCATCGCGTCGTTCCCTTGAACCGCCTCAATTCAACCGCTAACCTACGCTTCAGCCCTTCCCTCGGCCCCTCGCAGGCGGACCATGGCGCTGACGCTCGAACAGTACGCGGCCAACTACCTGCCGACCCGCGGGCTGCCGTGGCCGATCCCGCCGAAGCCGGAGCCGAAGACGGCCAAGCCGCACGTCACCCGGCTGCCGGTCAAGGCCGTGATGTGGACCGCCTACGGAACGCTGTTGAACACCCTCCAGGGGGAGCTGCTGTTCGAGCACCCGCAGCAGTTCGTCACCGACAACGCGCTCGACAAGACGATCAAAGAGTTCAACATGTGGAACTCGATGAGCCGCAAGCCCGGCGCGCCGGCCGAGCAGATGCGGGACTACTACACGAAGGCCCTGACCACGCTCCGGATGCTCGGCCACGGCCAGGAGAAGCACCCGGAGGTGGCGGCCGAGAAGGTGTGGGAGGACATCGTCAAGAAGCTGATGCAGAAGGAGTACAAGTTCGACGTCGGCGTGTACGGGGCGATGAACGAGTTCGTGAAGAAGGTCGCGTACTTCTACCACGCGAGCATCCAGGGGTGCGCCGCGTACCCGGACGCGGCCGCCGCCGTCCGCCTCCTCGCCGACCGCGGCGTGACGAACGGCCTCCTGACGGACGGCCAGTGCTTCACCCCGGCCCAGATTCACAAGGCGTTCCGCGATGACGACCCGGACTTCGACGTGAACGCCTTCTTCCCGGCGAACCTGCGGGTGATCTCCGCGGAGAGGCACGCGAAGAAGCCGTCCGAGACGCTGTTCAAGGCGGCGGTGGCGGCGGCCGCGGCGCGGGGGCTGAAACCGGAGCAGGTGCTGCACGTCGGGTCGAACCTGGTGCGGGACATCGCCCCGGCGAAACGGTGCGGGTTCCGCACGGCCCTGTTCGCCGGGGACAAGAACTCGCTGGTCGCGACGGCCGACCACCTGAAGGAGCCGGAGTTCCGCCCGGACGTGTTGGTGACGGAGCTGACGCAGCTCGTGGACGTGGCCGGGTAAGGCGGGAACGGGTGTCCCTCGCCGCGGGCAAGTTTTAGAATAGCCCCGCGACCCCCGTAGGAGACTCCCCCATGCCGCCGGGCCAACCCCCCGTCGTCGATCTCGACGCCCTCGACTTCACGAGGCTACTCGCGGACCAAGAGCAAGTTCTCGCGGTCAACCCGCACCGGCACGAACTCGTGCTGCTCACCGGCATCGTGGCCATCGACGCCGAGAAGCACACGATCGTCGGGTTCAAGGACCTCGGCCCGGACGAGTTCTGGGTCCGCGGCCACTTCCCGAAATTCCCGGTCATGCCCGGCGTCCTGATGTGCGAGGCCGCGGCGCAGCTCACCAGCTACTACATGTACCACCAGAAGATCGTGCCGCCGGACAAGCTCGTCGGCCTCGGCGGGATCGAGTCGGCCCGGTTCCGCGCCCCGGTCCGCCCCGGCGACCGGCTCGTCCTCGTCGGCGTCGGCAAGCGGACCAGCCCGAAGCTGACCCGGTTCGAGGTGAACGGGTACGTGAGGCGGGCCGGCACGCACGACCTCGCGTTCGAGGCGACGATCCTCGGCGTCACGCTCGGCACGCTGGAGGACCTGCTCCGTGCGTAAGCCGCGGAAGCTGGCGGCCGACGAGATCGCCCCGTTCGTCTGGCAACTGCCGCCGGACCGGTACGGCCGCTGGGGCGAAGTCCCCCGCGGCGACACCCCGCCCCCGTCGCGGATCGACTGGCACGAACTCTTCGACAACGCCAACCCGGTCGAGGTCGAGGTCGGGTTCGGCAAGGGCCTGTTCCTCGTCACGAGCGCCACGGCCCACCCGGAGACGAACTACTTCGGCATCGAGATCGTCCGCAAGTACCAACTGTACGCCGCGGACCGGATCGCCCGGCGGCAGTTGCGGAACGTGCGGACGACCTGTGCCGACGCGAAGCTCGTCCTCCGCGACTTCGTGGTCCCGGCGAGCGTGTCGGTGGTTCACGTCTTCTTCCCGGACCCGTGGTGGAAGCAGCGGCACAAGAAGCGGCTGCTGTTCACGCCGGAGTTCGCCGACCTGGTGACCCGCGTGCTGATCCCTGGCGGGAGGCTGCACTTCGTCACGGACGTGCAGGACTACTTCGAGTGGGTGACCGGCACGCTCGTCGCCATGCCCGCGTTCAAGGCCCTGCCGCCGCCGACCGAGAACGCGCCGGCGCACGAACTCGACTACCTCACGAACTTCGAGCGGAAGTTCCGGCAGGAAGGCCGCCCCATCTATCGCTCGCTTTACGAGAAGGTCTGACCGGTGAACCTGATCCGCCGCGTCGGTCCCGTGCCGGTCGTGTTCCTCGGCTTCTGGCTGTTGCTGCTGGTCGGCGGCCGGGTGAAGCTGCTCCGCGACCCCGGCACGTTCTGGCACACGACCGTCGGCGAGAAGGTCCTGCGCGACGGGTTCTTCGCCGGCGACCCGTTCACGTTCACGCACGCCGACGCCCGGTGGGTTCCGCACCAGTGGCTCGGCGAGGTCGTCATGGCCCTCGTCCACCGCGCCGGCGGGTTCGACGCCTACGTCCTGCTCGCCGCGTCCGTGCTGGCGGCGCTCTTCACCTGGCTGACGGTCCGCCTCCTCCGCACCGGGCTGACCCCGGCCGCGGCCGTGCTCGTCGTGCTGGTGGCGCTCGCGGCGGGGGCGTTGCAATTCCACGTCCGGCCGCTCTTGCTCACGATGGTCGGTATGACGCTCGTGGCCGTGCTGCTCACCGGGTACGAGGCGGGCCGGATTTCACTCGCGAGGCTGTTCTGGCTCGTGCCGTTCTTCGTGGTCTGGACGAACACGCACGGCGGGATGCTCGGCGGGTTCGCGACGCTCGTTCTCGCGTGGCTCGGCTGGACGGCGGCGAAGCTCGTCGGCTGGCCGACGCCGTTCCGCACCGCGAAGGACATCGGCGGCTTCCTCCTGCTGACGCTGCTCTGCGGGCTGACCGCGTTCGCGAACCCCTACGGGTGGGAAATCCCCCGCGCGTGGTGGCTCATCATGAGCGGCCCGAAGATTCCGGACCTGATCGAGGAGCACAAGCGGCTCGACCCGGCCGAGTTCACGGCCTGGCCGCTGTTCGCGTTCGCGGCGGTGTACCTGTTCGTCCTCGCCGGGCTGCGGGAGCGGCCGCGGGTGAGCTGGCTGTTGCCGCTCTTGTGGCTGGCGCAGGCGTTCCTCCGCGTCCGGCACGGGCCGCTGTTCGCGCTCGTCGGGTTGGTGGCCGTCATCGAGATGTGGCCGCGGACGCGGTGGGCCGCGAAGCTCGCGGCGAAGCGGCCGGACCTGTACGACCCGGCGAGAGGCCGCTTCGCGGCCCCGGCGTGGGCGTGGCTGATTCCCGCGCTGCTCGTCGTCGGCGTGCTGCTGATCCAAGCGAACGGGATCGTCGCGCCGGTCGTCGGCCGCGGGTGGGCGGACTTCGACCGCGAGAAATGGCCGGTCGAACTGCTGCCCATGCTGAAGGAACACGAGCCGAAGCCCGGCGAGCCGAACCGGTTGTTCAACTCGTGCAACCTCGGCGGGTTCGCGATCTACCACGCGCCGGGGTACAAGGTGTTCCTCGACGACCGGGCCGAGTTGTTCGGCGACGAGTTCCTCGCCGAGTTCGTGGCCGCCGACCGGCCGGGCCACGCGGCCGCGAGGCTCGACGCGTGGGAGCGGCAGTACGGCCGCTTCGCGTTCGCCCTCGTGACGCCGCGGAGCGCGTTCGCCGAGGCGTTTCGTGCGCGGCCGGGCTGGGCGCTGGTCGGCGAGTCGCCCGCGGCCGCGTTCTTCCGGTGGAACCCAGAGCGGTAGCGACGGGGTGAGTCGAACGTATCGCCCGCGCCTATATAGCCGCCGGCTTGCCGGCGGGGTTTTGCGACCCCGAAACCCCGCCGGCAAGCCGGCGGGTATATAGGGTTGTCAGCCCGTACAACTCCTCCATGCGCATTCCCACGAACGTCGTGACCGGGTTCCTCGGCGTCGGCAAGACGACGGCCATCCTCGACCTGCTCGCCCGCAAGAATGACGGCGAGCGGTGGGCCGTCCTCGTCAACGAGTACGGCGAAGTCTCCATCGACCACGCCATCCTCGAAGGCGGGGGCGGCGACGGCGTCACCGTCCGCGAGGTCGCCGGCGGCTGCGTCTGCTGCGCGACGGCCCCTTACCTTCAAGTTGCGCTTCACCTGTTGCTCACGGAGGCGAAGCCGCACCGCTTGATCGTCGAGACGACCGGCCTCGGCCACCCGGCCCGGCTGATCGACACCCTCCGCGGCAGCTACGCCGACCGGCTCGACGTGCGAGCCACGGTCGCCGTCGTCTCGCCGGACGACTTCACGACGCCGGGGATGCTGGAAAACCCGGTCTTCCGCGAGCAGGTCGATCTCGCGGACGTGCTGGTGTTGAACAAGCTCGACCGCGCGGACGAGAAGCTCGTCGCGGACTTCCAGGCGTGGGCGAACGCCGTCTACCCGCCGAAACTGCTCGTCGCCGCGACCCAGGGCGGCCGCCTCGAACGCGGCTGGCTCGACCTCGGCGGGACTTCTCTCTCACTCTCGACAGCGGAACGCGGCGCGGCCGACCTCCCGCCGCAGGAATCGCGCTCGCCGGAGCCGGGGATGCCGCTACGGTTCATCTCGGACGGTTCGCCACCCGCGTGCGGTTGGATTTTTTCCCCGCGGGACGTGTTCCGCGAACCGGCGCTGTTGAAGCTGCTCGGCGAGCTGGCCGGCACGTCGCGGCTGAAGGGCGTCTTCCGCGTCGAGGACGACTGGCTGACAGTCAACCGCTTCGGCACGGCCACGACCGTGTCGCCGACCCAGTACCGCCGCGACAGCCGCGTCGAGGTGTTTTCCGACTCGACCGACTGGACCGATCTCGAACGCCGGTTGCTCGCGTGCCTCGTTGCGGGTACAGTCTGAGTAACCCGCCCGCTCCTTCCGGACCCCGAGATGCTCTCCCGCTCCCTGGCGATCCTCCTCCTGCTCGCACCCGTCGCCGTCGCGCAGAACGACTCTGGCCCCGGCGACGTGCCGCTCCTCGCGTGGCACTTCGACAAGCCGAACGAACTCGGCGTCAAGAACGCGACGCTCGACGCCGGCCCGCGGCCGCCGACCTACCCCGGCTTCTCGGCCGCGAACCGCGCTTACGACTTCGCCGCCCAATCCGTCGTCACCGTCCGCGAATCGGATTTGCCCAACGCCAACCTGCGGTTCGGGCCGAAGGACGCGATCACGCTCGAAGCCTGGGTGAAGGTCGCGGAGTTGAAGGACGGCGCGTACGCCTACGTCGTCGGCAAGGGCCGCAACGGGAAGAAGGGGTTCGCCGAGAAAAACCAGAACTACGCCCTGCGGCTGAAGGGCGAGAAGGGCGAGGCCCGCGTCAGTTTCCTGTTCGCGAGCGAAGGCACGAAGAACAAGCCCGGCGACTGGCATCGGTGGACGACGACGAAGGGGTTTACGTCGAACGCCTGGCACCACGTCGCGGTTTGCTTCACGTTCGGCACCGCGAAGTCGATCCGCGGCTACATCGACGGCGAGGCCGTCCCCGGCGCGTGGGACATGGGCGGCGCGACCGACCGCGCCCCAGTCGCGGACGGCGACGACCTGACGCTCGGCACCGGCAACGGCGGCGGGGCGGCGAACTCCTTCCGCGGTCAGGTCGATGACGTGACGATCTGGCGGACGGCTCTGCCGGACGCGGTGCTGACGAGCCGCTACCAGTTCGTGCCGCCGCCGCCGGTGCTGAACCGCGCCGACGTGCCGAAGGGCCGCGTGCTGGTGCAATTGTGCGAGCAGGGGATGCCGCAGCGGAACGTCTGGCCGGACGTGCCGCCGCCCGCGACCGAGACGTATTCCGAGGAGGCGTTCGGGTTCTTCGAGCTGCCGCAGAAGTACGTCGATACCGGCGTCCGCGGCGACCGCGGGTTCCCGACGCTCCTCCGCGCCGCGGCCGTGATGAACGTTCCCGCCGGCAAGCACCGCCTGCTCCTCCGCGGCCGCGGCGCGAGCCGCCTCTACATCGACAACAAGTTAATCCTCACGACGCCGTTCCCGTCCGGCGACGGGAGCGGGCACGGCCACGTCCGCACGCCGGACAGCTACCTGAACCTCGGCCCGGACTTCCGGTTCGCCCCGCCGGGCAACGCCGAGACGTGGGCCGAGTTCACGTCGCCCGGCGGCGAGCAGTTCGTCATCCTCGAAACGATCGTCGGCAGCTTCATGAACAAGAACAAGCGGCGGCCGGAACTCGGCGAAACCGTCGTCGCGATTTCCCACGCAGGGAAGCAAGACTGGCAACTGCTCGCGCCGGCCCGTGCCGTCCCGTACACGGACGACGGCTGGGCGGCGTATCACGCGGAACGCAGCGAGTGGCTCGCCAAGCGGAACGCCGAGGCCCGCGAGGCGAAGCGGCAGGAACATGCCGCGTATTGGCAGAAGCGGCGGGACGCGGCCCGCGACTGGCTCGCGAAGGCTGAGGCCGTGCCGGTCCCGGCGCTGCCGAAGGGCTACCCGGCGAACAACGCCATCGACCACTTCCTGGCCGCGAAGATCGAGACCGCGAAGGCCGACGCCGCGACCGCGAAGGCGGGCACGGTCGATTTCTTCCAGCACGTCCAGCCGATCCTCGAAGCGAAGTGCGTCGGCTGCCACACGAGCGCGAAGGCGAAGGGCGGCTTGCGACTGGACGACCGCGCGTCCGCGTTCGCCGGTGGGAAGCGGGACGGCCCGGCGGTGACGCCGAAGAACCCGGTCGAGAGCGCGATCCTCGCGCGGGTGAAGTCGCAGGACGAAGAGACGGTGATGCCGCCGAAGGGCGAGCGGCTGACGGCGGGGCAGATTCGCACGCTCGAAACCTGGGTCCGCGCGGGGGCGAACTGGCCGGAACTGAAGGTCGATCACACGACTGTCACCGGGCTGTCACCCGACCTCGTGTTCCTCCGCCGCGTCTTCCTCGACACCGTCGGCGTGGTCCCGACGCTCGACGAGATCGTCGCCTTCACCGCCGATGCTTCCCCCAACAAACGCGAGAAGCTGATCGACAAGCTGCTCGCCGACCCGCGGGCCGCCGACCACGGGATGGGCTACTGGCAGGACGTGCTGGCCGAGAACCCGAACATCCTGAACCCGACCTTGAACAACACGGGCCCGTTTCGGTGGTGGCTGTACGAGTCGCTCCTCGACAACAAGCCGATGGACCTGTTCGTGACGGAGCTGTTGCGAATGCGCGGCAGCTCCCGGTTCGGCGGGCCGGCCGGGTTCGCGGTGGCGTCGCAGAACGACGTGCCCATGGCCGCGAAGGGCACGATCGTCAGCACCGCGTTCCTCGGCGTGGAGATGAAGTGCGCCCGCTGCCACGACGCCCCGGCCCACCGCTCGACGCAGGAGGACTTGTTCCAACTGGCCGCGATGCTCGACGGGAAGACGATCAAACTGCCGGCGACGAGTACCGTGCCGCTGGACAAGGTCCACGGCGGCGGCCGCAAGCCGCTCATCAGCATCACGCTGAAGCCGGGCGCGGACATCGCCCCGGCGTGGCCGTTCGCCGCGTTCGTGCCCGAGAACGTGGGGAAGGAACTCGCGGAGTTCCCGAACGAGACCCGCGACCGGTTGGCGGCGCTCGTCACCGCCCCGCAGAACGAGCGGTTCGCCCAGGTGATCGTCAACCGAATCTGGAAGCGGCTCATGGGCCGCGGCATCGTCGAGCCGGTGGACGACTGGGAGCGGGCGAAGCCGACGCACCCGGAGTTGCTGAAGTGGCTGGCCCGCGAGTTCGTGCGGGACGGGTACGACGTGCGGAAGCTGTCGAAGTTGATCCTCGCGTCGCACGCTTACCAGCGGGCGGCGGACGAGTCGCTGAAGGAAACGCCGGTGCTGTTCACCGCCCCGGCCCGGCGGCGGCTGGCGGCCGAGCAGGTCGTCGATTCCCTGTTCGCCGCGACCGGCAAGCCGATGAATTTGGAGGAAGTCAGCCTCGACATCGACGGCTCCCGCGACCTCGGCAACTCGATCTCGCTGGGGAACCCGCGGCGGTCGTGGATGCTCACGTCCACGTCCAACGAGCGGGACCGGCCGAGCCTCGCGCTGCCGCGCATCCAGGCCGTGACGGACGTACTCGCCGCGTTCGGCTGGCGCGGCACGCGGCAAGACCCGACGAGCGTTCGCGAGCTGTCCCCGAACGTGCTGCAACCGGCGATCCTCCAGAACGGCGTCCTCGGCACGTGGCTGACGCGGCTGTCCGACGACCACGGGTTCACCCGGCTCGCGATCGAGGCGGAGTCGCCGGGGAAGCTGGTAGACGCGATGTTCCTGCGAATCCTCACCCGCCCGCCGACCGACGCGGAGAGGAAGCAGTACGCGGCGTACCTCACGCCGGGGTTCGAGAATCGCGTTCGCGACATGCCGCCGAAGGTCAAGGCGAAGCGGCTGCCGGAGCCATACGTGTCGTGGTCGAACCACCTCGACCCGCAATCGACGCTCGTTCGCCAGGCCCAGGAGGCCGCCGCCCGCGCCGGCGACCCGCCGACCACGCGGCTGTCCGCCGACTGGCGAGGCCGCGCCGAGGACGTGCTGTGGGCCGTGCTGAATTCATCCGAGTTCCTGTTTACGCCGTGAGACCGACATGAACCGCCGCGACTTCCTCGCATCGTCCGCCACCCTCGCGGCCCTGCCAGCCGTCGGCCGCGCCGCCTCGCTGAAGGGTAAGGCCGAGCACGTCATCTTCCTCTGGCTCGGCGGCGGCATGGGGCAGCTCGACACGTTCGACCCGAAAGCGAAGGCCGCCAACAAGGGGCCGAACAAGAAGGCCGGCTCCCTTTACGGTTCCGTCGAAACATCCGTGAAGGGCGTGCGGCTCTGCGAGCACCTGTCGAAGACCGCGAAGCTGATGGAGCACGTCACCGCCGTCCGCACGGTGAACCACAAGGTCGTGGACGAGCACGCGTTCGCCACGAACCTCGTCCACACCGGGCGGATGATTAGCGGCAACGTCACGTACCCGTCCGTCGGGTCGATCGTCGCCCACGAGCGCGGGGCCGCCGACCCGACGGTGCCGGCGTACATCCTGATCGGCTACCCGAACGTCAGCCGCGGGCCGGGGTTCCTCGGGTCGAAGGCCGGGTACGTCTACCTCACGGACACGGCCACCGGCCCGGCCGGGTTCACCCGCCCCGCCGACGTGAGTGAAGACCGTGCCGCGGCCCGGCAGAAGTTGCTCGGCGCGGTCTCCGGCAAGGCCGAGACCGGCTCGCCGCTCGCCGAGTACGAGGAGGCACAAGCCGCGGCCCTGCGGCTGGCCGGGCCGAAGTTCATGAAGCACTTCGACCTGAAGTCGGAACCCGGAAGCGTGCGGCAGTCCTACGGCGGCGAGTTCGGCCAGCGCTGCCTGCTCGCCCGGCGGCTAGTGCAGGCCGGGGTGCGGTTTATCGAGGTGTCGCACAACTTGAACTTCCTCAACGGGACCGGCTGGGACGTTCACAACGAGGGGATCGACAACCAGCACCTGCTCATCCAGGAACTCGACGCGGCCCTCGCCGGGCTGATCGCGGACCTGCGGGAGAAGAAGCTGCTGGACAAGACGCTGATCGTCGTCGGCACGGAGTTCGGGCGGCCGCCGGAGTTCGACGCCCGCGGCGGCCGCGGCCACCAGGGGACGGCGTTCTCGCTCGTCCTCGCCGGCGGCGGGCTGAGGCATTGTGGCGCTTATGGCGTGACCGACGACTTGAGCAAGACGATTCTGGAGAAGCCGGTGTCGATTCCCGACTTCCACGCGACGGTTCACGCGGCCGTCGGCATCGACCCGGCGAAGGAGCTGATGGACGGCTCGCGCCCCGTCCCGATCACCGACGGCGGCACGCCGATCGCGGCGATGTTTTCATAGTAGTAGGCACACTCCGTGTGCCGTCTCCTTCACGCCGCCGGGACCGTGTGCAGGTCACCGCGGCGCTTGGCAGACGGCACACGGAGTGTGCCTACTACTATGGCGACCCTTACGGCTTCGCCCGCTTCGGGTAGTCCGGCCGCTTGATCTCCTTCCGCGGCTCCTTCTTCAGCGCCTCCAGCGCCAGCTCGATCGCCTTCTCCAACTGCGGGTCCTTCCCGGCGATCAGGTCCTTCGGCAGCATGTCCACGTCGTAGTCTGGCGCAACGCCCTCGTTCTCGACCGTGAACCCCTCCTCCGGCGTCCAGATCGCGAAACTCGGCGCAGTCACCGTGCCGCCGTCTAGCAGCACCGGGTAGCCGCTGATGCCGACCAGGCCGCCCCACGTCCGCTTGCCGACCACCGGGCCGAGCTTGAACTTCTTGAACATGTACGGCAGCATGTCCCCGCCCGACCCGGCCCCCTCGTCCGCGATCATCACCTTCGGGCCGAACACGGCCGCGCTCGGCGACCGCCACTCCGTCCCGTACCGGGGTGCCCAGTACGACGCGAACGGCCGCCGGAGGATGTCGATGTAGTAGTCGGCGATCTGCCCGCCGCTGTTGAACCGCTCGTCGATGATGAGCGCGTCCTTGTCCACCTGCGGGAAGAAGTACCGCTTGAAGTACGCCACCCCCTGGCCGGCCGTGTCCGGCACGTACACGTACCCGACCTTGCCGTCCGTCGCCTTCGCGACCTTGCGGAGGTTCCCCTCGATCCACTCGCGGTTCCGCAGGGCCAGCTCGTTGCCGAGCGGCTCGACCGTCACCGTCCGGCTGTTCTTGCCGTCGGCCGTCGGCCCGACCGTCAGCTCGACCGACTTCCCGGCCGTGTTCTCGAACAGCGAGTAGATCGAGGTCGGCGGCTTCAGGTCCACGCCGCGGACGGCGAGCAGGAACTCGCCCTCCTTGACGTTCACCCCCGGCGCGGTCAGCGGCGACCGCAACTCGGACGTGAAGTTCAACCCGCTGTAAATCTTCTTGAACCGGTAGCGGCCGTCGGCGATGTCGTAGTCCGCGCCGAGAAGGCCGCCGCCGACGGTCTTCTTCTCGGTCACCCGCTCGCCGGGCGTCGTGTAGCTGTGCCCGACGGCCAGCTCCGAGAGCATCCAGCGGATGACCTTGTACAGGTCGCCGCCGTTGTTGACGTGCTCGAGGAACGGCTCGTACTTCTTCTTGACGGCCGGCCAGTCCGCGCCGTGCATGTTCGGGTCATAGAAGAAGTCGCGGTTGATCCGCCACGCCTCGTGCAGGATTTGCTTCCACTCGGCCCGCGGATCGACGCGCACTTCAATGGCGTCGAGGTTCAGTTTCTGCCCGCCGCCGCTGCCGGTCGGCGCGGGGGTGAGGGCCGTCGGCGTGGCGTCGCCGCCGCGGCGGCCGCCGAACCCGGACGGGATCACGCTGCCGCCGCCGGTGCTGGTGATGTACCAGTCGTCGCCCTGCTGGTAGAGCATCTTCTTGCCGTCCGGCGTCAGCTCGTAGGCCCGGACGCCGGCCTGCACGGTCGCGACCTTCCGGGACTCCACGTCGAACCGCAACAGCGTCCCGCCGCCGCCGAACCCGCCGGGGCCGCCCTCGCCGCGGTCCGGCCGGGACAGGACGAATACCTGATTCGCGGCCCCGGCCTGCAGGCTGCCGTAGCTGCCCGACGGCATCGGCAGTGCGATGATCCGTTGGTCGATGCCCTCGAAGTCAATGCGGAACTTCGCGTCGTCCTTCTTCTCCTTCGATTCCTCCTTCTTGTCGTCCTTCTTCTCCTCGTCCTTCTTGGCGTCGTCTTTCTTCTCCTCCTTCTCCTTGTCGATCGTTGGGCCGGGCCGACGGCCGGGGGGCGTCGGGGCTTGCGGCCCCTTCTCCTCGTCGCTCTCCTTCAGGAACGGCGACGCGGTGTCCTTTTGCAGCACGGCCATGAACACGCTGTACCGCGGCGACCGCGTGTCCGACGCCGACTGGGAGAACCCGTGCTTGCTCATCCCCGTGTCGCTCGACGACAGGAAGTACAGGTACTTGCCGTTCGCGTCGAACGCCGGGCTGGTCGCCTCGTTCAGCCCGTCCGTGACCGGGAACGAGGCGTTCTTTTCGAGCGAGTAGGCGTACACCCGCGACACCTTCGCCGGCGTGTCCATCGCGTACGTCACCCACTTGTTGTCGGGCGACCACGACGAGTGATAGATGCTCCGGTTACCCCCCTCGCTGGCCGTCACGATCTTCGTCGCCTTCCCAGTTTCCACGTCCAGCCAGTACAGGGACAGCGCGTTGTCGATGTACAGCAGCTTCTTCGAGTCGCGGGACCAGGCCGCGCCGTAGAAGAACCCGCCGCCCGGCAGCTTGACCGTCTTCTTCTCCCCCTTGCCGGTCTGCGGGGCGAGGACGAGCTGGTACTCGCCGCCGGCGTCGGAAAAGTACGCGATCGTCTTCCCGTCCGGCGACCACGTCGGGGCCCGCTCGTGGACGCCGGGGGTGCTGGTCAGGTAGCGGGGGTCGCCCTTCTCGGCCGGGACGGTGACGATCTCGCCGCGGAACTCGACGACGGCCCGCGACCCGCTCGGCGACACGCCGGCGTCGCGGACGTACTTCGCCCCCTTCACGAACCGCGCACGGGCCTCCGGCGAGTCCGTGGCGATGCCGATCTTCAACCGCGTCGGCGACGTTTCGCCCGGCTTCATCAGGTGCAAGTACCCGGCCTGTTCGAGAATCAGTCGGCCGTCGCCGTGGCCGATGTCGAGGACCGGGAAGTCCTTGAACTCGGTGAGTTGCTTCACGTCCTCGGTCGTCGGCTTCTGGCCGTTCGGCTTGAACGAGAAGACGTTGTACTCGCCCGCCCGGTCGGACCGGAAGTAGATCGTGTCGCCCAGCCAGTTCGGGTCGAGGTCGTTGCACCGGTCCTTCGGCTGCGGAATCTCCACCACGTCGTGGGTGGCCACGTCGTAGACCCAGATGCGGCTGTGCGTGCCGCCGCGGTAGTGCTTCCACTGGGCCGTGGCGTCGCGGACCGGCGTGTACGCGATGTACTTCCCGTCCGGCGAGTAGCACGCCTCGAACCCCCACGGGATCGGCAGCTGCGTCGGCATCCCGCCGGCCAGCGGCACGGTGAAGAGCTGAGCGTGCCGGTTCGAGTAGACGTTCCGGTTGGACGAGAAGAGGATGGCGTCCCCCTTCGGCGTGAACCCGCGGACCTGGTCCGGGCCGGGGTGGTACGTCAGCCGCGTCGGCGACCCGCCTTCGACGGGGATCGTGTACACGTCCAGGTTGCCGTCGTATTGGGCGCTGAACGCGAGGATCGCGCCGTCCGGCGAGAAGACCGGGTAGGCTTCGATCCCCATGTCGGTCGTGAGCCGCTTGGGGTTCTTGCCGTCGAGGTCGGCGGTCCACAGGTCCTCGCCGTAGACGAACGCGACCTTCTTCGCGCTGACGGCGGGCATCGAGAGCAGCCGCGTGTCCTCGGCGGCGTTCGCGGCGGCGGCCGACGCGACGGCGACGAGGGACAGTAAGAGTTTCCGCATGGATGAAGCACTCCGGGGGGCGAAGCACGATGAAACGGGAGGGTCGGAGGAAATGATAGCAATTCGGTAAAGATTCGCCCCGCCCGACATCAGCGAGCGTCGGCCCGTTTTCACCCCGAAGGGGTGGGAGATATTAGCCCAGGGCAAGGGCCGCAGGCCCGCCGCCCTGGGTGGCGGTCGCAACCACCCGCAGGCTGTAAGCCTGTGACAAGGCGGTCCCGGACACGCACATGCGCCCGCGTCCCCGCGCCCAGGGCGTTGCCCTGGGCTAGGCGCTGCCACCCCTTCGGGGTGAAAACAATTCTCGCGCGTGATGTGTACGAATTATCATTATAGGTGTCGCGTCAACCCAGGTGGCGATTCCGCCACGGGGGGGCCACCCGTGGCGGTGGCGGCGGTGGCGGTGTCGCTGCCATTCCGGCAGGTCGCCGGTCCGATTCTCGTTGACCCTCTCTCATCGCCCCCTCAAACTATCCGCACCCTCACTCCCCGGCTGGCATGAGTTCCTCCGTCCGACCAGAAGACGTGGCCCGGTACGTCCCCGCGTTCCTGCGGGCGCGGACGGCCACGTACACCGACCCACTGACGGACGCGACCGCGGAGGCAGCCTACGCCGCCGTGCTATTCGCCGACATCTCCGGCTTCACGGCCCTCAGCGAGCGGCTAGCCGCGAAGGGGGCCGACGGCGTCGAGGAGCTGACGCAGGCGCTCAACTCGTACTTCGGCAAGATGATCGAGGTCGTCACCGCGCACGGCGGCGACGTGGTGAAGTTCGCCGGCGACGCCATGCTCGCGTTCTGGCCGGTGAACACGGAGCGGGAACTGGAGGCCGTCACCGGCGTGGCGGCGAGTTGCGGGTTAGACGTGCAGGAGGCGCTGAAAACGTTCGTCGCGGCGACGGGTCATCGCCTCTACCTCCGGGTCGGCGTCGGGGCCGGGCCGGTGTTCGTCGTCAGCGTCGGCGGCGTGTTCAAGCGGTGGGAGTTCGTCGTCGTCGGCCCGCCGGTGATCGAGGCGACTCTCGCCAGCGGCGCGGGCGAGACCGGGCAGGTGGTCCTCGGCCTGCGGGCGTGGGGCTTGTTGAAGGAGACCGGCCGCGGCACGGAACTGACGCCGGAGTTCGCCCGGATCGACGCGCTGCCGCCGGCGGACGCATCGCCGCTCGTGCCCGTGCCCGTGCCGGACGAGGCCGTGCCGAACCTGCTCGCGTTCGTCCCGGCCGCGATCCACCGCCGCCTCGCCGCGCGGCAGACCGGGTGGCTCGCGGAGATGCGCCGCGTCACGGTGCTGTTCGTGAACCTGCCGGAGCTGAACTTCCGCACGACGCTGGCGAAGTCGCAGGAGGTGATGGTCGCCCTGCAAACGGAGCTGTACCGGTACGAGGGGAGCGTCAACAAGCTGAGCACGGACGAGAAGGGCGTGACGTTCGTGGCCGCCCTCGGCCTGCCGCCGCTGGCGCACGAGGACGATTCCGTCCGCGGCACGCTCGCCGCGCTCGCGATCCACGCGAAGCTGCGGGAACTCGGTTGGAAGTGTTCCGTCGGCGTGACGAGCGGCCGCGCGTTCTGCGGAACGATCGGCAGCGACGTGCGGTGCGAGTTCACCATGATCGGCGACGTGGTGAACCTGTCCGCCCGGCTGATGACCGCGGCGAAGGGCGGCGTCCTGTGCGACGAGGCGACGTTCAAGGCCGGGGTCGAGCGGTTCGAGTGGGAAATCCTGCCGGCGGTGCAACTGAAGGGGAAGGCCCACCTCACGCCGATCTTCCGCCCGCTGCGGGTGGCGCAGGACGTGGTCGGCCTCAAGCACTCGCAAGAGATGGTCGGCCGCACGGCCGAGCAACAGCGGCTGGACGCGATCACCCGCGACCTGCTCGACGACCGGAAGTCGGCCGTCGTGCTGATCGAGGGCGAGGCCGGAATCGGCAAGTCCACGCTCGTCGCCAACGTCCTGCGCCGCGCCCACAAGCTGAAACTGACGACGTGGCTCGGCGCGGCCCTCGCCATCGAGCGCTCGACGCCGTACTTCCTCTGGCGGTCGATCTTCCGCCAGCTCTTCAAGCTCGACTCGCACGATTCGCTCGAAGTCCAGCGGCAGCAGGTGTTGAAGCACCTCGCGTTCGACCCGGACCTGGAACACCTCGCCCCGCTGCTGGACGTGGTGCTGTCACTCGACTTCCCGCCGACGCCGCGGACGGCCGAAATGTTCGGCGAGGTCCGGCTCAGCAACACGAACGCGCTCTTGATCCGCCTGCTAACCCGCGAGACGGAGGCGGCCCCGCTGCAACTGATCCTCGAAGACTGTCACTGGCTCGACTCGGCGTCCTGGGCGCTCGTCCGGCAGGCGGCCGAACACGTCCCGGCCTTGCTCATCGTGATCGTCACGAGGCCGCTGACGGAGCCGTACCCGCGCGACTACTTACCAATCGCCAACGCGCCTTCTACGCACAAGCTGCCGCTCAGCCCGCTGTCGTCCGACGAGAGCATCGCGCTCGTGAAGCGGCGGCTCGGCGTGGCCGACGTGCCGGGGCCGATGGCCGAGGTGCTGCGTGCGAAGGCGCAGGGCAACCCGTTCTTCGTGGAGGAGTTGGCGTACTCGCTCCGCGACACCGGGAAGATTCAGGTCCGCGACGGGCACTGCACCATCACCGCGGCGGAAGACCTGCGGACGCTGCCGTTCCCGGACAACGTGCAGGGCGTGGTCACGAGCCGGATCGACCGCCTCGCCCCGCCGGAGCAACTGACGCTCAAGGTGGCGAGCGTCATCGGCCGGACGTTCACGAAGAACCTGCTGCGGGACGTGTCGCCCATCGAGGACGACAAGCCGCACCTGGACCGCCACCTGGACACGCTCATCTCGCAGAGCCTGACGACGCAGGACGCGCCGGACCCGGACCCGGCGTACAGCTTCAAGCACGTCATCACGCAGGAGGTGTCGTACCAGATGATGCCGCCGGCGCAGCGGAAGAAGCTGCACCAGGTCGTCGCCGAGTGGTACGAGGCCCACCACCAGGGCGACCTGTCGCCGTTCTTCCCGCTGCTCGCGAAGCACTGGTCGAACACCGATCGCGGGGCGAAGGCCATCGACTACCTGGAGAAGTCCGGCGAGAACGCGATGCGGGACTGCGCCCCGGAGGAGGCGGTCGCGTTCTTCTCGCAGGCCCTCGCGCTCGACGGGGAGACGGGCTTCCGCGCCGACCGGTTCCGCCGGGCGCGGTGGCAGCGGCAGCTCGCGGAGGCGCACTACAACCTCAGCGACCTCGGCACGGCCCTCGGCCATTACAAGACGGCCCTCGACCAGCTCGGCTACCCGATGCCGGTCACCGCCGCGGGGTACGTCGTCGCGGCGATGAAACAGTTCGCGAAGCAGTTGGTCCACCGCGCCGTCCCGCGGTTCTTCGTCGGCCGCCGCAAGGACCAGGCCGAGGCCCGGCTCGAAGCGGCGCGGGCCTACGAACGGCTGGTGCAAATCCACTACCTCAACAACGCGAAGGTCCCGTCCGTCCACGCCGCCTACAAGGCGCTCAACCTGTCGGAGACGGTCGGGGAGTGCCCGGAGTTGGCCCGCAACTACTCGCACGCGGCCGTCTTCAGCGGCCTGCTCATGATGCACGCATCCGCACGCGCTTACGTGAAACGCGCCCGTGCGATGGCGGAGCGGGTGAACCAGCAGTCGTGTTCCGCCTACGTCGAGTTCATCTGCGGCGTCTACTGGGTCACGGTCGGCGGGTGGGACGAGGCGGACCGCAACCTGTCAAAGGCGATGGAGATCACGGACCGCATCGGCGAACGCCGCCGGTGGTACGAGAGCGGGTTCACGCTGGCGAACGCATTCTCCCGCCGCGGCGACTTCCGCGCCAGCGTCGCCCTGGCGGAGAAGCTGCACCGCGTCGGCACGCAACGCGGCGTGCCGCAGGTTCAAGTGTGGGGGCTGAGCTGGCAACTCGCCTGCCTGCTCGGCATCGAGCCGCAGAGTCCGACCTTGCTCACACTCGAAACGGCACTCGCGAACTGCCTGGAATCGCACCGCACGGTCCCGCTGGCGGACCAGATTCTCGGCTACGGCGTCCTCGCCCTCTCGCAGTGGCGGCGGGGCGAGAAGTTCGCCGCCCGGCTGACGACGGAGGCGGCCGAGCGGATCATCTCGCAAACGAACCAGATTTCGCACTACCTGCCGCCGGCGTACAGCGGCCTCTCGGAAGTCTACCTCGGCCTGTGGGCGGACAGCACGAACGACCCGGCGACCGCGAAAGAGATGGACCGCCGGATGCGCCACCTGTGCAAGGTGCTCGGCCAGTTCAGCCTGATGTACCCCATCGGCAAGCCGACGGCGCTGCTGGTGAAGGGGCGGTACTACCGGATGCGGGGTTGGCGGCGGTCGGCCTCGCGGCTGTTCCGGCGGAGCCTCGCGGCGGCGGAGCAGTACCAGATGCCGTTCGAGCAGGCCGAGGCACACGCGGAGTTGGCGAAAGACGAAGCCGCGCCGCACGCGGCGCGGGCGCGGATGCTGTTCGAGCGGATCGCGAAGCCGTCTCACTCCGGGGCGTAGACGGTCCGCCCGCCGTCCACCGGCATCTGCACGCCGGTCACGAAGTCGTTGTCCAGGAACGCCAGCACCGCCTGCGCGATGTTGTGCGGGCTGCCCTCCCGCTTCACCAGCGTCGCGTTGATCGCCTCCCGCTTCTCCTCCTCGGGCAGGTCCGGCGGCAGCATGACCGGGCCGGGCAGGATCGCGTTCACCCGCACCCGCGGGTTCCGCGTCCCGAGTTCCACCGCCAGGCAGCGGGTGATGGCGCTCACCGCCCCCTTGCTGGGGAAGTACGCCGCGTAGTTCAAGTACGGCCGCACCTCGGCCCAGTCGCCGACGTTCACGATCACCCCGCCGGCGTCCTGCTTCACCATGAGCAACCCGACGTGCTGGCACATCAGGAACGTGCCGAGGGCGTTCGTGTCGAAGTGGAACTTCACGTCCGCGGCCGTCACTTCTTCGAGCCGCTTGCTGTTCCAGACGGCGGCGCAGTTCACGAGTACGTCGATCCGGCCGAACGCCTCGCGGACTTGCTGCACCAGCTTCCGCACGGCCGCCTCGTCGCCGAGGTCGGCGGGGAACGGCTTCGCCGCCACGCCGTGCTTTCGGAGGTCCGCGGCCGTCTCCTCGGCTTCGGCGGCGGACGAGCGGTAGTGGACGGCGACGGCGTACCCGCGGCGGGCGAGGGCGTCGGCCACGACGGACCCGACCCGCTTCTTCCCGCTGCCGGTGACCAGTGCGACGAGCTGCGTGTTCATGTTCGTGGACCCGTTGGAGAGTTCGTCGGCCGTTGGATGCCGCCGCGGGCGGTCGGTTACTCAAATTCTTAGGCAGAATGTGGTGCGCCCGCGAGCCGGTTCATAAACCGGAATCGACACCGCCGCCAGGGTAACAGCGAAACATGACGTGGCCCCGACTGTTGATGCGGCTCTTGCTCGGGAGCCGCCGCCCGACCGCCTCCGGCGAGCACCGCGTCCCCGGCCTGCGGGCCGACCTCACGATCCGCCGGGACAAGTTCGGCGTGCCGACGATCGAGGCCGAGAACGACCACGACGCCTACTTCGGCGTCGGATTCGTGCAAGGGCAAGACCGTGGGTTCCAGCTCGAATCGCACCTGCGGGCCGCCCGCGGGACGATGAGCGAACTGGTGGGGAAGGTCGCGCTGCCGCTCGACCGGGTGAGCCGCCGCATCGGGTTCCGCCGGGCCGCGGACGCGCAGCTGCCGGCCCTCGACGCCGACGTTCGCGACGCGATGACGGCGTTCGTCGCGGGGATCAACGCCGCCCGCGGACTGGAGCCGCGGCCGCCGCACGAGTTCCACTTCCTAAAGGCGACGCCGACGCCGTGGGAGCCGGCCGACGTGCTGGCGCTCGCGAAGTTCCAGGCGTTCCTGCTGCCGTCGAACTGGGACGTGGAACTCGCCCGGCTTCAGATTCTGCGGGCCGACGGCTCGAAAGCGGTACGGGAACTCGATCCCGTCGGCGACGCATCGGCGTTCGTCCGCGACACGAAGCGCGGCCCGGCGGACGTGCTGGCGGAAGACTTGTTGCACTTCACCCGGCACTTCGGCCGCGGCGGGGGGTCGAACAACTGGGTCCTGGCCGGGACGCGGACGGCGACCGGCAAGCCGATCCTGGCGAACGACCCGCACCTCGCCCCGACGCTGCCGAACCCGTGGTACCTGGCGCACGTCAACACGCCGGCGTGGGCCGTCGCCGGGGCGACGCTCGTAGGAACGCCGATCTTCTCCATCGCGCACAACGGGTTCGCGTGCTGGGGCGTGACGGCCGGGCTGACCGACAACACCGACCTGTTCCTGGTGAAGCCGAGCGATCAGTTCCCGAAAGTTCGGGAAGTCATCCGCGTGGCCGACGGGCCGGACGAGGTGGAGGAAGTCGTCGTCACGCCGCACGGTCCCGCGGTCGCGGGGTCGGCCGACGAGCTGATTACAATGCGGGCCGTGTGGCTCGACCCGCTACCCGTGCGGGGGTTCTTCGACGCGCCGCGGGCCAAGAACTTCGAGCAGTTCCGGGAGGCGTTCGCCGCGTGGCCGACGATGCCGCTGAACGTGCTGTACGCGGACGAGACCGGCCTCATCGGGTACCAGCTCGTCGGCCAGCTCCCGAAGCGGAAGGTCGGCAACGGCACGCTCCCGCTGCCCGCGGAGGTCGGCGGGTGGGACGGGCTGGTCCCGTTCCACGAGATGCCGTTCGCCGTCTACCCGGACGCCGGGTTCCTCGCCACGGCCAACGACCGGACCGACGCGAACGCGAAGTTCGGCGTCGATTACGTGGACCCGTACCGCGCGGAGGTCATCCGCGAGGAGCTGACGAAGCGGTCGAACTGGGACGTGACGGTGTGCGGCGAGTTGCAGCGGAACCAGCGGTCGAAGCCGTGGGAACTGGTCCGCGAGATCGTCCTGGCCGTGCCGAGCGACAACCCGGACGCCGAGTTGGGGTTGAGCCTGCTCCGCGACTGGGACGGCCACGTTTCCGCGACCTCCCCGGCGGCGGCCGTGTTCGAGTTACTCCTCGCCGAGATGTGCGAGCGGGTGGCGAAGGCGAAGGCCCCGACCGCGTGGCGGGCGGCGCTCGGCGGCGGCCTCGACCTCGGCCCGTTTACCAACAGCCTGTTCGGCGACCGCCGCGTCGGGCATCTGGTCAAGCTGTTGCAGTCGAACGCCGAGGAGTTGGCGGACGAACTGCACGCCGCGCTCACGGCCGTCGTGCGGAAGCTGCGGACGACGCACGGCCCCGGCCCGGCGTTCTGGCAGTGGGGCGACCTCCGGCAACTGCGGCTCGAACACCCGCTGTTCAAGGACCACTGGCTCGGCCGCGTGTTCAACGCCGGCCCCGTCCCGGTCGGCGGCGACGGCAACACCGTCTTCCAGGCCGCGGCCCACCCGCTCGACCCGCTCGGGTTCACGCAGAACGTCCCGAACCTGCGGGCCGTGTTCGACGTGTCGAACTGGTCGAACTCGCGATTCGCCCTCGCCGGCGGGCAGAGCGGCAACCCGTGCTCGGCGAACTTCGCCGACCTGTTCGAGCTGTGGCAGGCCGGCGGTTCGATCCCGATCCCGTGGGGCGCGGACGAGGTGATTCGCACGGCTGTGACGAGCTTGCGGCTGCGACCGGATGGGTGAACGACTGCACTTTCGCCCGCGGAACGCGCGCGGTAATTTAAACGGAAAGGAGAACCCCATGTCCGTCACCGTTCGGCCGACCCGACCCGCGAACAAGGCCGCCGCCGATCAGGGGCCGTTGTTGCCGCTCGTCGCGGAGGTCGTCCCGAACCACGACCTGTGGTTGGATTCTCCGAACGCCGCGCTCGGCGGGCAATCGCCGCGCGAGTTGCTCGACACGGACCAGGAAGACCGCGTCCGGGAAATCGTCCTCGCGTACAAGTACGGGGTTCTGTCGTGAACCTCGCGGGCGTCGGCTCGCTCACACCCATCTCGATTTCCGGTACGTGGTGGCGGGCCGTTCAAGTCCGCCACCTGCCGAATCCGCTCGGCACGACGCACACGAATACAACGCCGGGCCGGTTCAACGCGGGAACAACCACGCACCCGGGGATGGAAGTGCTCTACCTCACCGAAGACCTGCTGGTGGCTCAGTTTGAGGTCGGGGCGCTGCTCGGGTCACCGATCCCTGGGCACTCCTTCGTTCCGAACCCGCTCGCCGTGGGCTGGTCCTTCCTGCCGATGACCGTGAGCGTGGGGGCCGTCGCGGACGTGACTTCGCCACCCGAACTCGTGAAGCTCGACACCTCGGTGCAAGAACTCACCGGCGACTGGCGGGGGTACGGGCTTCGGCTGCCGCCCGTGCCGGCGTTGACCCGGCCGCACTGGTCGAACGTGCCGACGCACCGACTCGCACACGAGATTCACGCGGCCAAGACGTTCGAGGGCCTCCTGACGTTCTCGGCCAAAGTTCCAACGAAGCGGAACCTTGTCCTCTTCCCCAACCGGCTAAAGAAACCGAGTTTCGTTTCGTACACCGACCCCGCCGGAACGACGGTTCAAATTCCTTGATCCGTCACCACACGCCCAGGCAGCACCCGACGCCGCTGCCGCCGCCGAGGATCGGCAGGATGCGGCGCTCGAACGGCAGCTTCAGGTACTCGCCGCGGTCGTAGACGACCTTGCCGCCCATGACCGTGTGCGTGACGTGCGTGGCGTGCTCGAACGGGTCGCCGTCGTACAGCACGAGGTCCGCCACCTTGCCGACCTCCAGGCTGCCGTGGTCCTTGTCGATGCCGAGCAGCTTCGCCGCGTCGAGCGTGACGGCCCGCAGCGCCCCGGCGTGGCCGAGGCCGTTCGCGGCCGCCACCGCCGCCTCGTGCCGCAGGTTCCGCTGCTTCGGCACGTACCCCTCGAAGCTCGTGCAGATCGTGACCGGGACGCCCTTCGACTTCAGGTAGGCCGCGTTCGCCAGCAGCGTGTGCCGCGTCTCCATCGACCCGCCGGGCCGCTGCGTCGTCGGGTGGACGATCACCGGCACTTTGCGTTTCGCCAGCTCGTCGGCGACCAGGAAGGCGTCCGTCGCGAGGACGAGGACCGGCTTCAGGCCGAACTCGTCGGCGATGCGGAGGGCCGTGAGGATGTCGTCCGAGCGGTGCGCGGCGAAGTAGACGGGAACCTTACCGACCAGCGCCGGGAGCAGGGCTTCCAGTTTCGGCGAAGCCGCCGTCGGCTTTTTCTGCTTGTAGCCCTGGGCCTCGGCGAACGCCTTGCGAACCAGGGCCGCGACGCCCATGCGGGTCTTCGGCCCCTTGTCCTTGAACGCCTCCTTCGGCGACTCGCCGAGGTTCACGAGAATCCCGGACACCGACTTCAAGGCCGCACTCTCGGCCGTCCGGCCAGTGGTGCGGAACACGCCGCCCTGCCCGGCGATCACCGCGGCCCGGCCGGGCGTGGCGTGGACGACCGTGACGCCGTTCGCCCGCAGGAACTCCAGCAGTGGTTCGGTCGGGTTGAACCCGTCGAGGACGCGGATGTCGGCCTGGTTCGGGTCGCTCGGCTCGTCCTGGTCCTGGTCGGCCGAGATGTTCCACGCCCCGCTGACGCCAGACGTGGTGTGCGCGTCGATGAGGCCGGGCGTCACGTCAGTCGCGGAAAGGATTGCAACATCGTCCGGAAACGCCCGCCCGAGCTTTGCCTCGCGAATTGCGGTGATCCGGCCGTTCTCGATTTCGACTTCGCCGGGGGAAACGACCTCGCCCGCTCCGGTGTGAACGCGGTCCGCCACGACGACCATCTTCTTGGCGTTCGCCGGAGTGGCGGGCTTAATGGCGGGAGCGCGCTTCGCGGCCGTTGGCCGCTCCGCTAATCGGACTGTCGGGGTTTGTTCTGCGTTCGGCAACCACAACCCGCCGTCGCGGTAGGGGCGGTCCTTCGCGTCGGCGGCGTCGAACACCTTCTTCCCCTCGATCCACGTCTCCTGCACCTTCGTATAGACGCTGAACGGGCTGCCGCCGAGGACCACGAAGTCCGCGTCCTTGCCCGGCTCCAGCGACCCGACGCGGTGGTCGAGGTGCATCACCTTCGCCGGGGTGATCGTCAACGTCCGCAGCGCGGCCGCCTCGCTCAGCCCGCCGCGGACGGCCAGCGCCCCGGTCGCCAGGATGAACCGCGACTCGGTGATGAAGTCGTCCGTGTTCACGCACACCGGCACGCCGGCCTTGTCCAGGATCGCCGCGTTCTCTTCCAGCAGGCCCATCGTCTCGGCCTTCCCGCCGGGGCTGTCCACGAGCGTCAGCGACACCGGAATCTTCCGCTTTGCCAGCTCCTCCGCGACGCGGTAGCCCTCGGTCGCGTGTTGCAGCACCAGCTCGAAGCCGAACTCCTCCGCGATCCTCACGGCCGTCATCAGGTCGTCCGCCCGGTGGCAGTGGAAGTGGACCGTCCGCCGCTTCTCCAGCACCTCGACGAGCGGTTCCAGGCCCAGGTCGCGGTCCGGCTTCTTCTCGCCCTTCAGCTTCTCCGCGTACTCCTTCGCCTTCACGAACTGCTCTCGCTGCAGCGCCGCGATCTTCATCCGCGTGAACGGGGCTTGCCCGCGGCGGCCGTACCCCTTCGGGTTCTCGCCGTTGGCCATCTTCAGCCCGCCGACCACCTCGACGCCGTCGGCCCGCTTGCCGGTGACCCGCATCTGCTCGACGGTGCTGCCGCGGAACTTCACGTACAGCGTCTGCCCGCCGATGACGTTGCCGCTGCCGGGCATGACGTTCGCCGTCGTGATGCCGCCCGCGAGTGCCATGCGGACGCCGGGGTCGTTCGGGTCGATGGCGTCGATCGCGCGACCGGCCGTCTGCACCGGGCCGCTCATCTCGTTGCCGTCGGAGTGCGCCGGGACGCTCGGCTTCGGGTAGATGCCGACGTGCGAGTGCGTGTCCACGATGCCCGGAATGACGACCGCGCCCTTGAGGTCGATCACCTTCGCGTCGGCCGGCACGTCCACGTCCTTCCCGACGGCGACGATCTTTTCGCCGCGAACGACGAGCGTGCCGCCGATGATCGGCTCGCCCGCGGCGGTGTGGATCGTGGCGTTGCGGAAGGCCGTCGGCGGGTCGGCCGCGGGGCTGAGCTGCGTGAGCAGAAACGAGAAGAAAATTGTCAGACGGAACATGTCGAACCTTCCGGGAAAAAGGACGCGGTTCCAGCAGGTTAAGCGGTTGCTTTCCCCGCGACCAGGGTTAAGATGCGCCTAGTTCACGTCCGTCGCTGACTCGACAAACTCGTAACCGGAGGGACTCAATCATGAGCTTCAAGATGCAACGCGTCCACGTCTACCACGCCGAGGTGGACGACAAGCCGGGCGGCATCGCGGCGAAGCTGAAGACGCTCGCCGAGGCGGGGGCGCACCTGGAGTACGTGTACAGCCAGCGGTCCGCGTCGAAGGCGGGCATCGGCGAGTTGTACGTCGCCCCGCTCACCGGGTCGAACGAACTCAAGGCGGCGAAGGCGGCCGGGCTGCACGAGGTTCCCGAGCCGTTCGTCTTCCGCGTCGAGGGCGACGACCGGGCCGGCCTCAGCGGCAAGCTGACGCAGGCGTGGGAGATGGCCGGCATCAACCTGCACGGCCTCGTGATGAGCGTGCTGCAAGGGCGGTTCGTCGGGTACGTGACGTTCGACACGGCCGCGGACGGGAACAAGGCCGCGACGATCCTGGCGGAACTCGGCACCAGCGACGCCCACGCCTCCCCGGTGCGGAAGGCCGCCAACGGCGTGAAGGTCTGAGCCGCAGTCCGAGGTGGCGCTTCTCTCCATCGCCGCCGGCTCGTCCGGCGGTTTCGCATTATCGGCCGAAGAATTTCCGGACGGGCACGGCGAACCCCGGCAACACGTCCGGCAGTGCCAGCTCGTCCCCGTTGTGGAATCGCTGCGGCAGCTCGTCCGCGCGGAACACGGCCGCCGATTCCGTCTGCGGGTCGAGGACGACGACAACCCGCACGCCCGCACGGATGTAGTCCGCCGCCTTTTCCGTCAGGTCCGCGATGCTGTTCGAGGGGGACCGGACTTCGATCACGAGTTCCAGCGGCGGGACGAGGGGGCCGACCGGCGTGGGACGGTCAGCCGGTAACGTTTCGTAGCTAATGAAGCAATGGTCGGCCCCGAGGAACGTGTCCGGGTCCGTCCGGGTGCGGACGAACGTGTCGTGGCTCATCAGCCGGCCGAGGCCGTTGGCCTCGATGAAGTTCCCGAAGATCAGCGTCGCCTTCACGCACACTTGACCGTGCAACGCGCCGGGCATGGGAGACCTCACGAGGCGGCCCCGGACTAACTCCACGCCGGACTCGTCGCCGTGGGCGCGGAGGAACTCGTCGGCCGTCATCAATCGCGTCGCGGCGGTGGTACTCATGTCACCCCTCGTCAGACCCGCATGGTAAACTGTCGCCGTCCCGCCAACCAGCCGAACTTCGCCGGGGGCCGTCCGATGTCCAAGAAATCCGACGCCATTGCCTTCAACGAGCGGGGCAACGTCTGCCGCGAGGCCGGGAACTGGCAGGCGGCCGTCGAGCTGTACGAGCAGGCCGCCGCCCTCGCGCCGAAGTGGGGTTCGCCGTCGTACAACCTCGGCCTCGTCTACAAGTACCAGAACCGCTGGGAGGAATCCCGCGACTGGAACCGGAAGGCCGTGACGCTGAACCCGAAAGACGAGGCCGCGTGGTGGAACCTCGGCATCGCCGCGACCGCCCTCGGCGACTGGCCGACGGCGCGGGCCGCGTGGAAGGGGTTCGGCATCGAACTGCCGGCCGGCGACGGGCCGCTCGACTTCCCGTGTGGCTTCGGCCCCGTCCGGCTGAACCCGGACGGCGACAACGTCGAAGTCGTGTGGGCCGACCGCCTGTGCCCGGCCCGGATGGAGATTCGCAACATCCCGTTCCCGGAGTCGTACCACGCCTGGCAGGACGTGGTGCTGAACGACGGCGCGCCGGTCGGCTATCGCCAGTACAAGGGGGAGGAAGTCCCCGTGTTCAACGCCCTCGACCTGCTCAAACCCAGCGTGTACGGCACGTACCGGGTCGAAATCGAGATGGACTATTCGGACGAGCTGATGATCGAGCTGACCGACCTGGCGGTGGCACGCGACGGGTACGCCGAGAACTGGACGCACTCCGTCCGGATGCTGTGCAAGGCGTGCAGCGAGGGGCGGCCGCACGTGGCCCACGACCACGACGCGGCCCCGCCGGCGGGCGTGCAACGGGTCGCCATCGCCGCGAAGGGGCAGACAGCCGCGAACGCCATCCGCAAGGCGTGGAAGGCGCACCCGGCGAAGCCGAAGGTCGGCGAGGTGGTCGAGTGCTTGAAGCCGCGCGGATAATGACCCCGGCCGAAGAGACTCGGCCGGGGAACGGGGTACGGGTCAGTTCTCGCTGACGACTTCCCCTTGCGACTTGCTGACCATCTGCGAGAACGTCCGAACGGTTAGCGTGTCGCGGAGGAACCGGACGCTGCCGTCGCCGAACAGGCACATGTTCCCGCCGGTGTGGAAGCTGTACGCCTCGTTGTTGTTGTTGCAGTTCGTCCAGCACGGCCCGCCGGTCGTCAGCCCGTCGGTCGTGAACCCGTCCACCCAGTACTCGTTGTCCGGGTCGGACCACCCGGACCCGCTCGTGTACACGCCGGCCTGGGCCGCGTTCCGCACGTACCGGACCGGCCGGGCCGCGTCCTCGTTCACCAGCACGGTGTTCGACAGCCCGTCCGTGATGCCGGTCATCTTGACGAACGACTTCTGGTTGAAGAACGCCGGCGAGCAGCCGGTGGAGAACGACGAGATCGCGCCGATCGGCAGCAGCGCGCCGCTGTACTGGAGGGCGTCGGTCGAGCCGGCCGTGGCGGCGACGCCGGGGATCGGGTCGACGAGGTTGTTCGGCGGGGCGAACACGCCGGTGAACAGCCGGCGGTTGACGCCGTTGACCACCGCGTAGTCCGTGACCGCCACCCGGCGGGTCGGCGTCGTGAAGTTGCCCGGATCGAACTTGTCCGCCAGCGGGCTGGACGGGCAGATGAACGTCTTGATGACGTTCGCCGTGGCCGGCTGCTGCGCCGCGTCGGACCAGGTGACGTTCAGGTTGTACAGGCGGAACACGTTCTCCTGTTCCATGTACGGCAGGATGAACGTGAAGAACCCGTGCGACACGTTCGGCGTCGTCACCCCGACCTCCGGGGCCAGCACGCCGCACTGCGTGTCCACCCGCGCCGGCGGGAAGAACTGGTAGGCGCTCTCGTAGTTGTGGGCGGCGAGGCCGACCTGCTTCAGGTTGTTCGAGCAGGTCATCCGGGCCGCGGCCTCCCGGACCTTCTGAACGGCGGGCAGGAGCAGGCCGATCAAGATCGCGATGATCGCGATCACCACCAGCAGCTCGATGAGGGTAAATCCCGAACGACGGGAACGCATGACGACACTCCACGGATGAAGGAACGGAACGAAAAGAGAGGACGACGTAGGGGGCTACTTGCCCGAAGTCAGCTCGAACGGCTTCAACTCGGTCCCGCCGGCCGGGACGGTGACTTCCAGCCCGGACTTCTGGGCGGTGTTGTACTTCGCCGGGATCGACGGCGCGCCCTTCTTCTTCCGCACGGCCTGGTCGCTGCCGTCGTCCTCGGCCGGGGCGTTCGGGGAGTCGATGCCCACCCAGTAGTCCCCGGCCGGCGCGCCGTCCCCGGTGGCGTAGGTCGAGAGGACGAAGTTCCCGTCCCCGTCCGTCGTCGCCTGCGGCCGCTCGTTCATCACGAACTTGCTCGCGTCCTTCGGGATGAGCGCGACGAACGCCCCCTTGAACGGCTTCCCGTCGAGCAGCACGCGGCCCTTCACGGCATGGGTCTTCTGAACGCGGGCGTCGCCGCCGCAGCCGGCGAGGCAAACGACGACCAACCCGACCAGCACGCGGCCGACGGAGCGGGGCATGGAACACCTTGCGAGTCGAATAAAAGAGTGACGACTTATCAATTAGCTCGACAGATGTGCCTGACGCGAACGGTCGATGAATCTTCCGTGAAGCTCGCCCGCGGAGGGGAATGGGCCGGGGTCAGCCCCGACGCTTGAGCAGAACGCTCGCCCACTTCGCCGCGGCCATCAGCAACAGCGCCCCGACGGAGCAGACCACGAAGACCGTCAGTCCCAGGTTCAGGTAGCCGGCCACCTCCCGGCCGCCGCGGATCATCGCCGGGAACCGCTGCGTCACCATGATCCCGGCGGCGGACAGCGTCGTCGTGCAGACCCACAGCATCGGGAGTACGGTGATGAACGCATACCGGCCGCGGCCGCTGTTCACCAGCCACGTCGTCACGAGCGCCAGGGCCAGGGCCGCGAGCAGCTGGTTCGCGATGCCGAACATCGGCCAGATGGTCTCGATGCTGCCGAACCAGATGAGCCACCCCCACCCGCCGGTGATGACGGCGCTCGCGAGGATCGACCCCGGCAGCCAGTCCGGCCGGGCGAACCGCGGCTCGACGCGGCCGAGCGTCTCCTGCAACAGGAACCGCCCGATCCGCGTCCCGGCGTCGATCGTCGTCAGGATGAACAGCGCCTCGAACATGATCGCGAAGTGGTACCAGTACTTCAGCACCGAGTCGCCCGCGACGCCGAGCCACCGGAAGGCGTCCTCGAAGATGACGGACATGCCGACGGCCAGCGTCACCGCCCCGCCGGTCCGCCCCCGCAATGACTCGCCGCCGACCTTCTGCTCGACCGTGCCGAGGTCCAGGTGCTGCAGGTTCCCGCCGACCGCGAGCATCTTGTCCCGGCCGTACTTCTCTTGAATCTCCGCGACCTGCTTCTGGTACTCCTGCGTCCGGTCGATGGCGATGTTGATGTCGTAGTACAGGTCGTTCGGCAGGCTCGCGGCCGCGATCAGCGCGACGACGCCGACCAACCCTTCGATGAGCATCGCCCCGTAGCCGATGGTGCGGACGTGCGACTCCTTCTCGACCATCTTCGGCGTCGTGCCGGACGACACGAGGGCGTGGAACCCGCTAACCGCCCCGCACATGACGCAGATGAACACGAACGGGAAGATGCTGCCGGGGAAGGTCGGCCCGCCGTTCAGGAACACCTCGTTGAGCATCGGGGCGCGCAGCGGCGGGTTCGCGATCACGACGCTAACGACGAGCAGGATCACCGTGCCGATCTTCAGGAAGCTGCTCAGGTAGTCCCGCGGGCCGAGCAAGAGCCACACCGGGAGGACCGCGGCGACGAACCCGTAGACGACGAGCGCGAGGATGGTCGAGTCCCGCGACAGCGAGAAGACCGGTTCGATCGCGGAGCCGGGAACCCACCCGCCGGCGACGACGGCGAACAGCGTCAGCCCGCCGCCGATGAGCGACGCCTCGACGACGCGGCCCTTGCGGACGCGGTACATCCAGAGGCCGGTGAACAGCGCGATCGGGATCGTGCAGGCGATGGTGAACGTGCCCCACGACGAGCCGGGGATGACCTGCGTGCAACCGGCGGGCAAGGTCCAAACCGTCTCCTCGACGTACTCGTAGCTTGAAAATTCCAAATCGTTCGCGAGAGGACCGCCTCCCTCAGCCCAGTTTGCTTTCTCGGGGTGAAGGGGCTTGTGTGCCAAACGCATTCCGGGAACGCGAATGTGCATTTGCTCCGATCTTGGGCTGATTGGTTCCCCCGGAGAGTAACGAACGGCAGAACCTGCCGGGAAACTGAAAACCCAGTTCTTGCCCGGCGTGTCTTGATTCCAACTGCTGGAAACTTTCTGACCCGCCGGCACGATTACTTGCATCCCCGCCGGCAGCTTCACCTCCTCGCCGCCGAGGGCCTTCACCACCACGAACCCCAGCCCGGCGAGCGCGATCACCACGATGAACAGGATCGCCAGCGACGCGATCACGGCGGCCGGCTTGCCCAGCTCGTGGCGGGCGATCTCGGCCAGGCTCTTGCCGTCCCGCCGGACGCTCGCGGCCAGCACGAGCATGTCCTGCACCGCCCCGGCCAGGCAGACGCCGATGACCAGCCACAACAGCCCCGGCATGTACCCGTACTGGATGGCCAGCACCGGCCCGATGAGCGGCCCGGCCCCGCTGATGGCCGCGAAGTGGTGGCCGAACGCCACCCACTTGTTCGTCGGGTGGTAGTTCTGGCCGTCGTTCAGCCGGTGCGCCGGCGTCTCGCGGGAGTCATCCAGGGCCGCGACCTTCGCGGCCAGGAACGCCGAGTAGTACCGGTACGCGACGGCCAGCACGACGAGGACGCCGAGCATGACCGGCATGGCGTGCAGCACCAGCCGGCCGGCGTCGTCGTGGTGGTAGAGGGAGAGCGCGAGCAGCGGCATGGGGGGTCGCCGACGAGGGAGGGATTTCGTCCCTCGTCAAGATACGGGCCGCGGCGGAATGGCAACCGGGCGGCTAGGCGTCCACGGTCACGTTCGTCGAGCTGCCCGTCAGGTAGCCGGAGGCGGCCGCGGCGATCGTGTACGTGCCGTTGTTGACGTTGTCGAACATGATCGTCCAGGTGTCCTGGTCGGTGTCCGTGTATTGCGACGCCGGGGCCGGGCCGCCGGTGGAGGACGTGAGGGTGAAGGTGACGGTCACCCGGACCGTCTCCCCCTCGCCTGGGCCGGGCGTTAGCGACCCGTCCACGGAAAACGAAGAATCCGTGATCCTCTCGTTACTCGGCGGGTAGCCGATGTTGACCTGGGGCATGAGATCTCGCTCGGGGTGGGGGAAGGGAACTCAGTCCGGGAGCGGTTCGAGGGTCACGTTCCGGACCGACACGATCGCATGGTACGCATACACGCCGACCGCGCCGCGGGGCGTCCACGCCGGGGCCGTGAGCGTCTCGCCGGGCCAGTACAACGGCCCTTCGGCCAAGTTGTGGAAGCGGATCGATTCGTTCAGGTCGGCGTCGCTCATCTCGGCGACGAGGGCCAACTCGCCGGCCGGTTGCTTCCAGAAGAAGCGAAGGCCGGACGGGGTCGCGTCGATCACGATCGTCCGCCACTCGAACCGCGGGTTCTTCAACAGCCCGTCCGGGTACGGGGCCTTGATCGACATGTTCGGGGCGACGAGGTCGCCGTTGCGGCGGAACGTCAGGTTGTCGAAAAAGTTGAACCCGTGCCTCGGGGCCAGGTCCGGCCGTTTCCGCTCCAACGGCGTGAGGTGCTCGGAAAACTGGACGCCTTGCCAACGGGTCGCTCCCGCGACGCCGGGCAGGGTCACGGCAGACCCGCCGACGAACAGGCCGACGTGTCCGTAGTGATCCGGCGACCGGTGTTGCCGGAGCTCGGCCGTCAGGCGGAACCGGGTGTGGACCGGGTCGCGGAGGAGGACGAGGTCGCTCTGGTCCTGCGTCTGGAACGTCAGCACGCCGTCGCCGGCGGGTTCCAACGGGACCGGGCCGGACCGCCACTCGTGGAACTTCGGCCGCCCGGTCTCGTCCAGCAGGCTGACCTTCCCCCGCCGGTCGAGTTCGGCCGCCAGTTCCCGCTCCGCGTCGGACGGCCACGCGGCAACGGCCACGGCCGCGACCAGGAACGGGAGCAGGGCGGCCGCCGCGACGGCCGCGCGGTTGCGGCGGAGGAACCGCCCGACCGCCTGCCCGCGGGTCAACGGCCGGGCGGCCGTCGGCTCGCCCGCCTGCCAGTTCCGCAGGTCGGCCGCGAGGGCGGCCGCCGACGGGTACCGCTCGGCCGGGTCGTGGGCCGTACTCTTCCGGATGATCGCGTCGAGGACCGGGCACGGCCCCCGGCGGGTCCGCGGCGGCGTCGCCCGCGGCTTCTTGGGCGGGGCGTGGCCGGTGACCGCGTGGTGCAGGGTGCTGCCCAGGCAGTACACGTCCGCCAGCTTCGTCACCTTCGCCGGGTCGCCCTCCGCCTGTTCCGGCGACATGTAGCTCGGCGTGCCGACGACCATCCCCTTCTCGGTGAGGTCGAGGCCGTCGGCGTGCTTGGCGAGGCCAAAGTCCGCGACCTTCACGGTCCCGTCGCGGTCGATCAGAATGTTGGACGGCTTCAGGTCGCGGTGGACGATCCCCTCTTGGTGCGCCGCGTGGACACTGTCCGCGGCCGCCGCGACGATCCGCGCCGCCTCGGCGGGGTCCAGGTTGCCGGCCCGGATCCGCTCGGCGAGGTTCGCGCCGGGGACGTACTCCATCGTGTAGTACGGGCCGAGGGCGCACTCCCCGACCTCGTAGATCGGCACGATGCCGGCGTGCCGAACCTTCGCCAGCGCTCGGACCTCGTTGGCGAACCGGTCCCGGAGTTGGCCGTCCGGGGAGAGGGTGAGCATCACCTTGAGCGCGACGGGCCGGTCCGTCGGCCGTTGCACGGCCCGGTAGACGACGCCCATCCCGCCGCGGCCGATGAGTTCCAGGTCGGTGTAGTTCGGGATGGTCGGGGTGACGAAGGCGACGTTCCGGTAGGCCACCCCCTGGCAGAGGGTGGACTCGATCCGCGTGTTCGCGAGGTCCGACTCGACCGGGTGGGCGGTCGGGACGGCCGGGGTGTCTTGGGCCTTCGGGGTGTCCGGGGGGATTCGGAGGGCGGACCCGCAGGAGAGGCAAACGCCGCTCGGCGTGTGGTCCAGGACGGGGTGGTGGCACCGCGGACAGGTCAAGGATTCCGCCATGAGAGCCTCAGGGTGGGGCCGGCGACTCCGCTCAACAGTACCGCGAAATACCGGCCCGGTCAATCGGCCGGTGCGAATTGTCGTGCCTTTTTTGGACCGATTCGGTTTCGCCCGGTTTGGTCGTTGAAGGCAGGACGGCCTTCGGCCGGCTCCGTCGGACGGGCCGCCGTCGCTCGACACGGCCGGCGGTGGCCGTGCCGGGCGACGGGGTCAGATGTTCGTCTGCGTCTCGCCGGACGCCCGGTCGCGGGCGCGGTCGTTCACGTCGATCACGAACCAGTCCGTGTCGCCGTCGCCCCACAGGTCGTCCCGTACCCCGGCGTCGTCGGAAATGGTCGTGGCGTTCAGGTACGTCGTGCCGTTCAGCCCGCCGGAGAGCGTGCCCTGGAGCCGGCCGACGCGGGTGGCATAGGACACGGTCGTCCGCGTCCACTCGTCGAGCAGCACGCCGAGCAAGGACAGGCTCGAGTCGTGGGCGGTCGAGCCGCCGATCAGCACGTCGTCGCCGGCGCCGCCGCGGAGCGTGTCCGCCCCGGTCCCGCCGATCAGGATGTCCCGGCCGGAACCGCCGTACAGCAGGTCCGCCCCCGTGCCGCCGAGGACGACCATCGGCCCGGACCCCTTGCGGCCGTCGAGCGTGTCGTTGCCGTCACCGCCGATCAGGAACGTGCGGGCCGCGACGCGGTACGTCGTGCCGCCGATCTTGCTGTCCAGGAGCGTGACCGCGTCGCCCCCGCCGTACCCGTCCGTCACGATCCGGGCCGGGGCGGCGAACGTGCCGACGACGCTGCCGTTGATCGTCACGCGAACGTCGCCGGCCGCGGTGACCGGCTGGAGGGTGATCGTGTCCGCGGCGGCCGTGCCGCCGACGGTGAGCGTGCCGTCGGCGAGCAGGGCGGCGACGACGGAGACGCCGCGGGTGGCGGGGGCGCTCGTCGCCCCGGCCGCGGCGCGGGCCGTCACGCTCACCGTGTAGTTGCCGCTGGCGGCGTAGGCGTGCGCCACCACGACCCCGCCGGCTGGGCCGGTGACCGTCTCCTGCGACCCGTCCCCCCAGGCGATCGTGTACGTGACCGGGGCGGTCGCGGCCGGGCCGGCCGCGGAAACCGTGAACGCCGCCGCCTGCCCGCGGACGGCGGCCGCCGGGCCGGCGACGGCCGCCGTCGGGGTGACGCTCTCGACCGTCACGCTCGCGGTCGTCGTGCCGCTCCCGCCGTCGTCGTCCGTGACGGTCAACGTCACGGCGTAGGTCCCGGCCGGCGTCGGGGTGAACGTGAAGGCCGGCCCGCCCCCGGCGGCGAACGGCGTCCCGTCCCGCGTCACCGACCAGGCGTAGACGAACCCGGCCGCCGTGTCGGACCCGCTCGGGTCGGCGACCGCCGAGGTGAGGTCGATCGCCGTGCCTTCCGCCGCCGTCGCCGGCAGCCCCAGGATCGTCGGCGCGGGGGCCACGTTCGTGACGAAGACGAGGGTGGTGTACGTCGCCGACCCGCCGTCGTTGTCGGTGGCGGTCAGCGTGACGTAGTACGTGTCCTCGTCGTCGTCCGGGGTGAACGTGAACGTCGAGCCGCTGCCCGTCAGGAACGGGTCGCCGTTCTTCGTGGCGGCCCACGTCAGCGTGACCGTGTCCAGGACGCCGGGGTCGGTCGCGACGCCGGTGAGCGTCAGGGCGGTCCCCTCGGCCACGGTCGGCGGGGCGTTCAGGATCGTCGGGGCCGGCCCCTGGTTCGCCACGTCGATGGTGGCCGAGGTCGCGGCCGCCCCGCCGTCGTCGTCGGTCGCCGTCAACGTGACGACGTAGCGGCCGTTGTCGTCGGGCGTGAAGGAGAAGCCGGCCCCGCTGCCGGTCGCGTAGGCGGTCCCGTTCTTGGTGACGGCCCACGTCAGCGCGACCGTGTCCAGGACGCCGGGGTCGGTCGCGGAGCCGGTCAGGTTGATCGCCGTGCCCTCGGCCACGCTCGCCGGGACGCCGGCGACGGTCGGCGTCGGGGCAACGTTCGTGACGGTCAGCGTCGCGGTCGTCGTCCCCGCCCCGCCGTCCGCGTCGGTCGCCGTCAGGCGGACGGCGTAGGTTCCCTCGTCCTGCGGCGTGAAGTCGAACGCGGCCCCGCTCCCGGCCGCGTAGTCGGCCCCGTCCTTCAACACCGTCCAGGCGAACGTGAACCCGGCGGCCGTATCCAGCGGGCCGGGGTCGGTCGCCGTCGCGGTCAGGCTGATCGCCGTCCCCTCCGGGACGCTCGCGGGCAGCCCGGCGAGCGTCGGCGTCGGGGCCACGTTCGTGACGGTCAGCACGCGATCTTGGTAGATGCCCCCGGCGTTCCCGTCGGCGACGTTCGACACGAGCAGGTACGGCCCGTCGTCTTGCGGCGTCCAGCTGAACACCCGCTCGGAGCCGAAGTCGATCAGGACGCCGTTCGAGAGGACCGCCCACCAGTACGTGATGCCGGTCACCGGGTCCGGGTCGTTGACGACCGCCTCGAACGTCATCGGCGTCCCCTCGCCGACCGTCGTGCCGGGGGTGATGGCGAGGAACGGGATGTCGTCGTTGACGATGGTGACCGGCAGGTGCGTCGGCGTGCCCATGATGGCGTTCTGCGTCGTCCGCATCTTGAAGAAGAACTGCTCGTCCGCCTCCAGGTGCAGGTCGCCGAGGATCGGGACGCGGACCACCTTCTGAAGCTCGCCGGGGGCGAACGTGACCGCCCCGGACACGTCGATGTAATCCACGCCCGGCACGGCCCCGCCGTCCTCGGTGACGAACGTCACCGTCACCGGGTCGTAGCTGTAGTTGGACAGCGTGAGGACGACCTCGGCGTCCGTCTGGCCGAAGTTCCCCTCGGCGAGCGGGCCGGGGACGGAAAGGCTGACCACCGGCTTCGGGTCGTCGTCGGTGATGAACCCGCTCACCTGCGGCGTGCCGATCTCGCCGCCGTTCGCCTCCGCGAAGTTCAGGAAGAACCGGCGGGTCGATTCCGGATACGTGTCGGCGACGATCGGCACGGCGACGGTCTTCGTCGTCTCGCCCGGCTGGAAGTACAGGAACGCGCCGGTCTGCTCGTAGTCGCGGGGGTAAATCGCCGTGTCGTTGGTGGTGTAGGCGGTCACCCACACGGGCAGGGCGGACTGGTTGCTGAGGGTGACGGTGAAGACGGCGAGGCTCGTCCCGCTGTTCCCTTCCACCACGGTCACGTCCGACGACGAGATGACCGGGTACGGGTCGTCGTTGACGATCGTGCCGGTCGCGTACCCGTTCGGGTTCGTCAGCGTCGCCCCGTACACCTCGGTGGCGAACAGATCGACGGTCTCGTCGAACTCGAAGACGTTGTCCGTGCGGACGACGACCTCGGCCGTGGTCGTGAGCTGGCCGGGCTGGATCGTCACGTAGGCGTCGAGCGGGTTGTAGTCCACGCCCTCGGTCGCCGTCCCGTAGAACGGGAACGTGTTCACCCGCACCCGCACCGGGATGACCGTCGGCTCGGAGAGGGTGAGCGTGTACGTCAGCCGCGGCAGGGCGGGGGTTGCGGCCTCGGACACGGACGTGTCGCCGACGGTCAGCGCCGGCACGACCGGCGTGGTCGTCCCGAACACGAGGGCCGGGGCCGTCGCCGGGCCGGCCGGCGGGGTGCTGATCGCGCCGAACCCGCCGGCGAACCCGGCGAGCTGCAGGCGGATGCCGAGCCAGGGCGTGCCGTTGCCGACCAGACTGAGGATGAGGTCGCGGTTCAGCAGGACCGACCGGCGGCCGCCGTCCGGGTTGTTGACCGTCCCCTCGCCGACGAAGTTGATCCCGGTCGTGCCGTCGGTCAGGTCGATGACGCCGTTGCCGCCGTAGGCGGAGACGTAGATCGGGAACGCCCCGGCCGTCGGGCTGTGCGGCGAGGTGTACTCGAACAGGACGTACTGCACGTCCGACTCGACGACGGCCGACACGTCGAACTCGAACACCGCCTGCTGGTTGTTCGGGGCGATGTACGAGGTCGTGACGGTCGGGCTGCCGCCGGACGTGAGCGTCTCGTACGTGCCGTCGTTGCCGGCGTCACGGACCGTGCCCCACGCCGCGGCCGGCAGCCGGATCGTGCCGGCCGTCGGGTCGTCGTTCTGGATCGTCGCCTGGCCGATCCGGTCGATAATGTTCGCCCCGCCCTGGACCGGCGCGACGGTGACGGTGAACGTCTCGTCCGCCTCCGTGAACGTGTCGCCGAGGACCGGGACGTTAATCGTGAACGACGTTTCGCCGGCCCGGATGAAGAACGACCCGGCCGCGGCCGTGAAGTCCGCCCCGGCCAGGGCCGTCCCCGCCTGCGTCGAGTAGCTGTACTGGAACGTCCCGGCCAACGGCTCGGACTGCGTCAGCGTGAACGCCGCGTTCCGCGTGCCGTCGTTCCCCTCCACGACCGTCACGTCGCTAATCACCAGCGTCGGCGTCGGGTCGTCGTTGCGGATCGTGCCGACCGGCCGCGGCTCGATGATCGCCACGTCCGCCCCGCCGGTCAGGGCGAGGTTGAACGACTCGTTCCCCTCGAACTGCGTGTCGCCGTACACCAGCACCGTCACCGACTTGACCGTCTCGCCCGGCGCGAACGTCACGCTGCCGGCGGTCGCCTCGTAGTCCACCCCGGCCGTCGCGGTGAACCCGTCGGTGGCGTAGTCCACCGTGATCGGGTTCGGGCTGGGGGCCGTCAGCGTCAGGTTGAACGTCAGCGGCGTCGTCCCGGCGTTCCCCTCGTCCACCGTCGGGTAGAGCGTGCGGAGGGCCGGCTTCGGGTTCGGCACGTCGGTGATGGTGATCGTCCCCGTGACCGGCGGCGTCGTCACGCCCCCGGTCCCGCCGCTGATCCGCAGTTGGATCGTCTCGCCGGAGTCGGCCACCGTGTCGCCGATGGTCTGCACCGCGACCGTCCGTGTGGTCGTCCCGGCCGGGAAGATCAGGAGGCCGCCGTAGACGAACCCGACCGGCACGAAGTCCACGTTCGGGCTGGCCGTGCCGATGCCGTCGAGGGTGTACGACACCGCGACCTGCGCCGCCTGCGGCTGGGACATCGTGATCGTGAAGCTCGTCTCCTGGCCCTCGTCCACCGTCCCGTTGCTGACGGTGAACGTCGTCGCGGGCGGCGGCGGCGGGGGCGGCGGCGGGCTGTTGGGCACGAGGCCGCAGTCGATCGACAGGTTCGTCGTGGTCGGCGACAGCGTGTAGTAGTTCGTCCACGCGGAGGAGCTGTAGAAGTCGTTGTCGAGGTTGTCGTTGCCGACGTTCGCCGGGCTGAGCGCGTACCCGGCGGGGATCGACGCGAGTTGAAGGTAGTAATACTGGCTGGCGGCGAGGCCGCCGACGTTGATCGAATACTGGCCGTTCGCGTCGGTCGTGGCGGTGCCGACGGTGGCACCGGTCGGCCCGATGAGTCGGATGCCGACGCCGGCGACGCCGGTTTCGCCCGCGTCCTGGAGGCCGTTGGCGTTCGCGTCCTTGAACACGAAGTCGCCCCAGACCGCGCCGCCCGGCGGCGGGGGCGGCGGCGGGCTGTCCGGCACGAGGCCGCAGTCCACGTTCAAGTTGCTGACCGCCGGGTCCACGGTGATGTAGTCCGTCCACGCGGACGTGCTGTAGAAGTCGTTGTCGATGGCGTCCGCCCCGGCGTTCACCGGGCTGAGCGTGAACCCGGCAGGGATCGAGAGCAGTTGCAGCCAGTACCCGGACCCGGCGGCGAGGCCGGCGGTCTCGAACCCGAACTTGCCGTTGGCGTCGGTCGTGGTCCGGGTGACCTCCGCGCCGTTGTTGATGAGCCGGACGACGACGCCGCTCACACCGCCCTCGCCGGCGTCCTGCAGGCCGTCGCCGTCCGCGTCGCGGAAGACGAAGTCGCCGAGGGTGGCGGGCGTCACCCGGTCTTCCAGCTCCAGGTACGAGAGGCGGGCAACCGGACGGTCGAACTTGGGGACGGGTTTCCGTCGGCGGGAGCGGTCGGGCATGGGAGGGTCTTTCCGGGCGTGGGCGGGAATGATTGCAAGTGGGGATGAGTGGCGAAAAAGTACCAAAAACTAGACGGCTGTACAATGCAAAAATGTGAGAAGAATTGTTGAACGGAGGCCGGCCGTTTCGGCCGCGTCGGTTGCGGCCTGAATCGCGGCCGGATTCGTGCTGCGGTCCGAAGTCACTTCCCGTTTTTCGCCCCCACCTTACCCCCGCGCTCGAGCCAACCCCACCGGAACAGGTTCCGGGCGTCCGCGTAACGGCCGTCGGTCGCGGTCGCGCCGAGGACGACGACGATCAACCGGTCGTCGCCCCGCTTGGCACTCGCCACGAGGCAGTTGCCGGCGGGCGTCGTCGTGCCGGTCTTGATCCCCTCGTACCCCTCGATGTCGAGCAGCTTGTTCGTGTTCGCCCACGTCACCGCCCGCTTCCCGCCGCCGGGTTCGACGACCTCGCAGGAATGCCGCCGCGTACCCACGTAAGCCCGGAACCGGTCGTCGGCCATCGCCTCCCGCGCGAGGGCCGCGAGGTCGCGGGCGCTCGACACGTTCTCCCGGCTCAGGCCGTTCGGGTCCTTGTATGCCATCTCCTTGAGGCCGAGGACCTTCGCCCGGCGGTTCATCTCGGCGACGAACCGGGCGAGGCCGTCGCCGTCGTCGGCCGTGCCGAACCGCGGGCCGAAGTGTTCCGCCAGCGCGACGGCCGCGTCGTTGCCGGACGGCAGCAGGAGGCCGTAGAGGAGATCCCGCACCGCCAGCTTCTCGCCCGCTTCGAGCTTCGCCGAACTGCCGCCGGTCTTGGCGGCGCGGTCCGAGAACGTGACCGTCTCGTCGAGGACTTTCGCGTCGGCGGCCGCGAGCCGGAGGACGACCCACGCGGTCATGACCTTGGACGTGCTGGCCATCGGCCGGGCCTCGGCTTCGTTCCCGCCGCCGAGGGCCGTGCCGGCCTTCGCGTCGATGACGATCCAGCTCTTCGCCGTGACGAACGGCGGGCCGTCGAGCGGGTCGGCCGCGGCCTTCTCGGCTTGTGCGAACGCGGGAATCGGCGTCACGGCGAGGACGGCGGCGACGATTAGCTTCCACGTCATGGGCGACGGCCTTTCGCGAGGGGCGGGGGGTCACTTCAACTTACTGACGGTCTTCAACAACTCGCGGTCCGCGTCCGTCAGGAGCCAGCCGTACTGCCGTTCGAGGTCGGTCAGCAGGGCCTTCCGCCGGCCGCGGTCGGTGTTCGTCAGGAACGTGTAGCAGCCGGTCAATTCGTGGACGAGTGCCTTCACCGCGAACGTGTCGTCGATCCGCAGCGGCCGCTCCGCCGGCGTCTTCCGGGCGAGCGCGTCGAACGCCTTGCGGAAGTGCCCGGCCGCGACCGCCGCCTTGTTGTTCTTCAGCGCCACCCGGCCGCGGAGGGAGTCCGGCACGAACGCCGTCGTCTGCTCTAGTGCCGGGTCGGCCTTCGCCAGCCGCTCCAGCTTGTCGGCCTCGTCTTCGAGCTGCTTCGTCGCGTCGGCCTTCGCCCGCGGCGTCGCGTTCGGGTCGTCCAGTTGCGCCTCCGCCCGGTGGACGAACAGGATCGACCGCCAGTACTCGCCGCGCGTCCGGTGGCGTTCGACGGAGGCTTTCAGGTCGCGGGCGAGGGCCGGGTTCCGCTGCAGCTCGACGGCCAGGTCGTCGAGCGCCTTCAGGTGGCGGTCGAGCACGCCCTCGGCCTCCAGCCGCTGCGCCTCCGGCAGGTGGCCGGCCCGGACGCCGCGGATGAGACACCGGGCGAGATCGACCGAGCCTTCAAATTCTACGTCCGTCCGCGGGGCGCGGTCGAGCTTCAGCGCCAGGACGGCCTTCTTGAAGTTCTCGGCCGGGGCTTCCTTCAGAACCCACGCCCGCGCCTCCTGAACGCACCCGCGGAGCCGCCGCTCGTCGTACCGCTTGGCGAACAGTTGCTTGTCCGCCGGGACGCCGGGGATCGGGTCGGACGCCTGGGCGTCGGCCTTCGCCACCGCGGCCTCGGCGGCGTCCAGGTACGGCCTCGCGGCCGCCGCGCGGCCGGCCTTCGCGAGGTCGGTCGCCAGCGCGAGGAGGAACCCGGCGCGGGCCGCGTGGAACGCGACCGACTTCCGCGGCCCCATCGCCTTGTCCGCCGCCTCGAACGCCGCGACGGCCTTCGCCCCCCGCGGCTCATTCGCCACGAAGTCCGCCTTGCGGGCCGCCTTCGGCGCGGCGAACGGCGGCAGCGCGTCGAACTCCGCCGCGACCTGGTACGCCGTTATCGTGTGCGCGACCCGGTTGGCCGGGTCGAGCCGCAGGGCGGCGGCCGCGTCCTGGGAAATCTGCTGCCACGCCTTGACCCGGTCGTCCTCCGGCGCGGCGACGAGGTTTCCGACCGGCTTCCCGGACCCGTCGGAGTAGGCGTTGAACCCCTGGATCGCGACGTAGGCCCGGAAGGCGTGGGCGTCGGCCTTGTCCGGGTGTTGGCCGGCCATCTGGTTGATGAGGAACGTCAGCTCGGCGGCGAGGGCCGTCTGCCGGTCCGCGGCTAGCGCGTCCAGGGCGACCTGCGACCGGACCCGCGCCACCCGCAGGGCCAGGGCGTCCCCGCTGCCCATCGGGGCGCGGGGCAGGGCGTCCTCGACGACGGCGTCGATCTTCGGTAGGAGCTTCCGCTCCAGGGCGTGAACGTCCCGCTGCTTCTCGTACCCCGTGAAGCTCTTCTCGACGATGCGGAAGCCGACGCGGGCGAACGCCGCGGCCGCGGTCGCCCGGTCCTCGTCCGGCAGCTCGCTGTCCTGCGCCTGGAGGCGGAGGAACGCGGCGGCCAGCGGCAGGTCCTCGTCCAGCACCTTCGCCGGGTCGAGCGTCCGCATGCCGGTCACGGCCCGGACCGTCGGCCGGTCGCCGCACGCGGCCGCGAGCAGCGCGAGCGGGATGGCCCACTCCTTGTGGTCCTTGCCGTTCAGCTCGTCGGCCTTCTTCAGCCAGCCGAGGGCCTTCACGTCCTTCGGGTACGGGTTGGACTTCTCGCCGAGCAGGTCCTCGCTCGTCTTGTCCTGCAACTTCATTTGAAGGACCGGCGCGGCCAGGGCCGTCGCGGCGCGAGCCTGTCGGGCGGGCGTCGTCAGAATCTTCGGCGGCTTCTGGTACAGCTCGAACAGCTTCTCGGCGGACGCCTCGCCCTTCTCCGAGACGGCGCGGAGGAAGGAGACGAACGCTTTCTTGTCCGCGGCCGTTGACTCGGTGGCCGGGAACTTCTCGGCCTCGTCGAGCAACCGGTTGGCCGCCGGGGCGTCCGGCCGCGCCGTCGTCTGCTCGGCGGCCGCGAGCCGCACCCACCCCTGCGCGTCGTCCTCGCCGCACGCCTGCCGGAGGAGTTCTAGGTTCGGCTCGTTCGCGGTCAGGGCGTCGCGGACGTGGACGGCCAGCGCCTCCTGGAACAGGTCCTGGAGTTGCTGCTTCTCAGCGGCGGGGATGGTCGTCCATGCCTTCGTCCGGTCGCGGAGAGAGCGGAGGTCGGCGACGGGCGTGGCGTGCTTCGTGCCGAGCCGCATCAGCTCGACTGCGAACGGGCCGGGGAGCGGCACGTCGGCCTCGGTCTTGAACAGGGCCGCGTAGGCCGTCAGGTTCGGCTTCTCGCCGGACCGGGCGGCGGCCCACACGTCGGCGGCGGCGAGGAAGGTCCGCACCTTCGCCGGCAACTCGGTCCGGCCGAACCGTTCGCCGAGGGCGTCGGCCGCCGCCCGCAGCTCGCCGACGCGCTTCTTCGCGGCCTCGACGTTCTCGGCCGTGGCCGCGACCCCGACCTTCTGCATCGCGGACGTTGCGGCCGCGTACTCGTTCGCCTCTAGCTTCGGGACGTGCCAGCCGACGACCTCGGAACGGCTGCCGGCGTCCGGGACGCGGTCGGCGAACTTCCTGTCCGCGGTCAGCACGTCCGTGACGAACGCCCGCCGGTCCGGGGCCGCCTTACCGATCTCGATTAGCTTCCGCGCGAGCTTCTGTTGCTGTTCCGGGGCGAGTTGCTTCTTCGACAGTTCGTTGACCGTCTCCTGAAAGCGGTCGGCCGGGACGGTGTCGAGAATCTTAAAGTCGTCGTCCACCGGTGGCGGTGGCGGCGGTGGCACGGTGGTCTTGGTCTCGTCGATCTTCTTCTCGGGCGGGCGGTCGCTGAAGGGTTTGAAGACCGCCAGCGCGCCGAACGTGACGCCGCCGGCGAGCAGCCCGCCGATGAGCACCTTCGCCGGCAGCCCGAGGCCGGCCTTCCGCGGCGGCGCGGGAGGCTTCACCGGCAGGGGCGGCGAGGTCGGCCGCGGGTCGGCGGGCGGCGAGATGTTCGGCTTCGACCGCCACTTCGGCGACGGCAGCGTCGATTCCTCCTCCTCGACGACCGGGAACGACTTCGTCTTGTGGTGGCTCGGCGTGACCGGCGGACTCGGCCGCGGCGGGGGCGTCACCGCGACCGGCACGGTCGGCGGCGGCGACGGCTTCGGCGGTTGCTCGCCCCGCAGGATCGCCTGGAGTTCGTCGCCGAGGGCGACGGTCCCGAGCAGCGGCCCGGCCGGGTCGTCGGCCTCGCGGTTGAGCTTCGGCCGGTCCACCTTCGCCGGCTTCTCGTCGGCCACGGGAAGCGACACGTCCGGGCCGGTGAGCGTCTTGTTGTACGGCCCCACGTCGATGCCGGACGCCGGCGTCTGCGTCTTGCCCTCGGCCACCGGCGTCTCGCGGGGGTCGGTCCCGACGTTCGGGATGTGCGTCTCGAACAGCGCGTCGTCCGGCGGAACGTCGAGGATGATCGCGGCCGAACTCACTTCCAACCCGACGGCGGGCGGTTGCGTCCCGGCGAGCGGGGCCGGCTTCTCCGGAACCCGCCGCGGCGGTTGATGCGGAATCGCCACGGACCCGGACTTGCTCGGCACGACGCCGGCCGGCGACACCGGGTCGAGGCCGGCCGCCGCCCGCTCCAGTTGCTTCACCATCTCCCGGCACGACGGGTAGCGGGACTTCGGTTGCGGCGACGTGGCCCACTTCAGCACCTGCGTCTCGCCGGGCGAGAGGGCCGGGTGGGCGAAGTCGAGCGACCCCTCGGCGTGCGCGAGCATGAGGCCGAGTTGGCCGATGGCCCGGTCGAACGGCAGCCCGCCGGTCCGCAGCTCGAAGTAGCTGATGGCCAGCGCGTACTGGTCCGTGCCCGGCATCGGCTTGTTGCCGGTCAGCTCCGGGGCGCTGTACGCGAGCGAGAACGCGGCCTTCGTCTGCCGGGCGTCCGGGGTGACGAGCACGGCGACGCCGCAGTCCGCGAGTTGCACCTCGCCGGACACGAGCATCATGTTGTCCGGCTTGATGTCGCAGTGGATGATCGGCCCGTCGCCCGCGCCGATCCCGTGGTCGGCCTTGTTCAGGAAGTCGATCCCCTTCGCCGCCCCCTGGACGTAGCCGAGGACTTCCTCCAGCGGCAGGCCCCGCAACTCGGCCGGCGGCGTGTCCGGCGGGTTAACCTCCTTCAGCCGGGATGACAGGTTCTGCTCGCCGAGGCCCATCGCGATGACGAGTTCGCTGAGTTGATCCTTCTCTTGAACCTCCTGCGCCTTGTGAAGTGGGAGTTCGTGGCCGTCCTTGTCCTTCAGCCGGGCGGTGTAGATCGGGATGAGGTTCGGGTGGCGGAGGTTGCGGACGAGGTTGAGGCCCTTCAGCTCCTTGCGGGCGCTCGGGCTGCGGGACAGGTCGATCATCTTGATGGCGACGAAGATGCCGGACTCGGTGTCCACCGCCTTCCAGACGACGCCGAAGTTCCCCTGCCCGAGGAACTCCACGAGTTGATACCCGGCGATCGGTTGGTCGCCCACGTCGAGCTTGCGCCGAGCCATGCGAATTCCCGCGGAAGGTGATGAGGGCGGCCCGCTCGGTCCTCGTAGGCGGGTCAAGGCTCTGCGCCGACCCGCCGTCGCGCCCCCCGGCCGGTTCGGCGGTTCTCCGAAGCGGTTGCGGTCCCCGCGGCGGGTCGGCGCAAAGCCTTGACCCGCCCTACGTCAAATCTAGCGACCTTTCGCGGCCGGGACGTAGTAAACGACGTGGACGCAGCACATGGGCAGCGGGTCGTACTCGATGGCGACCTTCTTGATCTCGCCGCTCGTCCGCGTCTCCCCGGACGCGGCGAGAAGCCCCCGCTTGCCGGCCGCGTACTTCGCCTTCTCGACGACCGCGACGGCCAGCGACCCGTTGGCGTCGGAAACGTGCGTCGAGTCCTTCAGCAGCTTCTGCGCGGCCACCAGGCTGCCGGTGTTGCGAATCTTCCACGCCCCGCCGCCGAGGTCGAGGGCCGTCGCCGTAGCCGTGTCGTCGCGGACCTTCTGCGCCTCCGGCTTCACTTCGACCTTCTTCTCGGTTTCTTCGGCCCGCTTGCCGAACACGAGCAGGCTGATCTTGCCGCGGAACATCGGGTTCAACTGGTCGTAGGCCCGCGCCGACTCGTCCTCCGGCAGCACCTCGAACGGGTTGTACTTCCCGTCCGCGTTAATGTAGAAGCCCTCGATCTTGTACGAGTCCTTCGGCCCGAGCACCCACTTCCGCTGCTCGTGGGCGGCCTTGTCCATGAGCGAGTCGTTGCTGATCGCGTTCGTGTTCTTGCCGTTCACGGCGAGGAGCACGCCGTAGCTCTCCGTCGCGCTCGTGTTCGTGAGGACGAAGTGGACCTTCTGCTTGGCCCCCGGCGTCACCGCGATCCGCGGCTCGCCCTTGTCCTGGGCCCACGGCTGCTCCTTGCCGTCGAAGAAGATTTGCAGCCGGACGGGGCTTTGCGTGTCGTCCGGCTGTTGGCCCTGGGCGGCGACCGGTGGGGCGTTCGACTGGTCCCGCTTGGCCGCGTCCTGGGCCGCTTCCTCGTCGTCCGCCTCCATGCCGAGGGACCGCGACTTGGCCGTCAGGTTGAAGCTCTGGCCGAAGCTCGCCAACATGCCGCGGTCGGTCCGGATGCCGCTCCCGCCCGCCTTGTCGTCGAGCGTGTACAGTTCCTTGAGCGCGGCCGGGTCGGCGGTCGTGAACCCGTAGAACCTCACGGTCGTGGTCTGGTAGTCAGGGGCGGTGACGACCTCGCCGGTGACGAACCCGTCCGGGGCGAGCTTCGTCGAATCGTCCCACGCGAGCGGCAGCTTGCCGACCTGCGCGATCTGCTTGCGGCCGGCCTGCGTCCGCCAGGTGATCGGCGTCTTTGTGCGTTCGGCCGTCTCCGCCAGCACGAGCCCGGCGTCGGACAAAATCATCCGCGGCTTCTTCGGGTCGTTCGTGAGGATGAGCAGGTTTTCGAGCCGCGTCGCCATCCGCGCGTTGACGGTCCCGGCGGTGAACGAGCCGTCCCCGGCCCCGGCCTTGAACTCGAACTTCAGGACGGCGACGTTCCTTACGCCGAGCTTGCCGACGGCGGCCGCGATCTGGTCCGCCTGCGCGACCATGTTCTTGTCGATCTGGTCCGCGCGAACGCCGCCGACGGCCAGCCCCGCGACGACGACAACCGTGAGCAACCGAGTCACAACGCACCTCGTTCCGTCAATGTGTAGGGTGGGCCGAGTCTTCGAGGCCCACCGCGTCGGCGTTCGCCCCACCGGTGGGCCTCGAAGACTCGGCCCACCCTACTTCACCCGCGTCACTGGCAGGCCCCACAGCGGGTTCGGCGACATCTGCACCGTCTGCGGCGGCTTCTCGTACTGCCGTACCAGCTCCCGGACGCGGCCGCGGGTGAACAGGAACACCTCGCCGACGGTCAGGATGCCGTCGCCGTCCGTGTCCGCGTCGGCCCGGCGGAAGTTCAGGCTCTCGCCCAGGCCGGTGCTGAAGAACCCGCGGGTCGTGAGCTTCCCGCCGACCTCGACCGGGGCCTCCCACGCGAACTGGTCCGGGGCCGCGGCCGTCAGCACGACCGGCCCCTTGCCGTCCGGCCGCAGGTCCCGCGCGCCATCCCCCAATCGCGACTCGTCGGCCGCCCCCGAATGGCACGCATCGAGGAAGATCAACTTGCGCCCCTTCGCCGCCTTCAACTTGTCGAAGATCGCCTTTCCCGACACCTCGGCCGTCGCGTTCTTCTCCGGATTGTATCCGACGAAGTACCACGTCCCCGGCTCGACGACGCCGTTCCGCACCTTCCCGTGCCCGTGCCCGGCGAGGAAGATCATCGTCCAGTCCTCCGACCCGGCCTCGGCCGTCAGCTTGTCGATGGCCGCGAAGATCGCCTCCGGCGTGGCCTTCTCGTTGAGCAGCGGTTCCTCGAACGTGACCTTGTCGAAGAACCGGGCGTCGGCGAGCGACTTGAACGCCGCGTGCACGGCCGTCGCGTCGGCGACGCTCGCCTCCAGCTTCTTCCACTTCCCGCCGGGGTAGGCGTCGATGCCGACGACCAGCCCGCGGAGGTTGCGGGCACGCTTCACGACGATCTTCGTCTCGAAGTCCAGCGCCCGCTCCGTCCGCACCCCCTGGGCGTAGGCGACGACGACGAGCCGGTTCGTCCCGTTCCGCAACAGCGTGGCCGGGATCGTCAGCTTCTTCTGCTCGAATACCTCTTCGGGCCGGGTCGGGACTTCCTCCCAGAAGAGGTGGTCGAGGTTGTCCGTGTCGCCGAGCCAGAGTTCGACCCGCTCCAGCGGGATGGATTGGTCCGGGGCGGCGTACTTCCGCCGCGGCGTGACGGTGAAGTCCACGGCGACCGACCCGTCCGCGGCCGGGGCCGAGAGCTTGGCCGCGATGGTGGGCGGCAGCACGTCCGGGGAGAACGGCTCGCCGGGGGTGCGGGCGAACCGTTCGAGCAACTGCCGCACGCGGTCCGGCTGGTGGAACAGTTTCCGGTACTGCTCGGCCGGGAAGAACCGCGGCGAGTCGGCGGCCGTCTTTCCGCCGACCAGCCAGCCGACGTAGGCGTCGCCGTTCGTGCTGCAATCGTAATAGAAGTCCTGGTAGCGGTAGAGGACCCACTCGTCGTCGCGGGTCGGGAAGAACCGCCACTGCGGCCGTTGGAACAGGAGCGTCTTCGCCCGTACCGGCTCGGTCGCGCCAGGCCGCTTGCCGACGAACGCGAGTTCGTGCCCCGGAACCGGGCTGCCGAGGCGTTCGAGCCACTCCGTCGATTTCACGACCTCCGCCCCGTCCACGATCAGCCGGTCGATCCGGTCCCGCGGCAGTAACCCTGCCTCCCACGCCGGGCCGCCGGGGTCGATCTCCTTCACGACGAGCTTGTTCTCCTCGACGCCGAACGCCGCCCCGAGTTCCCCGTGGTGCTTCCAGTCGTCCGTGCTCCAGACGGCGAGCGTGTGGTCCCGCGAGGCGGTGAACAGGAGCTTGCCGTCGGCCGCGGGGACGATGGACGTGACGTACCCGGCGTGCCCGGACGCGCAGCGGACGCGGCGGGGCTTCTCGCCCGGCCCGGCCTCGAACACGCTGAACCCCCAGTAGTGTCCGACGGCCAGCCGCACCCGGTCCGTGTCCGGCCTCGCGGGCAGGAACGTGTAGCAGATCGGCCGCTCGTCCCGCAGCGGGTCGAGGACGATGGGGTAGCGGAACGTGCCGTCGGCCGACACGAGCGTCCACTTCGACTCGTCCTTCGCGTCGAACTCGATCTTCCAACCGTTGACGGTGTTGAGCGCGGCCCCGGCCGGCGGCTCGTCGCGCTTCCACTGGCGGGCCTTCAGGTCGAAGACGCGCCACGGGCCGTCGCCGCGGGCGTTCGGGTGCTTCGGGTCGAGCGCCGGCCGGTCGCGGAAGCCGACGGCGAACCCGTCCGGCGCGACGCGGAGTTCCCACAGGCTCGACCCGACGCCGGACTGAATGCCGGTCTGCTTGAGGGACGTTCCTTCGATGGCCCACAGGCTCGTCTCGTGGTCCGGCCCCGCGGCGACGGCGAGCCGCGTGCCGGTCCCGTCGAACGCCAACGCCTCCGGCGCGAAGCCCAGGGGTTTGTCGGAGGTCGCGATCTTGCGGGGTCGCGAACCGCTGATGTCGAAAACCTCGACGGACCCATCTGCCCACTGGAAGAACGTGCGGCCTTCCTGGGCGGCGTCCTTCAGCCCGACGGCGACCCGCTGCCCGTCGGCGTCGATGGCCACGCGGTTGACCACTTTCTCGCGGTTGTACTTCAAGTGTCCTCGAAGCCGGCCGCGGTCGTCGCGGACTTCCAGAGCGGAAAACTCACCCGCCTGTCGCAGCGGCGACGCCACGAACGTACCCGCCGCGGCGGCGGCCCGGACCTGATACAGCGGCCCGTTCTCGAACGCCCACGTCGGCTGCGGGTCGGCGGTGGCATCGGCGGCAACGTCGAACACCCCGCCGTCGGCGCGGACGAACCGGACGCGGTCGCCGGCGAACCCGACCCACAGCACGCGGGTTCCTTCCTTTGCCTTGTCTGCCTTCGGCCGTGCGACTTGTTGCATCGCGTTCGTCGTCAGCGTCCAGACCCAGACGGAGCCGTCGTCGTGCCCGACGGCCAGCCGGTTGCCGGAAGTGTCGAATGCGAGCGCCCAGACGGCCTCGCCGGCGGCGTAGTCCTTGTGCGTGCCGGACGACAGGCCGTGAACGATCTCGCCGGTACGGTCGCCGGCCAGGGCGAGGACCGACACGTCCGAGGTGAACCGCCCGTACCCGGCGACGGCGGCGAACCTCCCGCCGGGCGACAGGGCGAGGGCGTAGATCGCGCCGCGGGTCTCGCGGAACGTGTTCCACAGGTACGGTTCGAGGTAGCGGAGGCGGCCGTTGGTCACGGCCCAGCGGTGGAGGACCTTGTCGTCGCCGACGCCGAGTAGTTCGCCGGCCGGGGTGAACGCGAGGGCGTCGCACGCGCCGCTGCGGCCGAGCGACCGGACGGCCATCGCCGGGTCGAGTTCCCGCAGCCGGGCGGTTTGCGCCGCGGCGCGGGGAGCGTCTCCGACGGCGACGAGGGCCACGACGAACAGAAACGACCTCACGCCGTCACCCCGCGTTCCGATGAGAAGGCTGCGGACCGAGACACCATGCCATCATCCCGCACGAACCGGCCGAACACAAGGCGACGCCCGCACTGAGAGTACGGCCTGGACCGCGGCCCGGTTTCCGATTCGCTAGCCGCCGGAGATGAACGGCGAGACGAACAAGGGCCGGCGGCCGCTGCTCGTCGTGGCCAGGTGGCTGAGCCGCGGGCCGCCCTGGGCGGTCTGCACGGCGGGTCCATGAGTTCGGAATCCGTTCGGGACGGGTCGTCGTACTCAGTTAGGTCGGATTGATCGACTTGGGCATTCTTTCCGGGCGCTCGGCGAAGTTATTCCGACTGTACCACCTGAAAGGGCTTGTACCAGGCCCGGGTTTGCTCCATACATTACGATGCCCGTAATCCGTCCGCAACGGCCACGACGACGCGGTCGGCCGTCGAATCTCACCCTCGTTCGTCCACATCGCGCGGAGTCCCTCCCATGGCCCCTACCTGGTTGAAGGCCCGGTTCCCCCGGACGACCGCTCGCAAACCCGCCGCCCGCCCCGGCCTCCGGCCGACCCTTCTACAGTTGGAAGACCGGGTGACGCCCGCGGCGATCAGCATCGGGGACGCAGTCGCCATCGAAGGGAACACGCTGACGTTCACCGTCACGTCCGACGTGCCCGCCAGTCCCGGCGACATCACGTTCGACTTCGCCACCGCCGACGGGACGGCGACGGCGGGTACGGACTACGTCGCCCTCGTCGGGACCGGGACGATCACGGCCGGGAACACGAGCACGACCATCAGCGTGACGGTCAACGGCGACACGACCGTCGAGCTAGACGAGACGTTTACCGTCACGTTGAGCAACCCGTCGATCAACGACACCATCGCGGACGGCACGGCGACCGGGACGATCCTGAACGACGACTCGGCGACGGTGACGATTGCCCCGGCGGCGGCGGTCGAGGGGGCGGGGGTGGTGTTTACCGCAACCCTGTCGAACGCGGTGGACACGGCCGTGACGGTGACGCTGACGCCTAGCAAGCAGGCGGGGGACACGGCAACCGAGACCACGGACTTCGCGACCGCGCCGCAGGTCATCACGATCCCGGCCGGGTCGTTGAACGCCAGCGCGACGGTTGGCACGGTCGCGGACGCCGTGGTCGAACCGAACGAGACGTTTACCGCCACGTTAGGCGGGTTGAACGCAAACGGCCGGGCCGTGACCATCGCCAAAGGGACGGTCATCGGCACGATCGTCAACGACGACGCGACGGCGCTCACGGTCCAAGACGTGGTGCAGGCCGAGGACGGCGGGCCGGTCACATTCACCGTCACGCTGTCCAACCCGGTCCAGGGCGGGTTCACGGTCGATTACCAGACGACGAGCGGGACGGCGGCCGCGGGCAGCGACTTCGTAGGCACGAGTGGGACGTTGACGTTCGCCGGCACGGCCGGGGAGACGAAGACGTTCGCGGTGACGATCATCGCGGACAACACGGTCGAGCTGGACGAGGCGTTCACCGTCAGCTTGTTCAACGTCGTCCCGGCCGCGGGCACGGACCCGGCGGGCATCGACACGACGGACACGGCCACCGGCACCATCACGAACGACGACGGGGCCGAGTTCAAGATCACGAGGACCGCCTCCGCCGTCGAGGGCGGGCCGGTCACGTTCACCGTCACGCTGTCGAACCCGGTGGACGCGGACACGTCCGTGACGGTCACGACGGCCGACGGCACCGCCGTGGCAGGCAACGATTACACGGCCCTCGCCGGGCAAGTCGTGAGCTTCCCGGCGGGGACGACGAGCAAGACGGTCACGGTCCTTACCGCCGCCGACGCCGCGGTCGAGGCGGACGAGACGTTCACCGTCACCCTCGGCGGGCTGGTGGACGGCGGGCAGCCGGTCTTCATCTCCGCGACGGACAACGTCGGCACCGGCACCATTCTCGACGACGACGCGACGACGCTCACGATCCAGGACGTGACGCAGGCCGAGGCGGGTGGCCCGATGACGTTCACCGTCACGCTGTCCAACCCGGTCCAGGGCGGGTTCACGGTCGATTACAAAACGGCCGACGGCACCGCCCTCGTCGCGGACGGGGACTACACCGCCACGACCGGCACGCTGACGTTCGCGGGCACGGCCGGGGAGGCGAAGACGTTCCAGGTCGTCGTGCTGAACGAGAACCTCGTCGAGCCGAACGACGAGTTTTTCACCGTCAGCCTGGCGAACGTCGTCCTCCTCGGGTCGTTCAGGTCGCCGACTCAGATCGACGCGACGGACACGGCGAAGGGGGTCATCACCAACGACGACACGGCCACGATCACGCTCGCCGGTGCGACGAGCGCCGAGGGGACGAACCTGATCTACACGGTGACGCTGTCGAACCCGGTGTCGAAGGACGTGTCGGTCGATTTCTCGACGCTCGCCGGGGTCGGCGTACGGCCGGCCACGGCGGGGGCGGACTTCACCGTCACGGCGTCGAAGCTCACGTTCGCGGCGAAGGCGCAGGTGGTCACCGTCGCCGTGCCGATCATCGACGACCGCCGGGTCGAGGGGGCGGAGCAGTTCGACGCGAAGGTCGCCAACAAGGCGACGGACGCCGGCGTGGACGCGTTCGTGACCGTCGCGAAGGCCCAGGACACGGCGACGATCACGGACAACGACACGGCCGTGTTCAGCTTCACACAGGCCGCGAATAGCCGGCTCGAAGACGACGTGACGGGCGTGACGGCGACCGTGCAGCTGACCGTCACTGCCGTCGGCGCGGGGCCGGACGGCCTCGACCAACCGATCACCGTCCGCGTCAGCAGCGGCGGCACCGCGACCAACGGCGTCGATTACAAGTTCACGAACCCGACCGACCTGACGTTCCCCGCCGGGAACTTCACGACCACGACGAAGGACATCGCGTTCGACCTCGTCGAAGACTTTAGCAAGGAGGGCGACGAGACGATCGTGTTCGCCCTCGCCGTGCAGGCGGACGCGACCGGGACGCAAGCCGTCGTCGGCAACCCGGCCACGCACACGTTCACCATCACTGGCGACGACGAGGTGGTCGATCCGGGCAAGCTGTTCGCCGCGTCCACCGGGGCCGGGGCGCTGCCGCTCGTCCGGCTGTTCACGAACGACGGGAAGTTCAGCCGCCAGTTCCAGCCGTTCGAGTCCACGTTCCGGGGCGGCGTCCGGGTCGCGACCGGGGACTTCAACGGCGACGGGTTCGACGACGTGGCCGCCGGGGCCGGGCCGGGCGGCGGGCCGCGGGTCGTCGTTATCGACGGCAAGACCGGCGGCGTCCTCGCGTCGTTCTTCGCCTACGAACAGACGTTCACCAACGGGGTGTTCGTTGCAGTCGGCGACGTGACCGGTGACGGCCGGGCGGACGTGGTCGTCGGGGCCGGGTCGCTCGGCGGGCCGCGGGTCCAGGTCCGCGACGGCGCGACGTTCGAGGTGGTGCAAGACTTCTTCGCCTACGACCCCGGATTCCGCGGCGGCGTGCGGGTCGCCGTCGGCGACGTGGACGGCGACCAAGAGGCCGGCGACGACACCGCCGAGATCGTTACGGGGCCGGGCATCTCCGGCGGGCCGAACGTCATCGTCTACGACATCGACGCCGACAACACCCTGTCCAAGCAGGCCAGCTTCTTCGCGCTGGACAGCACGTACCGGGGCGGCGTGTTCGTCGGCGTGGCCCCGAAGTTCGGCGGCGGCGGCGTGATCGTCGTCGGGCCGGAGAGCACGGCCGACCCGCGGGGCACGCTGTTGGAGACATTCTTCCCGTCGCTGCCGAACACGGACGGGTTGCAGGCCGGCCGCCGGGCGATCCTCGACGAGTTGGACCGCCCGTCCGAGGTGCGGACGTTCTTCGTCACGGACGCCGGTGTCACGGCCGGGCCGGCGGCGTCCGGGTTCGACCCGTCGTTCCGCGGCGGCGTCCGGGTGGCCGGCGGCGATCCGGTCAACGGCGAGCCGACGATCGTGATCGGCCCCGGAACCCGGAGTGACGGGCTAATCAAGCGGCTCCGCCTGACCGAAGGCGACACGCTCGAGACGCTCGACACCATCCTGCCGTTTGGCGACATCGGCACGTCGAGCATCTACGTCGGTTGATCGAAGCAACAAACGGCGTGGCCCCGGTCGTGTTTCGACCGGGGCCACGCCGTTTCCACGTTTCAAATCAGAACTGGAAACCCGCCTGGAGCGTCGCCTGCAAGGAGAACGGCCGCGGGCCGGTGATCGGCGTGCCGACCGCGAACCCGATGCTCGCCCCGCTGCGGAACAGGAAGTGCGTCCCGCCCAGGCACGTCACCGAGTCCACGAACCCGACCGGCTCGGACCGCCGGCCGCGGTTGTCGAACGGCGTGTTCACGTGACACTCGGCGACCGGAACGATGGCCGCCAGCCGCCCCGTCTCGAACTCGAACAGCCGGTAGCCGACGTTCACGCTGTTCGACATGAACGTCACGTCGTTGTCCTCGGACGGGATGATGACGGAGCTGAACCCCTGGGCGAACGCCCGGCCGTTCAGGCCGGTGAAGATGTACCCCAGGTACGGCTGGAACAGCACGCCGCGGATGTTCGTGCCGGTGATGCTGCTCGGGAACGGTAGCGAGCCGGTCGGCACGGTTAGCAACATGCCGGCCGAGATCAGGTTCCCGGTCCGCGGGTTCTCCAGCAGCACCGCCTTCGACGTGAGCGTGATGTCGCCGAGGCTGGTTTCGTTCACGAACCGCGGGCTGGTCAGCTGGTTGTACGGCAACCGAATCCCGACCGAGAACTGCCGGTCGGCGAACGCCTGCTCATACCCGAAGACCTGCTGGTGCAGCACGATCCGCGGGACCTCGAACCCGCCGATCGACCGGCTCACCTGGTCGTAGAAGTTGTACGTGAAGTACGCCCGCGTCGTCGGCCGGGGGGTGTCGTTCTCGGTCACCTTGAACGCCCCGCGGACGACCTGCGGCACGCGGGCGACGAAGTCCGCGAGCGACGGGTCGAACACCTGCCCCTTGCCCGGCAGCACGCCGATCACGCGCGCCCCCGGCTGCGGCGACGACGCCCGGCCGAGGATGTTCTCGTCCGTCGGCTCGAACCGGCCGATGCCGCCGACCAGTTCTCGGCTGCCGTCCGGATTGACGACGACCGGCAGTTGCCCGGCGAACGTGCCGTCCGGGTTGACGAGCACCGGCAGCGGCCCGGCGATGAACCCGCCGCCGAGCAGGTCGCCGAACACCTGCGGCAACCCGGTGGCGCGGGCCGACGTGCCGCCGGCTTCCGCCCCGGTCAGGGCGGCCGTCAGGTTGGACGGCAGCGGCGCGGCGTTCGTGTCCGGCTGGATCGGCGGGATCGGGGCGACGGGCGGCGTCGGCGCGGTCGGATCGACGGCCGGCGGGCAGGCCGGCGCGACCGCCGGCGGGCAGACCAACGGCGGGGCCGCGGGCGCGAGCCGGGGGCCTCTCTTCAACGGCCAAGAGACCGTTTCGATGCCGGGGTCTTGCGCGGCCAGCGGCGAGGAGAGGCCGACGATGCCGCAAGCCAAGGCGAGGAGTTTGTTACGCGCCGTCATGGCGACCTCGGGGAAGGGTTCGGCCGGCCGCCGTCGTGCGACCGCCGCTCATCCCTAGAAGCGACATTCCCGGCACGCGAGGAAGAGGAATCGTAAGCCGGGGAATCGGTATTTCGGACACGCAGGGCGAAATAATGCACAAACCGGGCGCGGGTTGCCGTGCTTCAACGGCAATCCGGCCCGGCTCGGAAGTTCGGTTCAAGTTCCGGCCGCCGCGCGGTCGGGCATCACTTCTTCAGCATCCCCTGCGTTTCGAGGAACTCGTGGAACCGGGCCGGCCACGTCTCCCACGGCTTGCCGGTCGCGCGGCCGGGGCGGAACCCGAACCCGTGCGGGGCCTTCGCGTAGACGTGCAGCTCGGCCGGGACCTTCAGCTTCTTCAGGTCGAGGTAGTGCTGCACCAGCCACGCCCCGGCCCCGTCCTCGTCGCCGACGAGCAGGAACGTCGGCGGTGAGTTCTCCTTCGTCACGTCCGCCCCGCGGATGCCGAGCGGCCCGGCGTAAACGAGCGCCTGAAAGCTCGGCACGGCGCTCTCCCGGTCGATCGGGTCGGTTGCATTCGGGTCGCCCTTCTCGTTCTTGCGGCAGACCATCGCCACCGTCTCGCCGCCGGCGGAGAACCCGATCATGCCGATGCGGGCCGGGTCGAGGTTCCACTCCTTCGCCTTGCTCCGCATCAGTCGCAACGCGCGCTGGCCGTCCTGGGCCGGGTGAACGTCGAGCTTGTACGGCGAGTCCTTCTCGCGGGGGAGCCGGTGGCGCAGCACGACGGCCGCGATTCCCTTTTCAGCGAGCCACGCGGCGAGGTTCTCGCCCTCGTGCTTGACCCACAGCTCGCGGTGGCCGCCGCCCGGCACGACGACGACGCCCGCGCCGGTGGCCGCTTCTTTCGAAGGGAGGAAAACGGTGACGTAGGGGTTGTGGACGTTGGTGAGCCGGTACTCGCCGGTCGTCTTGCTCTCGCGGTCGCGGACTTCCTTCTCGTCCTTCTTGCCCTCGAAGCCGGGCGGGCCGTTCTGCCAGAGGTGGATCAAAGGCGGGTCGGCGGCGAGGGCGGCCGGGGTGAGGACCAGTACGGCGAGCAGCGCGCGAAGCATGGGACACTCCGAAGGAAGAGGGATTCGGGGCGGTTGTTGTAGCCCGACTTCCGAAGTCCGGCTTCGACTTCGGAAGTCGAACGGCGCAGGGATCAAAAGGGGAGAGAGGAACGCCCCCGCGGGGGATCGACTTCCGAAGTCGAAGCCGGACTTCGGAAGTCAGGTCTACTTCAGATACCTCGCCGCGAACGCCAGGAACGTCGGCCAGTTCGGGCCGGTCGTGTGGCCGCCGGCGTGCTGCCGGAACGCCACCTCGCCGGCGACCAGCGCCGTCTCCTGCTTCGGGAACTCCGTCGTCCCCAGCCCCTTCTTGCCGAGCAGCTCGTACACCGGCCCGGCCCCGACGCCGGCGAGGAACATCCCCTTCGCGTCCACCCAGCCGCCCTCGACCTGCAACGACCCGACGCTGATGAACACCGGCCGCGGGGCGCACAGCGCCACCAGCTCGTGCGCATCGACCGGCAGGTCCTTCGCCGTGAGCGGGCCGGCGTACTTCAAGTAGTTGCCGGCCATCCAGTGGTACTCGCCGGACCCGGCCACGTTCTCGACCTTCTCGCCGTAGTCCCGGCGGTGGAGCTTCGCCCCGCCCGCGCCGGACGAGCCGATGAACCCGATCGCGAACCGCTCGTCGTAGGCCATCGCCACGATCGCCGCCTTCCCGTACCGGGACAGCCCCTCGATGCCGACCTGCTTGGCATCCACCGCCTTGTCCGTCTCGAAGTAGTCGAGCGCCCGGCTCGCGCCCCACGCCCACGCCCGCAGCGCCCCCCAGTCCTCCGGTTGGCGGGGTTGGCCCTTGTTGCACAGGCCGACAATCCCTTTCGTCAGCCCGCCGCCGTTGTCCGCCTGCACGCTGTTCGGCGACAGGATCGCGTACCCCCAACCCTTCGCCAGCACCTGCTGCTGCCACGTCGGCCCGGCCCGCGGGGCGGCCTGCGCGAACGTCCCGGCGCGGGCGGGGAAGTTGAACCCGAACTCCATGACGACCGGGACCGGCCCCTTCGCGTCGGCCGGCGTCGTGAGCGTCAGTTGAATCTCGACCGTCACCGCCGGGTAGGACGAGTTGTCCACCTTGCCGACGAGCTTCTTCGTGACGGCCTCGACCTCGCCGACCTTCTGCTTCTCGGTGGCGGTGACCGCCCACGTCACCTTCGGCGTCTCCTTCGGCACGCGGCCGTAGACCTCACGGTCGAAGTCCTCGACGATCTCGGCCCGCCGCTTCCGCCACTGGTCCGGCGTCGCGACCTTCGTGCCGTCCTTGAACGTCAGCGGGTCCGGCAGGTCCGGGTACGGCGTCGCCTTCGACTCGTCGAGGTTGGCGGCGTTCGCAGACTTCGGGTTGCCGTCCGCCCCGCGGCGCAGCTCCTTGATCTTGAGCAACTCCATCATCCGCTTGTGGTCTTGCTGCGCGGTCAGCTGCACGGGCGGCGGGTGGTCGGCGGCGAGGAACGGGCCGGCGCACAGCGCCAGCACTCCGAAGGGGAGGAAGACGTGACGCATGGCACGCTCCAGAGTGGGAGAAGGGTTACGGAGGGTGTAGGCGGGATTTCTGAAGTGTCGATGAGTGCGGGGGTGCGAAACGTCGGTGGAACCCGGAGCGGAAGCGACGGGGTGTTGCGCAACACCCCGTCGCTTCCGCTCCGGGTTCCACAATCTCACCCGACGAACACGCCGCCGGTGAAGTCGTCGAACGCCTCGAACGCGAACGCGACCGGCAGGAACGGGTCGCCCGCCAGCGTCGTCCCGAGGTACGCCGTCACCACGCTCCCGGCGTTCGTCCCGGCCCCGACGACCAGGTCCGCCTGCGTGTCGCCGTCCAGGTCCTTCACGGCGACGCGGATGCCGCCGCGGTTCTGCGGGTCGCCGGCGAAGAAGTTCACCGTCGGCGTCAGCGTCGCGCCGCCGGAACTCACTAGCGTCCGGCCGTCGAACGCCTGCACCCGCGGGCCGCCGTTCGGGCCGCCGCCGGCGATGATTTCGGACACGCCGTCACCGTCGATGTCGCCGACGGCCACGAACACGCCGTTGCGGAGGGTCTGCTCGAACGCGAAGAAGTCGTTGAACAGCTTCACCCGCTTGCCGGCGGCGAGCAGCCGGCCGTCGAACCCGGCGACCCGCGGGCCGCCGCCGAACCCGGCCGCGACCACGAGGTCGGCCGCCTTGTCCGCGTTCAGGTCGCCGACGGCCGCCCGCGCGCCGCCGCGGAAGTTCGGGTCGTCGATCCCGAAGAAGTCGGCGATCGGGTTGAACCCGACGCCGTCGAACACCCGCACCCGCGGGCCGCCGCCCCGGTCCGGCGTGATGACGAGGTCGGCGATCCGGTCGCCGGTCACGTCCCCGGCCGCGACGTACACGCCACCGGTGAACGCCGCCTCGAACGGCTGGACGGCGAAGATCGTCCGTTGCGTCGAGCCGTCGATGACCTGGACGAACGTGGACCGGCCGACGCCGGACCCGACGACCACGTCCGCGATGCCGTCGCCGGTGAAGTCGGCGCTGGCGATCCGGGCACCGAATTCCGTGCCGGGGAACGCCTTCGAGAGAAACCGGACCGACCGGTCGGCGTTGTAGAACGTCACGTCCGGCTGGCCGTCGTCCGACCCGACGGCGAACTCCGTGTACCCGACCAGCTCGAACCGCCCGGCCGCGTCCACGTCCAGCGTCACGAACCGGACCGGCAGCGCCGTCGCCCCGTCGCTGACGACGAGGCCGAGGTTCGCCGTGCCGATCGACCCCCGCTTCGCCGTGTACGTCAGCGTCCCGTTCGCGTCGACGGCCGGCGGCGTGGTAAAGGCGATGTTCCCGGTCGTGCTGACGATCGTGACCGTCACGGCCAGCGGGTCGGCCTCGTTCGCCGCCCCGGTCGAGAGGGCGACGAACCCCGGCACGACCTGCGGCCCGGCCCCGCCCTTCGCCGTCGTCGCGGGCAGCGCCGCGGTGGGCGGGTCGTTCACCGGCGTGACGGTGATGATGAACGTCTGCGTCGCCGTGCCGCCGCTGCCGTCGCTCAGCGTGGCCGTCACCGTCGCGACGCCGTTGCTGTCCGGGGCGGCGCGGAACGCCAGCATTCCCGTCGCGAGGTCCAGAACCGGCGGCTGGACGAACGACACGTCGCCGCTCGTCACCGCGACGGACAGCGCGACCGCTAGCGGCTGCCCGGCCTCGTCCGGCGGCCCGGCGGAGGCGTTCGAGACGAAGTTCGCCACGGCCTGCGCCGCCGCGTCCTCGCTCACCGTCACGCCCGCGCCGACGGACAGCGTCGGGGCGTCGTTCACCGGCACGACGGAGACGGTCGCGGTCGTCGCGGACCGCACCAGCCCGGCCGCGCTCGCCGACGTGCTGTTCCGCACGTCGAACCCGAACCCGCCGGGGGACGTGTTGTCGTTCGCGTTCGTCAGCGGCAGGAACCGCAGCCCGGCCGCGCCGTCCCCGACGGGGATGAAGTCGCCGTTCGAGACGAACGTCGTGCCGTCCGGCCGGAACAGGACGCCGCCGCGGACGTTCGTGATCTGGAAGTGCGTGACCGGGCTGCCGGCCAGCCCGGTCCCGAGGACCAGGCCGCCGGTCATCGTGTCCTCGTTCGTCGTCGCGCTCGCAACGACCGGGTCGAGGAACGACGTGACGCCGACGGTGAACGTCCGCGGGGCGGACGCCGCCGCGCCGGGGCCGTCGTCCACGGCCGTGACGGTAACGGTCGCGACGCCGTTCGTCAGCGGGGCGGGCGTGTACCGCAGGACGCCGGCCGCGTCGATGGTCGGCAGCTCGGCGAATAGCGCCGGGTTGTCCGCCGTCACCTGGAAGCTGACCGATTGACCGCCCTCGTCCACCGGGCCGGCGGAAATGGCCGACGCGAAGTTCGCCACCGCCTGCGGCCCGGCGTCGCCCATCACGGCCTGGGCCGCGCCGACGGCGAACGTCGGGGCGTCGTTGACGGCCACGACGGTGACGGTGAACGTTTGCACGGTCGATTGGTTCGCCCCGCCGTTCGCGGTGCCGCCGCTGTCCTTCGCGGTCACGGTCACGGTCGCCGTCCCGTTCGCGTTCGGGTTCGCCGTGTACGTCAGCGTGCCGTTCGGGGCGACGGCCGGGGCGATGAGGAAGAGCGCCGGGTTGTCGGTCGTGACCGTGAACGTCACCTGCTGCCCCGCCTCGTCGGGCGGCCCGGCCGCGACGGCGGCGGCGAACCCGGCGACCGTCTGCGTCCCGGCGTCCTCGTTCGAGGTCGGGTTCGCGCCGACGGCGAACGTCGGGGCGTCGTTCACGCCGGTGACGGTGACGAGGAACGTCTGCGGCGAGGACGTGTCGCTGCCGCCGCCGGCCGTGCCGCCGTCGTCCTTCGCGGTCACGGTGACGGTCGCCGTCCCGTTCGCGTTCGGGGCGAGGGTGTACGTCAGCGTCCCGGTGGAGTCGATGGCCGGGGCCGCCGCGAACAGGGCGGGGTTGTTCGTCGTGACCACGAACGAAACGGCCTGGGCCGACTCGTTCGCCGGCCCGGCGGTCACGTTCGTCAGGAAGTTCGGAACGACCTGCGGCGCGGCGTCTTCGAGCAGCGATTGGGCCGCGCCGACGGCGAACGTCGGGGCGTCGTTCACGTTGCCGACGGTGATCGTGAACGTTTGCGGGGCGGACGTGTCCACGCCGCCGTTTGCCGTGCCGCCCGAGTCCTTCGCCGTCACCGTGACGACGGCCACGCCGAAGGCGTTCGCAGCCGGCGTGTACGTCAGCGTGCCGTTGGCGGCGATGGCCGGGGCCACGGCGAACAGGGCGGCGTTGTCGTTCGACGCGAGGAACGAGATCGTCTGCCCGGCCTCGTCCGGCGGGCCGGCCGACTTCGTCGCGATGAACGCCGGGACGGTCTGCTGGCCCTTGTCCTCGCCCGCGGTCTGGTCCGCGCCGACGACGAAGGTGGGGGCGTCGTTCACGGTCGCGACGGTGATGGTGAACGTCTTGGTCGTGGACGTGTCGCTGCCGCCGTTGGCCGTGCCGCCGTCGTCCGTCGCGAACACCGTGACGGTGGCCGTGCCGCTCGTGTTCGGGGCGGCCGTGTACGTCAGGTTGCCGGCCGCGTCGATGGCCGGGATCGAGGTGAACGCGAGCGTCCCGGTCGTTCCGATAACGGCCACCGTGAACGTCACCGTCTGCCCCGGCTCCGGGTTCGGCCCGGTGGCCACGCCGGCCAGGAAGGCGAGCGCCTGCGGGCCGGCGTCCTCGGCACTGATCGGGTTCGGGCCGACGGTAAACGCCGGGGCCTCGTTCACGTCGTTCACGGTCACGGTGAGCAGCTGCGTCGCGGCCTGCGACCCGTCGGACACCTGGACGATCACCTCGTAGGCGTTGTCCGCGTTCGCGTCCGTCGGGACCTCGAAGTTCGCGGCCGGGGAGAACGCGAGCTTCCCGGTGGCCGGGTTGATGGTGAACTTGCCGGCGTCCGCCCCGCCGGCGAGGGAGTACGTGAGGACCGTGCCGGGGTCCGGGTCGTCCCCGACGACGGTGGTGACGGTCGCCGCGTTCTCGAACACGGACACGGCGGCCGTCGGCCCGCCGCCGTTGCTGACGATGACCGGGGCGAACCCGAGCCGGCTGCCGAAGTTGTTGTTCAGCTGCGACTCGGTCCCGACCTGGTTGACCGTGATGCCGCCGGCGGCCGGGAATGTCTCGAACCGGCCGTTCGGCACGACCTGCCGGAGCACCGACATCCCGACCGGCCGGGACGTGAACTGGTACCGGCCGAGGGCGTCGGTCGTCGTCGTCGGCTCGCCGACGTTGAACGCCCCGTTCTTGTTCGTGTCGATGTAAATCTGAACGCCGCTCAGCCCCGGCTCGCCGGCGTCGAACACGCCGTCCTTGTTCGCGTCGTCGATGGCCAGGCCGTAGAACGCCTTCTGCTTCGTGACGTAGAAGTCGCGGTTCGGGAACTCGTCGAACGGGCTGGTGATCGTGACCCCGTACTTGCCGGTCGGCGGCGTCACGAAGTTAAGGCCGCCCAGCGGCGTCACGTTGTACGTGCCGATGTCCAACCCGTTGATGCCGTAGAACCCGTTGCCTAGGCTTGTCGTCGCCTGCTCGGTCGTGAAGGTGAGCGACCAGTCCACGAGCTTGCCGGTGTCCAGGCCGACGGAGTCGATGACCGCCAACGTCCAGTTGCCGTTCGCCGGCGTGCCGTCGAAATTGCCGAGCGGGACTTCCGGCCGGAAGCTGCCGGAGAAGGGGTCGCCGGCCGCGGCGATCGCCGTGATCGAGACCAACGCCTCGTCGTCGAGGACGGTGTTGGTGAAATTGATGCCCTCGTCGCCGCGGTTGAGGATGAGGCTGATCTTCGCATTGTTCGGCCCGGTGAGGAAGACCCGCAGGTCGCCGACGTAGGTGTGTTCGATGTTGAGCTTCACGTTCACGTCGAGAACCTTCGCCGGCAGGCCGCTGACGGCAATCGTACTCGTGATGCCGGTCGGGTTGGCGTCCGGGATCGCGATGTTGACCGTGCCGGACGAGGTCGTCGCCGTGTCGAGGACGCCGTTGCCGTTCGTGTCGAACAGGACGACCTGGTTGCCGAGCGGCTTGTCGAGGGCGTCGGGCGTCCCGTTGCCGGTCCAGTCCTCGTACAGCTTGCCGCTGACGGCGAACGTCGGGGCGACCGGGGAGATCGTGAAGTTCGCGTTCGAGATGTCGAAGAAGACGTTCCCGACCGGTTGCACCCGGACGCGGGCGGTCCCGGTGTTGATGACCGGCACGACGACGTTCGCCGACCCGGTGTTCGGCACGTTGCCGGCCAGCAGGGTCGGGTACGTCAACCCGCCGTCGGTCGAGAGGCTGATGTTCACGTTCTGGGCGTTGACGAGGCCGGCGTTCGTGCCGGCCACGTCCCACGTCACCGTCTCGGTCGTGTTGTGAACCCACGTCAGGTTGACGTTCGGGGACGTGACGGCGAACGCCGCCCCGGTGTTGACGACCTGGACGAACGTGTCGGCCGTGTTCACCCCGCCGCCGCCGATCCGGTTGTCGCGGGCGGTCAGCCGGAACCGCATCTGCGCCCGGTTCACGGTCGGCAGCTTCTCGCCGAGCGGGATCGTGTCCGTGTTGTTGACGAGGTCGGTCAGCCGCGGGAACACGCGGGCCGGGGAGGGCGTCGGGTTGTAGACGCGGAACAGCGGACTGGTCCCGTTGTCCGCGGCGGTGAGCAACTGGGCCGGGCCGAGGTCCCGCTGCTCCCAGGAGTACGTGACGGCGTCGCCGTTGGCGTCCGACCCGCCGCCGACCAGCTCGAACGGCGTCCGGGCCGGGATGACGTAGGTCGGGCCGGCGACGACCGTGGGGACGACGTTCCCGTTCGCCGTTCGCGTGCCGACGCCGGGGATGACGGCGTCCACGAAGTTGACGATCTCGTCGAACGCGCTCGTGTTGAAGAACGGGTCGGAATTCGGCTGGAGGTCGGAGTTCGGGCCGGTGATGCCGGCGTACCCCATGATCGTGGACCCGCTGCCCGGCTCGAACGCGGTGTTCTGGTTCCGGTTCGGGTCGGACGATGTGTTGAACGTGTGCCGCGCGCCGAACTGGTGGCCGATCTCGTGGGCGACGTAGTCGATGTGGAACGGGTCGCCGACCGGGTTCGGTAGCCCGGTCTCGCCCTGCGCCTTGACGCCGGCGAAGCCGACCACGCCGAGGCCGGCGAGGCCGCCGCCGGCGGTGCTGAACACGTGCCCGATGTCGTAGTTCGCCGACCCGATGACGGCGTCCACGTTCGCCTGATTCTGAGTCAGCAGGGCGACCGGGTCGTTATTCGTGTACGGGTCGGTGGCCGGGTTCGTGTAAACGAGCAACGAGTTGTTGGCGACGAGGTTCAGCCGGATCGACAACTCCGACTCGTACACGCCGGTGACGCGGTTGACGGCCGTGACGATGGCCGCCTGGCCGAGCACCTGCGTGCCGCCGAAGATCGCGGTGTACTCGCCGGTGGCGGCGACCGCGAGTCGGTACGTGCGGAGTTGCGTCCCGCTGCGGGCCTGCGGCACGTCGCCGGTCGAGGAGGAACCGGACCCCCCGTCGGTTCCCCGGCCGAGTACATCCATCGCCCCCATGCACGTGCTGCACTGGCAGCCGGGCGACTTCCGGCCCGTGCCCCACGCCTGCGCGCCGTCGGCGTCGCCGTCCGCCGGCGGGGCGGCCGTGAGAGCATCCTTCCGGTAGTAGCTAGCGTACACGTCGTCTTCGAGGTGGTAGAACGGGTCGATGAGCCACGTCCCGGCCGACGAGATGACTTGCGCGTGGAAGCCGAGCGGCGTCACGTCCATCCGCAACAGCGCCGTCGGGTCGTCGAGGCCGCGGCCCTGGAACGTCCGGATGTCCGGGAACCGGGCGGCCAACTCGGGGGCCATCACCGGCGCGTCCACGACCTCGAACCGCTGGGCCGTGCCGTCCGGCGCGGGGAGGACGAACTCGACGCCGTCGGCCCCGCTCAGGTACGCCGGCTCGCTCGGCACGGCGGACAGCTCGGTCAGCACGGTCGCGGTGTCGATTGCCACCGGCCGGAACGACCGGGCCTGGATCGCCGGCGTCTTCCCGGTCGGCGACGCGGGGATGGTGGCGAGATCGTTGATACTCACCAGGAGGCCGTTGGGGTTGACGCGGTCTTCGAGCTGCACCAACCGGCCGAGCAACCGGAACGCGGTCCGGGGCGTGGCCACCGACTTCCGGACGTAACGCCACCACTGGGTGCGAATCATGGATGAACTCCAACACGTAGCGGGATAATGGCCCCTTCCGGGACGGACGCTTCGCGGGAAAAACCGGCGTCGGTCATCGGGCGTCGATGGCCGCTTCTCGGGGACGCGCGCGAGTCAAGCGTGGGTCTAGGGAGAATAGATGGTTTCTAACTCTAAACAGAACTTTGCGGCTCAGCAAGACGTTGCCGCCAGAATGGACAAATTGGATAACTTGGTCCGTCGTTAAACTCGACGCGCGGCCCGGCCGGTTGGGCCGTCCGTGAAAATGAGGGAGCCGTGACTATACCGAATGAGACGAACCGGCTTCACACTCCCCGTGAAGGGCCACCCCCATGCGTGTCGTCGTTCCGCTCTTTCTCGCCGGACTGTTCGCCGCGCCGCTCGCGGCCGAACCGCCGAAGCGCCGCACGGCCGTCCGCATCGACGGCGAGAAGTTTTTCATCAACGGGCAACCGACGTACAAGGGCCGCAACTGGCAGGGCAAGTCCATCGAAGGGCTGTTGTTCAACAGCCGGATGGTGCAGGCGACGTTCGACGACCGGAACCCGCAGACCGTCGGCCGGTGGGCCTACCCCGATACGAAGAAATGGGACGCGGACCGGAACACGGCCGAGTTCCTGGCGATGACGCCGGAGTGGCGGAAGCACGGCCTGCTGGCGATGACGTTGAATTTGCAAGGCGGCAGCCCCCAGGGGTACTCGAAAGAGCAGCCGTGGCACAATTCCGCGCTGAACGCGGACGGCACGCTTCGCGCGGACTACCTGGCGCGGCTGGCGAAGGTGCTCGACCGGGCGGACGAGCTGGGCATGGTCGTCATCCTCGGCGTCTACTACTTCGGCCAGGACGAGCGGCTGACGGACGAGGCCGCGGTGACGGCGGGCGTGGACGCGACCGTGGACTGGCTAATCGCGAAGAACTACACGCACGTCCTGTTGGAGATCAACAACGAGTGCAACGTGAAGGCTTACGACCACGCGATCCTGAAGCCGGACCGCGTCCACGAGTTGATCCTCCGCGCGAAGGACCGGGCCGCGGCGATAAAGTTCCCGCTTCTCGTCGGCACGAGCTATGGCGGGAACAAGGTCCCGAAGCCGAACGTGGTGAAGGCGTCCGACTTCCTGCTGTTGCACGGCAACGGGGTGAAGGACCCGGCCCGCATCGGCGAGATGGTCCGGCAGTCCCGCAAGGTGGACGGCTACCGGCCGATGCCGATCCTGTTCAACGAGGACGATCACTTCGACTTCGAGAAGCCGACGAACAACTTCGTGGCCGCGGTGGGCGAGTACGCGTCGTGGGGCTACTTCGACTACCGGATGAAGGACGAGGGGTTCGACGAGGGCTACCAGTCCGTGCCGGTGAACTGGAAGACGAGCAGCGCGCGGAAGCGGGGCTTCTTCCAACTGCTGAGCGAGATTACCGGCGAGAAGCCGTAATCTTGTAGGGCGGGTCAAGGCTTTGCGCCGACCCGCCGTCGCGGTCCCAGCCGGTTCCGCGGCTCATCCGTGCAGTAGCGGTCCCCCGGCGGGTCGGCGCAGAGCCTTGACCCGCCCTACAGAACCCGGAGACCCGTCGTGACCCGTTGGACCCTCTCCCTCCTGTTGCTCGCAACCGTCGGGCCGCTCGCGGCCGCGCCGAACGTGGTCGTCATCATGACGGACGACATGGGCTTCTCCGACATCGGCTGCTACGGCGGCGAGATCGTCACCCCGAACCTCGACCGCCTCGCCGCGAACGGGGTGCGGTTCACGCAGTTCTACAACACCGGCCGCTGCTGCCCCACGCGGGCCAGCTTGCTCACCGGCCTCTACCCGCACCAGGCCGGCGTCGGCCACATGATGGACGACAAGGGGAAGCCGGGGTACAAGGGCCACCTCAACCGGCAGTGCCGGACCATCGCCGAGGTGCTGCGCCCGGCCGGGTATCGGACCTACGCCGTCGGGAAGTGGCACGTCACCCGGTTCATCGGCAAGGACGGCAACAAGGAGTGCTGGCCGCTGCAACGCGGGTTCGACCGGTTCTACGGCATGGTGTCCGGCGGCGGCAGCTTTTACGACCCGTTCACCCTGTGCCGCGACAACACGCTCATCTCCCCGGTCGCGGACGAGGAATACCAGCCGAAGCAGTATTACTTCACGGACGCGATCACGGACCACGCGGTCAAGTTCCTCGGCGACCACGCGAAGGACCACGGCGACAAGCCGTTCTTCATGTACGTAACGTACACCGCCGCCCACTGGCCGATGCACGCGCTGCCGGAGGACATCGCGAAGTACCAGGGTAAGTACGCCGGCGGGTACGAGCCGACGCGGAAGGCCCGGTTCGAGAAGGCGGCGAAGCTCGGCCTCATCGACCCGGCGCAGGGCGCGAGTCCGCTCGCCGGGGCGTGGGACAAGGTCGCGAACAAGGAGCGGGATGCGAAGTGCATGGAAGTCTTCGCTGCGATGGTGGACCGGATGGACCAGGGCGTCGGCAAGATCGTCGCGGAGTTAGAGCGCACCGGGCGGCTGGAGGACACGCTCATTCTCTACCTGCAAGACAACGGCGGGTGCGCGGAACTCATGGGCCGCAACCCGACGAAGGGCCGGGAGGACGGGCCGCGGAAGGACAAGCCGACCCTGCCCCAGTTGCCGCCCGAATCCCTACCGAATGGCCTCGTCCCGCCGCAGACCCGCGACGGCTACCCGGTCCGCCAGGGGCCGAACGTCGTGCCCGGCCCGGCCGACACGTATGTGGCTTACGGCGAGGGGTGGGCGAACGTCAGCAACACGCCGTTCCGCGAGTACAAGCACTGGGTCCACGAGGGCGGCATCAGCAGCCCGCTCGTCGCCCACTGGCCGAAGGGCATCGCCGCGAAGGGGGAGCTGCGGAAGCAGCCGGGCCACCTCATCGACGTGATGGCCACCTGCGTCGATCTGAGCGGCGCGACGTACCCGAAGGACGCGCTGCCGTTGGAGGGCAAGAGCATCCGCCCGGCGTTCGCGGACAAGCCGCTTGAGCGAGACGCAATTTTCTGGGAGCACGAGGGGAACCGGGCCGTCCGCGTCGGCGACTGGAAGCTCGTGGCGAAGCACGGCAAGCCGTGGGAGCTGTACGACATCGCGAAGGACCGGATCGAGTCGCGCGATTTAGCGTCGTCCGAACCGGAACGCGTGAAGCGGATGGCGGTTCAATACGACACCTGGGCGAAGCGGGCGAACGTCGAGCCGTGGCCGGTCAACCCGGCGAAGAAGTGACTGGGTTTTCAGGCTGAAAGCCTGGGAGCGCTTAGCCCAGGGCAAGGAGCGCAGCGACGCCGCCCTGGGTCGGGGCCACAACCACCCCGCAGGCTGAAAGCCTGCGAGCGGCGAACGTGTCTCCGCGGCAGGCTCCCGCGCCCAGGGCGTTGCCCTGGACTGAGCGCTCCCAGGCCGTTGGCCTGAAGAGAAGAGAAAGGCCGACCCGAACGAGATTCACCATGCGCTACCTCCCTCTCCTTGTCCTCCTCGCCGCGATCCCGGCGGCCGCCGCGGACCGGCCGCCGAACGTCGTCCTCATCGTCGCGGACGACATGGGGTACGGCGACGCCGGCTGCTACGGCGCGAAGGACATCCGCACGCCCAACCTCGACCGGCTGGCGAAAGAGGGCACGCGGTTCACGAACTTCTGCGTCGCCCAGGCCGTCTGCACCGCGTCGCGGACGGCGCTGCTGACGGGTTGCTACCCGAACCGCCTCGGCATGGCCGGGGCGCTCAACCACACCAGCACCGTCGGCATCCACCCCGACGAGACGCTGCTGCCGGAGCTGCTGAAGACGAAGGGGTACGCCACCGCCCACTACGGGAAGTGGCACCTCGGCACGCGGCCGGCGTTCTTCCCCACGCGGAACGGGTTCGACGAGTGGGCCGGGCTGCCGTACTCGAACGACAACGGCCCGCTGCACCCGACCGTCCGCGGCATCCCGCCGCTGCCGCTCTACCAGCGCGACGGCTCCGTCACGAACGACCCGGACCAGTCGCAGTTCACGAAGCTGTTCACCGACCACGCCGTCCGGTTCATTCGGGAGAACAAGGACCGGCCGTTCTTCCTCTACCTGCCGCACGTCATGCCGCACGTGCCGATTTTTGCGTCCGAGCGGTTCCGCGGCAAGTCGAAGCGCGGGCTATACGGCGACGCGATCGAGGAACTCGACTGGGGCGTCGGCGAAGTCCTGACCGAACTGCGCGAGCACGACCTGGAGAAAAACACGCTCGTGATCTTCCTCTCGGACAACGGGCCGTTCCTGAGCTACGGCACGCACGCCGGGTCGGCCGGGCCGTTCCGCGAGGGGAAGCTCACGACGTTCGAGGGCGGCGTCCGCGTGCCGTTCCTCGTGCGGTGGCCGGGCAAGATTCCGGCGGGCTACGTCAGCAAGAGTTTCGTCACCGGCCTCGACGTGCTGCCGACGGTCGCGAAGCTCGTCGGCGCGGAGCTGCCGAAGCAGAAGATCGACGGCCGCGACCTGTCGGCCGCCTTGACCAGAGAGGCAATTGACCGAACGACCTATTCGGCCTTCGCCTACTACTCCGGCTCCGAGTTGCACGCGGTCCGGAACGGCCGGTGGAAGTTGCACCTGCCGCACGACTACCTGACCGTGGACGGCCCGCCGGGGACGAACGGCAAGCCGGCGAACCACGCGAACATGAAGCCGAGCGGCATCGAGGAGTCCGGCATCCGCGGCATCGCCAGCCGCCACGGGTATCGCGTCGAGAAGATCGGCCCGGCGCTGTTCGACCTGACCGCCGACCCCGGCGAGACGAAGGACGTGGCGGCCGACTACCCGAGCGTGGTGAAGGAACTGACGGCCCAGGCCGACGAGTTCCGCCGCGACCTCGGCGACTCCATCACCGGGGCGAAGGGGACCGGCCTTCGGCCCGCGGGCCGCGACACGGGAGGTCGATGATGTCCGGACTACTTCGACTGCTCGCGCTGGGGCTTTTCGTCAACACGGCCGCGGCCGCGCCGCCGAACGTGTTGTTCGTCGTCGCCGACGACCTGCGGACGGAACTCGGCTGCTACGGCTCCCACGCGAAGACGCCGAACCTCGACGCGCTCGCCAAGCGGGCGGTGCGGTTCGACCGAGCGTACTGCCAGCAGGCGGTGTGCAACCCGTCGCGGTCGTCGTTCCTCACGGGTCGGCGACCCGACACGCTCCACCTCTGGACGAACGGCAAGCACTTCCGCGAGCAGAACCCGGACGTGACGACGCTGCCGCAGTTCTTCAAGGCGAACGGGTACGAGACGCGGTGCGTCGGGAAAATCTTCCACAACTGGCACACGGCCGAGAAGGGCGACCGCCGGTCGTGGACGGCCGACGAGTTCCTCCACTACGCGAACCACGGCCACGACGCACCGGAGGTCAACGGCGAACTGCCGCCGAACCTCGCGAAGTCGATCGGCCGGGACTACGGCAAGGTCCCGGTGTGCGAGCGGCGGGACGTGCCGGACGAGGCGTACTACGACGGCCGCGTGAGCGCCGAGGCGGTGAAGACGCTCGCCGCGGTGAAGGGGAAGCTGTTCTTCCTGGCCGTCGGGTTCTGGAAGCCGCACGCACCGTTTAATGCGCCGAAGAAGTACTGGGACCTGTACGACGCGGCGAAGCTGCCGCCGTTCGACCCCGCCCGGCCGACGGCCGCCCCGGACGTGGCGTTCCACGACAACCGCGAAATCCTCGGCATCCCGCCGGACCAGGTGAAAGTGACCCCGGAACAAACCGCAGAGATGCGGCACGGGTACTACGCGAACGTCAGCTACATGGACGCGCAGGTCGGCAAGGTGCTGGCGGCGCTCGACGAGTTGAAGCTGGCGGAGAACACGGTCATCGTGTTCGTCTCCGACCACGGCTACCACCTCGGCGAGCACGGCCTGTGGGCGAAGACCTCGTGCTTCGAGCGGGACTGTCGCGTCCCGCTGATGGTCGCGACGCCGAAGATGCCGACGGCCGGTCGAACCACGAGTTCGCTCGTGGAGTTGGTGGATCTGTTCCCGACGCTCGTGACCCTGTGCGGCTTGCGTCCGCCGCCGGGGTTGGACGGCGTGAGCCTCGCGCCGATCCTGGTGGACACGGCGAAGGCGGTGAAGGCGGCGGCGTTCAGCCAGCACCCGCGGCCGGCCTACTCGGACCGGACGCCGACGGGGTTGCCGGACGCGATGGGCTACAGCGTCCGCACCGCGACGGCGAGATATACCGAGTGGCGGGACTGGAAGACCGGCAACGTGATCGCGACGGAGTTCTACGACCACGTCCGCGACCCGGACGAGATGACGAACATCGCCGCGAACGCGAAGGAACAGGCCGCGGCGCGGGAGGCTTTGCACGCCCAGTTTCCGCCGGACAAGCGGTAATCTTGTAGGGCGGGTCAAGGCTTTGCGCCGACCCGCCGTCGCCCCGCAGGTTGCCGGGCGGTTCTCCCGTGTGGTTGCGGTCCCCCGGCGGGTCGGCGCAAAGCCTTGACCCGCCCTACAAAACTCGAAACAGCCGATCCCCTTTCCCCGTTGAGGGTCCGCCATGTTCGCGAAACGCTACGTCCTCTTCGCCCTGCTCCTACTCGCCGGGCCGCTCGCCGCGGCCGACAAGAAGCCGAACGTCATCGTCTTCCTCTCGGACGACGTGGGGTACGCCGAGTACGGCTTCCAGGGCAACAAGGAAATCCCCACGCCGAACATCGACTCGATCGCCAAGAACGGCGTGCGGTTCACCAGCGGGTACGTGTCCGGGCCGTACTGCTCGCCGACGCGGGCGGGGTTGCTCACCGGCCGCTACCAGACTCGCTTCGGCCACGAGTGGAACGAAGGCCCGGCCACGCCGAACGGCGGCCGCAAGTTCGGGCTGCCGGTCGAGGAGAAGACAATGGCCGACCGGATGAAGGCCCTCGGCTACGCGACGTGTGCCGTCGGCAAGTGGCACCTCGGCGCGGGGGACGAGTTCGTGGCCACCGCCCGCGGGTTCGAGGAGTTCTACGGGACCGTCGCGAACACGCCGTTCTTCAACCCGCCGCGGTTCATCGACAGTCGCAAGTCTCCGGCCGCCGGGCCGATCAAGGACGACAACTTCTACTCGACCGACGCCTACGGCGAGCGGGCCGTCGATTGGATCGGAAAGCAGAAGGACAAGCCGTTCCTACTCTACCTGCCGTTCAACGCCCAACACGCGCCGCTGCAGGCGACGAAGAAGTACCTCGACCGGTTCGCGAACATCGCGGACGAGAAGCGGAAGACGTTCGCGGCGATGATGTCGGCGATGGACGACGCCGTCGGCCGGGTGCTGGCGAAGGTCCGGGAGATGAACCAGGAGGAGAACACGCTGATCTTCTTCTTCAGCGACAACGGCGGGCCGACGCCGGTGACGACCTCGAAGAACGACCCGCTCCGCGGGTTCAAGGCGACGACGCTGGAGGGCGGCGTCCGCGTGCCGTTCTGCTTCCAGTGGAAGGGCACGGTCCCGGCCGGCAAGACCTACGACAACCCGATCATCCAGCTCGACATCCTGCCGACGGCGTTGGCCGCCGCGGGGGCGCAGCCGGAGGCCGGGTGGAAGCTCGACGGCGTGAACCTCCTCCCGTACCTGACCGGCAAGAACGACGGCCCGCCGCACGAGGCGCTCTACTGGCGGTTCGGCGAGCAGTGGGCGATCCGCAAGGGGGACTGGAAGCTGGTCGTCAACCGGATCGACGGCGTGAAGAAGCCGGCCGCACTCTACAACCTGAAGGCCGACATCGGCGAGGCGACCGACCTTGCTGCGAAGGAGCCGGACAAGGCGAAGGAACTGAAGGCCGACTGGGACAAGTGGAACGCGGACAACATCCCGCCGCGGTGGGTTCCGCAGCCGAAGAAGTGATGCTGTATTTGTAGGGTGGGCCGAGTCTTCGAGGCCCACCGTTACCCTTACCCCTCCCCCGGTGACCCAATGCTCCGATTCGCTTTGCCCTTCCTGCTCCTCGCCGCGACGCAGCTCCGCGCCGCCGAGAAGCCCAACATCGTCATCCTCCTCGCCGACGACCTCGGGCGGCACGACTGCGGGTTCATGGGCGGTACGGAGATTCAAACGCCGCACCTGGACAAGCTCGCGAAGGCCGGGGCCGTCCTCGACGCGCATTACGTCCAGCCGGTGTGCAGCCCGACGCGGGCGGCGCTCATGACCGGCCGCTACCCGATGCGGCACGGCCTCCAGGTCGGCGTCGTCCGGCCGTGGGCGCAGTACGGGCTGCCGCTCGACGAACGACTACTCCCGCAAACGCTGAAAGAAGCCGGGTACGCCACGGCCATCGTCGGCAAGTGGCACCTCGGCCATTTCGAGAAGGCGTACCTGCCGACGAGCCGCGGGTTCGACTTCCAGTACGGCCACTACAACGGGGCGCTCGACTACTTCACCCACGTCCGCGACGGCGGGTTCGACTGGCACAAGAACGACGCCGCCAACCGCGACGAGGGGTACGCCACGCACCTGATCGCGACCGAGGCGGCGAAGTTCGTCGCGGACACGGCCGGGAAGAAGCCGTTCTTCCTGTACGTGCCGTTCAACGCCGTGCATTCGCCGCACCAGGTCCCCGACGCGTACCTAAAGCCCTACGGGAAGCTGAAGGGCGAGCGGCAGAAGTACGCCGGGATGCTGGCCGCGATGGACGAGGCGGTCGGCAAGGTCGTGGATGCGGTGGAGAAGGCCGGCGTCCGAAACAACACGCTGTTCGTGTTCAGCAGCGACAACGGCGGCCCGGCCCCCGGCCGGGTGACGGACAACGGCAAGTTCCGCGCGGGCAAGGGGACGCTCTACGAGGGCGGCGTCCGCGTCGCCGCGTTCGCGACGTGGGACGGCAAGATCAAGCCCGGCACGGTGACAGAGCCGATTCACATGGTCGATTGGCTCCCGACGCTGACGAAACTGGCCGGCGCGACGGCCGAGCCGAAGCTGCCGCTCGACGGCCTCGACGTGTGGCCGGTGCTGGCCGAGGGGAAACCTACGCCGCACGCCGCGATCCTGCTGAACACGACGCCGACCACCGGGGCCGTCCGCGCCGGCGACTGGAAGCTCGTGTCGAAGAGCGGCGAGGACGACCCGGACGGCGAAGCCGCGAAGAAGGACGAGAAGGAGTCGGTCGAGCTGTTCGACCTAAAGGCCGACCCCTACGAGAAGACGAACCTCGCGGCGAAGCACCCGGAGAAGGTGAAGGAGCTGCGGGCCGTCCTCGCCGGGTACGCGAAGCAGGCCGTCGCGCCGAGGGCGAAGCCGAAGCCGAAGGGCTTCGTGACGCCGAAGGTCTGGGGTGAGAAGGAGTGAAGGGTGATAGGTGGTGGGTGGCGGGTTTTCTCACCCACCCCTTGTGCTGCGGGCGGGCGTGTGGCAAGATGACGTGGAGAGTTTTCGGAAAAGTCGATGACTTGAGGAGGAAGGATGGCTCGATTCGGAACTTGCCCGACTTGCCGTTCTCGGATTGCACGACGGGCCGAATCGTGTCTGTCGTGCGGTGAACGAGATTTCCTTACTCGTGCAATACGTCGCATGGCAAACGCCCCTTGCTACGACTGCAACTGTGTCTACGCCAATCGCGCGGGTCGGCCGGGGTGCGGCCGTTGCCACGGGTACGGATATGTCATCGTGTACATGAGTTGGTGGATCGATCAACGAACGGGGCTGGCGAGTAGCGAGACCCGCTGCGAAACCGCGCCAGATTCGTGGGAAGCCGAGCGGATAACAGCATCGTGAGTCGATGGACAGATGCCTTAGTGCGAACACATTCTTTTACCGGTACACCCGTTCACATCGAGCGCTAAAACTCCGCCACTGGAATACCTCGCTAATTCCGCTTTATCCCTTCCGTCGCCGCGCCCGGTCTTCGTGAGAATTTCTCATTCTCCCGTTGTGTTGCACTTCCGACTCGCACAACCCGTACCCGCCGGACCGTGCTCGCGCATCGTGGGGACGCCATGTCCGAACTCGCTCAGAACCCCGACTTTGTAGAATCCGACTTCGCACTCTCCCGGCCGCCCGACTCGACGCCGTCGGCCACCCCGTCCCGGCCGTTCGGCCTGCCGACCGTGCCCGGCTACGAACTGCTCGACGCCGTCGGCCGCGGCGGCATGGGCGTCGTGTTCCGGGCCAGGCACGTCCGGCTGAACCGGCTCGTCGCCATCAAGCTGCTGCCGAACGCCGAGACCGTCGAGGCGAACGTCGTCTCCCGGTTCCTGGCCGAGGCGCAGTCGGTCGCGGACATCAAGCACCCGAACGTCGTCGAGGTCTACGACTTCGGCGAGGCGGCGGTCCCCGGTCAGGCCGCGGCCGTGCCGTTCCTCGTGATGGAACTGCTCGAGGGCGGGCACCTCGGCGACGTTCTCGGCACGACCCGCGACCCGCAAGTGATCGCGACGACGCTGGCGAAGGTCTGCCGCGGCGTCGCCGCCGCGCACGCGGCCAACATCGTCCACCGCGACCTGAAGCCGACGAACATCCTGTTCACGAAAAACGGAGAGCCAAAGGTCGTGGACTTCGGCCTCGCGAAGCGGGCGATTTCGACGCTCACGCTGTCCGTCGCGGTGATGGGGACGCCGTACTACATGTCGCCGGAGCAGGCGAAGGGGAAGAGCAAGTCGGTCGGCCCGCCGACGGACGTGTGGGCGCTCGGCGTCATCCTCTACCAGGCGCTGACGGGCCGGCTGCCGTTCGACTCGGACAACCAGTTCTCGCTGCTGCACCAGATCATCACGGAGGAGCCGGAACCGCCCCGGGTCCACAACACTGTCCTGCCGCCGGTGCTGGAGCGGATCGTTTTGAAGTGCCTGATGAAGTCGCTGGAGCAGCGGTTCGCGACGGCCAGTGAGTTGGCCGACGTGCTGGAGCGGTTCGCGGCCGGCGAGGCCGTGGAGGTCGGCCGCCCGCCGCGGTCGCGGCCCGCGATCGACTGGGCGATGGTCGTGGTGATCTTCCTTCTCGCGGGGATGGCGGGGACGTGCTTCCTGATGTGGCAGAAGGAGGCGGCGGAGAATCAGCAGCGACGGGAACTCATTCTGAAGCGCGTGCCGCTATCGCCGGAGCCGTAACGTGGAACCCGGAGCGGTAGCGACGGGGTGTCTGGTTGGCAAACACCCCGTCGCTACCGCTCCGGGTTCCACTATTTATCAACGCGGGAACGCGTGCCGGTCGAGCCGAGAAAGAAAGTTCGATGGCAGAAACAGACACCGAACTTACACTCGCTAACTCCCTCGACCCGACCGACACGCATTCCCGCGGCGTTGTTCTGCCAAACTCATCGCGGGACGGCGCGCCGACCGGGCGCGGGATTATTCTTTTTTCTCGAATTGTCCCAGCAGCCGGGCCGCGTCCGCGTGGCGGGGGTCGAGCGCCAGGCATTGCCGCAGCTCGGCGGCGGCCGCGGCCCGGTCGTTCGCCGCGAGGCGGACGACGGCCGTGCGGTAGAGCGTTTCCGCCGCCGGTGCCCCGGCCGCCTTCGCACGCCCCAGGTCCGCGAGCGATTCCGGAAACGCCTTCTGCTTCAACCGAATCGCGGCCCGCTCCCAGAACGCCGGCCACAGCACCGGGTCGATCCCGACGGCGGCCGTGAGGTCCGCGAGGGCCGCGTCCGGGCGGTCGAGTTGGTGGTACGCCAGCGCCCGGTTGAACCGACACCACGCGGCCCGCGGGGCCAGGGCCACGCACGCGGTAAACGCCGCCGCCGCGTCCGCCGGCTTCTTCTGCCGCAACAGCGCGACGCCGTGATAGTAGTTCGCCCACAAGGACGCCGGGTCGAGCCGAAGGGCGGCCTCGAACTCCGGCACGGCCGCGGCGGGCCGCCCGGCGGCCAGGTGCGACCGCCCGGCCCAGACGTGGTCCCACGCGGACCGCGCCCGCGCGGGGCCGGTCGAAGTCGGGGGTTGGCCGAGCCGCCGGCGTTCGAGGTCGAGCACCGGTGTCGAACCGAACCGGCGTTCGAGTTCGTCCAGCACGGCCAGCGCCTCGCCGACCGCGGCCGGTCGGTCGGCGGCAGTACGGACGTGCAGGTCCGTGTGGATGATGCCCAGGTCGAACAGGTCGTCGGTCCGGCCGAACACGGCCGTCAGCTTCTCGCGTTCGTCCCAGACGGCCCGCACTTCGGAATGCAGCTTCCGGAGCTGCGCGTCCGTCAGCGGCTCGGCGACGCTCAGGAACCGCACCCGGTCCGCGAAGGCGTGTAACTCGTCCCGCGCGACCTCTCGTTCGGCGGCGCGGGCGGTCTCGCGGATCTCGCCGCGGAGGGCCGACTGGAACGGCAGCCCTTCGAGCCACTGTTCCGCCGTCCGAATCGCCTCCGCCGCCTCGGCGGGTTCGCGGTTCGCCAGGTGCGTCCGGCCGTCGGCGAGCGCGGCCTTCGCGCGGCCCGTCAACCGCCCGACGTGCGCGACGCCGGCGACGAGGCCGATGCCGATTCCCGCGAGGACGAACGCCCGCGGCAGCGCGGCCGGCCGGCGGCGACGCCACTTCTTCCACCGCTCGGCCCAGCTTCGGTTCCGCACGCCGGCCAGCGGCAGGTCGGCCAGGTGCCGCCGCAGGTCGGCGGCCAGCGCCGCGGCCGTCGGGTAGCGGTCCTCCGCCCGCGGCGCGGTGCAGCGGTCGAGGATGTCGGCCAACCCCGGCGACGCCGGCCGGCCGGTCGCGGCCAGGAATTCGCGGAGCGTCTGCCCGAGCGAGTACACGTCGGCCCGGCCGTCCACCGGCGTGCGGATCGGTGCGTTCGCCCGCACCGCCGCCATCGCCGCCACCTGCTCCGGCGGCATGTACTCCGGCGTCCCGCCGAGCCACGTCGGCGCGACCTCCCCGGCCTCGAGCGGGGCGCGGGCGAGGTGGAAGTCGAGCAGCATCGGCACGCCGTCGGCCGCGATCAGCACGTTCGACGGCTTCAAATCCAGGTGTAAGATGCCGCGGTCGTGGGCGTACTGAAGGGCGTCGGCGAGGGCCGCGCCGACCCAGCACGTCACGTCCGCCGGGGCGTCGGACGGCGACCCGGTGGCGCGGAGCAGGTCGCGGCCGAGCGGCGGGACGGCCAGCCGGCGTTGCAGGTCCGCGAGCGTGCAGCCGCCGAAGTCGGGCATGCAGAGGCCCCGTAGCCGCCGGTCCGGGAACTCGTGCGCGGAGTAGAGCGGGACGATGTTGCTGTGTTGCAGCCGGGCGAGCGAGAGGTGTTCCGCCCCGGCCAGCGGGCTGACCTTCAGCACGACGGCCCGGTCCGCGAGCGGCGACTGCTTCGCCCGGTAGACGCGGCCGTGCGACCCGCGGCCGAGTTCCGCGATCAGGGCGAATTCGCCGAGCCGTTGGCCGACCTCGGGAAATTCCGGCGGCAGGAACCGCGGGCCGAGGACCTGCTGACAGTCCCAGAGTGCCTGGACTTGCGCCCGCCACTGCGGGAACCGCGCTTCGAGTTCGGCGAGCGTGATCGGTTGGCGGTACTCGTCGCGGAGCGTGAGTTCTTCGGCGAGCAGCTCGATCGCGGCGTCGGGCTGGTGAAGCAGGTCGGGGTGGCGGCGGAGGAACTCTTCGGTGAGGTGAAAGTGCCCTTCTTCCCACCCGGCCCCCATCTCGTCGGCGAGCCGCTCGACGAGGGCGGAGAGCGGGGGTTTCAGGGCGGAACTCATGCGACCACCGGGACGGGATTTGTAGGGCGGGTCAAGGCTTTGCGCCGACCCGCCAGGGGGCCGCAACCACCATCGAGAGCGCCGAAGTGGCTGGAAACGCGGCGGGTCGGCGCAAAGCCTTGACCCGCCCTACAAGAGACGGTTACTCGTCCGCCGCGTCGAGCAGCGAGCCTTGCCGGACGGCCAGCTCGCGGGCCAGCTTCCGGAGGATGCGGCGGACGCTCCCCTCGTGCAATCCCGTTCGCTCCGCGATCTCTTCCAGCAACAGCCCTTCACGCCGCAGGTGGAGAATCTGCTGGTGCTCCGGCGGGCAGAGGGCGAGCATCCGGTCCCACGTCTCGTCGGCCTGGGCCTTCTCGCTGGCCCGCTCGAACCGGTGCTGCGACACGTCGTCCCAGTTCTCGTGCGGGATCGGGTCGTTCTCCGGCCCGTGGTCCTCCTTGCGGACGCGGCTAATCAACCGCCGCCGCGCGATGGTCGCGAGCAGGCCGCGGAGTTGGTCCTCCGTGCCGATGGACCAGCCCTCGGTCGCGAGGTGGCGGACGACTTGGACCCAAACCGACTGCACTACGTCGGTCGAGTCGAACCGGGACCGCAGCCGGTCGGAGAGCTGGCGGCGGACGATGGCCCGGAGGTACGGCGTGTAAGCGTGGAACAGCGCCTCCGCCACCTCCAGCTCGCCGCGACTCAGTTTGCCGAGCAGGTCGTCGATGTTCTGGCCGGTCGTCATGTCGGGACACCCAATCCGAGGCGAGAGAGCCGGGACCGGAACGCCTGCGCGTCCGGCCGCCGGCGGGGGGCGTGGGCGCGGACCGTGTAAGTCACGCCGCCGAGGACGAGGACCGCCCCGGCCAGCCACGCCGCCTGTTCCCACGCGGGCAGGTCGCCGACCACGTCCTCGCCGAGCGTTTCCAGTCGCGTGAGGAAGTCGTTCGCCCCTTGCTCGATCCACTCGGCCGCGAGCGGCAGCGCCCCGAGGACCGGCACGCCGTAGGGGAGAATCGCGTCGAGGGCCTTCTCGACGAACCCCGGCGTCGGTTCCGCGGCCGTCGGCGGGTCGGTCACGATCGCGTCTTCCGCCGGCGGCGCGTCGGCGAGGGAGGCCGTCGTCGCGCCGGCGAACGGCACCGCCCACGCCCCCCCGTTCCCGTTGGCGGCCGGCGGCGTGGCCGCCGCGACCGCGACTTGCACCGCGCCGGGCACGGGGGCCGGATCGCCGGCTTGCGCCGGGACCGGGGAAGCCGCGGACGAATCGCCGAGCAGCGCGGCCGTGATCCCGTTCGGCCGGGCCGTCGGGCCGCTCGTGTCGGCGTCGCGAACCTGTGCGGCGGGCGGGGGGACGACCCGCGCGGCGACCGGTTGTTGCGCCGCCGGAGCTTGGGCGTTTTCTCGGGCCTCGCGCACCTCGGAGATTAGTTCAAACGGTGGAGCGAAGAAAGGCGGAAGGTTCGGCCGGACGAACTCGTCCCGGCCTCGGCCGAAGACCACTACCGATGGCCCGGCCCGGTCGTCGCCATCGTCATCGTCATCCCGCGAGCCTTGCCGTTCGCCGCCGCCCCAACCGCCACCGCCCGGCCCCGGTAATGTTGGACCGAACGGACCGAACGACCCGCCCGCGACCGGGCCGGAGGCCGCCGGTGCTGTCGGCCCCGACACGTCCCCCGCGGCGGGACCAGATCGGTCTTGATCCCGGTCGTTACTCCTGTCCGCGTTCTGAGGTCCGTGGTTCCCCGGCAACGCGAACGCCGGCCGCATCTCTGCCGCCAGGCCGCGGGGGCCGACCTCCGGGCCGAAGCGGGCGGGCGTCAACCGCTCTTCGACCGATTCCAACGCCAACCGGACGCCGAGGAGTGTGTTCATAACAACCTAAACGGATGGGGAACGGGCGCGGGGACGCGCGCCGGAAACCACCATCAATGGTACATCACACCCATCGCCGGCCAAGCCGTGGGGTGGGCGCGGGCGTCGGGATTTCTCCCCGTCCCGTCCCCGCCGCCGCAGCCGGGGCTGAATTTTACCGCCGCCGTCGGAACGGGCCGAACAAGTCGCCGAATCCGAACCGGCCGTTCGACGTGCCGACGCTCACCGTCACGGACCCGGTGACGGGCGTGGCCGAGTCGTCGGTCGCGGTCACGGTTTGGCTGCCGGTCGTGCCGAAGGTCACCGTCAGCGCCTTTACCCCGCGGTCGGCGGCCGTGAACGTGTACGGCTCCGGGAGCGTCGCCTCCGGGTCGGAGCTGGTCAGCGTGACCGTGCCCGTGTAGTTCCGGACGATCCGGTTGCCGTCGTCCAGCGCGACGACGTACACCTGGGCCGACTCGTCGGCCGCCGCCGTCGGGCGGGTGATGAGCGCGAACCGGGTGGCGACCTGCGCGGCCGCGACGTTGACCGTGACGCTGCCGGTTAGGGACGCGTCGGCCGTGTCGGTGGCGGTGACCGTCTGCTCGCCGGTGGTGGACGGGGTGAACTCGAAGACGTGAACGCCGCGGTCGCTGCTGGTGAACGTGTAGCTCTCCGGCAGCGTCGCCCCGGCGTCCGTGCTGGTGAGCGCGACCGTCCCGGTGTACGAGGTGGCGATCCGGTTCGACTCGTCGAGGGCGACGACGGCCACGCGGGTGACGGCCCCGCTCGTCGCGTCGCGTTCCGCCCGGACGAAGAAGCTCGTGGCCACCGGCGCGGCCGTCACGTTGACCGTCGTGGTGCCGAGAACCGTGTCCGAGGCCGTGTCGGTCGCGGTGATCGTCTGCTCGCCGGCCGTGTTGAGCGTGACCTTGACCGTGGCCCGGCCGCGGTCGTCGGTCGTGAACGTGATGTCGTCCGGCAGCACGGCCGCCGGGTCGGAGCTGGTCAGCGCGACCGTGCCGGTGTACCCGCGGACCGGCCGGCCGGTCTCGTCCACCGCGCGGATCATGACCCGCATCTCAGTCCCGGCGTACACCTCGCCCCGCGCGACGACCCGGAACGACGCCGCGACCGTCGCTTCCTCCGGCCGCGGCGTCGTCGCCCCGGACAGCGCCCACTCGACGGCGAACAGGCTGACCGGCTCGTACCCGAACGGCGACGCATACGGCACGACCCGGTCGCCGAGGGTTTCGAGGTGCGGCTTGAAGCTCGGCGGCCCGGCCGGCGTGCGGTGCTTCAACTGTTCCAGCCAGCGCTTAATCAACATGGGGAGTTCCTCGGGAGCGATCCTTGCGCGTTTCGGCCGTCCCCTTATCGCGAGAGGGCTGCTGGTGCGGGCGCGGAAATCTCACTCGGTCGCGGCCGGGCACGGAGAATTGATGCCGACATCACTTCGCCACGAACCGGTACAACTTCGACTCCGTCCGTAAGTAAAGTGCCCCGTCCACGGCGGCCGGCGTCGCGAACGTTCGCTCCTTCATCTCCGACCGGCCGACGGACTTGTACCCGGCCTTCGTCGCCTCGACCACGTGGCCGACGCCGTCCTCGCTGGTGACGTACAGCCGGCCGTTCGCGACGATCGGGGACGACGAGAAACCGTTGCCGGCCAGCCGCTCGGACCAGTGAACGTCGCCGGTCTTCGCGTCGAAGCAGGTCAGGATGCCCTTGTCCGTGACGGTGAACAACTCCTCGCCGGCCGCGACCGGCGACGGCGTGTGCGGCGCGCCCTTCTTCGTGGACCACGCGATCTTACCGCTGATGTCGCCGGTCCCGGCCGGGTCGAGGGAGAACAGGTGGGCCGTGTCGTACCCGGTCTGGATGACGAGCCGGTTCGCCGCGATCACCGGCCGCGAGATCAGCGAGTACCCGCCGGCCGGGTAGTCGGCCCGCCACACCTCCGCGCCGGAGATCGGGTCGTACCCGGCCACGAAGTCGCTCGCCGCGCTGACGATCACCCGCCGGCCGTGCAGAGCGACCAGCTGCGGCGTGGTGAACGAGAACCGCTTCGACGCCCGCGACTTCCGGTCGGTCTTCCACCGCTCGTCGCCGGTTTTTTTGTAGAGGGCCGCGACGAACTGCTGGTCCGCACCGTCCACGCTGAAGACGAGCAAGTCGTCCACCAGGATCGGCGAGCCGCCCGTGCCGTGGACGGGCGAATACTTGTAGTCGGTCCGCTTCCAGACGATGTCCCCCTTCGGCGTCAGGCAGGCCGTCCCCATGTGGCCGAAGTGGACGAAGACGTGCTCGCCGTCGGAAACGGGGGTCGCGCTCGCGTAGGTGTTCTTGCCGTGCTGCCGGCCGGCCGTGTCCTTGTCCGCGAACGTCACCTCTTTATCCCAGTCGATGCTCCCGGTCGCCGCGTCGATGCAGAGCGCGTGCAGCGACTGGCCGCCGTCCTTCGGGATTGCCGTCGTCAGGTAGACCTTCCGCTTCACGACGACGGGGGACGACCACCCCTTGCCGGGGATGTCGGCCTTCCACGCGACGTTCTTGTCCGGCCCCCACTCGGTCACGAGCGTCGGGCCGGTGTAGCGGCCGGTGCCGTCCGGTCCGCGGAACTCCGGCCAATCGGCGGCGACCATGAACGCGGCGGCGAGGGCGAGCAGGCAACGGTGCATGGGTGGGATGACCTCGGCGGGGTGTGAGGAAGACTCGAATCAGTTTACCGGATCAAGAAGCAATCATGCGCAGGAAGTTAGTTGCGCGGCGCGACGGTGTTGGGGGGCTGCAACCAGACTTCCGAAGTCCGGCTTCGACTTCGGAAGTCGAGCGGGACCAGCGCCGACGGGCGGAAGGAATGCCCCTGGGCGGGATCGACTTCCGAAGTCGAAGCCGGACTTCGGAAGTCTGGGGTTCGGCAGGTGCGGCCTCGTGTTTCGCTCTCGACGCCGCGGTCAACACGGACTTCTTCCATTCGCGGTTTGAGACTTTATAAAATCCGTCTATCCCCGCTCGCGAGGTCCGCCACATGTCAACCCCGAAGCCGCTCGAAAACTACCAATCGTACAAGGGCATCCCGCCGCTCGCCGGGCTGTGCTCGATCGAGGACGCGCTCAAGCCGGGGCTGGTCGTCGAGGAGTGCGTCCGGCGGCTAAAGCGGATTCACTACGCATTCGTGCGGTTGCACCAAATCCTGACCGCCCGCATCACGGCCGAGCCGATCTACGAGTTGAAGACGGCGTTCAGCCATCACGCGTACCTGTGTGCCGAGCATGCCGCCGCGCTGCGAACGCGGGTGGCCGAGATGCGCGAGCCGCCGCTGGGGCTGGACGAAGTCCCGCACCCGGCGTTGGAGGCGTTCTTCGACGAGATTCTGGCCGCGCCGACGACGGATTATTTACTTTGGGGTGTGTACTTGTTCGCGATTCCTGCACTCGATCATGCTTGCGAAGACTACATGAACGACACACATCCGTTGACAGACGCTCCGAGCCGTCGCGTGTTGAAGTTTGCGAGATTGGAACTATCGGAGATGCTCGATTGTGGTGCCGATTCGATTGAGTGTCTACTGACAAAAGAGAATAAAGAAGGATGGGATGATACTCTTCATCGAATGCTCGAAGCAGCCGGTGAAATCGCAGGTACCGCGGTCGAATCGCACGAACTATACGAAACAAAATTCTCCGCCAAGCCCTTCGTCTACGACTCCGTCCCGAAGCGGGACGAGCGGTTCACCGACCACTGGAACCAGGGGGTGAACGCGGAGGCGTTCCTGTACGGCGAGCGGTACCCGGCGAAGGCGAAGGCGCTCATGATGCTTTTCAAGCGCATCCGCGAGATCGACGTGCCGGAGATGATGGCGTCGATCATCACGCAGACGCCGGGCAAGCCGTGGGGGTACTACCGCGACATGTCCCGGCAGCTCTGGGACGAGGCCCGACACGCCATGATGGGCGAGGTCGGGTTCGTCGCCCTCGGCGTGGACTGGACGACGGCCCGCGTCACCTGGAACTGGTCGTACCGGCTCAACACCGAATGCACGCCCGCCGAGCGGCACGCGGTGCTGTTCTTCATCGAACAGGGGCTGATGCCGAAGACCGGCAAGCGGTACGAGTACGAGGTCGCCGCCGAGTCCGGGCTGCCGATCATGCGGACGATTCAGGACTTCGACTGGGCCGACGAGGTGCTGCACAGCCAGATCGGGCGCACCTGGCTCGTCCCGGAGTACGGCGGGTTGCAGGCGGCGCTGAAGTACGGCGACGAGTGCTGGAGTCGCATTCTGAGCAACTGGACGACGGTTCGCGACCAGGGGCTGACGAAGCACGAGAACTGGTGGCCGGCGGTCTACTCGCAGGCGTGCGCCGCGGCCGGCGAGGAGCCGGACCCGCTGGTGCTCGGCTACGACGAGACCTACGAGGCGAAGCGGGCGGACGTTCACCGCGGGATCGTGGGGGAGTGAGAGCCTGACTTCCAAAGTCCGGCTTCGACTTCGGAAGTCGAACGTCGCAGGGCCGGCACGGGTCGGAAATCGCTGCACTGCCCCTCGACTTCCGAAGTCGAAGCCGGACTTCGGAAGTCGGGTCATTTCTTGAGCCGCCCCTTCGCCGCGGTTGCGCCCTCGCCGCCGGGAAGCCCGGCCATCTCGTCGAGCACCCTCACCGCCGCCGGCGTGCCGATCCGCTCCAGCGCCCAGACCGCACGATGCACCCGCAGCCGGTCGGCGTATAGGCCGTACCGCGGCAACTGCCACCCCTTCTTCGCGAACTCGGCCATCAGCTTCTCGGCCCGCTGCACGACCTCCGGGTCGCCGCTCGCGTCGATCGCGGCGGCGACCGTCGGCACGGCGATCATGCCGAGGTCGCGGAGGGCCTTGTACGCGGCGTCCCGCTTGCCGAACTCCGCATGGCCGAGGTCCTTCACGAGCGCGTCCATCTTCTTCTGCGTCTCGCGAATCCCCCGCACACCGGCCGCGATCACGGCGACGGCGTTCTCGCCGCCGTGGGCCAACAGCCGCTCGTTCGCGAAGCCGACCTCGCCCGCCGGGTCCGCAAGCTTCTCCCACGCGGCATCCAACTCCGCCTTCGACGCGGCCGCTCGCTTCGGGGCCAGGTCCCACGCGAGCAGGTTGTCGTCCACGGACGCGGACACGAGCCGGTAGTCGGGAAGGAACAGCAGCTTCGTGACGGACCCGCAGCCGCCCTCGAGCCGGGCGACGAACGAGCCGGTGGCGGTTTCCCACACGGTCACGCCGCCGGCACTGCCCTGCATCCCGGCCGCGACGAGCCGGCCGTCCGGCGAGAACGCGACCGCCTGGAACGGGCCGTCGTTCCACGTCCGGTCGCCGTGGAACAGCCGCCGGCCGGTCGCGGCCTCGAACACGTCCACCCGCACCACGGACGTGACGGCGACCAACTTCGAGTCGGAACTCACCGCCACGGCCGGCCGTAAACTCCGGGCGACGCGGAGCGACCAGAGCGGCGGCCCGCCGGTCAACGGCCAGGCGCGAACGAACCCGTCGCGGCCGACGCCGACGAGCAGCTGGCCGTCGCGGGTCGCGGTCATCGCCGGGACCGTCGAGGGCGTTTGCCACGAACGAACCACCCGGCTGGTCTTCGCGTCCAGTTGCTTCAGCGTCTTGTCGTCGAAGCTGACGAACACGAATTCGTCCGCCGCCGCCAGGCACGCGGCCAACGGGTTCGCCGAACCGAGGTCGAACGTCCGCGTCGCGGCCCCTTCGCGGACCGCGAGCTTGCCGTCGGCCACGGAAGCCGAGCACGAGCCGCCGAGGACGGCGAGCGAACTCGGCGGCGTTTGCACCCGCACCGTCGGCCGGTCGCCCGGCGTCCACGCCGCGACGCCGCGCTCGGCGGCGACCAGCACCTCGCCCGTCCGCGACGCCGCCAGGTCGCGGATGACGCCGAGGTCGTCCGGCTCCGTCCACCGCTGTTTCCCGGTCGCAACGTCCCAGATCGAAATCCGCGGCTCGCCGCCGGCCGTCGCCGCAACCTTGCCGTCGCCAGACACGGCGAGGACGGAAACGTTCGCCCCGAACGCCCGCACCGGCTTCCCGGCCGCGTCCCACACCGCCACCCGCTTCCCGTTCAGCCCGACGATCTGTTCATTCGCAAAGACCGCTACGCCGCCGTCGGCGACCCACTCGGCGACCGGCTTCTCGCGGTTCGGCCGCCACACCCGCACACGGCCCGTCGGCCCGGCGTCGGCCGACACGAGCGCCTCGCCGTCCGCCGACCACGACAGGCCGGTCACGCCGTCGGCGCTCAGGTGCGTGCAGGCGAACGTCGATTCGCCGCTGACCACGTCCGTGACGCGGAGGCTTTCCGCCGTGTCCGCCCGCGCCAGCCGCGCGCCGTTCGGCGTGAACGCGGCCACCCGGCCCGGCAGCGGTTGCAACCGCTCCAGCCCGTTCACCGTCTCGAAGACGTGCAACCGGCCGGGCGGCGTCGTGGCCGCGAGCAACTTGCCGTCGGCCGACAGCACGACCGTCGTCGCGTTCGGCAGGGCGATCGTCCGCGCCCGCTTCATCGTCGCCGCGTCGATGACGTGGACGTGGGAATCGCCAAACACGGCCGCGATCACCGACCCGTCGGCCGCGACCGTCACGGACGAGGCGAACCCGTCCTTGACCTTGTGGCTGCCGAGGAGCTTCCCGGTGGCGGTGTCCCACAACTTCACGGCCCCGTCCGGCCCGCCGGAGACGAGCCGCTTCCCCGCGGCGTCGAGCGCGAGCGCCAACGGCCGCTCGCCGTGCCGCAGGGCAGGGGAGCCGAACCGCGCGACGGCCCGGTTCGGCAGATCCTGGGCGGCGACCGTCGGGAACAGGGTCAGGACGAGGGCGAGGCCGAAGAGGTACTTCCCGGTCATGACTATCCCCGCGCTCAGGTCCGTGAATAAGTATCAGGACGAATCAATACCCTGCGGCTAACTTCCGCCTGGCGCGAACGACCGGTTCGCGCATCGGAGCAGTTTTCCACCACGCCGTCAGTCGCCGGGTTCGGAAACCTTCCGGATTTTCTCCCGCGAGTTTACCGTGACCTATTGTTAACCGACCGAATCACCATTCGCTTCGTGTCGGAATGCCTGACCCGACGGGGCGAGCGGTCGAGCGGCTTGGATCGCAGAGTCTACCCATGATGATTGCCCCCCTACCGGGGAACGAGGCGGCCCGCCTGGCCGCCCTCCACGACCTCAACGTCCTCGACACCCTGCCCGAAGCGGCCTATGACGACATCACCCGGCTGGCGTCCTGGATTTGCGGCACGCCGATCGCGGTCGTCAGCCTCGTGGACCGCGACCGGCAGTGGTTCAAATCCAGCGTCGGCCTCGACGCGGCCGAGACCCCGCGGGACGTGGCGTTCTGCGCCCACGCCATCCTCGGCGGCGACGTGCTCCACGTCCCGAACGCCGCGGAGGACGCGCGGTTCGCCGCGAACCCGCTCGTGACCGGCGGGCCGAAGATTCGGTTCTACGCCGGCGCGCCGCTGACCGACTCGCGGGGCCTCAACCTCGGCACGCTCTGCGTCATCGACCGCACGCCCCGGCAACTCTCCCCCGAACAGCGGGAGGCGCTCGCCGCCCTCTCCCGGCAGGTCGTCCGGCTGCTCGAAACGCGGCGGCAGTTCGACGAACTGACGCGGACGCAGGAGACGTTCCGCGTCCTGTTCGAGCAGTCGTCCGACGCGCACCTGATCTTCCACGAGGCGGACGGCATCATCGACTGCAACCACGCGGCGGTGAAGATGCTCCGGTGCAAGGACAAGGCGGAGGTCCTCGCCCTGCACCCGGCCGTGCTGTCGCCGGAGGTTCAGCCGGACGGCCGGCGGTCGCTGGAGAAGTGCGTCGAGATGGACGCCACCGCCCGCCACCTCGGGTCGCACCGGTTCGACTGGCTGCACCGGCGGATGGACGGCGAGGAGTTCCCCTGCGAGGTCACGCTCACGCCGGTCGAGCTGCACGGCCGGTCGGTGCTGCTCGTCGTCTGGCACGACCTGACCGAGCGGCAACGGGCCGAGCAGGCGCTCCGGGACAGCGAGACGCGGTTCCGGGCGTTCATGGACAACAGCCCGGCGATGGCGTTCATGAAGGACGAGGCCGGGCGGTTCGTGTACGTCAACGACCCGGTCTGCAAGAAGTTCGGCATCCCGGAAGCCGGCTGGCTCGGCAAGACGGACGCCGACCTGTGGGCCCCGGAGATCGCCGGCCCGCTCCGCGCCATCGACGTGGAGGTGCTGACGACCGGGCGGACGGTCAAGCTGGTGGAAACCGTCCCGACGCCGGACGGCGCGTCGTCCCGGTGGGACTCGTACAAGTTCCCGTTCACCGACGCGCACGGCAACCGGGTGTTGGCCGGGATGGCCGTGGACGTGACGGCCGCGGAACTGGCCGCCCAGGCCCTGCGGGAGAGCGAGCAGCGGTTCCGCGGCGTCGTGGACGGGCTGGCCGAGGGCGTCGTCCTGCTCGACCGCGACACCCGCCGGGTGCTCCGCACGAACCAGGCGTTCCGCGACCTGATCGGGTACGCCGAGGCCGAGGTCGCGGCCCTGACGCAGTACGACTTCGTCGCCCACGACCGGGCGGACATCGACGAGAAGATGGCGGTGATCGCCGGCCGCGGGCAGGCGGCGCTCGGGTTCCGCAAGTACCGCCACCGGTCCGGGCTGACGCTCGACGTGTCGGTCAGCGGCAGCCTGCTGGCGCTCGAGGGCCGGGCCGTGCTCTGCCTGGTCGTCCGGGACATGACCGACCTGAAGCACGCGGAGGACGTGATCCGGGCCAGCGAGGAGAAGTTCCGCGGCGTCATCGAGCGGCTGGCCGAGGGCGTGTTCCTGCTCGACCTGGCCACCAAGCACGTCGTCCAGGCGAACTCCACGTTCCTGGCCATGCTCGGGTTCACGTTCGCCGAACTCGCCGAGAAGCAGCTGTACGACTTCGTCCTGCTCGACCGCCGGTCGCTGGACGCGGAGATCGAGCTGGTCCTGAAGCACGGGCAGTACAAGCTCGGCCGCCGCCAGTGCCGGCGGAAGGACGGGTCGGTCGCGGACGTGGACGTGAGCGTCAGCCACGTCCCCAGCCGCGGGCAGAACCTGCTGGCCGTCGTCCTCCGGGACATGACCGAGCAGCGGCGGTACGAGGACCAACTGTTCGACTACCAGGTGGAACTGGAGCGGACGAACGCGAAGCTCCGGGAGCTGGCCGTGACGGACGGGCTGACGCGGGTGAAGAACCGGGCGGCGTTCAACGAGCGGCTGACGGAGGCGTTCGACCGGTCGGTCCGGTACGGCCACCCGCTGTCCGTCGTGCTCATGGACGTGGACCACTTCAAGGCGTTCAACGACACGTTCGGCCACCCGGCCGGGGACGCGGTGCTGAGGCAGGTCGCCCGCTGCCTGGAGGAGACGGCCCGGACGACGGACGTGGTCGCCCGGTACGGCGGGGAGGAGTTCGCGATCATCCTGCCGGACACGGACTTCGCCGGGGCGATGGTTCTCGCCGAGCGGTGCCGCCGGGCGGTCGCGGCCGTGGCGTGGGACCAGCGGCTGGTGACGGTGAGCGTCGGCGTTAGCACGCTCGCCCCGACGACGGCCGACCCGGCCGCGCTGGTCCGCGAGGCGGACGAGGCGCTGTACCGCTCGAAGCAGGCCGGCCGCAACCGGGTGAACCACGGCAGCAACACGATCCCGGCGGCCGCCACCACCCGCACGCCGGTCCGGGTGTAATTCATTTCTTGGCGAACGCGGCCCCGTCCACGGCGACGACCTCGGCCTGATCGCGGACGACGATCGCGCCGCCGAGGACCGTCGGCGGCGTCCAGCACCGGCCCTTGAGTAACCGGACCTCGGCCGCCCTCTCCAGCCCGGCCGGGGCGAGTTTGCCCCGCGTCAGCAACCCGTCGCCGCGGAGGACGAGGGCCTCGTCGCCGACCCGGACCAGGTTCGCGTCCTTCTGCCCCGCCTCCCGCCAGAGTTCCCGGCCGTCCGCGAGGGACACCGCCACGAGCGCGGCATCCGTCACCCCGTAGACCGCCTTGTCGTCCGCGAGGGCGTTGCAGTAGAAGAACTTCCCCTTCGTCTTCCACACCTCCGTCGCCTTCTGCCCCTCGATCTTCAGCAGCCGCGTGCCGACCATGCCCTGCCCGGAGACGAGCAACCGGCCGTCCGGCAGCGGGACCGGCGTGGGCACGTTCGTCAGCCCGGGGTTCTCCATCGGGTACGACCACCGGACCGCCCCGTCGCTCGCCCGGAAGCCGACGACCGCCTTCTGCGTCACCTGCACGATCTGGTCCTCGCCGCCGAACCGCGCCACGACCGGCGACGCGTAGCTCGGCTCGCCCGGCTCGGACTTCCACTTCACCGTCCCGTCCGGCCGCAGGGCCACAAGCGCCGCCTTCGGCCCGCCGACGTGGAGGATGAACGCCTCCTCGTAAACGAGCGGGCTGGCCGAGAACCCGAACTGTACCGGCTTCGCGGCGTAGTCCTTGACCAGATCGACTTCCCACAGCACCTTGCCGGTCGCGGCCGCCAGGCACGTTACCTTGCCCGCGTACCCGACGGCACAAACCCGGTCGCCGAGGACGGCCGGCGTCGCCTGCGGCCGGACCGGGTCGCCGGAAAACGTCTCCTGCCCCTTCAGCCGCTCGACCGGGTAGCGGTGTTCCCACTTCGTCTCGCCGGTCGTCGCGTCGAGGGCGACGACCACCTCCTCCCCGCGGTTCGGCGTCTTCGGGTCCGGCACGGAGTACATCGTGAAGAGTTGCTTCCCGTCGGTCACGACGCCGGACGTGCCCGGCCCGAGTTTGCGTTTCCAGAGAACGCCTTTCCCGGCCGCCGGCAACGGGGTGGCGAGCGCAAAGTCGCGGGTCGGGCCGCCGTACTGCCCCCACGCCGGCGCGTCGGCCGCGGAAGCGGGCGGCATGAGCGACAGGAGGAGTAGCAGTCCGACGGCCGGGCGGGTGGTCACAGTCGTGCTCCGTTGAGGATCGCGAACCATCCTTAGGCCGGGGGGCGGCGGCATTTCCGCCGGCGGGTGAAAAACGTCGGCCCGGCGACCTCGCTTGGCGGGGGTCGTCGGGCCGACGTTTTTTTGATTCGCGGTGGAGGAGGGTTAGTTCCCCTCTTGCCCCTTGCGGGCGACCTTCTGCTTCCGCAGCGCGGTCCGCCGGCGGAGTTCGCACGGCTTCTCGTAGTGCTCGTGCGCCCGCAGCTCCTTTTGCATCCCGCTCCGCTCGACCAGCTTCTTGAACCGCCGCATCGCCTGCCCGATGGGTTCCCAGTCGTGAACCCGCATCCGCAACCCCATTGATCCTCCGGTTTCCGCGGCCGCGACCGCAACCTGGGTGAGAGTGTGCCCGCCGCGGGGCAAGGGGTCATATACCGCACAAATCCCGGCGAGGCCAGACGTTCTTGCCGACTTCCGAAGTCCGGCTTCGACTTCGGAAGTCGATCCCCCGCGGGGGCATTCGCGGGTCGTCACACGCCCTTCTTCCCCTCGACTTCCGAAGTCGAAGCCGGACTTCGGAAGTCGGGCGCTACCGCACCTCGATGTGGAACTCGAACTCGTTCTCGCGGCCGACGACGACCTCCCGCTCCAGCCCGGACTTGTCCGGCCGCCGCAGCGCGTCCGGGAACGGCGACACGGCCGACAGCCGCGGCGTCTCGCCGGGGATCGGGATCGTCCACCCCGGCGGGTCGGCGATGGCCACGCGATACCACCCGCCGCGGACGTACGGCTGGCCGTCGAGCCGCAGCTTGTACTCGCCGTTCGCGTCGATGTCGGCCGTGGCCGTCTTCCCGGCCGCCCCGCGGTCCGGGTGCGGGGCGAACACGATCACGCCGCCGGCCAGCGGGCGGCCCTGGAACAGCACGCGGCCGCGGACGGTCGCCACGTCCCGGCTCTCGGTGCGGCCGCAGCCGCCCAGGGCCAGAACGATCAAGAGGGGCAGGGTACGCAGGTTGGACGGCGACACGTCTCCGGTATCGGCGGGCGGAAGTTCGGGAATTCAGGAAATTTTCCCGCGAATGACTTTGCATGAGAACGCATGTTCAGTTAAACCTCGGTCATGTGACACTTTGTTCACTACCCACACCGGCACGCTTACGCCGTGCCGTTCGCCTGGGAGGGGTTGCCGTGACGCTCCGCCGGTTGCTCGTGGACATGAACTCCTACTTCGCGTCCGTGGAACAGCAGGACGACCCGAAGCTGCGGGGCCGGCCGGTCGCCGTCGTGCCGGTGATGGCCCGGAGTACGTGCTGCATCGCCGCCAGCTACGAGGCGAAGCGGACCGGCATCAAGACCGGCACGCCGGTCTGGGAGGCGCTGCAACTCTGCCCGCGGTTGAAGCTCGTCCTGGCCCGGCACGAGCGGTACGTCGCCGTCCACGACCGGATCGTGAAGGCCGTCGCCCGGTGTTTGCCGATCGACCAGGTACTTTCCATCGACGAAATGGTCTGCACGCTGCTCAAGAGCGAGTGCCACCCGGTCACGGCCGAGCGGCTGGCGAAGCAGATCAAGGCCGAGATCGCGCGGTCGGCCGGGGAGTTCGTCAAGTGCTCCATCGGCGTCGCGCCGAACCACCTACTGGCGAAGCTCGCGTCCAACATGCAGAAGCCGGACGGGCTGACGATCATCCGGAAGGAGGAGCTGCCCCAGCGCCTCTACCCGGTGAAACTGACGGCGTTCCGCGGCATCGCCCGGCGGATGGAGGCCCGGTTCCGCAAGTACGGCATCATCAACACCGAGCAACTCTGCGGCCTGGACGTGAAAACGATGTCGCTGATCTGGGGGAGCAAAATCCACGGCGAGCGGTGGTATCACGCCCTCCGCGGCGACGAGGTGTACGAGAAGCCGACGGTGCGGCGGACGGTGAGTCACTCGCACGTCCTGCCGCCGGCGCTACGGAACCACACCGGGGCGCGGGGCGTGATGGTGAAGCTCGTCCATAAGGCGGCGGCCCGGCTGCGGACGATCGACTACTGGTGCGGGGCGCTCGGCGTCAGCGTCCGGTACGACGACGGGAACCGGTTCGACGCGAGCTGCAAGGTGCTGCGGACGCAGGACACGCTCTCGCTGTTGCAAGCGTTCGAGAAGCTCTGGGAGTGCCGGTCGCCCGGCGAGCCGAAGCAGGTGGCGATGGTGCTGTTCGACCTGACGCCGGCCGCGATGACGACGCCCTCGTTGTTCGGGCAGGATCACGACCTGACGGCCGTGTCGCACACGATGGACAAGGTGAACCGGCAGTTCGGCAAGAACACGCTGCACTTCGGCACGCTCTGCGGAAGCGAAGAAACCGCGCCGACGCGGATCGCGTTCACGCAAATCCCGGAGTTCGACCCGGCGAGCATCTAAGGCCGCGGGGCTATCGCATCTCGCCGATGGTCATGTGATCGTGGACGACCTTCCAGTCCTCCAACGGGAATCTGCGGACCAGCATCGTGAACAGCCCCGTCCGCGTCCCGGCGTCCGACTTGACCGTCCACTTGCCGCGGATCATGGCGGCATCGCTGTTGAGCACATCAATCGTCACGTCGTCGTAAGCCAACTCGCCCATCGGCCGTCCGCCGTACATGAGCCGATACCGCTCGTTCACCTGTTCCCACCCCTTGTAGGCACGCCCTTCGCTGAAAAAGGTCAGGTCTTCGTGGAGGCGGTACGTGGCCGTGAACTTGGCAAGATCGCCGTCGTTCCATGCCGTTCGCTGGGCGGCGAGTACGTCGTAAGCGTTCGATCTGGCGGCACCTTTTTGAAGACCCTCCCAGTAGTGCCGGCCGACGAGGACCGCCGCCCCGGTCAAGAGGGCAACAAACGCGAGGCAGCCGAGTCGGGACTTCTCACGTTGGGGGGCCGCTTCCGGGGAGCCGAACGCCATGACGATTCCCATTCTTGAGGATTCGCGCCTTCCGACCTGTGGCTCGGTTTACCCCGCCGCCGGCCCGCGGTAAAGTACAACCATCCCCACGGAGGAACTCGCATGCAACCGGCGCTCGACTGGCTCCAGAAGCACCACGAAGACATCATCCGCGGCCTCGCCGACCTGGTGGCCGTGCAAAGCATCTCGACGGACGGCGAACACCAGACCGAGATTGAACGCACCGCCGCCCTGACGTGCGACCAGATGCGCGAGGCCGGCCTATTGAACGTCGAGGTGCTGAAGGTCGGCAACTCGCTGCCCTACGCCTACGGCGAGTGGCTCGACGCCGGGCCGACGAAGCCGACCGTCTTCCTGTACGCGCACCACGACGTGCAGCCGGTGAACTTCATCGAGCAGTGGCGGTCCGACCCGTGGAAGCTGACCCGGCGGGACGGCCGCCTGTTCGCCCGCGGCGCGGCCGACGACAAGGGGGCCATCTCCGCGTTCCTCGGGGCCATCGCCGCGTACCGCAAGACCGGCAACCAGCTGCCCGTCAACGTGAAGATGGTCGTCGAAGGCGAGGAGGAGGTCGGGTCGAAGAACCTCATGAAGTTCTTCGACGTTCACAAGAAGAAGCTCCAGTCCGACGTGATCGTCGTGTGCGACACGGAGAACATCGAGGTCGGGCTGCCGTGCATCACGTATTCCTTGCGGGGGATCGTGGCGCTGCTCGTGGAAGTGACGACGGCGCAAATCCCGGTCCACAGCGGGATGGCCGGCGGGGCCGTGCCGGACGCGGCGCTGGCGCTGAACGTCGTGCTAGCGAAGCTGTTCGCCCCGAACCAGCCGCTGCCGGTCCCCGGCCTGTATGACAGCGTCCGGCCGCTGACCGGCCCGGAGAAGGCGGCGTTCCGCAAGCTGCCGTGGGACGACGCGAAGTTCCGCAAGGAACTCGGCGTCCTGCCCGGCTGCCAGTTCGCGATGGAGGCCGGCCTCGGCGTGTACGAGCAGACGTGGCGGCGGCCGTCCGCGACCGTCATCGCGCAGGAGGCGAGCAGCATCAAGGGGGCGTCCAACCAGGTGCTGCCGAAGGCGAGCGCGATCGTGAGTTGCCGGATCGTGCCGGACCAGAAGCCGGCGGACGTGGTAGCGCAGATGCAAAAGTACCTGACCGTGAACCCGCCCTACGGCTGCGAGGTGAAGGTGACGCAGCACGGGGCCGGGTGCGACTGGTGGATGACCGACCCGAACGGCCCGGCGTTCGAGGCGGCGCTGGCCGCGCTGCGGGTCGGGTTCGACCGCGACCCGGTCGGCATCGGGTGCGGCGGCAGCATCGGGTTCGTCGGCCCGCTGGCGGAATTATTTGGCGGCGCGCCGGCGCTCCTGGTGGGCATCGAGGACCCGGCGAGCAACGCCCACGCGCCGAACGAAAGCCTACACGAGGGGGACTTCAAGAAGCTGATGGCGTCCCTGGTCCGGCTGTTCGACAACCTCGGCAAGCTGACGAACACGCAGGTGAAGTAACTCGTTCAGAGTTCCCATAAATGGACAACGACTCCGACCCTGGCCTGCGGACCACGGCCGATTCAGCCCGCGCGGTTTTCCTGGCGTGGGAACGGATGCGACTCGCGTACAACGCAGTCCTCGGCTTTGTCGTGGTACTGTTGGCCGGGTCCGATCTGTTTGATCCCGCGTTTTACGGCTTCCTGCTGCGAGCCGCTGTTTTGGCTAACGTCTGCTTTTGCCTCGGTCCTGTTATCGAAGGTTATCTCTCGCTGCTAGGCGTAGACCGACGAGCAGCGCGGTGGTTCGTCTTCTTACCAGGCTTACTTCTTGCGTGCCTGTTGGCGTTGGCCGCACTGTTCTCCTGGCGACTTCGCCGCATCGACTGAACAGAGTTTCGAGCTTCCAGTAGTAGCTCGCTTTCTCGTCACAACCCGCACCGCACGTTCCGCCGGGCGCATTTCTCTTCCCGTCCGCCCGCGGCCGCTTCCCCGATCCGGCGGCAGCGGGCATACTGATAGATGAGCTGTTCCGTCCCTCGCCGCGAGGCCGCCATGCGGGTTCGTTCCTCCGTGCTGATTCTGCTGCTCCTGACGGCCGTGCCGACGGCCGCCCAGGTGAAGTACCCGACGCCGCCCGCGAAGTACCACGTCGATCTGCGGTACCGCATCGCGGCCGAGCAGAACCAGCGGGTCCGCGACTACCGCGACCTGACCGCCGCCCTCGGCAAGATCGGGTTCGTCGCCGACCCGCGCGAGGACGACGACCTCGACCGGTTCGACCCGACCGCCGAGCGGCTGGCCGGCACCATCCCGGCGAAGGACGCGGCGAAGCTGCTCGACATCCCGGCGGTCAAGACGGTCCTCCTCCGCGATGCCGAGACGCCGCTGCCCGACGACGCGAAGAAGCCGACGCACATTCGCATCCGCATCACGCCGGGCCTTGACCTCGCGGAGCAGCGGACGTTCCACGGCCAGGTCGTCGCGCAACTCGGCCGCCTCGGGTTCGTCGAATTCGCGGGGTACGACCACTTCGGCTACACCGTCGTCCGCGGCGTCCTCCCGGCGGGTAAGGTCCCCGACTTGCTCCGCGACCTGCGGGACCAGCCGTCCGGGTGGTTCTTCAGCGAAATCCCCCGCGATCAGTTGAACCTGCCGCTCCGCGACCTGCTGCCGATTCGCCTCGTGGAAGTGCTGAAGGACGTGGACCTCGGCACGGCCGTCCCGCCGCCCGCACCGCTTCCGGAGGCGATCGCGTCGCCGAAGTATTCGCTCGACCTGCGGAGCTACCTCGCGGACCCCGCGACGGCGGCGAAGCCGATCCGCGCCGAACTCGTGATGAACGCCGAGCAACCGGAAGGGGCGCGGGCGCTCCGCGAGCTGCTCCGCCTCCGCGTGCCGAGCGCCGCGATGGAGGGCGTTTACGGTAACTTCGTCGTGATCCGGGTCCCCGCCGCCGGGGAGTTGGTGAAGCTCGCGCAAATCCCGAGCGTGGTCACGATCCGCCTGCCGCGGACCGCAGCCGAACAGCCCGGCGTCGAGAAGGACGCGGCCGCGGTTCAACAAGCTCTGAAGGACGGCAACGTGACGGCCCTGCACGCGAAGGGGTACCGCGGGGCCGGGTCGCGGGTCGTCGTCCTCGCGACCGACTTCCCGAACCTGAACGAGGCCGCGGCGAAGCTGCCGAAGGGCACGCAGTTCCTCGACCTGACGGCCGAGCTGTCGCCGACCGTCGAGCCGACGCCGGCCGGCAAGGGCGGCCGCGGCACGGAGACGGCGCTCGCCGTTCACGCGGCCGCGCCGGAGGCGGCCCTCACGCTCGTCCGGCTCGACCCGGTCGCCGTCCACCAACTGCTAACGGTCGCGAAGACGGTCCTCGGCGACGTGTCCGCGTCCGTGGCCGTACAGACCCGCGGCGACGAACTCGGCGCGGAGGCCGACCGGCTGAACATCCGCCGCGAACTCGTCGAGGAGGAGTACCGCCGGGCGTTCGCCGACCTGAGCGACGACGAGAAGCCCGCGACGCGGCGGAAGAACGCGGCCGAGGCGTTCAAGAAGCTGCAGGCGGACGAGCAGAAGTTCAAGGAGAAGAACGACCGCCTCACGATCCTGGGGCAGAAGCTCGCGGACCTGCGCGGGGCGAACGTCATCGTCAACACGCTGGTGTGGGAGGACGGCTACGCCTACGACGGGCTGAACGAGGTGAGCAAGTTGCTCGACAGCCGGCTCGCCCCGCTGCCGACGCGGAGCGGCCTGCGGGCGCGGAAGCAGCCGCAGGTTCCGGTGTGGGTGCAGGCCGGCAGCACGTCGGCCGGGAGCGTCTGGACCGGCGCGTTCCTGGACGCGGACGGTAACGGCGTCATGGAGTTCGCCCCCACCGCGGCGAATCCGGTCCCGAACACCTGGACGCGGGAACTGAACTTCCTGACCGTCCTCGACGCGGACGGCAAGCCGACGGACACGCTCCCGGCCGGGGCGAAGGTCCGGCTCAGCGTGCAGTGGCGGGAGCCGCGCGACCCGGAGACGGAGTTGAGCGGGCTGGCGTCGTTCCCGTTCACGCTGAAGGTGCTCCGGCAACTCGACCCGACCGGCGGAACAGCGGCGACCGATGATCTCGTCGTCGTGGCCCAAACGACCGGCCCGGCGACGCGGATTCAGCGGACGTTCTCGGCGGCCGTCTACGAGCAGACACTGGAAATCGCGATCCCGGTGGCCGGGCGGTACGCCCTGCGGATCGAAGGCAAGCTGGCGACGAACACGCTCGCGGCGACGGCCCGGACGGCGTTCGAGCTACGGCCGCGGGTCTACGTCACGTTCACGGACGCTGCGAAGGGCCGGCTCGCGCTTAGCACTTACGCCCCGCGGGAGGGCGGCGTAGCGATCCCCGGCGACGCGACGACGGCCGTGACCGTCGGCGTCGGCGGCGGACTGACCGGGGCCGGGCCGGGCGTGCTGCTACGGGTGAAGCCGGACGTGCAGGCGCGGGCGCTGCAATCACCGGCCGTGGCGACGGGCGTGGTGGCCGGGACGATCGCGTGCTTGGTAGACGCGGGCGTGCAGCCGGCGGGCGTGCTGCGGCTGCTCACACCGACCCTGGGCGGCGCGCTACAAGTGTCGATGGAGTGGATTCAGGGGTTGCCGGCGAAATAGTAGTAGGCACACTCCGTGTGCCGTCTGCCGTCGGTCGCAGCGACTTCGTACTAGTTCTCCGCGGCGTGAAGGAGACGGCACACGGAGTGTGCCTACTACTATCACGGGAACCCCGGCACGGGTTCCTCGCGGTTCTCCTCGACGGAGAAAAACTTGATCCCCTTCGCCCGCCACGCGCTGTCCCGGTCGCGGACGAAGCGGGCCTTCGCCCGCCGAATTAGCGCCCCTTGAAAGCCCGCGGCCTCGCCCTTCACGTAGAACCCGATCTCGATCTCGTTGTCGCCGATCTCCTCGAACTCGCCCTTGCCAAACCCCCAGACCGCGACGCGGGCGTTGTGCTGGCGGATCAGGTTCCAGAAGCCGGCCGTCCGCACCCGTTCGCGGTCCGCGCCGTTGTGCTTGAACGACGGCGATAGTTGCTCGACGAACAGGTCCGGGTTCACGGCCGTCGCCGCCGCCGCCAGCGTCTCGATCCGGCGGTTCGCCTCCTCCCGCGGACTCTCGAACGCGCGGTCGAGGAGGAACAGGCCGAGCAGCAACAAGCCGGCCCCGCCGACCGCGAGCAAGCTCTTGCGGTCACGGCGGCGGGACCAGACGGCCAACGAAATGATGAACGCGACCCCGAGCAGGGCGTACAGCACCAGCGACGGGTCGCTCAGGAACGTGGGCATCGTTACTTCCGCAGCTCGGCCCCGTACACGGCCGCCGCGCCGAGTTGCTCCTCGATCCGCAGGAGTTGGTTGTACTTCGCGATCCGGTCCGTCCGGCTGGCCGACCCGGTCTTGATCTGCCCGCAGTTCGTCGCCACCGCGAGGTCGGCGATGGTCGTGTCCTCCGTCTCGCCGCTGCGGTGTGACAGGATCGCCGTGAACTTGTTCCGCTTCGCCGTCTCGACGGCTTCCAGCGTCTCGGTCAGCGTGCCGATCTGGTTCACCTTCACGAGAATGCTGTTCCCGCAGCTTTCCGCGATGCCCCGCTTCAGTCGCTCCGTGTTCGTCACGTACAGGTCGTCGCCGACGAGCTGCATCTTGCCGCCGAGCTTCGCGGTGAGCTTCTTCCACCCGGCCCAGTCGTCCTCGCTCAGGCCGTCCTCGATCGACACGATCGGGTACTTCGCGGCCAGCGTCGCCCACAGGTCGATCATCTCGTCGCTGCTGATGACCTTGTCCGGGGCGCTCTTGTAGAAGCAGTACCCTTCCTTGCCCTTGTGCTTGGCCTCCTCGAAGAGTTCCGTGCAGGCCGGGTCGAGGGCGAACGCGACTTGGTCGCCGAGCTTGTACCCGGCCTTCTCGATGGCCTGCGAGATGGTGGCCAGCGCCTCGTCCGGGCTGGCGACGTTCGGGGCGAACCCGCCCTCGTCGCCGACGGCCGTGTTCAGCCCCTTGTCGTGCAACACCTTCTTCAGCGAGTGGAAGCATTCCGCCCCCATCCGCAGGGCCTCGCGGAACGTCTCCGCCCCCACCGGCACGATCATGAACTCCTGGAAATCGACGGTGCTGTCCGCGTGCTTGCCGCCGTTGAGCACGTTCATGAGCGGGACCGGCAGCGTAACGGCGTTCGCCCCGCCGACGTACCGGTACAGCGGCAGCTTCGCCACCTTCGCGGCCGCGTGGGCCGTCGCCATCGACACGCCGAGGATGGCGTTCGCGCCGAGCTTGCCCTTGTTCGGCGTGCCGTCCAGGGCGAGCATCTTCTTGTCCACGGCCACCTGGTCGAACGGGTCCATCCCCTTCAGCCCGGCGGCGATGGCGGTGTTGACGTTCTCGACGGCCTTCGTTGTCCCTTTGCCGAGGTACCGCTTCTTGTCCCCGTCGCGGAGTTCGACGGCCTCGTGCGCGCCGGTGCTCGCGCCGCTGGGGACGGCCGCCCGGCCGAGCGTGCCGCACTCGAGGATCACGTCCACTTCGACCGTCGGGTTGCCCCGGCTGTCCAGGATTTCGCGGGCTTTCACGGCGGCAATCTTCGCGCTCATCGCACACTCACGGTGAAGGGAGGAGAAATCGTTGATGGGATATGGCTGTGGGGCGAAAGGGGAAGTAGGGAAACGGGTCGGGGGGCGG
>JAESGS010000158.1_pt1 | contig 102507 bp, 96 predicted proteins | sample 9269761 | NCBI WGS metagenome assembly JAESGS01 (sample SAMN15741799, study PRJNA653493) | algae metagenome | isolation source: Cyanosarcina radialis HA8281-LM2 and co-occurring heterotrophs from damp... | place: USA: Makauwahi cave, Hawaii | collected 2011-01-06 | reverse complement strand
GCTACTCAATCGCACACGGTCGGCGCGGCAGGGAGTGGTGGTTTCCGTAAAGGACCGAACACCCTCAAGCGTCAGGAACCGGATATGGCTAGCTGGATGCCCGCCCTGCTTGGGTTTTGGGCCCCGGCGATGCCCCGTCCTTCATGGGCGGCGCTGCATGGAATTGGGAACCTTGTCCCGCAGCGAAGTGTCCGGTGCCTTATGAAGGCGGCCCGCAGACAGTGTCTGGCGGAACAAGCGGGCCTTAATCCACCAACTCCGTCAGCCGGTAGCCAGCTCCCGCTACGCTACCGCGCCGACCGTCTTTCCCCCGCGCCACACAGGTGCGCGCAAATGCTGTAGGAAATTATCTTGCGCCTGTTGGAAATATCATTGTTAAATGGGGACTGTCCCTATTTAACGCAAAAAGAAACCGTAGCCCTGAGCCTGTCGGAGCCGAAGGCGGGCAAAGCCCAACGGCGCTTCTCAGCAAAGCGTGCTTCGACAGGCTCAGCATTACGGTCCAATTTAGCTTTATAATTTAACTCTGCGTCACCGGCACAAGCCGGATTTCCACGCGCCGGTTGGCAGCGCGGCCCGCCTCGTCGAGGTTGCTTGCCTTGGGTTGGCTTTCGCCATAGCCTTTGGTGGCAAGACGCGCCTGTTGTACGCCGCGCGAGCTCAGATAGTTCGCCACCGATGATGCCCGGCGTTCGGACAGCCCTTGATTATAGGCATCCGATCCGGTCGAATCGGTATGACCCATGACATCGACATAGGTCTTTTCATATTGTGTGAGCGTGGTGGCAACCTGATCGAGCGTCGTGCGGAAATTGGGTTCGATGTTCGAACTATCGACCGCAAAAGTCACTTCCGACGGCATATCGAGAACAAGATTATCGCCATCGCGAATCACATTCACACCGGTGCCGGCCGTTTGCTGACGCAATTTCTTTTCCTGCTCGTCCATATAATAGCCAACGCCAGCGCCAGCGATGGCACCAATGCCCGCACCGACAATCTTCTCAGTACGGTCACGGCGACCGCCGATCAAATCGCCAAGCAGATAGCCACCAAGCGCGCCGCCAACACCGCCGATGGCGGCTTTCGATATCGTCCGGTTGCCCGTTTCGGGATCTGTAACGCAAGCCGAGAGCGGCAGCATCGCCGCCAGCACCGCCAGCGAGATCATCTGGTTCTTTTTCATAAGAATTCCCTTCCTGATGGACCCATCCATTTAACGGGTCGAAAGATGAACCGGCGATTATCCACGCTTCAGGTTACATCTTTTGACGATAACCCGTTCATCCGCATTTTGTTGCCAGCCATTGGCTTTTCCTTCTATGGGGCGATTCTTCCTATGGAACCCCTCAGTCCCTTTCCCTGGTTCGATGCTGCCACCATTTTAGTGCTGATCGCGGTGAATGGCGTCTTCGCCATGTCCGAACTGGCCATCGTGTCGGCACGACAGGCGAAATTGCAGGCGATGGCCGATGGCGGCAAGCGGGGCGCCAATGCGGCATTGCGCCTTGCCCGCGATCCCGGGAAATTTCTCTCGACCGTGCAGATTGGCATTACCCTAATCGGTATCATCAACGGCGCCTATTCGGGATCGACATTGGGCGAACCGATTGCGCAGCGACTGGCCGCATTGGGCGTACCCGACGACTGGTCGGACACGCTGGGTTTCGGCGTGGTCATATCGCTGACCACTTACGCCTCGCTCGTTGTGGGCGAGCTTGTGCCGAAACAGTTTGCACTGGTTGCGCCGGAACGGATCGCGGTCATTGTGGCGGGACCGATGGAGCTTCTGGCGCGCATCACGGCACCGGTTGTCTGGTTGCTCGATAAATCCAGCGCTGCGATTTTTCAGCTTCTCGGCCTGCGCCGCGACAGCCGTGAGGCGTTGACCACCGAGGAATTGCGCATGGTTTTTGCAGAAGCCACCCATGCCGGCATCATCGAGGAGCATGAGCATAAGGTGATCGCAGGCGTCGTCCGCCTGGCCGACCGGCCCGTGCGCGAGGTGATGACGCCGCGAACCGATGTCGACCGGATTTCAGCAGATGCGTCAGAAGAAGAAGTGCGCGAGGTGCTGGTCAACTCGCCACATACCCGCATCCCGGTTTTCGGCGAGAATGGCGACGACATCATCGGCGTCGTCCAGTCTCGCGATATCGTAGCGGCGCAGCTTGCGGGCAAAAAGCTGGACTTGCGTGACTTGATGCGCCGCGCAGAAATAGTCCCCGATCAGCTCGATGCGATGGATGCGCTTGAAATATTGCGCTCGTCCGATGTGCCGATGCTGCTCGTGCATGACGAATATGGGCATTTTGAGGGGATTGTCACTCCCAACGACCTGCTGGCGGCAATCGCGGGCGAGTTCGCCTCGGATCAGGCGCAAGGCAGCGCGCCCAATATCATCACGCTCGATGACGGTTCGATGCTGGTGTCGGGCGCGATGGCCGCCGACGCGATGGCGGAGGCGCTCTGCATCGATCTACCCGAGGATCGCGATTATGCGACGGCGGCAGGACACGTCCTGCATGTGCTTCGGCATTTGCCCGAGGAGGGCGAATCCTTCACCGACCAGGGCTGGCGGTTCGAAGTCGTCGACATGGACGGTCGCAAAATCGACAAGCTGCGTGTCCGACTTGCAGAAAAGGCAAGTAAAAAGCCCCTAGTTGAGGGCTTGTGATTGTTTAAGCGCTTGGTTAGGGCATAGCGGCAGTCGTTTACTCACAGGACATAAAATGGCCGATTTCTTCCTTCCCAAAAACAGCAAAGTCCAGAAAGGCAAGGTTCACGCTGCCAAGACGGATGGTAATGTGAAGAAGTTCAAGGTCTATCGCTATGACCCCGACAGCGGCGAAAACCCCCGCTACGATACATTTGAAGTCGATACCGACGATTGCGGGCCAATGGTGCTCGACGCGCTGATCAAAATGAAAGGCGAACAGGACAGCTCGCTGACCTTCCGCCGGTCCTGCCGCGAAGGTATTTGCGGCTCATGTTCGATGAATATCGACGGCAAGAACGGGCTCGCCTGCACCACCGCAATCGAAGACTGCAAGAGCGAGGTCACAATCACCCCGCTGCCGCACATGGAAGTCATCAAGGACCTCGTGCCCGACTTCACGCATTTCTATGCGCAATATGCGTCGATAAAACCGTGGCTGCAGACCGTGACGCCTGAGCCTTCGGGCAAGGAGCGTCTGCAGTCGCCGGAAGACCGGGCGAAGCTCGATGGATTGTATGAGTGCATTTTGTGCGCCTGCTGCTCCACAAGCTGCCCGTCCTACTGGTGGAACAGCGACAAATTCCTCGGGCCGGCCATATTGTTGCAGGCTTATCGCTGGCTCGCCGACAGCCGCGACGAGATGACCGGCGAACGCCTCGATGAGCTCGAGGATCCCTTCCGGCTCTATCGCTGCCACACGATCATGAACTGCGCCAATGCCTGCCCCAAGGGTTTGAATCCGGCCAAGGCGATTGCCGAAACCAAGAAGATGGTTGCCGAACGGCATCTTTGATTTCAGGCGAAACGTTGGACACACCCGCATTCGACAGCAGTCCAGATCCGGACAATCCCGGTTGGCTGAAATGGGAGATGACCGACCCGACGCGGTACAACGGGACCGTGCTCGGCAAGATGCTTGTCCGAAATGAGGGTCCGGACAAAGCGCGGTTGCGGATGTTTCCCGAGCATCATCACAGCAACTTACGCGACGCGGTGCACGGCGGCGTGACACTTGGCTTCATCGACGTGGCGATGTTCGGTGCATCGCGCATGTTCGGGCTGATCGAGGCTGGCGCTGCTGTGACGCTGGACCTGTCGGTACAGTTCATCGGCGCGGGGGTAATTGGCAAACCTCTTGATGCCGAAGTCGAACTTTTGAAAGAAACCGGGCGGCTCCTGTTCATGCGGGGGATCGTGGTGCAGGGCGACGAGCGCATCGCGGCTTTTTCCGGCACAATCCGGAAACCCACGAAGAAATGAATAATTTGGCGGCGGTCGATGGTTAGCGTTACGTCGCGATATGCCGCGCTCATTGCGGCAGGTGAATTGAAAGCCGATCCCGATCAAGCGGCAGCCGTGGCGGCACTGGCAGAGGTCCAGGCAGAACTCGAGGCCGTGCCGCCACGCGGCAGCACGATCTGGCGCTTTCTGCGCAAAAAGCCCGAACCGGCGCGCGGATTGTATCTCTGGGGCGGAGTCGGGCGCGGCAAGTCGATGCTGATGGACCTGTTCTCCGACAGCGTCCAGATTCGCCGCAAGCGGCGTGCACATTTCCACGAGTTCATGCTCGACATCCACGCACGGTTGAAGGTGGAACGCGCAAAGGAAGAAGGCGATCCCATACCGCCAGTCGTCGCCGCGCTTGGCGATGAGGCGAGACTGTTGTGCTTTGACGAGATGGTGGTGAACAACACTGCCGACGCGGCGATCATGTCGCGGCTGTTTACCGGACTCATCGCTGCGGGCGTCACCATCGTCACGACTTCCAACCGGCACCCGGACGAACTCTATAAGGATGGTCTCAATCGGCAATTGTTTCTGCCATTCATCGAGCTTGTCAAAGACAAGCTAGACATAATGTCGCTCAACGGCCCGGTAGATTACCGCCGCGAAAGGCTTGGCAATGCCAGGACCTGGCTTGTTCCAAATGGTGCAGAAGCCACGGCATCCTTATCCGCGACCTTTTTCAGTCTGACCGACTATCCGCCGGAGGACCGTGCAAATGTGCCGTCCGAAGACATCGACGTCGGCGGCGGGCGGATTTTGCATGTGCCGAAATCGTTGAAGGGCGTTGCTGCCTTCTCGTTCAAGCGGCTCTGCGCCGATGCGCGCGGCGCTGCGGATTATCTGGCAATCGCAAGGCGGTTTCACACGGTCATCATGGTAGGCATCCCGGTGCTGGGGCCGCATAATCGCAACGAGGCCGCCCGTTTTGTGACGCTGATCGACGCGCTATACGAATATCGGGTCAAATTTCTGGCGAGTGCCAACGCGGATCCGGATCAGCTATATGCGGCCGGTGATGGCCGCTTTGAATTCGAGCGTACGGTGTCGCGGCTTCTGGAAATGCAGTCGGAAGAATATCTGGCGGAAGGCCACGGCCCGCGTTAGGCTTGATCGCAAGGGAGATGGATATGGTTGGACGGGCTTTCGCACTGGTCGCAGGGTTATTGGCATTTACGTCAGCATATGCGCAGACACCGGATGCAAAGCGGATGGCAGAGCGCGATCTGTTCGCCAAGATCGTGGAAATCCCGACGGTCGAAGGCCGCCCTGCCGAATTCAAGAAACTGACCGCTCTGCTAACCGCCGAGTTCCGCAAGGCTGGCATTACCAATGTCGTCGTGAAGGACCATGACAATACGCAAACGCTGATCGCACGCTGGCCTGCAGTCCGGCCGTCGGACAAGAAACCGATATTGCTGATGGCGCATATGGATGTGGTCGAGGCAAAAGAGAGCGACTGGAAATACCCGCCGTTCCAATTTCGCGAGGAGAATGGCTGGTATCTCGGGCGCGGGTCGAACGACAATAAGGCAGGCCTCACGGGCATCGTCCTTGCACTGCAATATCTGCGTGCCGAAAAGTTCGAACCGACACGCGACATCATCATTCTGTTCACCGGCGATGAAGAAACGACCGGCAATGGCGCGCGGCGGGCCGCGACCGAATGGCGCAGCCTGATCGACGCCGAATATGCGCTCAACAGCGACGCTGGCGGTGGCACCGTCTACCCCGATGGCAGGGTCGAAGCATTCGGCATGCAGATTGCCGAGAAGACCTATGCCGATTTCAAACTGACCGCCACGAATCGCGGTGGGCATAGCAGCGCACCGCGTCCCGACAATGCTATATATGCGCTGGCCAATGCGATCACCGCGCTCGAACGGCACCGCTTCCCGCCGATGATCAACGATGCCACCCGCGCGACCTATGAGGCGCTCGCTGCCGGCGACAAGGGCCAATATGGCGAGCTTATCAAACGCTTTCTGGCCAACCCCCAGGATCGCGAAACGGCCGACCTGCTGGAGGCGATGGATATAGGAAGCACCCGCACCCGCTGCGTCGCCACCATGTTGTCGGGGGGCCATGCGCCAAATGCCCTGCCACAAAAGGCCGAAGCCAATGTCAATTGCCGCATTTTCCCCGGCGTCAAGGTGGAGGACATCCGCCAGCAATTGCAGGCACTGTCGGGGCCGGATGTGGTGGTGAGTGCGGTTGAAGGCTCGCAAACGCCCGAGACGTCGCCAACGCCGCTACGCGCCGATGTGACAGAGGCCTTTAAGGCTGCGGTCGCCACGCGCTTTCCGGGGGCGCCGGTGCTGCCATTCCAATCGGCTGGCGCGACCGACGGCGCATTCCTGCGATCGCAGGGCATCGCTGTTTATGGCTTTGGTGGGCTGTGGGGAATTGTCGGCGAACGCGAAGGCGCCCACGGTCTCGATGAGCGCGTATGGGCCGACGGTTTTCACGGGCAGGTCCCGATCTGGATGGAAATGCTGCGCCGTGTTGCGGGCTAGCTGCGCATAATCAGCCGTCCGTTGACGACTTCATATTCGAAATAGAACCATTTGTCAGTGTCGGACCTGTCTTCCTTCTTGAACGCGGCGATAAGGCGCTCGCCATCGGTCTTGACGTAGATCGCGCCATCGACATCAACATTGGAGCGGCCCAAGGCTCGAACATCATCGAGCATCTTTTTCTTTCGTGCCTCGGTCGGCGCCCCGGTCAATCCCTCGATGGCGGCGGTGAGTCGGGTCACCAGCCGTGCATCCTCCTTTTCCCGCGTCGACCGCTGCAACTCGGTGCTCAGCAGCACTGGCGAGGCACCCCTTCCGGCGCGGCCCAGCCTGCCGAGAAGATCGGGACGCGGATGGACATGACCTTCACGATCGCCTGAGGAGATCACAAAGGCGGCCGGATTCACCGCCAGCAGAAATTCGTCGGTCACATCGGCTGCGCCATGGTGGCAAACCTTCATTACCTCGGCGCGAAAGAAGTTGCGCGCAACCTCGATCATCGCCTCCCGGTCCGCGCTGGTGGTCGGCCAGCGGTCCAGTCCGGCATAGCGTTTCAGCAGATATTTCTCTGCAGGAAGGTTGAGATCGCCCCCAAACAGCACCCGGAAATTTTTGTAGTTCAGCCGCAGCAGAACCGAATGGCCGTTTTTGGTCTTGCCATAGCTGCCCAGCACGCGCAGCCGTGGCTTGCCATTGGCATCCTCTTCGACAAAGGGACCCAATATCTCGATCGTGTAGCCGCGCCCGTCAGCTGGTGCGAATCCCGGCACCCAGCAACGCCCGTCGGCGGCTGTCCCGTGCCGTGTTGAAAGCATCGCCGAATCGGCAAAGCCGCCATTGGCGAGGCCAGCCTTTATCATCGCGGCGAAATTGCCCGAGCCGGCCGGCGCAAAGGCGGCCTGAAGATCGGCATGATCCTCGACCAGCACCTCGATGAAGGATGCGTTTTCAGCCGCATCCTCGGATTTGCCGCCCAGCTTGTCCCATTCGCTGCCGCCCGGACGTTCGACGAGGCCGCTATGATAAAGATGTTTGAACTGCACCGCATTGCTGGCGAAGATAGGCGCAAAGCCACCATAGTGATCTTCATCGGGATGGGTGATGATCGCGGCGTGAAATAGCGATTTCTTTTTATAGCTATTGAACCGGCCGGTCAGAAAGTCGTGCATGTGATGCTCTTTGCCCGCGTCGATGACGATGATGCGTTCGCCGACGTCGCGCTCCGGCGTGATCAGCACGCAACCGTCGCCCTGCCCCACATCGACAAACACGATCTCCATCGGCCGCGCATCGGTCGTATGGATTCTTTCGATTTGCAGCAATTTCGCTTTGTCCGGGTTATTCCACGCCCAGCGAACGGTGACCCATTGCGATTGGCCGTCGTCATTGTCGTCGATGGTGAGCCAGTCGCCCCATAGGACCTGGCGGAATTTCTTGCCATTCATGTCGAAAAGATGAACCGGCTTGCCGCCTGCGGGCAACGCAACGAACAGATGTTTCATGACATAACCCCTTCGTGGCTACGCGACCCGAAGAGTTGGATAAAGGCTAATATCGCCTTTGCAAAAAGACAATTTCTTTCTCTTAATGGTATTGCGAACTATTATCAGAAAAAGCCTTAACTTTGGACCTTTATTGGGTTGTTATCCACAGCGATTCGGACTAACGCGACCGCAATTCCGCTACAGCCCACAGGGAAGGACAGTTTCATGGCTCGCAAGAAGATTGCGCTTATCGGCGCCGGTAATATCGGCGGCACACTTGCCCACCTCGCAGCATTGAAAGGCCTTGGCGACATCGTGTTGTTCGACGTCGTCGAAGGCGTGCCTCAGGGCAAGGCTTTGGACCTGTCGCAATGCGGTCCGGTCGAAGGCTTCGATTCGAAAATCACCGGCACCAATGATTATGCCGATATCGCAGACGCAGACGTCATCATCGTCACCGCCGGTGTCGCGCGCAAGCCCGGCATGAGCCGCGACGATCTGCTCGGCATCAATTTGAAAGTCATGAAGGCGGTCGGCGAAGGCATCGCGGCCAATGCGCCGGGTGCTTTCGTCATTTGTATCACCAACCCATTGGACGCGATGGTGTGGGCGCTGCGCGAATTTTCCGGCCTGCCGCACCATATGGTCGTCGGCATGGCAGGTGTGCTCGATTCGAGCCGCTTCAGCCATTTCCTTGCCGAAGAATTCAATGTCTCGGTCAAGGACGTCACAAGCTTTGTCTTGGGTGGTCATGGCGACACGATGGTGCCGGTGATCCAATATTCGACCGTGTCGGGTATTCCCGTTCCCGACCTCATCAAAATGGGCTTTTCGACGCAGGAACGCATCGACGCGATCGTCCAGCGCACGCGCAGCGGAGGGGGTGAGATTGTCGCGCTTCTGAAAACCGGTTCGGCTTATTACGCCCCCGCAACCAGCGGCATCGCGATGGCCGAAGCCTATCTCTACGACCAGAAGCGCGTCCTGCCAGCCGCGGTGCATCTGACCGGCCAATATGGTGTCGATAATCTCTATGTCGGCGTGCCGGTGGTGATCGGCGCAGGCGGCGTCGAGAAGGTGGTCGAAATCGCGCTCGATGATGAAGCAAAAGGCAATCTCGCGATCAGCGTCGATGCGGTCAAAGAACTGCTGGTGGCGTGCAAAGCCATCGATCCGAGCTTGAAGTAGACCACGCTGTGGGTCTTTATGTCAGCAGTATGAGAGAGCTTCCGGTCGGAGATCGGACGCTATATCTTTATCTGCTCGACTACGGTTGGCCGTCAGGCGACTACGAGCAGCTGTTCCGTCAAAATTTTGGCCACCTCTCCCACCGAGCATCGGAAACCGGCGCGGTGGTGGTCATGAGCGGCCAAGGTGTTCACTTCGCAAACGAAGTGTTGAGTTGGCACCATGTCTTCGGCCATGACTCAGCAGACCTGTTGCCTGCCTTGCTACTTACACACGCTCATCCATCGTATTTTACTAGTGAAGAAACGCGTCAAAGCGATGCTGATTTGGGCGACCTCGCGCTAATCCCGCTTCGTCAGGCTTGCACAACTCCTCAAGATTTTCTGTCGATTGTTGGATCAATCTTCGAAGATCTTGAAAAGGGTCTCACTCTTAGAAACTTCCGTGCCGAGAAATTCGACATTTTGTCTGTGCCGGAAAGTTCAATGTGGGGTGAAGCGCGTGCTCGCGTCGGCGACGCCTTGGTGTTGCAGCCTAATTTCGCTGGTATGGGAATTGATATCAAAAAGTTGCTGACGAAACGCGGCAACCGCACGGTCCAAAAGGGAATCTAATGTCCATTTTAGTAAACAAAAATACCAAGGTCATCACGCAGGGCATGACCGGTGCCACGGGCACTTTCCATACCGAGCAGGCGCTGGCCTATGGCACAGCAATGGTCGGCGGCGTGACCCCCGGCAAGGGCGGGACCACGCATATCGGCCTGCCGATGTTTGATACCGTGCTTGAGGCCAAGGAGGCTACGGCTGCGGATGCCAGTGTCGTTTACGTTCCGCCGCCCTTTGCCGCTGACTCGATCCTCGAAGCCATCGACGCCGAAATCCCGCTGATCGTCTGCATCACCGAGGGCATTCCGGTGCTCGACATGGTGAAGGTAAAGCGCGCGCTCTCGGGTTCGAAATCGCGGCTGATCGGGCCGAACTGCCCCGGTATATTGACCCCCGGCGAATGCAAGATCGGCATCATGCCGGGTAATATCTTCTCCAAGGGCTCGGTCGGCGTAGTCTCAAGGTCGGGCACATTGACCTATGAAGCGGTGTTCCAGACCACCGCCGAAGGCCTTGGCCAGACCACGGCGGTGGGCATTGGCGGCGATCCTGTCAACGGCACCAACTTCATCGACTGCCTCGAACTGTTCCTCGCCGACGAGGACACCAAGAGCATCATCATGATCGGTGAAATCGGCGGCAGCGCGGAAGAAGAAGCCGCGCAGTTCCTGATCGACGAAGCCAACAAGGGCCGCAAGAAACCAATGGCCGGTTTCATCGCCGGCCGCACTGCACCGCCGGGCCGCCGTATGGGCCATGCCGGTGCCATCGTATCGGGCGGCAAGGGCGACGCGGAAAGCAAGATTGCGGCTATGGAAGCGGCGGGGATAAGGGTTTCGCCTTCGCCAAGCCTGTTGGGCAAGACGTTGGTTGAGGTTTTGAAAGGGTAGTGCGCGAATCCTCCCCATCGACTTGCGATGGGGAGGGGGACCGCTCGCGAAGCGAGTGGTGGAGGGGCCTTCGACGTTGCTGGCCCCTCCGTCATCCAAAGCTAATGCTTTGGCTGCCACCTCCCCATCGCAAGTCGATTGGGAGGATAAAGGAAACGGATTATGGGTATCGAAAACCAGGATTTCGAAATAGAACGCGGCCCAAGCTGGGAACGCGCGAACTGGCCATTGTCGGCCACCGACGACCTGACCGCATCGCTTGACCCCACGCAGATGGCGGTCGAGGTGAAGGCGGCGGCGAAGGCGGCTGGCAAGCCGATGGCAGAGGCCGATGCCGTTTCGGCGGCGAGCGATTCGATCCGCGCAATGATGCTGGTCCGCACCTATCGCGTGCGCGGACATCTGGCGGCCAATCTCGATCCGCTGGGCCTTTCAAAACAGGACATCCCCGCCGACCTGACGCCTGAATATCACGGCTTTTCGGGCGCCGACCTCGACCGCAAGGTCTATGTCGGCGGTACGCTGGGACTGGAATGGACGACGGTGCGCGAGCTCGTTGACATCTTGCGTGCCAATTATTGCGGCCCGGTAGGCCTCGAATATATGCACATTGCCGATGTCGAGGAACGCCGGTTCCTTCAGGAACGGATGGAGGGCAAGGACGCCGCGATCCAATTTACGCCCGAGGGCAAAAAAGCAATCCTCGCCAAGGTGATCGAAGCCGAACAGTATGAGAAATTCCTGGGCCGCAAATATGTCGGTACCAAACGCTTCGGACTTGATGGCGGCGAAGCAATGATCCCAGCGCTCGAGGCCGTTATCAAATATGGCGGCCAGCTGGGCGTGCGCGAAATCGTCTATGGCATGCCGCATCGCGGCCGCCTGAACGTACTCGCCAATGTGATGGCGAAACCCTATCGCATCATCTTCCACGAATTTTCGGGCGGCAGTGCCAACCCCGATGATGTCGGCGGTTCGGGCGATGTGAAATATCACCTCGGCACCAGCACCGACCGCGAATTTGACGGTATCAAGGTGCATATGAGCCTTGTCCCAAACCCGTCGCATCTTGAGGCGGTGAACCCTGTGGTGCTCGGCAAGGTACGCGCCAACCAGACCGCCCGCGATGACTTAGGCAAGCATGAGCAGGTCCTGCCCGTGTTGCTCCACGGCGATGCGGCTTTTGCCGGACAGGGTATCGTTTGGGAGTGCCTCGGCTTTTCTGGCATCCGTGGTTACAATACGGGCGGCTGCCTGCACTTCATCGTCAACAACCAGGTCGGCTTTACCACCAGCCCGCAGTTCGCGCGCTCATCACCCTATCCGTCCGACGTTGCCAAAGGCGTCCAGGCCCCGATCTTCCACGTCAACGGTGACGATCCTGAAGCTGTGACCTTCGCGTGCAAGATCGCGATCGAATTCCGCCAGACATTCCACCGCGACATCGTTATCGACATGTGGTGCTACCGTCGCTTCGGCCATAATGAAGGTGACGAGCCCAGCTTTACCCAGCCGCTGATGTACAAGGTCATCAAAGGCCATCCGGGCGTCAGCGAAATCTACGCCAAAAGGCTGCAGGGCGAGGGTGTGATCGATGGCAATTGGGCAAGCGAACATGCCATGCGCTTCGTGGCCCTGCTCGAGCAGGAATTTGCGAGCGCCCCGGATTACAAGGCCAATGCCGCCGACTGGTTTGGCGGACGCTGGTCCGGCCTTTCGAAGCCCGCCGATCCCGAAACTGCACGGCGCAATGTCGAAACCGGCATAACCAAGAAGCTATTCGATAGCCTTGGCCGCACGCTGACCACTGTGCCGGACGGCCATAATATCCACCCGACGCTGGGCCGTGTGCTCGAGGCCAAGAAATCGATGTTCACTGCGGGTGAGAATTTCGACTGGGCGACGGGCGAAGCACTGGCATTCGGCTCGCTTCTCTCTGAAGGCTATGGCGTCCGTCTGTCGGGTCAGGACTCGGGTCGCGGTACCTTTAGCCAGCGGCACGCGGTGTGGGTCGATCAGGGGACCGAAGAGAAATTTATCCCGCTGTCGACGCTGCCGCATGGCCGCTTTGAAGTGCTCGACAGCCCGCTGTCCGAATTTGGCGTGCTTGGTTTTGAATATGGCTATGCCGGAGCCGAACCAAAGACGCTGGTTCTGTGGGAGGCACAATTTGGCGATTTCGCCAACGGCGCGCAGACCATGATTGACCAATTTGTAGCCGCCGGTGAGGCAAAATGGCTCCGCGCGAACGGCCTCGTCATGCTGTTGCCGCATGGTTATGAAGGGCAGGGTCCCGAACATAGCTCGGCACGGCTCGAACGCTTCCTGCAATTATGTGCCGAAGACAATATCCAGGTCGCCAATTGCACGACACCTGCCAATTATTTCCACCTACTACGCCGCCAGATGGCACGATCCTTCCGCAAACCGCTGGTGGTGATGACCCCGAAATCGCTGCTGCGCCACAAACTGGCGGTATCGAAAGCAGAGGATTTCCAGGGCGAGAGCCATTTCATGCGGATATTGTCCGATCCGTGGGCGCCCGCCGATAAGGACGTGAGGCGACTGGTGCTCTGTTCGGGCAAGGTCGCGTATGACCTGATGGAGGCGCGCAATGCGGCAGGTGACACCGACACCGCGATTGTCCGCATCGAGCAACTCTACCCCTTCCCCGGTGAGCCTTTGGTGGTCCGCCTGAAGCGCATGCCGGACCTCGAAGAGGTGGTGTGGGCACAGGAAGAACCTAAAAATGCCGGTAGCTGGTTCTTTGTTGATCCGTTCATCGAAGAATGCCTCGCCACCGCGAAAACCAAACCCACTCGCGCGCGCTATGCCGGGCGCAAGGCGGCGGCTGCCACCGCAACCGGCCTCGCCAAACGCCATCAGGCCGAGCAGGCAGCGCTAATCGCCGATGCACTGGGCCACAATGTCCGCGCCGAAATCCGCCGTCAGAGAAAAGGCTGATCCGATATGAGCACCGAAGTCAAAGTCCCCGTATTGGGCGAGTCCATCACCGAAGCCACTTTGGGCCAGTGGTTGAAAAAGCCGGGCGAAGCGGTGGCAGCAGACGAGCCGATCGCCAGCCTTGAAACCGACAAGGTCGCGGTCGAGGTGCCCGCGCCGGTTGCAGGGGTAATGGGCGCTTATGTCGTCGAAGAAGGCGCAACGGTGAATGTCGGCGCGGTCATCGCATCCATCGAAGCAGGCAGCGGTGCCCCGGCAGCATCACCGCCCCCTGCCGCAGCCGCAACGCCGCAACTTGTCGCCAGCGCTGCGGCACCGGCACCTGTTGCTGCGGAAAGCAGCGACCTGCCGCTATCGCCAGCCGTTCGCCGCATGGTGCTCGAACTGGGTATCGACCCCAGCAAAATTAAAGGTACTGGCAAGGACGGCCGCCTGACCAAGGAAGATGTTGTGGCCGCTGCAAAGGGCGCCCAAGCCGAGCCTCCCTCTGCACCTGTTGCGACCGCCACTGCTACGCCGGTTGCCGGTCGTCAGGAAGAGCGCCTCAAGATGACCCGCCTGCGCCAGACGATTGCCAAGCGCCTGAAATCTGCGCAGGAAACCGCTGCGCTGCTGACGACCTTCAACGACTGCGACATGAGCGCGGTGATGGAAGCACGTGCGACTTATAAGGATCTGTTCGAAAAGAAGCATGGCGTGCGTTTGGGCTTCATGGGCTTTTTCACCAAGGCGGTCGCCTTGGCAGCGCGCGATGTGCCTGCGGTCAACGCGCAAATCGATGGCGATGAAATCGTCTATCACAATTATCTCGACGTCTCGGTCGCGGTCAGCGCGCCCAACGGCCTTGTCGTACCCGTGGTACGCAATGCTGACGCGATGAGCTTTGCCGAAATTGAAAAGGCGATCGGCGATTTTGGCGCAAAGGCAAAGGCCGGAACGCTGACAATGGAAGACATGACCGGCGGCACCTTCACCATTTCCAATGGCGGTGTGTTCGGCAGCCTGATGTCTACCCCGATCATCAACCCGCCGCAGAGCGCGGTGCTTGGCCTGCACCGCATTGAAGATCGCCCGGTGGTCCGCGACGGTCAGGTCGTTGTGCGTCCGATGATGTATCTCGCGCTAAGCTATGACCACCGCCTGATTGACGGGCGCGAGGCAGTCACATTCCTGAAGATCGTCAAAGAGGCGATTGAAGACCCGACGCGGTTGTTGATCGACCTTTAAGGAGCTGAGCGATGGCAGAACAAGATTATGACCTGATCGTCATTGGTGCAGGTCCGGGCGGCTATGTCGCGGCAATCCGCGCGGCGCAGCTGGGGCTGAAAACCGCCTGCGTCGAAAGCCGCGAGACCTTGGGCGGCACCTGCCTCAACGTCGGGTGCATACCATCAAAGGCGATGCTGCACGCGTCGGAGCTGTACAATGAAGCCGCCAGCGGTGCGCTCGCCAAACTGGGTGTCAAGATCGACAAGATGAGCCTTGACCTTGGCACCATGCACGGCCAGCGGATCGATGCGGTCAAGGGGCTGACCGGCGGGATCGAATTTTTGTTCAAAAAGAACAAGGTCGACTGGCTGAAGGGGCATGCCGCGTTCACCTCGGCCAGCAGCATCGATGTTGCGGGCAAAAGCTATAGCGCAAAGAATTTCATCATCGCGACCGGGTCCTCGGTCACACCGCTGCCCAATGTCGAAGTCGACAACAAAAATGCCATCATCGTCGATTCGACCGGCGCGCTCGAACTGCCTAAGGTGCCCGACCATCTGGTGGTCATCGGCGGCGGCGTTATCGGGCTGGAACTTGGCAGCGTCTGGCGGCGTCTGGGCGCGAAAGTCACCGTGGTTGAGTTCCTCGACCAGATACTTCCCGGCATGGACGGCGATGTCCGCAAGGAAGCGAACAAGATTTTCAAGAAGCAGGGCTTTGAATTCAAGCTGTCGACCAAGGTCACCAAGGTCGAGGTCAAGGGCAAGAAGGCGGTTCTGACTGTGGAGCCCGCAGCAGGCGGCACCACCGAAACGATCGAAGCAGATTGCGTGCTGGTATCGATTGGCCGCCGTCCCAACACCGAAGGCCTAGCGCTCGACAAAGCTGGTCTTTCGGTCAACCAGCGCGGCCAGATTGAAATCGACCATGATTTCCGGACCTCGATACCCGGTATCTGGGCCATCGGTGATGTCGTTCCCGGACCAATGCTGGCGCACAAGGCCGAAGACGAAGGCATCGCCTGTGCGGAAAATATCGCGGGACTGACGGGTATCATCAATCATGACGTCATTCCTTCGGTGGTTTACACTTGGCCGGAAATTGCAGGCGTTGGCCTGACCGAAGAGGCGGCAAAGGAAAAGGGCGAGGTCAAGGTCGGCAAATTCCCGATGATGGCAAACAGCCGCGCCAAGACCAACCATGAACCCGATGGCTTTGTCAAAGTCATTGCCGATGCCAAAACCGACCGCGTTCTGGGCGTGTGGTGCATTGCCAGCGTCGCCGGAACCATGATTGCCCAAGCCGCACAGGCGATGGAGTTTGGCGCAACCAGCGAGGACATCGCCTATACTTGCCACGCGCATCCCACGCATAGCGAAGCCGTCAAGGAAGCGGCGATGGCGGTTACGGGAAAGCCGATCCACATTTAATGGAGCGCGGTGCGGCGGCGAGATGGATTGCCCTTGCGGCATTTCTTGTGCCCGTCGCATCGGGAATTTTGTTGATGACGCTGGCAGGTGCGCCGGTACATTATATTGCGGTCAACGCCAGTGCGGCCACGCTGGTCTGTCTTGCAATGGTGCTTGTTCCGCGCGGTGAACCCGGCCACGGCTTTCTCTTAACCGGTGCGATTATCTGCCTGATGCTTCTCGCGGCAAGTTTCGCAGGCCCGCAAATAGACAGTGTCCACCGCTGGATAGCATTGGGTCCGATCCAGCTTCATGCGGGGCTGCTGGCCTTGCCTTTGCTGATGGTCATATTGCCGCAGCTGGATAGATGGCTGGCATTCGGGATCGCTTTGGTCGCTGCATCTCTGGTGACGTTACAGCCCGATCGTGCCAGCACTTTTGCGCTACTGGTCTCTTCGATTTTTTTGTTCGCTTGTACGCGAGAACGTTGGTTGCTCGCGACCTTGATCGCCGCCGGTGTAGCGTTTTGGATTACCGCAGCGACACCAGATCCGCTCCCACCGGTGCGCTTTGTCGAAAATGTGGTTCGCGACTCAAGCGCCATCCACGCGCTGCTGCCAGCAGCACTGACGCTTTCAATATGTGTAGCAGCGCTCGCTCCGCTTGCCGTTCCACGCGACCGCAGAAGATGCTCTGACTTTGCATGGTCCGCCTGCCTTATCGGCTTTTTTCTGGCCTCGCTCGGCGGGAATTATCCGACGCCATTGCTTGGATATGGAGCCTCGCCGATATTGGGCTTCGGTTTAGCGCTGCTCTTGATAATCGCGTCGGGCAATCGAACCAACAATGCTATCGGGCAAGGGGAAAAGACGACATGACAACAACCATTGCCCCTGCGCTGATCGCCTGGCTCGACCTTTTCGGTATTGCCGTGTTCGCCGCATCGGGCGCGCTGGCGGCAGCTCGGCGGCGGCAGACGCTGGTTACCTTCTCTTTCTTCGCGCTGATTACCGGCGTCGGAGGCGGGACGGTGCGCGACCTCCTCATCGGTGCCCCCGTCTTCTGGGTCCAGGACTGGCGATTTGCAGCAACCTGTCTGGTCACCGCCGGGTTCGTCTGGGTTACGCCCAGGACCTTTTGGAATGAGCGCGCGCTCGACTGGTTCGATGCAGTCGGGATTGCGATTTATGCCGTGTTCGGGGCCTGGAAATCGATGACGCTTGGCGTCGATCCGTTACCCGCAATGATGATGGGCGTAATCACCGCCTGCGTCGGCGGCATCATCCGTGACGTGCTTGCGGGCGAGCCGTCGATTCTGCTCCGCCCCGAAATCTACGTCACCGCCGCCGCGCTGGCTTCGGGGCTGTTTGTGTTTCTGCTATGGCTCGGCCTGCCAGTCGTGCCCGCCGCGATCATCAGTGCTGCGGCTGGTTTTGGACTGCGCGCGATGGCAATATGGAAAGGCTGGGCGATTCCCGCCTATCGTGGCTAATCAGCGATAGCGGTCAGGAAACAGCCGCTTCAGATTGGCGACCTTCGGCTTGTCCCATGTGACGATATAGGGATGGTTCGGGTTCTTCTTCATGAAGTCCTGATGATAGCTTTCGGCGGGATAGAAGCCAAATGCTTCGATCTTTGTCACGATCGGCTTTTTCCAATAGCCCGCTTTGTTCAATTGGCCGATATAGGCTGACGCTGCCTTGCGTTGCGCTGCATTGGCAGGGAAAATCGCAGTGCGATACTGGCTGCCCGTGTCCGGGCCCTGCCGGTTGAGCTGGGTCGGGTCGTGCGTGACCGAGAAGAAAATGTGCAGCAGGTCATTGTAGCTGACGATGTCAGGATTGTAACGGATGCGCACCGATTCCGCATGGCTGGTGCGTCCGGCGCTGACCAGATCATAATCGGCGCTTGCCTTGGTCCCGCCCGAATATCCGGACTCGACGCTTGTGACGCCCTTCACCCGCTCGAACACGCCTTCAATCCCCCAGAAGCAGCCGCCTGCGAAGACCGCAGTCTGGATGCCCTTGGGTTCCACTACAGGTACCTTCGGCGCCGCAATGCGTATGCCTTCGGCAGCATGTGCGGTGCCGATGGGCGACGATCCTTCCGGACTACATGCGGTTGCGAGCAACAGCGCGGAAAATATCGTCAGGGCAGGTTTAATTCGGCGAGGTAATTTGTGCATTAACAGGCGCTCCGACCAAAATAGACCGCGATGCTTCAACATTGCCACTGTCGGCATTTGCCGGTTTGACCATGGCCAATCCCGCAACGCCAAGGGCAAAGCCCCCCGCAAGGCTCAGGAAAAGGTCTGATCGCACAAAGTTGAAAATACGGTCCATTTTGTTTCTCTGGTTCTGGCTGCCTATTCGGTAGCCGGAGCAGATACGTTACCCAGCCACGAAAAGTTTCAAAGCAGAGCGAGCGTTAAATGCTGCTTAACGCGGCGTTTTCTTTTGTTCATCTGCGTTCAGACGAGCGCCGCGCACGCCGACTGGATGCGGGTGCATGCCTCTTTCAACAAATCTTCCGATGTCGCATAGGAAATGCGGAAGCCGGGTGAGAGGCCAAAGGCCGCTCCATGAACCGCCGCAACGCGGTAATCGTCGAGAAAATAGTCGATGAGATCGGCATCGCTTTCGATGCGTTTGCCGCCGGGTGTTGTCTTTCCCATCACGCCGCTGGCATCGGGATAGACATAGAAGGCACCCTCGGGCGTCGGACAGTTGAGGCCGGGTGCGTCGTTCAGCATCGCCACCACCAGGTCGCGCCGTTCCTTAAACGCCGCATTGCGTTCACGCAGGAAATCCTGCGGCCCGTTCAGTGCCGCGAGTACCGCATATTGCGAAATCGAGCAGGGGTTGCTGGTCGATTGCGATTGCAGATCGCCCATCGCCTTGATCAGCCATTCGGGGCCACCGGCATAACCGATACGCCAGCCGGTCATGGCATAGGCCTTCGACGCCCCGTTCATCGTCAACGTGCGATCATATAATTCGGGGCAGACCTGCAGCATGGTCGCAAAGGGCGACTGGGCATACCAGATATGCTCGTACATATCGTCGGTCAGAAGCATGACATGCGGATGCTTGAGCAGCACCTGTCCCAGCGCCTCCAGTTCGACCGCATTATAGGCTGCCCCCGTCGGATTCGATGGCGAGTTCAGGATCAGCCAACGGGTTTTCGGCGTAATCGCCGCATCGAGTTGCTCGGGCGTGATTTTGTAATTTTGCGCGGCCGTGGCCATGATGATTACCGGCGTGCCGCCCGCAAATTGCACAATGTCCGGATAGCTTACCCAATAAGGCGCGGGGATAATGACCTCATCTCCCGCATCGATGGTCGCGACCAGGGCATTGAACAGCGTGTGCTTGCCGCCCGCATTGACCGTGATCTGTTTGGGCGAATAGTCGATCCCATTGTCGCGTTTGAATTTGGCAATGATCGCCTGCTTCAAAGGCGCGATACCGTCGACGGCGGTATATTTGGTCATCCCATCGCGGATCGCCTGAATGGCGGCATCCTTGACGAAGTCGGGGGTATCGAAGTCAGGTTCGCCCGCCGACAGTCCGATGACGTCAATCCCCTGCGCTTTCAGTTCGATCACGCGGCCCGACATGGCAAGCGTGGCAGAGGGTGCGATCCGGCCGAGGGCGGCGGACAGGCGGTCGATCATGGCATGACTTTCTGGCAGATTTTGAACGCAAATTGCGCCGCTGCCCCTAATCGCTCATCGAAAGTTACGCAACCCTGTTGGCGCGGATAAGTCCGCGTACACTATTGCCCATGAAGAATCCATTCGACAGTCGATCGACGGTCAAGTCCGCTTCTTCCGCCTTGCCGCTATCGATCAATTCACGTCGCAGCACCGAAGGCAAAAGCCCGGCATTGAGCGGTGGGGTCAACAGCATGCCGTCCCGTTCGACAAAAAGCGCGCTGATACTGCCTTCTGTCAAGCGACCGTCGGTTCGGACAAAAAGGACCTCGTCACAGTCGCCGCGGGCATTGCGTGCATCGTCGTAAAAGCAGCGGTCGCTCATTTTGTGGCGCAGCCGGAAATCTTCTGCGGCAACGGGCAACTGAACGACAGCAACCCGCCATTCGCGAACCTCGGATAACGGCCGACTCTCTATAGCAAGCGCGCCCTGCCGCGACGTCAGCAGGCGGATTTTTGACAGCGCGTCCAGATGGAAGGTCGCCGCATGCAGCCGGTTGCGCGCCTCGTGCCGGTCGAACTCGAACCCGAATAGCCGTGCACTTTCCTTCATCCGCTCGAGATGCATTTCCAGCCGCAATATGCCTTGCGCGGGTTCGAAACGCATTGTCTCGATCAGGTCAAACCCATAACCTTCCACGCGCGCAAAATCCCCTTTCGCCAGACATTCTGTCCATTCCGCTGCTTCGTCGGAATCTGCCACTATGCCCGATCCAAGTCCCAATGAAACCCGCTTCTCCTTTTCGCACAAGGTAAATGTGCGGATCGCCACGTTAAATGCAGCATCGCCATTCGCATCGATACGCCCGATCGACCCACAATAGATGCGGCGCGCTGCGCCCTCGACTTCATCGATGATCTGCATCGCCCGGATTTTCGGCGCGCCGGTAATCGAACCGCAGGGAAACAATGCCTGTATGACGTCAACGGCATCGCCGCCCTCGGGCAGGGTTCCGGTCACGGTCGAGGTCATCTGATGGACGGTAGGATAGCTTTCGACCTGGAAAAGCTCTGGCACGTCAACCGACCCCGGTTCGCATACACGCGACAGGTCGTTGCGTAGCAGATCAACAATCATCAGATTTTCCGCGCGCTGCTTGGGGTCGCTCCGAAGTGCCTCGGCCTCATCCGCATCATCCGCCGGATCGATATGCCGCGCAGCCGTGCCCTTCATCGGCTTGGTGGTAACCCGGCTATCCTTGAGCGCGAAAAACAGCTCGGGAGAAAAAGACAGATAGTGCTGTTCGCCTGTAAAGATCACCCCGCCATATCCAGCCGCCGCACGCGAGCGCAGCGCAGCATAGAGTGCAAGCGGGTTGCCGGCATAGTCCGCGGAAAGCGGAAAGGTAAGGTTGGCCTGGTAGATATCGCCTGCCGCGATATATTCCTGCACGGCGGCGAAAGCCTTTCGATAATCGGCGCGTGATATCTCGGGTTGCAAGGGCGACAGCCATGCACCCGCCGCATCGGGCAAAATTGACGGCATGGCGTCCGGTTCAACTATATGATATTGCTCGAATATTCCGAACCACGCCAATGGGGTGTCGGGAGGAGGCGATAATCGGGGGAGGAGCACAGTACCCGCGTCATAAGCCAGAAAGCCGGCTGCATGCTGCCCATTTGCGCGCGCGGTACGTAAATCTTCGAACAGGCGTTGTAATTCGCCCGCCGAATGCGCGGTTAGCGTCCGGATTGGTTCGGAGTATAATCGTGCGGGCGACACACGCGCAATACGCGCATCATCGAGAAGCACGAAGGGACCGTCGGCGGGAATCATGGAGCGGGTGAGGGGAATCGAACCCCCGTATTCAGCTTGGGAAGCTGCTGCTCTACCATTGAGCTACACCCGCTTTTCATGCCTGCCCTTATCGCGACGCGGCCTACTTGCCTAGCCCCTCAACCGCTCGGCATGCCATTCGAGATGTTCGGCCATGAAAGTCGAGATGAAATAATAGCTGTGACCATAGCCCGGCTGCATGCGGATGGTTGCCGGCTGTCCCGTTGCCTCGCAAGCCTCGACCAGCAAATGCGTTTTGAGCTGATCGTTCAGGAAATTGTCAGCCTCGCCCTGGTCGACCAGAAGGTCGGGCAGGCGGGCACCACCTTCGATCAGCGCACAGGCATCATATTCCACCCAGAGACTGCGATCATCACCGAGATAGCCGCCGAGCGCTTTCACTCCCCAAGGGCAGTTTATCGGAGATACGATCGGCGCGAACGCGGATGTCGCTTTGTAACGTCCCGGGTTACGCAAACTGATCGTCAGCGCGCCATGGCCACCCATCGAATGACCCATGATGCCCTGGGCAGACATATCGGCAGGAAAGTTCTGCGCGATCAATCGCGGTAGCTCGCTCTCGATATAGCCACGCATCCGGTAATGTTCGGCCCAGGGCTCGACCAGCGCATTGACGTAAAAGCCTGCACCAAGGCCGAAGTCATAGGCCCCTTGTGGATCATCAGGAACGCTCTCCCCGCGAGGACTGGTGTCGGGCGCAACAAAGATCAGGCCGTGCTCGGCGCAAGCGCGTCGATATTCGCCCTTTTCACTCACATTGGCATGTGTGCAGGTGAGGCCCGACAGATACCAGACCACCGGCAGTTTCGCGCCTTCCGCATGTGGCGGAACATAGACCGAGAAGGTCATGTCGGTGCCGGTCGCGGTCGAATGGTGCCGATACACGCCCTGAACCCCGCCAAAAGCGCGGTTGATCGAGACGGTTTCGACAGTCATACCGATCGTGCGTCGTTCATGGCGTCAGTCGGTAACGCGATGAAGGGCGCATAATTTGTTGCCGTCGGGGTCGCGCAAATAGGCGAGGTACATTTTCAGACCGCCGCCCTCACGGATGCCGGGCGGGTCTTCAATGGCCGTTCCCCCATTGGCAACGCCTGCTGCATGCCAGGCATCGGCCTGTTCCGGCGTCATCGCAAAACCGATAGTACAGCCATTACCATGTGTCGCGGGCTGCCTGTCAATCGGCGGCGTCACCAGAAACATCGACCCGTTGTGGATATAGATCAGGCGGCCCTTGGGATCGACCGATCCGGCACGCCCACCCATCGCGATGAACGTTGCATCGTAGAATTTCTTGGACCGCTCAATATCGTTCGAGCCGACCATCATATGGCTGTACATATTTTCTCTCCTTGCGATCAGTAAACCACAACACTGCGGATGCTCTCGCCAGCATGCATCAAATCGAAGCCCTTGTTGATCTCGTCCAGGCTCAGCACATGGGTAATCATCGGATCGATCTGGATCTTGCCGTCCATGTACATATCGACAATCTGGGGCACATCGGTGCGGCCTTTCGCACCCCCGAAGGCTGTTCCGCGCCAGTTGCGGCCAGTGACGAGCTGGAACGGACGGGTGGCGATCTCCTTACCCGCCTCGGCCACGCCGATGATGATGCTGGTGCCCCAGCCGCGGTGGCAACATTCGAGCGCGGTGCGCATCACCTCGGTATTGCCAGTGGCGTCAAAGCTGTAATCCGCGCCGCCATCGGTGAGTTCGACAATCTTGGCGACAGTGTCCTCGCGGCTCATCCCCGTGCTATTGAGGAAATGGGTCATGCCGAACTTGCGGCCCCATTCCTCACGCTCGGGATTGATGTCGATGCCCAGAATGATGCTGGCCCCTGCCAGCTTCGCACCCTGGATCACATTGAGGCCGATCCCGCCCAGCCCGAAGACCACGACATTATCACCCGGCTGCACTTTTGCGGTCTTCGTCACCGCCCCGACGCCAGTCGTTACGCCGCAGCCTATATAGCAGCTCGTCTGAAAGGGTGCGTCCTCACGGATTTTTGCGACCGCAATTTCGGGCAGCACGGTAAAGTTCGAAAAGGTCGAGCAGCCCATATAATGATAGATGGTCTGTCCTTTGTAGCTGAACCGCGATGTACCGTCGGGCATCAGGCCCTTGCCTTGTGTGGCGCGGATTGCGGTGCACAGGTTTGACTTGCCCGAAAGGCAGGTTTTGCATTGGCCGCATTCGGGCGTGTAGAGCGGGATGACGTGATCGCCCGCCTTGACTGACATCACACCCGATCCCACCTCCCGGACGATCCCTGCTCCTTCATGCCCCAACACGCTTGGGAAAATTCCTTCGGAGTCGAAACCATCAAGCGTGTAGGCGTCGGTATGGCAGATACCCGTCGCCATGATCTCGACCAGAACTTCGCCCGCCTTCGGACCCTCCAGGTCCAGCTCGACAATTTCAAGCGGCCTCTTCGCTTCAAAGGCAACGGCTGCGCGGGTTTTCATCTTTCGTGGTCCTCCTCGGTCTTGCCCAAGGCTTTTCCACTAACGTGACGACGGCGCAACCCTAGATTCCGGCATACCAGTCATAATCATGCGCATCCTCCCAATAGCCGCCATTGCCGCCGTAGAATTTTTTGAAATCGTCGGTCGCCTCGACGCGCATCACATATTTGGCATGCTTGTAACCCAATTGCCGCTCAACCCGCAGCCGAAGCGGCGCGCCATGGCGGACCGGCAGCACGCCGTCGTTCATGCTCCATGCCAATATGGTCTGCGGGTGGAAGGCGTCGATCAGATCAACCGACTCATAATAGGGCATGTTCGGCCCCCACATATCGGCGCAATGGAAGACGATGTAGCGCGCCTTGGTCGACAATCCGGCCTGTTTCAGAAGCAAGCCCAATGGCGTCCCGCGCCATTTCCCGATCGCGCTCCAGCCTTCGACACAATCATGGCGCGTGATTTGCTCGCGCGACGGCATCACCATGAGTTGTGCCAGGCTGAGTGAAAGCGGGTTGCGGACCATACCGTCAATCCGGAGCTGCCAGCGCGCAAACTGGTCGGCGACGTGCGAATTATATTCTGGCGTATCGCCGGTAATCGAGCCATTTGCCTTGAAGATCGGTGACATGTCGCTGGCGCTAAATTCGGGCGCGAGTGCCCCGCGGTCCATGATCAGGCGCTGTGCGCTCTTGTTGAGCGCTTCCCCGGTTCGAAGGAAGGACCGGAATCCGGCATTTTCAGTCAGAGCGTCGCAGCCACCGAGCAGCAAACCGCTACCCCCGACAGCGGCAGCTGTCAGAAACCGGCGACGTGGCAGCAGCATTTTTGGTTCGCTCATGCGGGTTCTCCTGATGGTAATTCGGGTTAGGGCTGCGGCTCGGCCTTGCCGGGCAGCCTGTATTTGCCGGTTATCATCGATCTAACCTCGTTGATCGGCCCAGCCAGTACCACCATCGCCATATGGACAAAGAAAAAAGCAACCAGCAGAAACGCCGCGATGAAGTGCAAGGAACGCGCTGACTGTCGACCGCCGAAGATGTCGAGGAGTATGGGCCATGCTGCATTCATGGCAGGGGACATCGTCAAACCGGTGAGGATGATGAGCGGCAGCAGAACGAAAATTACACCTATATAGCTGATTTTCTGTAATATATTATAATCTTTGGCTGCTGCTCCAGCGGGAAAGCGTAGTCGGGCGTGCTCGGTAATGTCATGCCAGATGTGGCGAGGCGACCATTCCCATTTACGGATATGCAGGTCGCGCCGGACATGACCATTCCAAAGCGACCTCAGCATGTACAGCGTCAAGGCAATCGCCAATATCCAGGCAAAGGTGAAATGCCAGCGCCGCGCTGCCTGCAAATCATAGCTTGATGGTATGGTTATCCAATGCGGAAAGGCACGGCGCTTAACCTCGCCTTCGGCATCTTTCCAGATGCCCAACACCCCCGTCGTTTCCATGCGCACACCGGCAAACTCAACGAAGCCTGTGTCGCCAGCATCATCGATAACCAGCCAGGCCGGGTCGGTGTTCGCACCATATTGACCCCAATATAGCCGGGGATGCGCGTTGAAGATCATCAAACCGCTCATCAACATGACGAGCAGGGTTAGAGCATTGGTCCAGTGCCATAGCCGGGTGGATAGCCGATGCCGTTTGATCACATCACCCGGTTTCAACTCGGCCTGTTCCATACACATCTCCCTATGCCCTGCACAACATGCTGCCAGAGGGGGTTCGCTCCTGATAGGGGTAAAGTTACGTCCGGAATAAGGAATTTAGGGTCAGGGTGCCTGTGCCGGGTTCGCCACACCGGCAATCCGTTGTGCCGGTTTTGCCGTGACAATACCAAGATCCACGCTACCCTTCGACTTGCCCAGCTCGGCAAGCGAAGGAAGGCCGGTTTCGACCCCAATAATGTTGGCGGACAGCGCTGAAACGCGTAACCTATAAGTACCGTAGGGGACGAATTCGAAAAGGAAGAATCCGTCAAATTCGCTCCGGGTGGTTTTGACAACGCGCCCCGACTTGTCGAGCAGTTCAAGATCGACACCGCTCAACACCTTGCCGCCATCGCGCTGCAATGTCCCGGAAATTTCCCCCGCCGAGACCAGCGGCAATTCGATAATGACGGGTACACCCGGGCGCGGCGTGACCACCACACCGCTTGTCGCTGGCTGAACAAACGGATCGGGCAGGGTAGATGCATCGATTCCTATCAATATCGGCTCATATGGCAGCAGTCCGTCTAGGATTGTACGTCCCTGATCGTCAGTTGGCGCTCCTCGGCCAGCGGTGCCTGCGGTTAGCTCGACGGCCTTCTGCACCGCTTCTCCGGCTTGTCGGATGCCGTCGGCATTGTCGTCCTGAAACACTGTTGCAAATGCCTGACCCGAAGATGCAAGCTTTTCGGAGGCCACCCGGATACCGCCTCCATGCGGATTGGGACCCAGGCTGAATGCCAGATTCACTCCGGCTGCAACCGAACCGTCGCTGGCTGCCTCAATCTGGCCCGTTAAAGCGAACAGCTTGAAGCGACGGATGTGGCCCAGGACGAGGCGAGCGCGCGAATCGGCGACCGAATAGCCGGCCTCAACCTTCCAGTCGGATTTCTCGCCAACCCGCCATTCGCCGGTGACCTTGGATTCGCGAAAACCGCTTTCGGCCGCCAGTCCGAACACGGCCTCTCCGCGAAGACGCAAGCCGCCAACACGCCCCGACAGGCGGAGCGACGCGTCGAGGCGAGCGTCGGGGCTCGGGCCGGAAGGATTTTTGTCCTGAATCCAGTCGAGTTCGGCGCTGAAATTTAACTGCTTGATATTAAATGATATTGTTGCTCCAGACTCCCATCTGGAACCGCCGTCGATGCGATCGATATAGCGCGTTTCGGCGCGAACTGGCACATAATGGCGACCAAAGCGAAGGCTGTGGTCAAGCGAAAGGCTGTTGAAACGCCGCACATCGCGGTCGTAGCGTTCACTTTGATAGCCGCCGAAAAGCGATGCGCTTTCGCCACTTACCAATGTCTGCCCCACCTGCGCCAGCACCTGGCCACGCACGGCATATCCGCCGACAAGATTCGCGGCTGTCGCCAGTTCGACCAGCGTGGGGCCAATGGCACGGCGTACCGAGCCTTCGAGATAATATTGCCGTTGTCCGCGCAACATGGAGGTGAAAAGCGAGGCCGCGACTGACGTCTTGGGGTCGATGCCGCGCTCAAGACCAAAGCCGCCGCGCAATCCCAGATAGTCGCTTGGGTCGATACCCCCCAGATTGACAAGGTCGCGCCCGGCATCTTGCACTGCGGCCCAATAGTATGTCTCGCGCGGAGGAATGGAATCGAGTCCGACCGGGATCATTTTTACGTCGCGACGGATTTGACCCTGCGGACCGTAGAGGACAACCTCAAACCGGTTCTGTCCATAAAGCAGTTGTACGTCGAGAAACTCGTAACGACCGTCGCCACGGCTCTGCACATAGCCAATAAGCTGATCGTTACGATATAGTTCGGCATCCCATCCGTCGGGAAGTTCGCCCCGGAACACCGTTCGATCAAAACTGGCCGGACGATTGAGTGGACGGTTTGTGACGAACGCGCCGCGCCCTGCTGTCGTTTGTATCCCCAAAGGCGTCGCATTGGTTGCTACATCCCCCAATGCAAAATGTGTTGCGTTGAGCGGACCCAGCAGCGCGCCACCGGGGTCGGTGCGATAGGCGCGGAGGCGAAGATCTTCAGGAACACCCCGGTCATTCGACGAAAGGCGGGCGTCGAATGAGGCACCAGCCAGCTCGCCGCTCGCATATATCTCGTAACGCCTGTCGAAGCGGTTGCCAGTCCGCTTGTCGCGCACCGCACCGACAGACGCCACGACGTCAACCGAAGGCGTACGGAACATTTTATACGGATCGCGCGCCTGAGGCAGGCTGCTGAGATCGAATTCTTTCATCGGCCGCACCTTGCTGGCTCTGGCCTTGCGCTCTTCGGCCAATTCAAACGGCAGCTTCCGGTCGGCTTTCACGATCAACAGGGCATTCGAAAGATCGACATTGATGTCGACATTGAGCCAGCTGGCCAATGCCCGGGTGTCAACGCACCATCCCTCGGGAACGTCACGTATGTCGGTTGAGCCCACATTCTGACTTTTGTTCACGATTTGTACTATATTGGATTCGCGGTCGAGGGTGAATGTCCGGCTTTCTTCGAACAACCAGCCAGTTGCGCGGCGCGACTTCTTGTCGAGCCTTACCGGCAGGTCGAAAGCTATAATGATATCGGCAAGGTCGACACAAACGCCGCTGTCAGTCTGGTAGGCGCGCACACCATCGCCTACGCGCCACTGACCGACGCGGACGTCAAAAAGCAATGCATCGTCTTCACTGGCCTGCCAGTCGGCGGCACGCGCCGCAGCGACCGGAATCGTGATGATTCCGGTCGCCACGGCCAATGCCGTCAATGCCTTTGCGGCTTTATGAAGAAAGCTTCTCATGGGAGGCTCGGGTCAAGCCTTGTCCGGTTGGTCAGCGCAGGACCGTACGGACCTGACTGATGAGACCGCCACCAGCTTCAGCGGCTTCATAATAAGACACCACGACCTCACCATGCAGTTTCGCCACAATTTCGGGAGGCATGTTGAGAGATACTTTGCGACTCGAAATTTCCGGATAGATGGCTATGCCCTTTTCCATCCAGATCGGCTCGGATACGCCGGGCTTGGTGACATGTATCTCGCCGAAAACGGACTTGTCCCCGTTGCGAACCATGTCGAATTCTAGCGTTGGTCCATCATTGTCCTTGCCCAGGCGGAGATTGGCCAGCGCGGCCGTGCCCTGGAGATTGCCCTTCCGGACAATCACGGGAATCGTAATCCCGTAAATCGGAATCAACTGTATTTTCAGCCCGTTAGCTGCATCTTGACCCTCAGTCGCTGCGGGTGTTTTCGGAATCGCGCGAAATAGCATGTGCGCGCGATATTCGCCGTCGGGTAGCGTTTCATTTGGCTGAAGCCCGATCCGGATCGACTGCGGCTGATTCGGCGGTAGGGTTACGCGGCGCGGTGCAAAACGGATGATCTCAAGCGCCGCCTTTTCCTTGTCATTGGCATCGGCGACCTCGACATCGTCGAGACGGCCCTGATCGTTCATCCGGCGTAATTCGAGCGAGATGCGATAGGTCGCCTCTTCGCTGCCGATATTGTTCAGAATGACTTCAGTGCCGCGCCGTCCATCAAGCACAACGCGGGTGGGTGCGATCAAAAGGTCCCCAGCAGCCTGGGCCGGGGACAAGAATCCCACTGGCAAGGTTGCAATCAACGTCGCACCCACGACAATCTTGGCCGCCCACGTCCGACATGCTTTTCCAAGCATTTCGCGCATATATTTCCCCATCCACATACAGCGCACGAGAAAGAGCCTGGTCGCCCTTACCCGTACTGGTCCATTGGTAAGTATGGCAAAATATGGTTACCATTGGCCTAACGGCTTGTAAGCAGATACAGAAAACCCCCGCAGACCGGGTCAGCGGGGGTTTTGCTATATTTTTCAGCGCCACACAGCGCAGACAATCTTACTGATATTCAGCCGAGACGTCATAGGTGCCGACGTAGGTACCTGCTGCCTGATTGGCAGCTACTGCCAGCGTACCGCCGACGTAGAAGGTCTGGGTCCCGCCGGTGGCAACCATCGTTGTTGCGCCAGAGGCAAGGGTCAACGTCATGGATTGCGCGCCGTTGCTGAGCGTCGTGCTCGGATCGACTGTAATGTCGACGGTATAGCCGTTGGCCGCCGTCAGATCGAAGGTTCCGCGCGATCCACCGCCGACGCAGGTCAAACCGGCCGAGCAGGTTGGCGTGCCAGAGCCGGTTCCCATGGTAACAGTACCAGCACCAACGCCCGGAGCGACAATGCCGAAATCGAGTTCGGCGGTTTGCAACAACGTGACAGGTGCAATGATTTCGACGCGCGCGTCGGCGATTTCGGTCGCGGCTTGCGCACCGGTCGAAACCAACGCGGCAGCAGCGATCGCGCCGGCAAGGGCGATTTTCGACTTGTTCAACATAAACTGGTCCTTCATGACAAAAGCAGAGATAGAATGCCCCACTGCATTCAGCCTCTCTTATGCACATCGAATCATAAGGCTTTGCTGCCCGCGATGGTTAACGAGCACCCACGTCGAAAGCTTATCGATGAGGGTTAATTTGTTTAGAATGTAAGGAAAACCTCTTGATTCCGGCCCGATGACTGCCCTGCCAACCGTTAAGATCGGGCACGCTGCAAGCGATTGCAGGAAAAAATATTCAGAATTTTTCGCCGGTCAACCGCTGGCACAGCATGTCGAGTTGGTCGAGGCTGCCATATTCGAATGTGACCGATCCGGCACCAGTTGAATTGCGCTGGTTAATCTTGACCTTGAGGCCAAGAAGGTCGCCCAGATGGGTTTCGACCGCCCGGATGTCAGAATTGGCGGGATTAAGGCCAGAATCCTGGCCCGAACCGCGCGCCGGTGCCCTGCCCTTTTTGACCAATGCTTCGGTGGCACGCACCGACAGGCCCTGCTTGATGACGACCATTGCCAGCCGAACCGCGTCGTCACTCCCCAACAACGCCCGTGCATGGCCCATGCTAAGCTTTTCCTCGATCACCAGGTCGCGAATCGCGGGCGGCAGATCGAGCAGGCGAATCATGTTGGCGACATGGCTACGCGATTTATGCACCAGTTCGCCGAGTTCGGATGCATTATGCCCGAAAAGTTCGGTTAGTTTCCGGTATGCTTCGGCCTCTTCGATGGGGTTCAGATCCTGGCGCTGGATATTTTCGAGCAGAGCTATTTCGAGTGTCTCGGCATCGTCGAAATTGCGGACCAGAGCCGGCACTTCGTGAATTTGCGCCTTCTGCGCCGCGCGCCAGCGGCGTTCGCCGGCGATGATTTGATAACCCGACGCAAATGGACGAACGACGATGGGCTGTATGATACCGTGCTTGGCAATACTGGCAGCCAACTCGGCGAGAGCTTCTTCCGGAAAATGGCGACGCGGCTGGTCGGGATTCGGATGGATGCTGGCAACGGCAATCGATGCAATGCCCGATCCCTTTACCAGTTCAGTACCTGTCGTACCAGATGCCGGTGACGAATCACTCCGCAGCGCCTCACCGAGCAGCGCGTCGAGCCCGCGACCCAGCCCCATTTTTTTTCGCAATGGAGACTTTTCGCTGCTCTCATCGGCACTCATGCTGCAAGTTCCCTCGCTGGCAAGCGACCGATCAGTTCGCGTGCCAGCGCCATATAAGCCTCGGAGCCACTACATTTATGATCATAGACAAGCGCAGGAAGACCATGGCTTGGTGCTTCAGATAGCCGCACGTTACGGGGAATCACTGTCTGAAATACGAGATTCCCGAGACAGCTACGCACATCGTCAGCAACTTGGTCGGTGAGCCGGTTGCGCCGGTCAAACATGGTGAGTGCCACGCCCATGATTGACAGATCCGGGTTGAAGCGCTTCTGTATTCTCTCAACCGTTTGTAATAACTGACTTAATCCTTCCAGCGCGAAAAATTCGCACTGCAGGGGAACCAATATCGAATCAACCGCGACGAGCGAATTGATGGTCAGCAAACCCAGCGACGGCGGGCAATCGACCAAGCAAATGTCCCAGTTGGCGTCGGACTGATCAAAAGCTGCCTTCAACCGACCGGTGCGGTCTTCATATTCGACCAGCTCGATCTCGGCACCCGAGAGGTCTACTGTGGCAGGGACAAGGTCGAGATTCGGTATCATCGTCGGAATCGCCGCATCCTTCAGCGACGCATCGCCCAGTAGCAGGTCGTAACTGCTGTGGACACGGTCCACCTGTTTCAGGCCGAGTCCTGTCGATGCATTGCCTTGAGGATCGAGATCGACGAGAACTGTACGCCAGCCGCTTGCCGCCAACGCGGTGGCCAGGTTTATCGCGGTAGTCGTTTTGCCGACCCCGCCCTTCTGATTTGCGATGGCAATACGAATCATCGTTTCTTCTGCCTTTTTGCCGCCGGATCAGCCCCAAGGCGGCGCCTTCCGGTAAGGTGTCCCACCAATATCCCTGCGTCAGCGTCCGTCAAACTGGGCTCGATGCGAAAATCGCCGCTCCATTCGGACTGTACGTCTGCCCATTCCTTAGCGGCATTGCGCCCCTTTGGTAACAGCCATAAGGTCTTATCTGTGGAAAATCGGGATGCCAGTTCGAACAATCTTGGTAGCGGAGCAAATGCGCGCGCCGAGATGACCGAATATGGTGCAGTTTCGAGGCGTTCAAGCGCCATGCCTCTAACAGTGACCCGGTCCGATAGGCTCAAAGCGGCAACAGCCCGTTGAAGATAATCGATCCGGCGCGCACGAGATTCTACTAATGTAACTCGAAATGGACTCAAAAGCGCAATAACCAGACCAGGAAATCCGGCACCGGAGCCAAGATCGATCCATTGATCCCTGCTATGCGGCAGGAAGTTCAATAGTTGCGCACTGTCCAATATGTGTCGTGACCATATCGCTTCGAGGGTAGTGGCTGAAATCAGATTCTGCTTTTGGGCCTCGGCCCTCAGGAAAGCCACAAACTGCTTGAGCCTTTCTTCTGTTTCACGTGAAACAGAAAATTGCGTCCGCAGGATATGCGTTGCTTCTTCTTCGGTCACGCGGCGATGCTGCGGCTCTGCTCCGCGCGCTTGGCGTGCACAAGAATGGCAGCGAGCGCGGCCGGCGTCACGCCTCTCACGCGGCTAGCGGCCGAAAGTGTTTCGGGGCGCGCGGCTTCCAGTCGCTCCACCATTTCATTCGAAAGTCCCGCGATGCTGCGGTATTCTAGCTCCTCCGGCAATGCGATGCGTTCATTTGCCGCAATGTTCCGTATCTCTGCGTCCTGCCGCTCCAGATAAGGCGCATAGCGGCCATCTTGCTCCACTTCGGCCAGAGCATCTTCATCGACATCGATATCGGTCCCATGCAGGACATGTAGTAAATCGCGGCCTGTTACGGTCGGAAAGCGCAACCACTCGCTGAGAGACATGCTCCCGGCGTCGGGCTTCACTGGAATATCATGCCGCAACAGCTGGTCGGCCGTCAGCTTGGTCTGGAACTTCGACTCGAGCGCCAGCTTTTTTTCGACCCGGGCCCGGAATTGGCTTTCCCGGGCCGCCGAGACGCAGCCCGCTTCAATCGCCAACGGGGTGAGGCGTGTGGGCGCATTATCCGCTCGAAGTCGAAGCCGATATTCCGCACGTGCCGTCAGCATTCGATAAGGCTCGGTCACGCCTTGGAGAATGAGGTCGTCAACCATCACCGCAAGATAACTGTTGGATCGATCGATCGCTGGCATGGGCCTGCCGAAAAGCCGCGTCGCAGCACCCATCCCCGCGATCAAACCCTGCGCAGCCGCCTCCTCATAACCGGTGGTACCGTTGATCTGTCCGGCACAATAAAGTCCCCCAAAGCCGCGAACGGCCAATGTAGAGTCGAGCGAGCGCGGATCGATATGATCATATTCGACCGCATAACCGGGTACAACAATTTCGCACTGCTCCAGCCCAGCCATCGACCGAACCATAGCCTCCTGGATGTCTGTCGGAAGTGACGTCGAAATGCCGTTAGGATAGACCAAATGGCTGTCCAACCCCTCAGGCTCAAGAAAGACCTGATGCCCATCACGATCACCGAAGCGGAAAATCTTGTCCTCAATCGACGGGCAGTAGCGCGGCCCCTGCCCGGCAATATCGCCTCCAAATAGCGGAGAACGATCAAGCCCGCTGCGGACGATATCGTGCGTCTGACCGTTGGTGCGACTTATCGCGCAAAAAAGCTGTGGCAATGCCCTGCGCTCGCGCATCATGGACATGGTCCAGCCTCCCGTATCCGAGGGCTGCTCTTCCAGCCGAGACCAGTCGATTGTTCTTCCATCGAGCCGCGGTGGCGTCCCCGTCTTCAATCGCGCCATCGGCAAACCGGCGCCCCGGATCTGTTCAGCCAACTTGCTGGCTGCCGCTTCCCCGATCCGGCCGCCAGTCAACCTTTCCTCACCACGAAAGAGTTTTCCGCCGAGGAACGTCCCAGTCGCCAATATCACTGCCGAGGCAGAGACGCTGGTACCATCTGCCAGATCGAGGCCAGTAACACTGGTGCCAGAGCCCGCCACAAAACGAAGTGCGGAAGCTTCGCCTTCAATTATTGTCAGCCTGTCCTGCGCTGCCAATTGTCGTTGAATCGATGCCTTGAACAGCCTGCGATCCGCCTGGACCCGAGGGCCTTGAACGGCTGCTCCTTTGGATGCGTTCAGCATGCGGTAGTGAATAGCCGCATCGTCGGCCGCGCATCCTATCAATCCGTCGAAGGCGTCGACCTCGCGCACCAGATGGCCTTTGCCCAAGCCGCCAATCGCCGGATTACACGACATGGCACCAATGGTCGCGCGATCAAAACTAACAAGCGCAACGCGCGCACCCATACGTGCTGCGGCGGCGGCAGCCTCGGTCCCGGCATGTCCGCCGCCGACAACTATGATATCGAAGTCTTGATTCACCCTCGCGCCAATAGCGCAAGCCGTAATGGTCGTCAAAACTTCGCCAAATGTTTCACGTGAAACACATTAACTGCGGAACCAACAGGCCTATTTGCCGATGCAGAATTTACCGAAAAGGGTATCAAGCATCTCTTCGGTGTGCGCCCGTCCGGTCAGGAAATCGAGCGATATCCGTACTTGGCGCAGATGTTCGCCAATAATAAGCCAGTCACAGCTCTTCGACACCTCGACAAGTTCCGCCGCCGCCATTTCGAGATGTTTTCGCTGACGCTGGTTGATCGCGAACCGGTCAGGCGGCGGGAGCAGGTTCTTTGCCAATGTAACAATTTCCTCTTTGAGGTTGCTCATGCCACGCCCATTCATCGCCGAAACCGCGATCGCTGCCGGTGATTTCTGCAAATGTGATGGATCGTCAGATTTTGCTTCTATCTCAATTAGTTGATGATTCGAAGGCCCTTCATTCTCAGCTCCAAGCCATAAGATGATGTCAGCGTCGTCAAAGGCCGCACGCGTGCGCTCGATGCCGATAGCTTCAATCCTGTCGTCGCTTTCGTCGCGAAGCCCCGCGGTATCGACAAAGATCAGTGGGATCCCGTCGATGGCGACGGGTATTTCAATCCTGTCGCGCGTTGTTCCCGCGATATCGGACACAATCGCGGCATCGCGCCCGACCAGCGCGTTGAGCAAGGTCGATTTGCCACTATTGGGTGGTCCGCCAAGAACCACATGCAAGCCATCGCGCAGCTTGTCGGCCGAGGGTGTGTTCAAAACCTCCCTGATGGCGTCATGAAGTATCATACAACTGTCTGATATTACTCTGCTATTATCAGTCTGGACATCATCTTCGTCGGAAAAGTCGAGTTCCGCCTCGGTTAGCGCGGACAATCTGAGCACCTCGACCCGCCATTTCTCGATCTGCGCGCTGAAAGCCCCTCCCATCATGCTGTTCGCTGCCCGGCGCTGCCATTCAGTCTCGGCTGCCAGAAGATCGGCCAATCCCTCCGCTTCGTTCAGGTCGATGCGGCCATTCTGAAAAGCCCGTCGCGTGAACTCACCCGGTTCCGCCTGGCGCAGCCCCGGGATCGTAGCGAGTGTAGCTTCGACGGCGCGCACAACACCACGTCCGCCATGCACGTGCAGCTCAGCCAAATCCTCACCGGTTGCACTGCCCGGCCCCGGAAAGATTAGCGCGAGCGCACGGTCGAGCTCCTCACCTGACGGCGCTTTCAAAGTCACCAGCGAAGCCCGGCGTTGGGCTGGCAATCGCCCCGCAAGCAATTCAATCGCTTCGAACGCCTGCGCCCCGCTGATACGGATAATGGCGATAGCCGCCGGTGGCGCACCGCTGGAAAGCGCAAAGATCGTGTCCGCGGTGCTCATGGAAAAATGCTATTTCTTGTCCTTCGGGCTCATCCCGGACATTGCCGCCTTCGCGCCGGTTTCAATCAATTGCTGGAAAAGCTGAAGGCCCATTTGACCCATCGGGGCGATCTGCTTGCCGATCTCCTGAAGCTGCTCGAGGCCGCCCGCGCCTTTCATCAGCTTGGTGATATTCTCAACATAGGCTTCGTTTGCCTTGGTCACATCGGGCAGGCCTAGCAAGGCGCGCGCTTCTTCGGGCGAACAGTCGATCTCGATATTCATCTTCATGGGCACTGCCCTCCTTCCATTTCCCTCTTATATCCCGCACTATAATGACAAAGCCGAATCAAGCAATTGCGGAAGAAGGAGCCGGGAAATGGGCGAAATGGTCAAGATCAGCGCGCTGGGCGAGGATGCCCTGTTCCCTGCCTATATCGCCGCACCGGCCAATTCGCCCAACGCAGCAATCATCGTCATTCCGGAAATATTCGGGGTCAATCCGGGGATCAGGCAAAAGTGCGACAAACTCGCCTCCGACGGCTATCTTGCGGTAGCTCCCGATCTGTTCTGGCGCTTTGCGCCGGGGGTGCAGCTCAATCCGGATGTCGAGGCAGAGCTGCAGGAAGCATTCGGCTATTTCGGGCAATATGATGCCGATGACGGGGTCCGGGATATCGAAGCCACGATCCACGCCATAAGGGGCGGTCTTGCCGGACAACCGCCGGTGCGAAAGGTCGGCTGCGTCGGCTACTGTCTCGGCGGGCGGCTGGCCTATTTGGCCGCGGCGCGCACCGATATCAGCGCCTCGGTTGGCTATTATGGCGTGATGATCGACCAGATGCTGAACGAAAGCCATGCCATTGCAAAACCACTAATGCTGCATATCCCCACCGCCGACCATTTTGTCGGGCCGGATGCGCAGGCGGCGATTCATGACGGACTGAATGGCCACCCAAAGGTGACGTTGCACGACTATGAAGGCCTCGACCACGGCTTTGCAACCGAGATGGGCGACCGGCGCGACGATGCAGGAGCAAGGCTGGCGGATTCAAGGACCGCCGCTTTTTTCGCCGCGCATCTAGGCTGACCTATCAGCCCAGAAGTGTGCCGATCCCCACGCTGGGGTCGACCCAGCCGTCATAGATCATCTTGATCGCGACATAGACGATGACCGCAAGGCCGACATAGGCAATCCAGCGATAGCGCTCGATATATTTGGCGATGATATTGGCAGCGACACCCATCAACAGCACCGCGAAAATCAGGCCGACGATCATGATGCCGGGGTGATCGCGCGAGGCGCCCGCCACGGCGAGGACATTGTCGAGGCTCATGCTGACATCCGCCACGGCCACGGCCCATGCGGCTCCCGCGAAGCTCTTGGCGGGGCGGAGGCCGGAGGTTTCGTCACCAGCAATCTCGGGCGAACCCGACGACTGGCCGGCATGATGCAATTCACGCCACATCTTCCAGGCGACCCAGATTAGCAACAAACCGCCAATGAAGATCAGGCCGATGACCTGGAGCAATTGGGACACTACGAGCGCAAAGGCGATACGCAAAACGAGCGCCGCCAGTACGCCGATGATGATGACCTTGCGCCGCTGATCGGCGGGCAGGCCTGCGGCAAGCGCGCCGACCACGATGGCATTATCACCAGCAAGCACGAGATCGATCAGAAGCACCTGAACGAACGCAGCAAGCGCAGATGGTTCGGTAATATTGGAAAAATCCTTGACGATGGCCTGCCAGATTTCGGCAGGTCCGCCGAGCGAGGTCGCGGCAGTGGCGGTCGCGATCAAAAATTCAAACATGTTTGGCCGTCCCGTTGCTTACTGGTTCATCGAATCGAAGAAATCTTCGTTGGTTTTTGAATCCTTCATCTTGTCGAGAAGGAATTCCATCGCATCGACGGTGCCCATCTGCATGAGGATGCGGCGAAGCACCCACATTTTCTTGAGCTTGCTTTCTTCGACCAGCAATTCTTCCTTGCGCGTGCCGGACTTGCCGACATCGAGCGAGGGGAAGATGCGCTTGTCGGAAACCTTACGGTCGAGAACGATTTCAGAGTTGCCGGTGCCCTTGAACTCTTCAAAAATAACCTCGTCCATGCGGCTGCCGGTATCGATCAGCGCGGTTGCGATGATCGATAACGAACCGCCTTCCTCGATGTTCCGCGCTGCACCGAAGAAGCGCTTGGGTCGTTGCAATGCATTGGCGTCGACCCCGCCGGTCAGAACCTTGCCGGAGCTGGGCACGACCGTGTTGTACGCGCGGCCAAGGCGGGTGATCGAGTCGAGAAGGATGACGACATCATGCTTGTGCTCGACCAGACGCTTGGCCTTTTCGATCACCATCTCGGCAACCTGCACGTGGCGGGTCGCGGGCTCGTCAAAGGTCGAGGACACAACCTCACCCTTCACGCTGCGCTGCATGTCGGTCACTTCCTCGGGCCGTTCATCGATCAGAAGAACGATGAGGAACACCTCGGGATGATTGTCGGTAATCGCGCGCGCGATATTCTGGAGGAGGACGGTTTTACCCGTGCGTGGCGGCGCAACGATCAGCGCGCGCTGTCCCTTGCCCTGCGGGCTCACGATGTCGATGACACGCGCCGACTTGTCCTTGACCGTCGGGTCGAGGCTGTCGAGCGTCAGCTTCTCATCGGGATAGAGCGGGGTGAGGTTATCGAAATTGACCCGGTGACGCACCGCTTCGGGATCGTCGAAATTCACCTTCAACACTTTGGTCAGCGCAAAATAACGCTCGCCGTCCTTGGGCGCACGGATTTCGCCTTCGACCGTATCACCGGTGCGCAGGCCGAACTGGCGGACCATGTTGGGCGACACATAAATATCGTCGGGACCGGCCAGATAATTGGCCTCGGGCGACCGCAGGAAGCCGAATGAGTCTGGCAGGACCTCGATCGTGCCGACACCCATGATCTGCTCGCCATCTTCGGCAAGTTCCTTGAGAATGGCGAACATCAGATCCTGCTTGCGCAGCGTCGATGCGCCCTCAACCCCTAGCTCTTCGGCCATCGAAACGAGGTCGGCGGGGTTTTTGCTTTTCAGCTCTTTCAAATGCATAATAAATTCCGTGTGTTGGGCAATAAGCCCGAAATGACAGCCGGTTTCAGAAAAACAACCGGCGGGAGATGGTAAGTTTGGTGGCGCGGTTGTTGGACGAGTCGCGCCTCACGCCCAGGACGGGCTTGGCTGGTCAGATACTCCCATGGCGCGCGGTCGTCAACAGTGTCGGTATGCTTAACAAAGTTGAGGAAGTTGAGGCTACGTAGAGGGGGTTGTCGCCTTGCCAGACAATATCTGCGGATGAATGGCCTAGAGTCGAGAGGCAAAGCCGATATCGTCATCCATAAGTATATGCCTGATTCGATTGCCTGTAGGAAAGTGGATTTTCGGACCATTTCGAAATTGTTCTACTGGATGTCGAACGGCAACAATGTTGGAGGGAGCCGACTGTCGGGTTTTGTAGTAAGAATCCAGATTGCAGACGTCAGAGGTTGGTCATGACGCATTACGATTTCCAGCAAGAATGTCGACACTTGGAAGCAACGCATCACCGAATTGCTATGTTGATGGGGCGATCACCCTGTCGCTGGAAACGCAACGGCAAACCGTTGTTCGCCGCGCGGAGTGAACAAGATAGCCCGTGAGTTGGCCCCATGACGGACCCATTTGTCCTCGATCATATGGTCAAGTAATGCTCGGCCAAGGTTACCCGAAAGATGCGTCCTGCGTTCGCTCCAGTCCAGGCACTCGCGACAAAGTGGCGCGCGGTTTGCAGAAAGCCGCCCCAGGTCTATTCCAAGGTCTTCAACGAATTTGCGACCATCCGAGGATAGCGATAGCCCAGGCGCTTCAACACTCAGATAGCCGCGCCTGATCAGACTTTCATACATCTGCACACCGGCCAATCCTGCCAGATGATTATAGCATCTCCGTGCAGCCCGAAGCGCTTCGTCACGCGGTCCTGTGCGGGTGCGCAGATGGCCGTTGTCAGCTGCAAGGCCCATGAGGGATTCGATAGTTTCCGCCACTTTCGATGAAGCTAGTTCGAAATATTTGTGCCGACCCTGCTTACGAGCGGCAACCATGCCTCCATCGAATAACTTGGACAAATGCGCACTGGTTGTCTGCAATGTCACACCAGCTTCTTGCGCAAGCTCCGATACTGTCAACGCCTTTCCCGCCATTAGAGCGGTTAGGATGTTGGCACGCGCAGGGTCGCCGATGAGTGCCGCAACTTGTGCAATGGCCGGTCCATCCTTCATAGTTCGACCATAGTCGAAGCATTAGTGTGGCGCAATCGGCTAGACGACGCATCGTCAACCACCGAGGACTTTATATGCTAACCTGCTTTATCCGATACGAAATCGACCCATTCAAGGTCGACGCGTTCAATGAATATGCTCGCAATTGGGGTGAGGCCATTCCACGCTGCGGTGCTGACCTTATCGGTTATTTTGCTCCGCATGAAGGCTCGGCAACAACGGCGTTTGGCGTCTACAATATCGAAAGCCTCGCTGCCTATGAGGCTTACCGGGAACGCCTTCGCAACGATCCGCTTGGTCGATCCAACTATGAATTTGCAAAAGCTGAGCAGTTCATCCGGCGTGAGGACAGAATTTTTTGCAAAATGACCTCTGCGCCGCATGGCGAACTAATCAAGCCGTGATCGCGATACTTTTCGAAGTGTGGCCTGCAGAGGGCAAGACGCAGCGCTATCTCGATCTGGCCGCTGCCTTGCGCGAGGAACTATCTCAGATTGACGGATTTGTGTCGATCGAACGGTTCGAAAGCCTGTCAGAGCCGGGCAAGCTTCTCTCGCTGTCATTCTTTCGCGACGAGGAGTCCGTTGCGAGCTGGCGAAACTCTGCGCAGCACCGCGCAACCCAGTCCAAGGGGCGAAGCGGTGTTTTCACGGACTACAGGCTGAGAGTTACGCAAGTGCTGCGTGACTATGGCATGACCGACCGGGCGCAGGCACCGGATGATAGCCGATCCGCTCATGACGGGTGACAGTTTAGAAACTGTTCTGTAGCGACCTATTAAGGCTGGGCGCTGATAATGAATGATCGGCAGGTTCGGTGACACGACACAAACTCTTCTTCCGTCCGAAATCTTATCGGAAGCGGACGGGCGGCTTTTCAATGAAACGATTCAGTCCAAACCGGATGCAAACGTCGATGTGGTGGATGTTGCCATCAAAACGGCTTCGCCACCACCAGCACCACGATTACCGCCGCCGCAATTCCTGGAACTTCATTAAACAATCGCAACTGCTTGCCGCTCAACTGCCGCTCCCCGCGCGCCAGCTTCTTTGAATAACCCACCATCCAGCCGTGATAGGCCGACAGGCCCAGCACGAACAATAACTTGGCGTGGAACCAGCCGTCCTGCATCGCGCCGATATGCCATGCCAGAACCAGGCCCAAGACCCAGACGATGATTATCGACGGGTTGAGAATGATCTTGATGAGCTTCGCCTCTCGATCCACCCATTTGGCTGCCTCTTCGGAACCCTCGGCGCTTTCCTGATGATAGACGAAAAAGCGCGGCAGCATGAACAGGCCGGCCATCCAGAAGATGACAAAAATGATATGTGCGGATTTGAGCCAGATATAGAGCACAGCGATGGTTTCCGTCATTGCGATAAACCCTAAATCTCGTCACCCCCGCGCAGGCGGGGGGCCATCACCAAAACTCGAATTCTCGAACTGCGGTGATGGATTCCCGCCTTCGCGGGAATGACGAAATAATGTGGGAGTTGATAAACAATCGATCATTGGCGACGTAACAGAGTAAGCAGCATTTCTACATTCTCAATCGGCGTATCTTGCAAAATGCCATGCCCGAGGTTGAAGATATGCGGACGTTCCGCAAATGCCGACAGGATGTTGTCGACGGCGCTTTCCAGGTCTGCCCCACCCGAGATCAAGGCCAACGGATCGAGATTGCCCTGCACCGGCAGTCCCTTTGGCAGTTCACGGTTCGCCCAGTGGGGATCGACGGTTTCATCGAGGCCCAGTGCATCGACGCCAGTGCCTTCGGCATAGGCCGCAAGCTTGCCGCCTGCCCCTTTGGGAAAACCGATAATTGGGGTATCCGGATGGCGCTCCTTCAAACGACCGACAATTTCTGCATTGGGGGCAATCACCCACTTTTCAAACTGCGCCGGGCTCAGCGAACCGGCCCAGCTGTCGAACAGTTGCACCGCGTCTACGCCAGCCTCGATTTGTGCCGCCAGATAGTCCACCGTCGCCCCGATGATGGCATCGATCAGGGCAGCAAAGCGCGCAGGTTCGGCATGCGCCATGCGACGCGCTTCCGACTGGTCCTTGCTCCCCTGACCATGCACCATATAGGTGGCGACCGTCCACGGGCTTCCAGCGAAGCCAAGGAAGGTGGTTGTGTCGGGAAGCCCGGCGCGCACCTTGTGCACGGTTTCAAACACTGGCGTCAGGCGCTGCGGAGCAGGGGTCAGCTCGCCGAGCAAGCTTTCCGCGAGCCGCGGTGCGAGCCTTGGCCCTTCGCCGGTTTCGAACCACAGATCCTGCCCCATGGCATGCGGAATGACCAAAATGTCGGAAAACAGGATCGCGCCATCGAAGCCGAAACGGCGGATCGGCTGCAAGGTGATTTCGGCGGCAGCATCGCTGTCATAGGCCAGTTCGAGAAACCCGCCTTTTTCCGCCCGCAATGCGCGATATTCGGGCAAATAGCGCCCGGCTTGCCGCATGAGCCAGACTGGCGGAACGTCCTCGCGCTGACCCTTCAGGACATTGAACAGTTTTTTGGGTGCAGGCGCAGTCATCGCGGCAAAGGATCCAATCAAAATATATATTTATATAAGGATGATGAAAGATGATGGGCTGTTGATATGCAAGGCCTTAAAAGCTTTTGCGGATATTGCCAACAGCTTGACGCGGAGTGGCTCGGCGATTCAGCCGGAGTCGCAAAATCCATCCCCATTATTCACAGGCTGTGGAGTGCGCTGTGCCCCTGTGGACAGGCTGTGCCCGAATCGAGCGGTGAATCGATGACAGTGGGGAGCAAAAAGTCCGCCCGATTTTGTCCCTTGATTTATCCCCAAGCTGCCAACACTATTCTGCCATATGGGCCAGCGCTTCCATCTTCATCTATTGTCCGACTCCACCGGGGAAACGCTGGAAAATATAGCCAAGGCGGCGCTTGCGCAGTTTGACGGGGCCGAAGATGTCGTCAAGCATTTCTGGCCGATGGTACGCTCCGAAAGTCATCTCGAACGCATATTGGTCGACGTCGCGGCCAATCCGGGGCTGGTGTTGTTCACACTGGTTAACCGCGACACCAGGCGCAAGCTGGAGAACCGCTGCCGCGCCTTGGGGCTTCCGGCGGTTGCGGCGCTCGATGCGGTCAGCGATGCCATGTCGAACATGCTGGGGCAGGAGGCAAAGGCGCGACCGGGCCGCCAGCATGCCATGGATGCCGCCTATTTCGCGCGCGTCGACGCCATTCAGTTCACGATCGCGCATGATGACGGGATCAATTCGCAAAATTGGGAAGAGGCCGACATCGTTCTGGCAGGCGTGTCGCGCACCTCGAAAACCCCGACCAGCATCTACCTCGCCAATCGCGGCTACAAGACCGCCAATATCCCCATTGTTCCCGAAGCGCCGCCACCGCCGATATTGTTCACGCTCAAACATCCGATGGTGGTCGGACTGGTGACCAGTGCTGACCGGCTGATTCAGGTGCGGCGAAATCGCCTGCTCTCGCTCAACCAGTCGCCCGACACCGATTATGTCGATGAGGAAAAGGTCAAGGCCGAGGTGGCGCACGCACGGCGGATGTTTGCCGATAATGGCTGGCCTGTGCTCGACGTGACCCGGCGGTCGATCGAGGAGAGCGCCGCCGCGATCATCAACCTGTTCAATTCACGCGAACTGCAGCAGGCCGAAATGGCATGACGCTGATACTGGCGTCACAAAGCAGCGGACGGCTGACGATGCTGCGCGCCGCAGGTGTCGAGGTCGAAGGCCATCCGGCCTTTATCGACGAAGATGCCATCAAATCCTCGCTGATGGCCGAAGGCGTAAAGCCCCGCAACATTGCCGACGCACTGGCAGAAGCCAAGGCGCGCAAGGTTTCGCGCAAATTTGCAGGCGAGCTGGTGCTGGGCTGTGACCAGATTTTGGTGACTGCCGACGGGCAAATACTCGGCAAGCCTGAAAACCCCGACGGCGCGCGCGAACATCTCGCCATGCTGTCGGGCAAGAGCCACCGGCTGATAAGCGCTGCCGTGATCTGCGAAAATGGCGAACCTGTATGGCGGGTCGTCGATATTGCGCAGATGACGATGCGCGCGCTCAGCGATGCATTTATCGACCGCTATGTTGAGGAGTTTTGGGAGCATATCCGCCACTGCGTCGGCTGCTACCGGATCGAGGCGGAGGGCGCACAGCTATTTTCCGGCGTGAGCGGGAGCCAGTTTACGATCATCGGCCTGCCGCTGTTGCCGGTGCTTGACTATTTGCGGGTTCGCGGTCTTTTGCCGTCATGAACAAATATGCCGAGGTCATCGGCCATCCCATTTCACACAGTAAATCGCCGTTGATCCACCGCTTCTGGCTCGACCGGTTGGGTATCGTGGCCGAATATCATGCGCGGGACGTCGCGCCCGACGATCTTGGCGCCTATTTCGCGCAAGCGGCGGACAATCCCGACTGGCGCGGGTGCAATATCACCATTCCGCACAAGGTTGCCGCGCTCGACTTTGTCACCGATCCGGGCGACGTGCGCGGCTCGATAGGTGCGATCAACACTGTCTTTCGCGGCGACGAGGGCCAATTGATCGGCACCAACACCGACGCGGGTGGCTTTTTTGGCCCGATTGCCGACCTGCCGCTCGCGCACGAAACGGCCATTGTCATCGGTGTCGGCGGCGCGGCGCGGGCAGTGCTGTTTGCGCTTGCACAGGCGGACATAGGCGAGGTGGTTTTGCTGGCGCGCAATGCCCTGAAAGGGGCCGCGCTGCTCGCCCATTTCGGATTGAAAGGCCGGGTTTTACCGATGGATGCACGGCTGCCCGAGGCGGCGTTGCTGGTGAATGCCAGTCCGCTCGGAATGGTTGGACAGAATCCGCTCGATATCGACCTCGCCCCGCTTCCCGAGCATGCATTGGTCTATGATCTTGTCTACGCGCCGATCGAAACGGCATTGTTGAAGGCTGCGCGGGCGCGCGGACTGGAAATAGTCGACGGCCTCGAAATGCTGGTCGGGCAGGCGGCGATTGCGTTCGAGCTATTCTTCGGTGCCGCACCGCCGCACGATGGCGAGGATGAGCTGCGCGCAAGGCTGCTGGCATGAGACCCCTCACCATCGGCCTGACAGGGTCGATCGGGATGGGTAAGTCGGCGGTCGCGGCGATGTTTGCTGACGAAGGCGTGCCGGTGTTCGATGCCGATGCTGCGGTGCATGCGATGCAGGCCGCCGGCGGGGAACTCGTGGCGGAAATCGAGGCTTTGTTTGCCGGGACGACCGGGCCGGAGGGCGTCGATCGCAAGGCATTGGGCGCTGCGGTGCTGGGCGACCGCGACCGGCTGGCAAAGCTGGAGGCCCTCATCCACCCTGCGGTTGGCCGCCAACGGACAGAATTCCTCAAGCAACATGCTACAGCCGACATAGTGCTATTCGATATTCCCCTGCTGTTTGAAACGGGCGGCGATGAGCATGTCGATGTGGCGGTCGTGGTGTCGGCACCGGCTGCGGTTCAGCGCGAACGCGTGCTTGCCCGTCCCGGAATGACCGCAGAACGGTTCGAACATATCTTGGCGCTGCAGATGCACGATAGCGACAAGCGCGCGCGCGCGGATCATGTCATCGACACTGGCCAGCCGATTGAAGGCACAAGGCGCGATGTTCGCGAACTTGTCAAAAAGCTGCGCGCGGGTCTTGCATAAAGGCTGAAACAGGCTCACATTCGACCACAGAATGCGAGAGATTATCTTCGATACCGAAACCACAGGCTTTGATCCCCAGAATGGGGACCGGATGGTGGAAATAGGATGTATCGAAATGGTCGGTCGGGTGATGACCGGCGTCACCTATCATGCCTATTTCAACCCCGAACGCCCCATGCCGGCGGCTGCCGAGCAAGTGCACGGGCTTTCCGACAAATTCCTCTCGGACAAGGCGCTGTTCGCGCACCAAGTGGAAGATTTGCTCGACTTTATCGGCGACTCGCCGCTGGTCGCACACAATGCCAGCTTCGATTTCGGTTTCCTCAATATGGAGCTGCAGCGGTGTGGACGCATGGCGGTCTGCACCTCGCGCATGATCGACACGGTGGCGCTGGCGCGGGTCCGCCACCCAGGCGCCAAGCTTTCGCTCGATGCGCTGTGTACGCGATATGGCATCGACCGCAGCCACCGCGTCAAGCATGGCGCATTGCTCGATGCCGAGCTGCTGGCTCAACTCTATATCGAATTGACCGGCGGTCGGCAGATCGGGCTGGGTCTTGTCGACAACGGGTCGGCCGATGCCGGGCAGGTCGTTGTCGCGGCGCAAAGCAGCCGTGTGTATCGCGAACCACGACCACATGCGGCTTCTGAAGAGGAACTCGCACGGCACCGCGCGTTTATAGAGAAGATCAAGGATGCGCTATGGCTCCAACCCGGATCGGCGCTATAATATAAGGAGACAGGTAATGGATATCAGGGTTTCTGGACATCAGGTCGAAACCGGAGAAGCATTACAGGGCCATGTCGGAAAACGGTTGTCCGCCATTGCCGACAAATATTTCTCGAAGGCTCTGTCTGCCAACGCGACATTCGGTCGGGGTCCGCACGACGCCTTTACCAGCGATATCGTCATGCATGTCATGCAGGGGCTTGTCCTGAAAGGCCGTTCCGAAGCGCAGGACGCGCACGTCGCCTTCGACGGCGCCGCCGACCGGATCGAAAAACAGCTGCGCCGATATATGCGCCGCCTGCAGGATCGCCATGCCCAGTCGGCGCATGCGCTGAAGGAAGAAGAAGCGGCCTATACCGTGTTCGACAGCGGCCCCGACAGCAATGAGGAGGAGGCCGCACCCGACGCCCCGGTGATCGTCGCTGAAATGAGTGTCGATATCCCGGAATCGACCGTATCCGATGCGGTCATGCTGATGGACCTGCGCAATACGCCGGCCCTGTTGTTCAAAAACACTGGAACTGGGCGACATAATATGGTTTACCGCCGCGAAGATGGCACGATCGGGTGGGTTGAACCAAAATCCGCACCTTAGAATTCGGCCAAACTCTCGAAAATTAGGTAAAATCTTTCAAATATTTGGGGCTTGCAACCGGGGTCGCAACCGGTGGCGATGAAACAGAAAAATGATTCGAATTTCTACGAGGCTCGTTGAAGGAGCCGTGGTCGCAAATCTGGTTTGCACCGGCAAGTCCGACCTGCTGCTGCGTCTTTCGACGATCGCTGCTGAAAATTATTTGCTTGATGCAGGCGCGGTCCATGATGGTCTGGTCGAGCGCGAGCGTCTGGGGCCGACGGGTTTCGGCGGCGGCACGGCTATTCCGCATTGCAAGGTGTCGGGGATCGATATGCCTGTCGCTGTTTTCGCGCGTCTCTCCAAGCCTGTGGATTATGATGCGGTCGATGACGAGCCCGTCGATCTGGTCTGCGCGCTGGTGTCACCCGCGCAGGATGGCGCGTCCCACTTGCGCGCGCTGGCTGAAATCTCACGGCTTTTCCGTGATGAGAAATTCCGGTCGCAACTGCGCGGTGCAGCCGATTCCGCTGCGATGTTTGCCTTGCTGACACTGTCCGAAGAGCGCGACGCCGCTTGATCGAGCCCCGGCTCGCAAGCCAGGTCCGTGTTGCTGCGCTGCGGCGGCTTGCCGAGGCTGAAGGCGCCTTTGTGACCATATTGCGCAAAGGCGACGACATTGCCGGCGCGATGTTGGTGATCGCCCTCGTAAAAGGACGCAATCCTGTCATTTATGATCGCTTTCCGTCGCGTGAAGGCAGTTGGTCATGGCAGCCATTAACCAGCCAAGATATTGAAAATGAAGATGAAATATCGAAATATTGGCACAGAAGACGCGCCAAAGACCCCGATTTATGGGTGATTGAACTGGACGTCGCATCGACAGAACGGTTGAACGGACTTTTGGCCGCAATCGGTTGACTTTATTGCGCTGCACAACGATTGCGCGCGCAGCTGAGTAGCGAAGGTTGCGACGCGGGTTACAAATAGGGGTGCCCGGAGCAAACACGCGAGACGGATGCAACAAAAGAAGTGCCAGAATAAAAAATCAAGGGCTCTTCCGCTGGTGCCGCCGCACTAATTGCTTGTTAAATGTTGAAAATGGTTCGGGCTGCCTCTGTGGCGGCCATTTCGTTTACCCTCGCATCTGCCGTAATCACCGCAGATGAAGGTTTTGCTTTCGGCAATGACCAAAGCACAGCGCTGGCCGCTACCACAATTGTGGTGGATGCAGCGCAAATGCAGGCCGATCAGGAAGAGATCGAGTTGGCCAAGAGCGGCAAAGTTACCGCTACCCTCTCCAACAATGGCGACATTATTTTTGTTCCCGGTAATGGCGGCGCACCCGTTATGGAGGCCGAGGATGTGGCCGATGACGACAGCCAGGTATCGGCATCGTCGCTGAACGAACTTGTCCGCATGCAGGACACCAGCGAGCCTCTGAGCGCTGAAGAGCGCTGCCTTGCCGGGGCGGTTTATTTCGAATCAAAAGGCGAATCCTTGTCGGGGCAGCTCGCCGTCGCACGTGTCGTCATGGCGCGTGCCAAGTCCGGGCGGTTTCCGACGACCTTGTGCGGCGTCGTCTATCAGAAAAGCCAGTTCTCCTTCGTGCGCGGCGGATCGATGCCCCCCATCGCAACCGGCAGCAATCATTGGCGTAACGCCGTGGCGATCAGCAAGATTGCCTTGAACGGCAGCTGGAAAAGCCCGGTCGAAGGCGCATTGTTCTTTCACGCACGGCATGTCTCGCCGGGTTGGCGCCTGACCCGTATCGGTTCGATCGACAACCATATTTTCTATCGCTGATAGAAGGGCAGAGTGCAGAAACATAAGGGCCCCGCACAGGGGCCTTTATTTTGTTCTCACTCCGTTCTATCGAATGGGAATGGCTTCAGTCCTTCCCGTTGATTCCTTTGCGGGCGCTCCCGCGGTCGCGCGCGGCGTGTCGCGTCTGTTCCTGCGCAATCAGATCATGGTGCAACCCGAGGTGGGCTTGCGAAATCATCGCCGCGCCGACCTGATGGGGATCAACGCGAAGGGCGAGATCATCATTGTCGAGATCAAATGTGCGCGCGCCGATTTGCTGGGCGATCAGAAATGGCCCGAGTATCTCGACTACTGCGACCGCTTTTTCTGGGCGGTGCCTGCCGGTTTCGACATCGGTCCGTTGACGGGCGAGGCATTCATGCCGGAACGCGCCGGACTGATCATTGCCGATGCCTACGATGCAGAGATCGCCCGACCCGCCGCGCTGGTTCCGCTGGCAGCCGCGCGGCGAAAAGTGGAAACGCAACGCCTGGCGCGGCTGGCGATGAGGCGGCTGATGGGAATTGCCGATCCGGATCCGATACTGGCCGAAATAGAGGCAGAATAGCCAAGTCTTCGTTATCCCGAAACAAGTTCGGGATGACGAGCGACGGTTTGTTGTCCTGAAACAAGTTCAGGATGACGAGATGGTAGAACTTAACAGCCTGCCCCACTAAGCCTTCTTAGGATTATACCAGATAGGCGAGGAATAAGCCCGTTCCTGCGATTTCAATTCTGTTCCCGGCAGCAATTTGGCGCCATAGCGAATCGCATCGAACAGCACCCAGCGCGGGGTCGGGATTTCCAGAACTCGAACATAATAGAAGGCGCGTACGTCGGGATTGAATTCGGGATCGGTCCACACCGTGCGCAATTCGGGGTCGCCGATGCTGTTGGTATAGCTCGCTTTTGCGACATCGACGGTGTCGCCGACGGGCGGCAGCTTGCCATTTGCTCCTTTGATGCGCCTGTCAGCGTCGCCCCAGACAACATCGAATATTTTCTCCTGCAACTTGCCCGAAGCATCGACCCATCCCTTGACGACCTGCACGCGGTCGAGATTGGCCCCGTCAGGGTCCTTCAATGCCGAGATCAGGAATCGCGGCGAGCCATTACCGGCTTTCAGGTCTCCGCCCATCGGCACGCCGCGTGCATAGCCTGCCTCGACCCAGTCGCCGTTGAAATCCTTTTGGCTAAAGTCCCAGCCGCCGAAAAAGCGGACCGCCATGCGTGGGCCGGTCGTTGCGTATACTTCGCGCCGCATCATCGCGTCGAAGATCGCCGCGCGCGTGTTGGCCGTCGCCCACACCGCGGCATATCCGCCCGCCAGATAATGCCAGCCGAAGCGCTCGGCCTGCTGTGTCCCCAATGTCTGCGGGCGGCTGGCACGGTCGGCATTGGGTTCGTTCAGCGCGAACTTACCGAAAAAATTGTCCTCATCTCCGGTGGCAAGGCCGGTATGGCTGTCGGTCGATCCGATCATGCCCATTTTGTAGGGATTGACGCCGGTCTGCTGTTCGATCACCAACCCGCGCTTCAGTGCTTCGCGGACATAATCACCCGCCAGCATCGCGTTGGTTTTCTTCGCCGAATTGTCGAGATTGCCAATATCCCAGCCGGAGGTGCCGAAGCCTGCAAATTCGTCATTGGGCGACAGGAAAGGATGCGATTCGCTGTCGCCCTTGATCTGGGTGGCTTCGACAATCGGTTCGCGCATCGCGCGCCGACGTGCATAATCTGCGGTCATCGGCCCGCCACCGGGCATCGTCAACTGAAACATCACGCCGTTGGACAGGTTGCTGTTGTGCGGAATCGCCAGCATCTTGCCGCCGGTAGTTTTTTCATAGGCATCCATATAATCCCACAGCATGTCGGCACTGGTTCCGACCAGCGAGGAATAGGGCAGCACCTTGTCGGCACGCGCCTTGCCGTCCCGCAGGATCACGACGCGGTGCAGATTGTCGCCCTTGGGCGTCAGCGTATATTCAAAGCCCATGAAGGCGGTGAACTTGCCCGGCCGGTTATAGCGTTCGACTATTGAGGTGTGGTCGGTCCACACATTTGCAGTACGTTCGGCATTGGCCTTCGGATCCATCATTGCCGCTGGCAGCGTGCGCTGCGCAAAGCGGTCGATCAGCTCGCGTGCCACCCGTGCAGATGCCTCCGGCCCTTTTTGCAACTCGTCATGCCACTGTTCGAGCAGCGGATCGCGCAGCAGGAAGCGCGGGCCATCGTGAATGGCTTTCAGGGCGGCGAGTCCGTCCGAATGATCGGCGATCACCAGGAAATCGAGCGGGCGCGCAAGCCTCGCTTTCATCCCCATCGTCGCGGTAACCTCCTCGCCGCTCGCAAAGCGCAAGGCCTCTTCGGGGCCGAGCCGGACGCCAAAGGCAAAAGCATCTGACGAGTTGGAAGTGTGCAGATGCGTGTCGCCCCACAGGAGCTTCATCGCAGGGCCAGATGTGACCTCCTTGTCCGATGCGACTTGTGCGATGCGCGCGTCGTCCATTACCGACTTGGCCCGCCATTGCCCCCAGCCCAAGGTCAGCGCTGCACCGACCGCGGTGATGGCCACGCCGCCCAAGATGATCTTGCCGATTTTCCCCATCTGCCCTCTCCCGGCGCGAAAAACTGCGCCGGAAAGCGGCGTTCGTCAATAGGGCGCTGCTGACGCTACGTCAGCGGCAGTTTCATGCTCCAGAGGAATTGGCCAGGGGATGCGTCGCTTGTTTCGGCTAGCCCTATCTGCTGCCGCTCGCCCAAAATCGAGTGGGCCGCATAGGTACCAAATATCCGGTCCCAAATGGTCAGCGCAAAGCCATAATTGCGGTGCTGCTCGGCCGGCAAGGTGCTGTGGTGGACCAGATGCATGTCGGGGGTGACAATGAACGGGCGCAGGCCTCTGTCCAGCCAGCGCGGCAAACGGATGTTGCTGTGGTTGAACAGGGCATTGGCGTTGAGCCAGAGTTCGAATGCCAGCGCGATCATCACTGGCACGCCAAGCAGCGCCACCCAGCCCGATTTGTAGAGCGTCGAGACGATGAGCTCGAAAGGATGGAAGCGCAGCGCGGTAGTCGCGTCGAGATCGCGGTCGCTATGGTGCACCTTGTGCACCCGCCACAATAGCGGCCAGCGATGCATCAGCAGATGTTGCAACCAGACCGCAAAGTCGAGGATGGCGAAGGCGAGCAACGCCTCGACCCACCACGGCCAGCTTATCAGATGGAACATGCCGAAGCCGTTCTCTTCTGACCATTGTGCAGTCACGCCGACGACCACGACAAATGCCAGCAAGCGTCCCACGATGGCATTGGTGAGAAAGAACAGCGCGTGGGTGAGCCAGCGCGGATGGCGACCGAGCACTAGCGCGCGCCGTGGCCGGGCATATTCGGCAAGCGCAAGCAGCGCCAGAAGGATAGCGGGGATGGCAATAGCCCAGATGCCAAGCCCCGCCTCGATCACCGGCTCAGGCCGCCTCGACCTTTTCGAGGAACGGATAGTCGGTATAGCCTTCCGGACCGGGCGAATACCATGTGCGGTAGTTGTCAGGCGTCAGCGCCGCCCCGGTGCGCAGCCGTTCGGGCAGGTCGGGGTTGGAAATGAACGGCCGTCCAAAGCTGATTGCGTCGGCCAGACCCGATGCAAGGTCTTCATCGGCAAGTTCGCGTGTATATTCCTGATTGAGTACCAGCGGCCCCGTGAACACCTTGCGGATATCTGGCGACACGCGTGGCACCTCGGTGCGGCCGAAATTGCCATAGGGTTTGACTTCACGCAGCTCGAGGAAGGCGATTCCGATTTCCTGCAATGCGGCGGCTGCTGCGGTGAAGAGCGCGACCGGATTGCTGTCGTCAGCGCCTTGCGTTTCGCCATTGGGCGACAGGCGTACCGACGTGCGTTCTGGCCCGACGGCATCCGCCACCGCTTGCGTCACTTCGCGCAACAGCCGGATGCGGTTGTCGATGGAGCCGCCATATTCGTCGGTCCGGAAATTGCTATTATCGCGCAGGAACTGGTCGATGAGATAACCGTTGGCGCCGTGAATCTGCACACCGTCGAAACCGGCGGCCATCGCATTTTTGGCCGCATGCACATAGTCCGCGATGATCCGCGGTATTTCGGATGTTTCCAGCGCGCGCGCCTCGACATAAGGTTTCTTGCCTTCGGCGGTATGCGCGTCACCGGGCGCTGTTGTCGCTGATGCCGATACCGGCTGTTCGCCGCCGAGAAAATCGGAATGGACAAGCCGCCCCATATGCCAAAGCTGGAGGATGATCCGGCCGCCGGCATCGTGCACCGCCTTGGTCACCGGCTTCCATGCCTCGACCTGCGCATCCGACCAGATGCCGGGGGCGGATGGCCAGCCCAGCCCTTCCTGACTGATTCCAGTTGCCTCCGCAATGATGAGACCAGCGCCAGCGCGCTGGCTGTAATAGTCGGCCTTGAGCGCGGATATCGGCACATGGCCTTCGCTGCTGCGTCCGCGCGTGAGCGGTGACATCAGGACACGGTTGGGGGCGTGAATTGCGCCAAGCTGGATGGGATCGAACAAACTTGCAGTCATAAAACATCCTGTCATTAGGGCTTTGCGTCCGCCCAAGATGCGGATGAAAGTTGCAAAATGCAACGGGGGTTTATGGTCGACAAGAATATCTATGCCGAAGCGTCCAACAAGCTTCCTGCGCTGGTCTTGCTAGCGCTGCTTGGCGGCAATCTTGCACTCGCTTTCGGGCCTTGGCTGGTGCGCAGCGCCGACGTCGGGCCGAGCGCGTCGGCATTCTGGCGGATGGCGCTGGCGATCCCGTTTCTGTTCCTGATTGCACAGCGCACACGCCAGCCGCTGTTGCTCACCCGGCGCGCCCTCTATTGGACAATGATCCTGTCGGGGGCATTTTTCGCGCTCGATCTGGCTGCCTGGCATATCGGCATATTGAAGACCAAGCTGGCCAATGCGACCTTGTTCGCAAACGCCGCCAGCCTGTTTTTCCCTTTATGGGGCTATCTCATCGCGCGCAGCTGGCCCGGGCGGCTGGAGGGTTTCGCCTTTGCGTTGGCGCTTGCCGGAACGGTACTGCTGCTCGGTCGCTCTGCGGAATTGTCGCGCGAGACGCTGATCGGCGACCTGCTCTGTCTGGCGGCGGGCATATTCTACACCGGCTATCTGATCGTGGTGATGAAGGCGCGCGATGAGCTGCCGAGCTGGACGTTGCTGGCCTGGTCGACACTCGCCACCGCGCCGCCGTTGCTCCTGATCGCGTTGGCGCTGGGCGAGCAGATCATGCCTGACAACTGGACGCCGGTGATTGCGCTGGCCGTCGTCAGCCAGCTCGTTGGACAGGGGCTGATGGTCTATGTCCTCGGCAAGGTTACGCCGCTGCTGTTCGGTCTTGCCTTGCTGACCCAGCCGGTTGTCTCGGCAACAATCGGCTGGCTGCAATATGGCGAAAGGCTGGGGCCTGCCGATGCGGCGGGCGCGCTGCTGATTGCCGCAGCTCTGGTCATGGTGCGGCTTGCCGAAACGCCGAAGCGCGCCTAGATTAGGTATATGGTCGCAACAACACTCCCCGCAGATCCGACGCTCGATGAAATCCGCATCGGCCTTGCTCCGGCAATTGCGCGCAATGCAGCGTTCGATGGCTGGAGCATTGCTGCCGTGCATGTGGCGGCGGACGATGCGGCCATTGACCGCGACGTTGCGGCGCTCGCGTTCAAAGGTGGCGCGATGGCGATGATCGATGCCTGGATCGAAAGCATCGATCTGGAACTTGCCGGGCGCTTGCCGCCCGAACAGTTGAACGCGATGAAAATACGGCAGCGGATAACCGAGTTGCTGTCGACCCGCCTGGGCATCATGGCGCCCGACCGGGAATCGCTCCGGCGGGCGATGGCCATCATGGCTATGCCGCAAAATCTAGCCAGAGCGGCAAAGATCGGCTGGCGTTCGGCGGACCGGATGTGGCGGTTGGCAGGCGATACCGCCAGCGACTTCAACCATTACACCAAAAGGATGATATTGTCGGGGGTCTATGCCAGCCTGCTGAGCGTGTTTGTCAATGATGACAGCGAGAATTTTGCCGACAGCCGCGCCTTTCTCAATCGCCGCATCGATAATGTAATGCAGTTCGAAAAAGTGAAGGCGCAGGCCAAGGCACGCCGCGAATATGCGCCGAGCTTTTCGCGCTTTATCGGGCGCCTGCGCTACCCCGCCAAATAGCCCGCGCCGAAATCTTCACTTGCCGTTATTGCGAATCGGTTGCAAATGGGCGTCGTGCAACTCGATCATCTCCCGCTGGGAAAACCGGCCACTGTCCGCACCATCGACTGGACCGCAATGCCCGAACGCGAAGGCCACCGCTTGCGGTCGCTCGGGCTGGAGGAAGGTGTCGCCATCGAAGCGCTGCACAAGGGCATATTATTCTGGAAAGATCCGATTGCGGTCCGCGTAGGGCGCATGACTATCGCACTACGTCGCAAGGTTGCGGCGGCAATCCTGTGTGAGGTGGCGGGATGACCGGGATGTTGCCCCTGGTCGCGTTGGTCGGAAACCCCAATGCCGGGAAGAGCGCGTTGTTCAATGCGTTGACTGGAGCTCGGCAGAAGATTGCCAATTACCCGGGAGTCACCGTCGAACGCAAATCGGGCCGCACGGCTCTGCCCGATGGTCGGCCGGTGGAACTGCTCGACCTGCCGGGGGCCTACAGCCTCGATCCCGACAGTCTCGACGAAGCGGTGACGCGAGACGTGGTACTCGGCAGATTTTCGGGCCAGCGTCGCCCCGATGCATTGATCGTGGTGGTCGATGCCGGCAATCTCGACAATCATCTGCGTTTCGCGATCGAGGTGATCGGCCAAGGCCTGCCCGTCGTCATTGCGCTCAACATGATCGATCTGGCGCAGCGCGACGGTCTCGAACTCGATGCCGCGATATTGGCGCGCGAGCTTGGCGTGCCGGTTATCGAGACCGTTGCGGTGCGCAAGCGGGGACTGGACGGTTTGCTCGGTGCACTAGAGGACGCGCTGAAGCGGCCCGATCCTGTGGCACCAGCAGAAATGCCAGCGCGAGGGACGATCAACGACAGGGCACACCGGCTGGCCAAAATGGCAGTGGTGCGTGAAACGCAAGTGCGGCAATGGACACGGCGGCTCGATTCGGTGCTGCTGCATCCAGTCGGCGGCGTGCTTATCCTCCTCGGCTTGTTATTTGTCATGTTTCAGGCGGTCTACGCCTGGTCTGAAGCACCCATCGGTTGGATCGAAGGCGGTTTTGCCGCGCTGTCCGGCATCATCAACGACAACATGGCCGATGGCATTTTTCGTTCTTTCCTGACCGACGGCGTCATCGCTGGCGTCGGTTCGGTCGTGGTGTTTCTGCCGCAGATTCTGATCCTCTTCCTGTTCATTCTGTTACTAGAGGCCTCAGGCTATATGACCCGCGCCGCCTTTGTCATGGACCGTATGATGGCGGCGGTCGGCCTGTCGGGACACAGCTTCATTCCTTTATTGTCATCCTTTGCCTGCGCGATTCCTGGCATCATGGCGACGCGCAGCATCATGGATCAGAAGGAGCGGCTGGCAACGATATTGATTGCACCACTGATGACCTGTTCGGCGCGGCTGCCGGTCTATACGCTCATCATCGGCGCATTTATTCCTGCACGCAGCGTTGGACCCGGCGTCGGGCTGCAGGGGCTCGTGCTGTTTTTGCTCTACATCGCGGGTATTGTCGGCGCGATGCTGGCGGCGCTGGTCATCCAGCGCTTTGTTACGCAAAGCCGCGGCAGCAGTTTCCTGATCGAAATGCCGCGGTACCAACTGCCCCGGGTGCGCGATATCGCGCTTGGCCTTTGGCAACGCGCCTGGGTGTTCTTGCGGCGCGCAGGGACGATCATCTTCGTCGCGACAATCGTCCTCTGGGCGCTGCTCAGTTTTCCGAAAGTACCAGCGGGTAGCGAACAGACTCAGGTTGAATATTCGGTTGCCGGAAGGATTGCCGATGGCCTCGAACCCCTGGTCCGTCCCATCGGTTTCAACCATGATATCGCGTTGGCCATCATCCCGGCCATGGCGGCGCGCGAAGTCGCGGTATCGGCGCTTGGCACGGTCTATGCGATTGACGCCGCGGATGAAGAACAGGCGGCGATGAGTCTGGGGCCGCAACTGGCTGCCGACTGGTCGTTGGCGACTGCACTTGCCTTCCTCGCCTGGTTCATTTTTGCCCCGCAGTGCATATCGACCATCGCCGTGACGCGGCGCGAAACCAATGGCTGGAAATGGCCGATGTTCATGGTTGGCTATTTGTTTGCGCTTGCCTACGCGGCGGCAGGCATAACCTACTGGACAGCCACTGCCTTCGGGCTATAGCCAATACCGATAATTTTAACGGTAAGGGCAGGACATGGCGGGTAGCGTCAATAAAGTAATCTTGGTCGGCAATCTGGGCGCGGATCCCGAGGTCAAATCATTCCAGAATGGCGGGCGTATAGCCAATTTGCGGATCGCAACTTCCGAAGACTGGAAGGACCGGCAAACCGGCGAAAAGAAAGAGCGCACCGAGTGGCACAGCGTCGTGCTGCAGTCAGATGGACTTGTCGGCGTTGCCGAACGCTTCCTGAAAAAAGGCAGCAAAGTCTACATCGAAGGGCAGCTTCGCACCCGCAAATGGCAGGATCAGAGCGGCAACGACCGTTACACGACCGAAGTGTCGGTCGGCGGCTTCGACGGGAAGCTGGTAATGCTCGACGGCGCGCGGGGCGGCTCGGGCGGTGGCGGCAATGATGGCTGGAGCAGCGGTGGCGGTTCGTCGGGCGGTCCTTCGACAGGTTCAGGATCGGGCGGGAGCAACTGGCAGGGCGGGTCGTCCGGCTTTGGTGGCGGCGATTTCGATAACGACCTCGATGACGACGTTCCGTTTTGATCTGTAACTGAGCGGGCGATAGCGACGAACGGGGGAGGCATGAAAAAAGCAATACTAGTCCTGCTCGTTGTCGCGGCAATTGCCTCATATTTTCTGTTCGATCTCGGTCAGTATCTCAGCCTTGAAAGTTTCAAGGCGCAACAGGCTGAAATAATCGCCGCAAAAAATGCCAACCCGGCGCTCTACATTGCCGGGTTTTTCCTTATCTATGTGGCCGTGACCGGGCTTTCGATCCCCGGCGCGGCCATCATGACCTTGATCGCAGGCGCGCTGTTCGGGTTGGTGCTGGGCACGATCATCGTCTCCTTCGCTTCGACCATCGGCGCCACGCTGGCCTTTCTGGGCTCACGCTATGTGCTGCGCGACTGGGTGCAGTCGAAATTTGGCGAGCGGCTGAAGGCCATAGACGATGGCCTTGCCAAAGATGGTGCGTTTTATTTGTTCACGCTCCGGCTGATTCCGGTTTTCCCCTTCTTCGTGATCAACCTGCTGATGGGGCTGACGCGGATTAAGACGCTGACTTTTTTCCTCGTCAGCCAGATCGGCATGCTGGCGGGCACCATTGTTTATGTGAACGCAGGGACGCAAATCAGCCAGATAGAGTCGACCGCAGGATTGCTCTCACCAATGCTGATTGGGTCGTTCGTGCTGCTCGCGCTGTTCCCCTGGGTCGCGAAGTGGATCGTCGCTTTTGTGAGCCGCCGCCGTGCATAAAAAGCCGAAACGCTTCGACCGTAACCTGATCGTCATCGGCGCAGGATCGGCGGGTCTTGTCTCTGCCTATATCGCGGCGATGGTGAAGGCGAAGGTCACTTTGATCGAAGCGCACGACATGGGCGGCGATTGCCTGAATACCGGATGTGTGCCGTCGAAGGCGCTCATCAAAAGCGCAAAGGTGGCGCATCAGATCGGCGATGCCAAACGCTTTGGTATCAATTCGCCCGCAGCGACCGTCGATTTTCCTGCGGTGATGCGACGCGTGCGTGACGTCATTACCGCAATCGAACCGCATGATAGTGTGGAGCGATTCACCGGCCTTGGGGTCGACTGCGTCAAAGGCTATGCGCGCTTCGTCGACCCGTGGACGGTCGAGATTGATGGTGCGGGGCAGCTGAGCGCAAAGGCATTCATTATCGCCACCGGGGCCGCGCCGCTCGTCCCGCCGCTACCGGGGGTGGAGCATAGCGGATATCTCACCAGCGAGACTTTGTGGGACGCGATGGCGACGCGCGACGCTGCCCCGCAGCGGCTGGTGATTTTGGGTGGCGGACCGATAGGCTGCGAACTGGCACAGGCTTTTCAGCGTCTGGGAAGCCAGGTGACCATCGTCGAAATGGCCGAGCGTTTGTTGCTCAAGGAAGATGCCGATGCAGCTATGCTGGTTACCGCGCAGCTGCAGGCCGAGGGCGTAGCGGTGTTGACACGGCACAAGGCGCTGCGCTTCGAGGGTAAATCCGTGACGGTCGCCGGACCGGACGGGGAACGGCAAATCGTTTTTGACGACCTCATCATCGCTGTCGGGCGCAAACCGCGCGTGGCGGGTTTCGGCCTGGAGGAGCTTGGCATTGTCGTTGACGGCCGTCTCGAGAATGACGATTTCCTGCGCACCAACATGCCGCATATATTGTGCGCGGGCGACGTTGCCGGTCGGCAGCAGCTGACGCATGGCGGCAGTCACGAAGCCTGGTATGCCAGCGTCAATGCGCTGGCAGCTCCGTTCAAAAAATACCGCGCCGACTACCGCGTACTCCCGCGCGTAACCTATACCGAGCCGGAGCTGGCGGCGGTGGGGCTGATCGAGGCAGAGGCGAGCGCGCAGGGTATGGCGTTCGACGTAACGCGCTATGAACTCGACGATCTGGATCGCGCTATTGCCGAGAGCGAGGCGCATGGTTTCGTCAAAATCCTGACTGCCAGGGGCAGCGACGAAATACTGGGTGCGACGATTGTCGGCCAGCATGCGGGCGAGATACTGGCCGAAATCACCTTTGCCATGAAGCACAAGATGGGCTTGCGGAAAATATTGCAGACCATCCACCCCTATCCGACCTGGGCCGAGGCAAACAAATACGCCGCCGGGCAATATGGCCTTGCGCGCAAGCCCGAGGCGTTGCTCAAATGGGCCGAGCGCTGGTTCCGCTGGCAGCGGGGCTAGTCGAAGGTCTTTGCCGCCAATGTGATGCGTTGAACAATGGTCACGATGCACAGGCCTGCGAACAGCAAGGCCAATTCAGGAAAATAGGTCGGGAAGAGGCAGAAAAGGATGAAAAAGGCAATGGTCTCGCCGCCTTCCATAAGGCCGGTTGAATAGATGAGCGCCTTTGGGCCATGTGCCCCGTCGTTCTGGCCGCTGCGGGCGGCAATGGCGGCGAAACCGAGAAAGCTGACAGCGGTTAGCGTGAAGCTGGCGACCAGGAGCAATGCCGGAAACAGATTGCCGTAATCGGTCAAGCTAAACGCCACAGGAACCGAAACATAAAAAAGGAAATCGGCGAGCGTATCGAGATAGCCACCGAATTCTGTCGGACCATTGATCCGCGCCACCGCGCCGTCGATGCCGTCAAGAATTCGGTTAAGCAGGATGAGCGCCAACCCCGCGCCGAATTGCTGCTGGCTGATGGCAGCCGCTGCTGCCAACCCTATCGCAGCGCCAACCAGAGTCAGCGCATTGGCCGAAATGCCAGACCCCGCCAGCCACCTCGCGCCGCGATTCAGCGGTGGGTCGATAAGGCGGCGGAGCGCGGCATCAAACATCGCGCTTGGGCATCATTTCTTCGCCAGTAAGTCCTTGAGCGAGGCAAGCGCGCCGAGTGGGGCTGTCTCTTCTTCCGATTTGACTCCGGCGGTCCTCAGTATCCTCTCGGCCTCCGGACTGCGCGGATAGGGGTTAAGCGCAAGGCCCAGCGATTGCGCAACGGCTTCGCCCAGATCGATGGCCTGGCCGTCATGAAACATTGTTTCGCAATCATCGGCTTCAAGTTCGAATTCGCCGCTGTCGGTTGGCTCAGGGACGAAACGGATGTGGATAGCCTCGTCGAGCATAGCTGGCACCGGATCGTTGCTGGCAATGCAGTATTGCGCGAGGCGGGCGGAAAAGCGTCCCGAGGCGACCACGCCTGCCGCTTCGTTTTGTAGCGAAATATCGGCCTCGAGCAAATCGAGCGAGGCCAGGTCGAACCGAGCAATCAGCCCCAACCGCGCTGCCTCATCCGCGACGAGGTGGATATTCCGGCTATGATTGCCAATGTCGGACAGCTTGACCACATGGCTGAACTCGTTGCCCGTCACCATTTGGCGGTGCCTTCGACGATCATCTCCGGCAATTGCGCGCCGAGCGTCCTTTCGACGTCGAGCAATCCCTGCCGCACATGCGCCAGCGCCCCAGCATCGGCGGTGTCGCTACGGTAAATGTTGCGCAATATGGCGGTGTCCAGCTTCGCCGGGTCAGCCATTGCCTCGCGAAACGCCCCCAGCCGACCGCCGACCGCCCCCATCAGCCGACCGATATGCTTGCCGACAATCATGTCGCCGATGCCAACCTCGCGCAATTGCCCGTCCATGTCGTCGACCAGCAGCTCGGTCAGATGCGCCATATGCTGGGCGTAGGTTTGAGCTGATTCCTCCAGCCGAAGCAACACCAGCGAGAATATCGCCGCGATCATGTCGAACCGGCCATCGATGCTGTCAGGGACCTGACCTTCGATATACCAGTGCGGCGCGCGCGCATGCGCCACGATCTGGTTATAGAGCGGCACCAACCGCAATTTGGGATCGGGCTCTCCGGAACCGAATAGGCGTTTCAATAGTGACATTTTGCTCCATTCGGCCAAGAGGTCAGGATGCGTTCATCCGGCTTTGCATATTGATATTGCCGCATTAGGATGCAATGGCAACGTCAACAAAGCGAAGTTTTCCGGAGAATATCATGCGCGTGAAGCATATTGCCAGCCTTACTGCGATTGTCGCGGCGATGGCGCTGACATCGGGTTGCACAAGGCTGCGCGCGCACCAGGGCTATATCGGCGACCAGACGCTGTTGTCTTCGGTGCAGCCCGGCGTCGATAACAAGGAATCGGTGCAGGCCTCGCTTGGCCGTCCGACCTTTATCGGCCAGTTCGACCAGAATGACTGGTATTATTATGCACGCGACACGCGGCAACTCGCCTTTGCGCAGCCGACGGCGACCGAACAATTTGTGCTGAAAGTGCGTTTCGACAATGCGGGCAATGTTGCTTCGGTCACGCAGACGGGCAAGGAACTGATTTCGAAAATCAGTCCCGAAGGCGACAAGACACCGACGCTGGGCCGGAACAAGAGCTTCTTTGAAGAAATTTTCGGCAATATCGGTTCGGTTGGTGCCGGTACCGGCCAGGGATCGACGCCCAACAGCCCCAACTGATCAATATTTTTAATGTGAAAGAGACGGGAGGGGAGAGAGGGCGGCCTTTCCGTTCATGCGTTGAACCTGTAAGGTTTGCGCTGCTGCGAGATTGACAGCCGCAGTTGTCCTCCCGGACCAGATCCCTCCCCTTCTCCTGTCTCTTTTACAAACTGGCGACTGGCGAATTACTCCGCAACTTCCGCCGCCGCCAGTACCGCCAGCGTCACCAGATCGCTGGTACTCGATGCCATTGTCGCGACCTGCACCTGACGTTCGATACCCAACAGCATTGGTCCGATCACCTGGTCGCCGCCCAGTTCGCGCAGCAGCTTGGCCGACAGGTTCGCCGATTGAAGTCCTGGCATGATCAGCACATTGGCTGGACCCGACAGGCGGCAGAAGGGATAGTTTTTCATCAACGCGGGGTTAAGCGCCACGTCGGGCGGCATATCGCCCTCATATTCGAAATCGGGCCTGCGCGAATCGAGCAGGGCAACCGCCTCGCGGATATTTGTAATCCAGTTCCCGTGCGGATTGCCGAAGGTTGAAAAGGACAGGAAGGCGACGCGCGGCACATGCCCCATCCGACGAGCGACCCCGGCGGTCTTTTCGGCAATATGCGCCAGTTCCTCGGCGCTGGGGCGTTCATTCACCGTTGTATCGGCGATGAACACCGTGTGCGTCTTGCCGACCATGACGTGTATGCCGAAGGGAATTTCTCCCTTCTTGGGGTCGAGTACCCGGCGAAGCTCGCGCAAGGTTTGTCCAAAGGTCCGCGTGACACCGGTGATCATCGCGTCGGCCTGATCCATCTGCAGCAGGAGCGCGCCGAAGATGTTGCGATCACGGTTGACCATGCGCTGAATGTCACGACGCAGATATCCGCGCCGTTGCAGACGGGCATAGAGCCGGTCCACCATTTTGTCGACTAGCGGGCTTTGCACGCTGTTATGGATCTCATAGTCGTCCGGGTTTGCCCCCAGCCCGAGTAGCTTCTCGGTCACCCGTGCGTCGCGGCCGACGAGTACAGGGATTCCATAACCGTCCTGCTTGAATTGCACGGCGGCGCGCAGCACGACATCTTCTTCGGCTTCGGCAAAGATGACGCGCTTCGGCTTGGCCCGCGCTGCTTCATAGACCTGCGTCAGCACCGAGGTTGTCGGATTTTGCCGCGCACGCAATTGCGCACGATAGGCGAACATGTCCTCGATCGGCTTCTGTGCGACGCCCGAATCCATCGCTGCCTTGGCGACCGCAGACGCGACGATTTCCATCAGGCGCGGGTCGAAGGGCGACGGGATAATATAGTCGCGCCCGAATTTGTGCATCAGCCCCCCATAGGCGGCGGCGACCTCCTCGGGGACGGTTTCCCGCGCGAGCTGCGCCAGCGCATTGGCGGCCGCAATTTTCATGGGCTCGTTAATCGTTGTCGCCCGTACATCGAGCGCGCCCCTGAACAGGAAGGGAAAGCACAGGACATTGTTGACCTGGTTCGGGAAATCCGACCGGCCGGTGGCGATAATGGCGTCGGGCCGCGCGGCCCTTGCCACCGGCGGCGAGATTTCGGGGTCGGGGTTGGCCATTGCAAAGATGATCGGCTGGTCGGCCATCGACTTTACCATATCGGGGCTCAGCGCATTGGCAGCGGACAGCCCAAGAAAAACATCGGCTCCGACGATGGCTTCCGCCAGGCTTCGTGTACTCGTCCGTGCTGCATGCGCCGATTTCCACTGGTCCATCCCCTCGGTCCGGCCCTGATAGATGACCCCCGACCGGTCGCACATGATGACATTGTCGTGCGGAACGCCCATCGCCTTGATCAGCTCGGTGCAGGCAATCGCCGCCGCGCCCGCGCCATTGCAGACGACCTTCACGTCCTTCAGGGAACGCCCGGTCAACTCGCAGGCGTTGATAAGACCCGCGGCGGCGATGATCGCGGTGCCATGCTGGTCGTCGTGGAAGACCGGAATGTTCATCCGCTCGCGAAGCGTCTGCTCGATGATGAAACAGGACGGCGCGGCTATGTCCTCAAGATTGATGCCGCCGAAGGTCGGCTCCAGAAGTTCGACCGCGTCGATGAAACGGTCGACATCCTCGGTCTTCACTTCGATGTCGATCGAATCGACGTCGGCAAAGCGTTTGAACAGCACCGCCTTGCCCTCCATCACCGGCTTTGATGCCAGCGCGCCAAGATTGCCGAGGCCGAGGATTGCAGTGCCATTGGAAATCACCGCAACCAGATTGCCCTTGGCAGTATAATCATAGGCGGTTGCGGGATCGGCCGCGATGGCATGTACCGGAATCGCAACGCCGGGGGAATAGGCTAGGCTGAGATCGCGCTGCGTTGCCATCGGCTTGGTAGCGATGATCTCGATCTTGCCGGGGCGGCCCTGCGAATGGAAATCCAATGCCTCCTGCGCGGTAAACTGGACGTCGCTGTCGTTCATCGTGGGGCCCTGTTCTATTTATATTGTCCCCTTGTCCTAGCGGCAGAGTGCCATTTGGCGCAAGCCCGCACGCAGTGGATAGTTTCCACAAATAGGAGCGTGCATGACATTGCCACAGCCATGCAGCGCGCTATGCAAGCAACATGCAATCCCGCGCGCCCAGAACCGAAAGCCTGCCCGGCATGTCGACCCCGACGCCGATGATGGTGCAATATCTGGCGCTGAAGGCCAAGGCTGGCGAGTGCCTTTTATTCTACCGGATGGGCGATTTTTTTGAGCTGTTCTTCGATGATGCCCGGGTGGCGGCGGCGACGCTCGACATCGCACTCACGTCGCGCGGCGAGCATGATGGCAAGCCAATCCCGATGTGCGGCGTGCCCGTGCACAGCGCCGAAGGCTATCTCGCCCGGTTGATCAAGGCGGGCCACCGCGTCGCCATCGCCGAACAGACCGAAAGCCCCGAACAGGCCAAGGCGCGTGGCGGGTCGAAAGCGCTGGTGGCGCGCGACATCATCCGCTTTGTAACCGCAGGGACGCTGACCGAAGACAGCCTGCTCGACAGCTGGGCGTCGAACATGCTGGTGGCGCTGGCGCCTGTGGGCGACACGATCGGCATTGCTGCGGCGGACATTTCGACAGGGCATTTCGAACTTGCATCGGTTCCGACCACTGCTCTGGAAGCCGAACTCGCGCGGCTGGCGGCGAGCGAGATCGTTACGCACCAAGGCTTTACCGCCGCGCCCTTTGGCGCGATCCTCCGGCCGCGCGAAGATTTCGATAGTGTGGGTGGTGAAGGCGCGCTCAAAGCCCATTTCGCCACCGACCATTTCGGTTTGCTATCGCGCGCGGAGCTGGCGGCGGCAGGAGGGCTTATCGCCTATCTGGCGCATGTCGGTCAGGGCAAGATGCCATTTCTCAAGCTTCCGGTACGCCGTGAGGTTCAACAATTTCTGCTGATCGATCAGGCGACGCGCGACAGCCTCGAAATCACAGGCGCGAACAAGGGCGGGCGGGCCGGCTCTCTGCTCGCCGAGGTCGACCGGACGATCACCGGCGCGGGCGCACGGCAACTTGCGGCGGACCTCGCGGCACCGCTGATGGACCGGGCAGCAATAGAGGCGCGGCTGGCGCTGGTGCAATGGTTCCACGATGCACCGCTCTTGCGCGATGCCGTCCGCACCGCGCTGCGGCAGTTGCCCGATATCGCCCGCGCGCTGGGCCGGGTGGTGGCTGGACGCGGCTCTCCGCGCGATCTGGGTCAGATTCGCGATGGCCTCGATGGTGCCCGGATGTTGCGCGAAAGGCTGGGTGCGATGGCGGATCGGCCGCCGCTGCTTGAGGCGCTGCTGCCGACGCTCGACGGGCATGGGACGATGGTCGACCTGTTCACCCGCGCCTTGGTCGCATCGCCGCCGACCGAAGCGACGCAGGGCGGTTATATCGCCGAAGGCTATGATGCTGCACTCGATGCGCTGCGGCTGGCGGGGCGCGACGGGCGGCAGGCCATTGCGCAGCTTGAAGCGCGGTACCGTGCGTCGACAGGCGTTTCCGCGCTCAAGATTCGCCATAATGGGGTGCTCGGCTATTTTGTCGAAGTGCCGGCGCGCAATGCCGATGCACTGATGGCGGCAGGATCGGGTTTCACCCACCGGCAAACGATGGCCGGCGCGGTGCGCTTCAATTCGCCCGAGCTGCATGAAGAGGCGATCCGTATTACGCAGGCGGGTGGGCACGCTCTGGCGGCGGAGGCGGCGCATCTCGAAGAGCTGATCTCGCGTGCACTCGACCGGCGCGATGCGATTGCCGCGAGTGCGGATGCGTTGGCGCGGATCGATGTATCGGCGGCGCTGGCCGAGCGCGCGGCAGAAGGCAATTGGTGCAGGCCGAGCTTTACCGACCATCCCTGTCTTGAGATCGAGGGCGGCCGCCATCCGGTAGTGGAGGCTGCGCTCGCCAAATCGGGCGACCGCTTCATCGCCAATGATTGCGGGTTGAGTCCGGAGCGAAGGCTGTGGCTGGTCAGTGGACCGAATATGGGCGGCAAATCCACCTTCCTGCGGCAGAATGCCTTGATTGTATTGCTGGCCCAGGCCGGAAGCTATGTGCCCGCTGCAAAGGCGCGGCTTGGATTGGTCGACCGGTTGTTCAGCCGGGTCGGCGCATCGGACAATCTGGCGCGCGGGCGCTCCACCTTCATGGTCGAAATGGTCGAAACCGCCGCCATATTGGCGCAGGCAACCGAGCGGAGCTTTGTCATCTTGGACGAGGTCGGGCGCGGCACTTCGACATATGATGGCCTCGCCATCGCCTGGGCGGTGGTCGAAGGCATTCATGAAACGAACAAATGCCGATGCCTGTTCGCGACGCACTATCACGAGCTGACGCGGCTGGCCGACAGCCTCGATGCCATGTCGCTGCACCATGTCCGGGCGAAGGAGTATAAGGGTGACCTTGTCCTACTCCACGAGCTCGCCGATGGTCCCGCCGACCGCAGTTATGGCATCGCAGTCGCAAAGCTTGCCGGACTACCGCCCCAGGTCATCGCGCGCGCGCAGACGGTGCTCGAAAAGCTCGAGAAAGGCCGGGCCGAAACCGGTGGGCTGGCGGCAGGATTGGGTGACTTGCCGCTGTTTAGCGCCGCGCTCAATGCGGCGGAGGCAAAGGTCGATGCACTGCGCGAGAAACTGGCGGGCCTGGACATTGATACCCTCAGCCCGCGGCAGGCGCTTGATTTGCTTTACGAGTTAAAGCGGGCGGCAGGCGAAGAGTAATTTGGTTTCACGCAAAGGCGCAAAGATTTTCAAGATGTCAGTCTTTGTGGAGATGACGGCGTCAACGCAAAATGCCCTCTTGAAAATCTTTGCGCCTTTGCGTGAAATAATAATCAGGCCAGGGACAAAAACAGCCCGGCCAGCGCAGCACTCATCAAATTCGAAAGCGAACCCGCTGCCAGCGCCTTCAACCCAAGCTTTGCGATCATCGGGCGTTGATTGGGCGCCAGGCCGCCGGTTACGGCCATCTGGATCGCGATCGAGCTGAAATTGGCAAAACCGCACAGGGCAAAGGTAACGATCGCGACGGTGGCAGGCGACAATGCGCTGTTCGCGCCGAGGTCGATGAAAGCGACGAATTCATTAAGCACGATCTTCGTGCCGAACAGCCCGCCTGCCGTCAGCGCCTCGTTCCACGGCACGCCGAGCAGGTACATCACCGGCGCGAAGACATAGCCGACAATCTGCTGGAAGCTCAAATCGGGTTGCCCGAACCAGCTGCCGATCCCGCCCAATATTCCATTGGCAAGCGCGACCAAGGCCACAAATGCAAGCACCATGGCGCCGACGGCGACCGCCAGTTTAACCCCGGTTTGCGCCCCCTGCGCTGCTGCCATGATGATATTGGCGGGCTTTTCCTCGCCATCGTCATGCGCGATTTCCGGTTCCTCGCTGACACTCAAAGGCTGCGGATGCGGATTGGGCAGCGCCGGGTCGTTTTCGTTCGCCGGCGGTGGCGGCGTGTCGGGCATGATCAGCTTCGCCATCAATATGCCGCCCGGCGCCGACATGAAGGCCGCTGCGAGCAGATAGTCGATGCGGATGCCCATCGAGGCATAAGCCGCGAGGATCGTCCCTGCGACGCCCGCCATGCCAACGGTCATCACGCAGAACAGCTGTTCGGGTTTCAGCCCTGCCAGATAGGGGCGGATGACGAGCGGCGATTCGGACTGCCCGACGAAGATATTGGCTGCGGCGCAAAGGCTTTCGACCTTGGAAATGCCGGTGACCTTTTGCAGGCCGCCGCCGATCCAGCGGATCACATATTGCATAATGCCCAGATAATAGAGGATCGAGATGAGCGACGCGAAAAAGATGATGACGGGCAACGCCGCGATGGCAAAGCTATTGCCGCCGATTTCGGGCGATGCCAGCGGGCCGAAGATAAACTCGGTGCCTTTCGCCGAATAGCCGAGCAGGTTGGACACTCCGGTCGAAGCGGCGTTGAGCGCGGTCTTGCCCCAGGATGTGTAGAGCACGAGCGCGGCGAGACTTGCCTGCAAGGCAAAGGCAGCGCCGACGACACGCAGCCGGATTGCGCGGCGGTTCGACGACAGCAGCACCGCGATGGCCAGAATGACGACCATCCCTGCAAGGCTCAACAAAATCTGCATCGGCAACCCCCACTTCCCTAGACCCGTTATGCCGAACTTGTTTCAGCATCCATTCCCCGGTCTTACCCGATACTCTATGCGGAGAAATGGACCCTGAAACAAGTTCAGGCTGACGAATTGGTGTGAATAGAACCCCTGCCCTTGCGCCAATGAAAATAGGCGCTATCGCTCGCAGGCGTTTCAGGGGAGACGATATGACCGATTCCAGCGCCACCACAAACACCGTCCCGCGTTCGCTCTTCATGTTCTCCGTCATCTATGGCGGTATGGTGTGTATCGCAGGGGTGCTCGGCAACAAGCAGGTTTCGCTTGGGCCGCTCGCTGTTGAGGCGGGGATTTTCCCTTTCCTTCTGCTCGTCATCCTGTCGAGCTCGGTCGCCGCGCTGCATGGCAAAGCCATTGCAGACCGGCTGGTGCAATATGGCTTCATTCCGCTCATCGGCTCGATCCTGCTGACGCTGATGGTGCTCGCGCTGCCCGCGTCGCCGAAGATGGACGGCAGATATCTTGATGCTTTCAACACCATGATGGGACAGACGCCGCGCATCTGGGTGGCGGGAATCGTGGCGTATGGCACCTCGCAATTGCTCAACGTCTATCTCTTCGACCGGTTGAAAAGCAGTGTCGGCAAATATGTCGCGCTGCGCGGGGCAATCGCGGCAGTGCTGTCGCAGATAGTCGATACGCTGCTATTCGTGACGATCGCCTTTTACGGCGTGTTTCCGATTACCGAACTTCTGCTTGGGCAGATGCTGGCCAAAGTGGTACTCAGCATGGTGATGGTGCCGTTGCTCATCAGCTTCTTCGTGGGAATCGGCCACAAACTCGATGGCACGGCGCAAGCAGCATGAGCATCGACCCCGCCAATCTTGCCAAGGCCGAAACGCTTACCGAAGCCTTGCCCTATCTGCAGCGCTATGCGGGAAAGACCTTTGTCGTAAAATATGGCGGGCATGCGATGGGCGATTCGGCGCTGGCACAGGATTTTGCCGCCGATGTGGTGTTATTGAAGGCGGTCGGCATCAACCCTGTGGTCGTCCACGGCGGTGGTCCGCAAATCGGCGCGATGCTCAAAAAGCTCGGCGTCGAAAGCGAATTTGTCGACGGACTTCGCGTCACCGATGCCGAGACTGCAAAGGTCGCCGAAATGGTGCTGTCGGGCGCGATCAACAAGGAGTTGGTTGGCTGGATCAATGCGGCCGGCGGCAAGGCGCTGGGCATTTCGGGCAAGGATGGCGGCTTTGTCACCGCGACCAAGGTGCAGCGCACGCAGAAAGACCCTGATAGCCATATCGAGCGCAGCATCGATCTCGGCTTTGTTGGGGAACCGGAGACCGTCGACCGCAGCGTTATCGACACGATCAGTGCAGCGGGCATGATCCCCGTGATCGCGCCCATCGGCGTGGGCGAGGACGGTCATACCTATAATATCAACGCCGACACGATGGCGGGCGCGGTTGCGGTTGCGCTTGGGGCTTCGCGGTTATTCCTGTTGACCGACGTCGCCGGCGTGCTCGACAAGCAGGGGCAGCTTTTGACCGACCTCGATCCCGCCGCCATCGCCCTGTTGCAGGCCGACGGGACGATCAGCGGCGGGATGATCCCGAAAATCGAAACCTGCGTCAATGCGGTTAAGCAGGGCGTCGAAGGTGCGGTCATCCTCGACGGCCGCACGAGCCACGCAATGCTGATCGAAATGTTCACCGTTAAGGGTGCGGGTACGCTGATTCACAAATAACTGTTATAGCCTGTTGATACAGCGCCCACGCTCGGCTAATCGCTGAGGCCTGTTTATTACCGGAGAAAAGCATGCTCCTCGCGCTTATTTCGATCCTAGGCTATCTGATGACCATCCTTTCGACCGTGGTCATCGTGCAGTTCATCCTAAGCCTTCTGCTCGCCTTCAATGTCGTGAGCCTGTCGAACAATTTCGTTGCGTCCATATGGCATGCGCTCAACATGATCCTGGATCCCTTCCTGAAACCGATCCGCAAGATCATGCCCGATACTGGCATGATCGACTTCTCTCCGATGGTCTTGCTCATCGCGTTGCGCATCGTCCAGATGCTGCTGATCGGGCTCGCCAACGACATTGCCGCAGCCGGGATGTGAGTTCGGACAAAATCATCGATGGCAAGGCTTTTGCCGCTGGATTGCGGCAGCGTGTTGCCGCGGCCGTTCCGGCATTTGTAAAGGCGATGGGGCGCAAGCCCGGGCTTGCGGTGGTTCTGGTCGGCGACGATCCGGCCAGCCAAGTCTATGTCGGATCGAAGAAAAAGGCCACGGTCGAGGCTGGAATGGAGAGTTTCGAACATCGCCTGCCCGATGATATATCCCAAGCCAAACTGATCGCGCTGGTCGAACGCCTCAATGCCGATGAAGCAGTTGACGGCATCCTCGTCCAATTACCCCTGCCCGCCCACATCGACGACAAGGCGGTGATCGCGGCCATCGATCCTGCCAAGGATGTCGACGGCTTCCACGTTGTTAACGCCGGGCGGCTGGCCGTGGGGGAGGACGCCTTTGTCCCGTGCACGCCATTGGGCTGCCTCATGCTGCTGAAGGATCGGTTGGGCGACCTGTCGGGCAAGAATGCCGTGGTGATCGGCCGTTCGAATATTGTCGGCAAACCGATGGCGCAATTGCTGCTCGCCGAAAACTGCACGGTTACCATCGCGCACAGCCGTACGGTGGACCTCGCCAATGTCGTCCGCCATGCCGACATAATAGTGGCTGCGGTGGGGCGGCCGGAAATGGTGAAAGGTGACTGGCTGAAGGATGGCGCGATTGTCATCGACGTCGGCATCAACCGGCTTGCGCCAGCCGACCGGACAGGCAAAGGCCGCCTTGTCGGCGATGTTGCCTTTGACGAAGCACTCGACCATGTTGGCGCGATCACGCCGGTACCCGGAGGCGTCGGACCAATGACAATTGCCTGTCTGCTCCGCAACACCTTGGTCGCCGCGCATCGTCGTGCCGGGCTATCGGCGCCGGAGGGATTGTGACGTCATGAATCGCCTTTTTGTCATACTCGGCGCGATAAGCCTGTCGGCATGCGCTACCGGACCCGGTGGCCCGCGTGGCTTCCAACCGAAAATAGCGACGCCCAGCGCGATCATCGCCGCCGAAATCGCCTTCAACCGCCTCGCGCAGGAAAAGGGCCAGTGGACGGCCTTCCGCGAAACAGCGGCAAAGGACGCGACGATGTTCGTGCCGCAACCGGTCATGGCGCAGGAATGGCTAAAGGGCAGGACGAATCCGGCGCAATCGGTTAAATGGCAACCGCACAAGGCCTTCATGTCATGTGATGGCAAGACCGGCGTCACCACGGGCGCGGCGCAATGGCCTGACGGGCGCCACGGCTATTTTACCACCGTCTGGCAACTGGACCAGCGCAATCCCGAAGATTTGGGAGAATGGCGCTGGGTCCTCGATCATGGCGATTTCATCGACAGCCCTCGGGAAGCCCCCGAATTCATCGAAACAGGCGTTGCCAGCTGCAAGGGCCGCGCGCCTGCCGCGCTCGTCGCGCCAGCCGAGGGTGCGGCCATGAAGACGGGCTTCTCGCGTGACCAGACGTTAAGTTACAGCTGGGTTGTCCAGCCTGATGGCGCGCGGACGTTCGAAGTAAAGCTGTGGAACGGTGTAACGTCGGACATTGTGATATTGGACCGGGTTGCCGCCGCGAGATGATCGACCTCTTCCTCTCGGCCTTCATCACCTTTTTCGTCGTTATCGACCCGCCGGGCTGCGCGCCTATTTACGCCAGCCTGACAAAGGGCGCGACCGCGGCGCAACGGCGCAACATGGCCCTGCGCGCCAGTTTTGTTGCTGCCATCATTCTGCTGGTCTTTGCGCTGTTCGGCGAACAGTTGCTCGGCGCGCTGCATATCGAACTCAACAGCTTCCGCATCGCGGGCGGCATCATGCTGTTCCTGATTGCCATCGACATGGTCTTTGAAAAGCGGACCGAGCGCCGGGAGGAGCGGGCGCAGAAAATCATCGATACCCCGGAAATCGAAGATGTCTCGGTGTTCCCGATGGCGATGCCGATGATTGCCGGGCCGGGGTCTATAGCCTCGGTCATGCTGTTGATGAGTCAAAATGATGGCATCGAACGCGCAGGCGTCATTCTCGCTGCGCTCGGTGCGGTGCTGCTTCTGACGCTGCTCGCCCTGTTGGCGGCTGGCCCGATCATGCGCGTGCTAGGCGCAAAAGCCGAAGCGGTCATCACTCGCCTTCTGGGCGTCCTCCTCGGAGCGCTGGCGGCGCAATTCGTGATCGATGGATTAAGGGCGAGTTTTGCTGGCTGAATTCATTGCAGCGTGACGCGATCATCGGACCCGTCATGCCGCCCGAAAAACTGCATCAGCTGCACAATCAGATCGGCCCGTGCGGAAAGGCCCCTTGCTTCCAACAGCGCCTGTTTTGCCGCATAGTCAAAAGGCGCGATCTGGGCGATGGCGTTGACCAGCGAATAATCGTCGAGCTGCCTTACAGCGCCCCAATCGACGGCATAGCCCTGCACATCGGCAAAGCGCCGCGATTCGATTTCCAGTGAAGCACGCTCGGCAATCGACAGCGCATCGGCGGCTTCGTCTTCTTCCCACAATTCCGCTTCAACCTGACGGAAGGTCGTTGTCACTTCTAACTCCTTCAGGATCGTGAAGCGCTGCAGCCCCTCCAATATGATATTGTAGCGCCCGTCGTCCATCGCCTCGACATCGCCTATCCGGCCCAAGCAGCCAATGTCGAACAACGGCGGGTTTCCACGCTGGTTGCTCCCGGGTCCTTTTGGCTGCACCATCCCGATCATCCGGTCGCGGGCAAGACTGTCGCCCACCATGTCGCGATAACGCGGTTCGAATATGTGCAACGGCAACTGCATGCCGGGAAAAAGAATGGCGCCCGTCAACGGGAAGATCGAGATGCGGCGGACCGTCATCCGAACAATATGGCCGACAATCTGCGCCGCGTCGCAGCTACCCAGGGATCTTCCAGCCCGATCATTGCAAATATTTCCAGCAGCCGCGCTTTGGCGGCACCATCGTTCCATTCCCGGTCGGCCGCGATCACGTGAAGCAAAGCATCCGCAGCGGCATCGCGCTCGCCCGCCGCCATCAGCGCATTTGCAAGTTCGATCCGCTTGGCATGGTCGTCGGGCTGCGCATCGACAGCGGCTTTCAGGGCAAGCAGTTCGTCGGGCGCCACTGCCGCAGCGGCAATGCTCAGCACCGACGCTGCCCTTTCCATCGCCGCATCCGTGCGCACTGCATCGTCGAGACTGTCAAAAATGGCCTGCGCCTCCTCATGACGGCCCAGCGCGGCGAGCGACCGGATCATGCCAGACAGCGCGCCCGGATGCTCGGGCGCCACCGCAATCGCATCGGCGAACAGACCATAAGCCTGCTCCGCGCCGCCATTTTCCAGTAATTCCTCGCCAGCCTCCAGCAAAGGCGCGATTTGTGTCGCGGGATCTGGCGCAGCATCGCCAGCTGCCACCGGCAATTTCTCAAGCAACTGATCGAGCATCTGCACCAATTGCGGCTCGGTGCGCGCCGGCGAAAGGTCGGCGACCGGCTGCCCCTGAAAAATCGCATAGACGGTCGGAATCGAGCGAACCTGAAATTGCGAGGCGATGAACTTGTTCTCGTCGACATTGACTTTGGCCAGCACCACGCCCCGGTCGGCATAATCCGCCGCGACTTTTTCAAGAACCGGCGTCAGCTGCTTGCAGGGGCCGCACCATTCGGCCCAGAAATCGAGGATGACGAGCTTGTCCATCGACGGCGTCACCACATCGGCGCGGAACTGTTCGACTGCTTTCTGCTCTTCGGTGGTCAGGCCCATCGTTGCCAAAATCATTCTCCGCCAGATTCGTTTCCGCCCCTATGTGCGCAAAGTCCCCGGTTTCACAATACAGGCAATCCGTCCCGACGACAAAAACAGCGCATTTGGGGCTTGCGGGGCGTTATACCCCATGCTAACGGCGCGCCTCACCCGCTGGAACTTGGATGTTCCAGCCGCCAGAGCGGGCGTAGCTCAGGGGTAGAGCACAACCTTGCCAAGGTTGGGGTCGAGGGTTCGAATCCCTTCGCCCGCTCCAGTTTTCAGTTCCTTATACCCTATCGAGGCGCTTCAGGCGCCGCGGATCATCGTGCTTTTGGCAAGGCGATAGGCGAGGCCGGGAAGGCCGCCATAATTCGCGCGGTGATAGGCGGAATCGACTTCCAGTTGCGCCGAGAGGCGGCGGTGCGCTTCGCCGAGCGCATGATAGGGCACGCTCGGCAGCAGATGGTGCAGCGCATGATAACGCAGGCCGACAGGCGCCCACAGCGCGGGCAGCAATGCAGGCGGCGGCACGTTGACGCTGTCCAGGAACTGCGCAGTCACACTTAGCGGCTCGCCGTCATTTTCCCATAAATGCGCGACCAGGGTTCGCACCTGATTAAGCACCGCCACGGCCGACACGATGGCGAGGAATATCAGGAAAGCGGTCAGCGGGATGAAACCGGTAAGGACACCGGTAAGCAGCGCAATCGACCAGATGCTGGCGGCGGTTTCCTGCCAGATCCAGTTCCGCCTTGCTTCGCCCTCGGCGGGACGACGGCGGAAGTTGGGGTTGATGACCAGACCCGAATAGCGCTCCACCACCAGCCTGCGCAGCGGCGGGATGAGCAGCGAGAGCGGGGCCAATATGGCATTGCGGAACAGCAAGGCGATCGGCGCGAGCAGCGATACAAGGATAAACACCGGCAAGGTCCAAGGCTTCATCAACGCCAGCGGAAGATATTCTGGGTCCTGTTCGGTACCATAACGCGTGCGCGCATGATGCAGATTGTGGATGCCCTCATACATATAGGACGGCACCAGCAACGGCACGCCGATTACGGCATTGAAGCCGAAACGGAAACCGGGAACGGCGCTGTGCTTCATATGGGTAACTTCATGGATGAACCCGCCTGCACGATAGAGCGCCAGCACCGAAATCACCCCGGCCAGCAACTGCAGCCATGGAGGCGTGCCGAATATCGCCACGACCAGCGTTGCATAGCCGATCAGCGCCGACCCGAGAAAATCGGTCCAATAGATATGCGGCTTTGCAGTGCCAAGGTCGCGCGTAAGCTCGGCCACTGCGCGCAGCATCGCCTTGTCGTCGGGCGCACGCTTCAGTCTTTGCGCACGCGCGGCCACATCGTCGTCAGCGCGATCATCATGTGCCGTCCGAAGTGTTGAGATTGTCATTTCACTCATTTCAAACCTTGAAACTGCTTTAGCATATACCTGCCAGATAGGCGCTGGTCGTGGCGACATCATGGCAAGAATGGCCAATTGTGGCGCATTTCTTCCCATGACGGTAATTTATGCAATCGATTGTTGTATTTTGTAAGAAGCGCCTCTAGGGACTGGATTCAGTTAGGGGACAAGGCGCCGGATGTCGTTATCAGCGAATATTTCTGTCGATGGCATCGATGCGGCGGCATCGCAGTGGACGGCTGACCATATCGCTGCAATTGCCCTGCAACCCCTGCCGCAGGCCCCGTTAATTGGTGCCATAGATACTAAGCCTCTGCTGCCCGAACATGATTTATGGGATTTGTGGCCTGTGCAGAATCCGGATGGCAGTGCTGCGGCATTTTCCGGCGGCGAACTCTGGATGGTGCTGTCGGCCCCGCGGTTGGCGGACCCGAACATGCGGCACGATGTTGCGCGCATCAGGTTGCTCTTCCGCCGCGACGGGCTGTGGCGGGATTGCGGTTTGCTGTTTCCAGACGATCTGAACCCGGGCGCGCGCGAATGGTCCGGTTCTGCCCGATATGATGCTGCGCATGGCGCGATAACGACATTTTTCACCGCATCAGGACGCCGCGGCGAAGTGCCGCTCAGCTTCGAGCAGCGGCTCTTCCGGACCACTGGTCTGCTGGACTTGTCAGGAGATGTGCCGACCATTTCCGACTGGTCGGTAGCCAGGCAGATCGCGCTGAATGACGGCAATCACTATGTCGACCTGCGGTTGGACCAAGGCGTACCAGGCAATATCAAGGGTTTTCGCGATCCATACTGGTTCCGCAATCCGGCTGACGGTCTGGCCTATATTATTTTCACCGGCTCGCAAGCCGGTTCCATATACAGCCATAACGGGGTCGTCGGGCTTGCGCGCGCGCGGGACGGGGACGGCGAGGAAAATTTCGACCTGCTACCTCCCTTGATCAGCGCCGATGGCGTTTGCAATGAAATGGAGCGCCCCCATCTCTTCATCCGGGACGGGCTATATTATCTGTTCTGGTCGTCGCAAAATTCGGTGTTCGCGCCCGATGGGCCAAAGGGTCCCAGCGGGCTTTACGGCATGGTTGGACAATCGATGTTCGGACCTTATGAACCGCTGAACGGATCGGGTCTTGTCATCGCCAATCCCGCCGCCGAGCCCAAGCAAGCCTATTGTTGGCAAGTGCTCGACACGCTGGAGGTGTACAGCTTCATCGATCATTGGGGCTTGCACGGGCGCGACGTAAGTGCCGATCCGGTCTTGCGGCGGCAGCAATTTGGCGGCACCATCGCACCTGTGTTGAAAATAGCAATCGACGGCAAAACGACGCGCCTTTTGGGCACGGCATGAGCGAACCACTTTTCGGGTGTATCGAAGCGGGTGGCACCAAATTTGTCGCGGGAGTTGTGGCAGCACCCGACGACATTCGCGAAACGGCCCGCTTCGATACAATATCCCCGGACGAAACGATCGGCGCCACAATCGCCTGGCTGCAGGAAGCAGCGGATCGGCATGGCGCGCTGGCCGCTGTTGGCATTGCGAGTTTCGGACCGCTCGAACTTGATCGCATGGCGGTGAATTGGGGTCACATCACCGCCACGACCAAGCCCGGCTGGAGCAATTGCGATTTTGCCGGGCGCGTGACACGCGCTTTCAATCTGCCGGTGGGCTTCGATACCGATGTAAACGGCGCGGCGCTTGCCGAATCGCGATGGGGCACCGGGCAAGGCCAGAATGTCTGCCTCTACATCACCATCGGGACGGGGATAGGCGGCGGCGCGATCATCGACGGCAAGCCGCTGCACGGCCTTTCACATCCTGAAATGGGGCATATCCGTCCTCAGCGCCATCCGGCGGACCTGGGTTTTGCAGGCATTTGTCCCTTCCATGGCGACTGTCTCGAAGGGTTGGCAAGCGGTCCTGCGATCAAGGCGCGCTGGGGTGCATCATTGTCGGAACTGGAACCCGACCATGCGGCGCATGACATCATTGCCTGGTATCTCGCGCAGATGGTGGTGACCATGCAATCGATCATGGAGCCCGGGCGCATAATCCTGGGCGGCGGCGTCATGGGGACGCCCGGGCTGATCGATCGGGTGCGATCGAAAGCCACTGAACTTGGCAAGGGCTATTTTCGGGGCGCCGCCCACGACATAATCGTGACGCCCGGACTGGGTGAACATGCAGGCCTACTCGGAGGGCTGGCGCTTGCGCAGGATATTCTGTCGTCGGCCCGGACGGTCTAACTCGACTGCCGAACCACCAGTTCCGGTTCGAGTACAACCGAATCGGTCGCCTCGCCGCCTATCCTGCGGAAAAGCAGATCGACAAGATGCGCGGCGCCCGCCGACAGATCCTGCCGGACCGTGGTCAGCGTCGGCACGGTCTGATTGGCAAAAGGCAAATCGTCATAGCCGACAACATGCACCTCCCCCGGCACGGCAACGCCATGCTCTGCCAACGCGCGCAATGCGCTCATCGCGATCACATCGGATGCAGCAATGATACCGTTGGGGATCGATCTGGTATCGTCCAGCCATTGGCTGATCGCGGGGTGCGCGGTTTCCGCGGTGAGGTGCGCTGGCAGGATGCTCAGACTTTCCTGCATCCCCGCCATCGCCAGCGCGGTGCGGCAACCTTCGAGCCGTTCGGAGATTTCGGGCGCTACCGGATCGCCGAAGAACGCAAAATTGCGGCAACCGCGCTCGATCAGATGCCGCGTTGCCAGCTCTCCCCCCTTCCGGTTGTCGGAACCGACCGTGCAATGGGCTTTGCCAGCCAGATTGGCGCCCCAGGCAACGAGCGGAAGGTAACGGTCGGCAACTTTCTCGATAACGTCTATCTGGTCGGACTGACCGATCAGGATCACCCCATCGACCCGACCCGAATCCACGACCCGGTTCAGCCAGTCGGGGTCCTTGGGGATGACGCGCGACAGCAACAGGTCGTGTCCGCGTTCGGTCAGGGCATCGGCCAAGTGCCCAAGCATGGTGATGAAAAACGGATCGGAGATATGCTGGCCGGTTTCATGGCCAAGCGGAATCAACACGCCGATAGCACCGGCCCGTTTGATCCGCAGATTGCGCGCCATGACGTTCGGACGAAAGTCATGCTCTCGCGCCAGTTCCTGTATACGCTCCCGTGTTTTTTTTGCGATCAGCTGGGAGTCAGCCAGCGCCCGTGATACCGTCCCCGGTGATACGCCTGCAAGTCGCGCCAAATCCGTGATGTTCCGGACCCGCCCCTGTTTGTCCATTTCCGCTCCTTTAACCACTATGTGAGGTCGTTTCATGCTTATGGCAAGAGGCAAAGACAGCGTTGGATACGCGTTATGCAATCGATTGTTGCAAAATCCCCCTTACGCGTTAGCATCCAACACAACAAGCGATGGAAGGTTCCGTCGGGGAGAGGAAAAATGAGCGAGATCGTCGCGAAGCCACATTTGTCGCTGTCCAAAATCCTGCAAATGAACCTCGGTTTTCTGGGGTTGCAGTTCAGTTTCGGCCTGCAGCAGGGCAATATGGCGCCGATCTATTCCTATCTGGGGGCCGAAGAGGCCTCGCTGCCTATCTTGCAGCTGGCCGGGCCGATAACCGGCCTCATCGTCCAGCCGATTGTCGGGGCAATGAGCGATCGCACCGATTCGAAATGGGGACGCCGGACGCCTTATTTCATCATTGGCGCGATCATGTGCTCGCTTGGCCTGTTTTTCATGCCGTTGTCGCAAAGCATATTGATGGCGGCCAGCCTGCTCTGGATTCTCGATGCCGGCAACAATATCACGATGGAGCCTTATCGTGCCTATGTCAGCGATAGGCTGAACGAAGACCAGCACAATGTCGGCTTTCTGACGCAGAGCGCCTTCACCGGACTGGCGCAATGTCTGGCGCTGGGGACGCCCGCGTTGCTGGTCGGGCTTTTCGGGATCAACAAAGATGCGCTCGGCGCGAACAATATTCCTGATACGGTCTATATCGTCTTCACCATCGGCGCGGTGCTCTCGCTGTCGACGATCCTGTGGTCGGTGATCCGCGTTCCGGAACTGCCGCTGACTGATAGGCAAAAGGCCGAAATAGCCGCGCAGCCGAAAACCGCCGCGGCAACCTTTCACGAGATATGGGATGCTATCCGCGAAATGCCCACACCCATGCGCAAACTCGGCATCATGATGTTGTTTCAATGGTATGCGATGGGCATTTACTGGACCTATGTCACCTATTCGATTGCGCGATCCGTATACAATACCAGCGAGCCGCTGAGCGACGGTTTCAGGAGTGCGGTTCTGACCAATGGCACTATGGGCGCCTTTTACAATGCCGTGGCTTTTGTCGCGGCGCTGGCGATGATGCCGGCGATCCGCAAAATCGGTCCGCGCAAGGTTCATGCCTTGGCGCTTGTGGCCGGGGGACTGGGGATGCTGGCCATCCCGCAGATGACCGAAACAATGTGGCTGTTTCCCGCAGCGGTCGGCGTCGGCATTTGCTGGGGCAGCATCATGGGCACGCCTTATGTGATGCTGGCAAGCTGTATCCCGCCGCGCCGTACCGGCGTCTATATGGGGATTTTCAACATGATGATTGTCATCCCCATGCTGCTGAATGCGGCGACATTCCCCTTTTACTATGAGCCCTGGCTGGGCGGGGATGCCCGCAACGCGTTGATGCTGGCGGGAGTATTGCTGGTGTGTGCGGCAGTGGCGGTGATGCAGGTGCGCGACAGCGAGCTCGGGACCGTCAACAGCCGTGGCGCAATTGCCACATAAAATAAAATTGCGAACGAGGCTGCAAAGGATTGCGGAAAAATTCTTGCAATCGTTTTCCAAAAGTCTATCAGGCGGTTTGAGGAGCGTAAAAACGCGGCCCGCTTTTTAGGATTTTGGGGAGGATGAAATGAAAATATCCCGTTTCAACAAACATGTATCGGCGATTGCGCTCTGCGCTACATTTTGCGCGATTCCCGCTTATGCGCAGGACGAAGCTGCTGCGTCCGAGGAGGAGACCTCCTCACTCGACGAAATCGTGGTGACCGCATCGGGCCGCGACCAGACCAAAATCGAAAGCTCGATTTCGGTCACCAGCATCGATGCGCAGCTCATCCAGGATTTCCAGCCAAGTTCCGAAGCCGAAGTCTTCAAGCTGCTTCCGGGCATTCAGGTCCCCGGAACATCCGGCCCCGGCGGCAACTCCAACATCGCGGTCCGCGGGCTTCCGGTCGCCACTGGCGGCGCGCCATTCGTGCAACTGCAGGAAGACGGCCTGCCCGTCGTGCTGTTCGGTGACATCCAGTTCGGCAACAACGACTATTTTACGCGGTTCGATCCTTCGGTCGCGAATATCGAAGCCGTTCGCGGCGGTTCGGCAACGACCTTCGCGTCGCAGGCACCGGGCGCGGTCATCAACTATATCAGCAACTATGGCCGGGAAGAAGGCGGCTATATCGAGCTGCAAAAGGGCGTCGATTACGACCAGACCCAGCTCAATTTCCGCTATGGCGGCGGGCTGACCGACAGCATGAATTTCCACGTCGGTGGCTATTTCAAACGTGGTCGCGGCCCGCTCAATGCCGGGTACAATCTGTCGGACAGCATCCAGGTCAAGGCCAATGTCACCAAGGAATTCGGCGACGGCAAAGGCTATTTCCGCCTGCTCTTCAAATATGCCGATACGCAGGAACCCAATTATACCGGTGCGCCTGCGCTCGCGACAATCAGCGGCGGCAAGGTCAGCAATGTAAAGGCTTTCCCGGGCTTTGACGGTCGCAAGGACACCAACTATTCGAAATTCAACCAGGATTTCCTGATCTACAACCGCGAAGGCCAGCTTGAGCGGGTCAAGATGGACGGGATCACAACGAAGCAAAAGTCGATCGGTGCGCAATTCCATTATGAGCTGAGCGATAATTTCAGCGTCGACAATAATGCCCGCTATTCGGACATCAGCGGTGGTTTTGCCTCGCCATTCCTTGGCATTGCAACCCGTGCCAGCATCCTCGGGTCGACGGTCAACGGTCGGGTCGTGCAGGCCATACGCTATGCCAGCGGACCCAATGCCGGGCAGCTTTATACCGGCACCTATGTCGACAATAACGTCAACGTCAAAACCAACATTCGCGACCTCGGCAGCTTCGTCAACGACCTGACGCTGTCGGGCAAGTTCGACACCGGCTTTGCCGACCTGACCGCGCGTGTCGGCTATTTCTACATGGACCAGACCATCGCGATGGACTGGCATGTCAACAAGTCGCTACGCGAGCTTTCCGGCAACAGCCCTTCGCAGCTCGATCTGTATGACAGTGCGACCGCAACGGCCGCCGCAAACAAGATCACGCAGGAAGGCATTTCGGGCTACAATAATAACTGGGGTGATTGCTGCGCGCGCGACTATGACCTGTCCTACACCAACACCGCGCCTTATGCGCAATTGGTGCTCGACAACGACACGTTCAATCTCGACGGCAGCGTCCGGTTCGAAAAGGTCAAGGCGTCGGGCTACACCATTCGCGGCGGCCCCGAATTCAACGTGAATTCGAGCGGCGTGCTAATCCCCACGATGACCGCCAATGGCGCGCGCGAAACACTCGATTACAGCCGCAGCTATACCAGTTGGACGGCAGGTGCCCTGTGGAAGGCAACACCTGACCTCTCGCTTTTTGGCCGTGCGTCGCGCGGTGGCCGGTTCAACAGCGACCGCCAGACGGTCAGTGGCAAGTTCAATCCCGATGGTAGCCTGTGCACCCGCGCCCAGGCCACTGCCTTGGCATGCACCGATGGCGTCACGCCGTCAGTAGACTTCGTCAACCAATATGAAATCGGGGTCAAGAACCGCGGCAATCTGGGCGATGGTCGCTACACGGTCGAGCTCACCCTGCTGAAAGGCGACTTCAAACGCAGCGACTTTGAGCCTACCACAACCGGCATTTGCCCAGGCGGTGGCTGCATCATCGACAACAGCTTCAAGACGCAGGGCGCGGAGTTTTTTGCAACGCTGAGGTTGGGCGGTTTCAACTTCATCGCCAATGCCACCTATACGAAGGCGAAGCAGAAGTTCACCTCGACCCGGAACGGTACGGTCGTTGCGGGGCAGACCGATTTCGGTCGCGCGCTCAACATTCCGGATCTGAGCTATTCACTGTCGGCCAATTACGATATCGCCGAAATCGCGTCGCTCGGCGTAACAGCGGTTGGCCAGTCGGGGACATTCGACGGTGCGCTCGAATATCCGGGCAAGACGATCTTCAACACCAATTTGAAGATCACGCCGATCGAAAATCTTCAACTCGGACTCAATGTCTACAACCTCTTCAACACCTATGACACGCGCGGCAACGGCAACGGCACTTTCGGTGGCGGCATCACCGGAACGCCGGTCATCGGGCGGACGCTGACCGGATCGGTTCGGTTCAGCTTTTAGGGGCTCAGCCTTTCCGGGTCGCACAATGCGGAGAGGAACAACAATCGGGTCCGGCGGCGTGAGCTTCCGGACCCGATTTGTTGGCAAAGGATTTCAGGGGGTGTAACGCGCAACCATGGGTGACAGGCGGATTGAATCGATTGTGATCGCGGGCGGTGGCTCCGCCGGGTGGATGACCGCCGCGGCGCTGTCGAACACGCTTCGGCGCAATTGCAAGATCACGCTGATTGAATCTGAAGAAATCGGCACCGTCGGTGTGGGAGAGGCCACAATCCCGCCAATCCGGACCTTCAACGACATGCTCGGCATCGACGAGCGCGAGTTTGTGAAGGCGACGCAAGGTTCGTTCAAGCTGGGCATCGCGTTTGTCGACTGGGGCCATATCGGCAACCGTTATTTCCATCCGTTCGGACCGCACGGGCGGCCGTTCGATATTGTCGGGCTTCATCATTATTGGCTGAAGGCGCGCGAGGCAGGCGACGATGCCAGCTTCGACGAGCACAGCATGGCCTGGGCTATGGCAAGGGCAGGCAGGTTCAACCGCCCGGGGCAGGACCCGCGCAATGTGCTGTCGACCTTCGACTATGCCTATCATTTCGATGCTGGATTATACGCGCGCTATCTGCGCGGCTTTTCCGAAGAGCGCGGCGTTTCCCGGATTGAGGGAAAGATCGCGTCGGTTGCGCAAAATGGCGAGACCGGATTTGTCGAGAGCGTAACTTTAGAGGACGGACGCAACTTTGCAGGTGAATTGTTCATCGACTGTTCGGGCTTTCGCGGGCTGCTGATCGAGGGGACGCTTGCGGCTGGCTATGAAGATTGGAGCCACTGGCTCCCCTGCGACCGCGCGGTGGCAATGCCCTGCGCCAAAGCGGGGGAGTTCACCCCCTATACGCGCTCGACCGCGCGTGCAGCCGGGTGGCAATGGCGCATCCCCCTCCAGCATCGGACGGGCAATGGCTATGTCTATTGCAGCCAGCATATTTCGGACGATGACGCAGAGGCGACGTTGCGCGCCAGCCTCGACGGCGAGCCGCTCGCCGAACCGAACCGACTGCGCTTTGTCACCGGTCGGCGGAAAAAATTCTGGGACAGGAATGTCATCGCCATTGGCCTGTCGAGCGGGTTCATGGAGCCGCTGGAATCGACCAGCCTGCATCTTATTCAGGCCGGCATATCGAAGCTGCTGGCATTATTCCCCGACCGGAATTTCAACCCTATTCTGATCGATGAATATAACCATATCGCGGTCACGGAATTTGAGCGTATCCGCGACTTTCTCGTGCTGCATTACAAGCTCACCACCCGCGACGATAGCGAGCTGTGGCGTTACTGCGCGAGCATGGATATTCCCGACAGCCTCGCATTCAAGATCGACCATTTCAAAAGCTACGGCCGCCACATCGCACGCGACATGGATCTGTTCGGCCAACCCAGCTGGCTCGCGGTACATATCGGGCAGGGCAACATCCCGACCGGCGTCGATCCGCTGTTCGACTATCGCGGCATCGACGGCCGCGAATGGCTCGGCAAGTTGCGTGCGGCAATGGCGGCGGAAGCCGCCCGGCAACCGACGCACCAGCAATTTATCGATCAGCACTGCAAGGCAGGCTGAGCACATGGACGCCGCCGCGCTGTTCCGCACGGCAATCGCAGCGCGGCAAAGGCAAGATGTCGAGGCGGCGGTCGAGGCGATCGACGCTGCCGCACGGCTGGCTCCAACCCATCCACCAATCGCCGCCGTCCGCGCACAATTGCATTATGAAAGCTGGCGACCTGCGTCGGCGCTGTTTGCCCATGCCGCAACGCTCAATCCTGCCGATTTGCAACTCGTCCGCAATCGGGCTTTGGCGCTAACGTCGGAGGGCAAGGCCAGCGCTGCACAAGAGTTGCTCGAACATCGGCTCGCTGCCCAACCGGATTGGCTCGACGGCCATAGCATCCTGTCCCGCATCCGGCTGACGTCAGGCGATGGCGACGGACATGACAGGGGCTATGCCGCAGCGGTTCAGACCCGCCCGCAAGATCTGGCGCTCCGCCTTGCCTGGTTTCACAATGCCGCCATTCGCAAGGACTGGTACAAGGTCGGGGCGATTCTTGCTGCTGCCGAACGCGATTTTCCGCGGCAACGCGCGCTTGCCTCAGCGCGCTTCTATCTCGCGAGCGAATCCGGGGACGATGCGACGGTCGATGCGCGGCTTGCAGACGTTGCCGACATCGTCGATCCCGGGCTCGACCTGTGCCGCGTCCGGCTGCATTTGCGGCGCGGTGACTGCGCTCAAGCAGAGGCCTGCGCGACCCGTCACATCGGAACGCCGTCGGCCAATATATTCTGGCCCTATCTGTCGCTGATCTGGCGGTTAACGGGTAACGAGCGCGCGACATGGCTCGATGGTGCGCCACCCTTCAAGTCGACGTACGATCTCGATTTCCCACAAGCCGAACTGGATATGCTGGCCGAGACTTTGCGGGCGCTGCATATATTGCAAGCGCCCTATCCCGAACAATCGGTGCGGGGCGGCACGCAAACCGACCGGCCGCTTTTCTTCAATCCCGATCCGGTGATCCAGTCCGTGCGGGAGAAAATCACCGCCGCCGTTCGTCGCTATGTCGATGCACTCCCGCCCGCCGACCAGACACATCCCCTACTCGCGCCCCGTCGCGATGAAATCCTCTTTGCAGGCAGCTGGTCGGTGCGGCTCAAGGGCAAGGGCTTCCACGCCAGTCATACGCATGTGATGGGCTGGGTCAGCTCTGCCTTTTATGTGGCGCTCCCCGACCAACCGGGTCCGGAGCCGTCGGGCTGGTTCGCGCTCGGCACGCCGTCGCCCGAATTGGGGCTGGATCTGCCGCCCTATGCGACCGTCGAGCCGAAGCCGGGGCGGTTGCTACTTTTCCCCTCGACGATGTGGCATAGCACTTTTCCGTTCGAGGAGGGGGAGCGGTTGACCATCGCTTTCGATATCGCGGTGCCGAGACAGGCTTGCCATTGACGGTTGTTCCAGTAACAGGAACCCCATGCTAGGCGTCTGCTATTATCCCGAACATTGGCCCGAGGACATGTGGGCACGCGATGCGCAGCGGATGCGCGACCTCGGCCTCACCTATGTGCGCATCGGTGAATTTGCCTGGGGGCGGGTCGAGACAAGCGAGGGGCAGTTCAGCTGGGAGTGGATGGACCGCGCCGTGGAAACATTGGGCGCGGCAGGTTTGAAAGTGGTGCTCGGCACGCCGACAGCGACGCCGCCCAAATGGTTGTGCGAAAAATATCCCGAGATCCTGCCTGTCGATATCCACACCGGCATAGTCCGTGGTTTCGGGTCGCGGCGGCATTATGATTTTTCAAGCGAGACTTACGTCGTGCAGGCCGAACGCATTACTGCCGCAATGGCGGAGCGTTACGGGAGCAACCCGTATGTCGCAGGCTGGCAGACCGACAATGAGCTATGCTGCCACGACACGACATTATCGGCCTCGCCCGCCGCGCGTGATAAATTTCGCGCCTGGTGCGCGGCGCGCTATGGCAGCATCGACGCGCTGAACGCCGCATGGGGAAATGTCTTCTGGTCGATGGAATATGACTCGTTCGACCAGATCGAGTTGCCCTTCTTTACCGTATGCGAGACCAACCCGGCACACCGGCTCGCCCATCGCCGCTTCGCCTCGGATCAGGTCGTTCGATTTCATGACGTCATGATCGCCGCGATCCGCCGCCATGCCGGGCCCGGGCAGTGGGTGACGCACAATGTCATTCCGCCCGCTACCACCGGTGTCGATAATGCCGCACTGACCCGCGACCTCGATTTCCTATCTTACGACAATTATCCGCTCGGCTTTTCCGACCAGCTGATGGCGAAGGCGCCGGCGGCGGAGTGGCAGCCATTTATGCGCACCGGCCATCCCGACCTCGCCGCGCTAAACTTCGATTCGGTGCGCGGGCTGTCGAAAGGCGCATGGTGGGTGATGGAGCAGCAGCCGGGGCCGGTAAACTGGGCGCCGCACAATCCGCGGCCTGCTCCCGGCATGATCCGGCACTGGACTTTGCAGGCCTTTGCCCATGGTGCGGCGTGCGTCGCCTATTTCCGCTGGCGGCAGGTGCCGTTTGCGCAGGAGCAGATGCACGCAGGGCTGCTTCGTCCGGATGACATGCCATCGCCCGCCTGGGCGGAGGTCGAGCAGGCGGCGGCGGAGATGGCGCTGCTCGGCGACCTGTCCGCGGTGCCCGAAAAGGCGCCAGTTGCGCTCATTATCGGTCCGGCGTCGGCATGGGTCGACGATATCGAACGGCAGGGTGCGGGCTACCGCTATCCGGCGGTGGTCTTCCAATATTATCGCGCGCTACGCTCGCTTGGGTTGGATGTCGATGTCGTCTCGGCGGGCGAGGCGAAGCTGGACGGCTACAGGCTGATTGTCGCGCCGTCGCTGGCAATGCCTGACGAGGCGATGGTTAACGCGCTCAAGGCGAGCGAAGGGACCATCGTTTTCGGCCCTCGTTCCGGGGCAAAGACCGGGGAGTTTTCGATCAGCAAAGGCCTGCCGCCGGGACTGTTGCGGGAATTTGTGCCGATCAAGATAATAGCCGTCGAAACGCTGCGCGCCGATTGCGCCGAAGCGCTCGACTATAAAGGCGAGTCTTATGAAAGCGGCCGGTGGCGCGAAACTATCGAGGCAGGCGACTGTCAAGTGCTTGCGACCTATGAAGACAGCGCGCCTGCCGCAGTCCGTTCTGGTCGCAGCATCTATCTCGCGACGCTGACCGACGATGCTTTCCTGAAAAGCCTGTTCCTGGATTTATGCGCCGAGGCCAACATCGCGATCACACCGCTAGCTGAAACACTCCGTCTGCGCCGCAGGGGCGACCTGACCTTCGCCTTCAATCTCGCAAGCGAAGTTGCGAGATCGCCCGCACCGGCAGGCGCGACCTTCATTATCGGCGGTGTGGATATCGAACCTTATGGCGTGTCCGTGTGGACTATATAGGTTTCGTCATCCCGAACTTGTTTCGGGATAACGCACGCCGCTCGTTATCCTGAAACAAGTTCAGGATGACGGTCGCGGGCGGTCGAATTCAACGCTCTTTGGTTGCGCTGAACTTCAGGTCGGGGTGCTTTTCCTGCTGGTAGCCGACGTCCCATGCCGATCTGGCCATGAACACCGGATGCCCATCGCGGTCCTTGGCCATGTTGCCACCATTGAACTGGACAAAGGTCTTGAGATTCGCCTCATCGCCGATCAGCCAGCGCGCTGTGTCATAAGGGGCGGGCTCGAGAAAGGCATCGACCTTATATTCGGCCTCCAATCGTGAGATGAGCACATCCAGCTGAAGCTGCCCGACGACACCCACCACCCAGTTCGATCCGATTTCCGGATAGAAAACCTGAATAACGCCTTCTTCGCTCAGATCGTCGAGCGCTTTGCGCAATTGCTTGGTCTTGGTCGGATCGCGCAGCACCACCCGGCGTAATATCTCGGGCGCAAAATTGGGCAGGCCGGTGAAGCGCACATCGTTGCGTTCACTCAGTGTATCGCCGACGCGCAAGGTTCCATGATTGGGAATGCCGATGATATCGCCCGGCTCGGCGCTGTCGGCAATCTCGCGGTCCTGCGCGAAGAACAGGATCGGCGAATGGATCGCCACCGGCTTGCCGAGGCCGGATGGTGTCAGTTTCATCCCGCGTTTGAAGGTACCCGAACATAGCCGCATGAAGGCGATGCGGTCGCGGTGCTGCGGGTCCATATTGGCCTGCACCTTGAATATGAAGCCGGTAACTTCTTTCCCATTTGGGTCGATTGTTCCCTTCGAGCTTGGCTGCGGGCGCGGTGGCGGGGCATGGGCGGCGATGGCGGTAATCAGCTCGATGACGCCGAATTCCTTCAATGCAGAGCCGAAATAGACCGGTGTCAGGTCGCCATTCAGAAATGCGGTCAGGTCGAAGTCGGCATAGCCAGCCTGCGCCAGTTCCGCCTCTTCGCGCAGGCGTGCGACTCCCTGCGGCGACAATACCGACTCAAGACTGTCCGCATCCAGCCCGGCATGATCGCTGACCTTGCCCTCGAATGCCTTACTGTCGCCAGATGGCTGGCTCAACCGGCCGCTGGCAAAATCGTAGATCCCCTCGAACTCGCCACCCATGCCGACAGGCCAGTTCATCGGACACACGTCGAGCGCCAGCGCATCGGCCACTTCATCCAGCGTTTCGAACGCAGGCCGTCCCTCGCGGTCGACCTTGTTGACGAAGGTAATGATTGGGACCGAGCGCAGGCGGCACACCTCGAACAATTTGCGCGTCTGCGGCTCGATGCCCTTGGCGGCGTCGATGACCATGATCGCGGAGTCTACTGCGGTGAGTGTGCGATAGGTGTCCTCGCTAAAATCCTCATGCCCCGGCGTGTCGAGCAGATTGAAGATGATGCCGTCCTTCTCGAAGGTCATCACGCTCGATGTCACCGAAATCCCGCGCTGCTGCTCTATCTTCATCCAGTCCGACCGCGCGCGCCGCGCGGCGCCACGCGCCTTGACCTCGCCCGCCAGATGGATCGCGCCGCCCTGCAGCAGTAGTTTTTCGGTCAGCGTGGTTTTCCCGGCGTCCGGGTGGGAAATGATAGCAAATGTGCGGCGGTTCAGTGTCATGCCGCGCGCTTACGGGCGAACTGTTACCGCTTCAACCCGTTTGTCAGGAAGTCTGCGGCGATATTCGCCACTTCGCCTACATCGCGGTCTTCATTCATGACGCCATAGCGCAGTCCCAAGAACACGTTCATGCCAACAATGGCCCAGGCGTGGATTTCCTCAACATCGGCGCGTAGCTGCCCTTTGCCGGCGGCGTCCTTCAGGCTTGCGACATAGCCTGCGACAGTGCTTTCATAATGCGCGCGATAGCTGGGGGGATCGACAAATTCGGCTTCGTCGATGATGCGGTAGAGTTCCTTGTGCTGGCGAACGAAGGTGAGGAACTCGGCAAGTCCCTTGCGCTCGCCCTCAAGCCTGTCGGCCTCTGCGGCCATCACCGGCCCAACCGTGCCCCGCACCTGCGCCGACATGTCGCGCACCAGCGCCTGGAACAGCGAATCCTTTGAATCGAAATAGGTATAGAAGCTGCCCAGTGCGACACCCGCGCGCTGGGTGATGCTGACTATCGAGCTTTCGTGAAAGCCCTTTTCGCCGAATTCCGCCGCGGCAGCATCGAGTAGCAGGCGCAGGGTTTTGCGCCCGCGTTCTGTGCGAGGGGTCTTGGCCGCCGGGGTCATTGTTGCCGATATGCCACGTTGTGTGGTCATTCGCCAGCTATCCTCTCACTTAAAGTTGAAACATGGTTCAACTTTCACTATAGGCTATTTTCAGAACGGGTAAAGACCCGCTTTTTCCGCAGGAGAGTGACCAATGAAATCCGCCAAAATCTCTATCATCCGGGCCGCTTTGCTGGCGGGCATCGCCCTTCCCGGCTTGTCATTTGCAACGCCTTCAATGGCCCAGGAACAGGTTGCTGACGAGGGCGAGGGCGGCGATGAGATCATCGTGACCGCCCGCCGCCGCGAAGAGAGTCTGATCGATGTGCCGATTTCGGTGAGCGCGATATCGGGCGATACGCTGGCAGCGCAGGGCGCGGTCGACATCACCGCGCTGCAGGACAAAACGCCGAACCTGACGTTGCAAATTGCGCGCGGGTCGAACTCAACGCTGATCGGTTTCATTCGCGGCGTGGGTCAACAGGACCCGTTGTGGGGCTTTGAACCCGGAGTCGGCCTGTATATTGACGACGTCTATATCGCGCGGCCTCAGGGTGCCGTCCTCGACATTTTCGATGTCAGCCGTGTCGAAGTATTACGCGGCCCGCAGGGGACGCTCTACGGACGCAACACAGTCGGTGGCGCCATCAAATATGTGACCAACAGGCTGGGCTCCGATTTCGGCGGTAAAGTCCGTGCTTCTTACGGCGCATTTAACCAGATCGACCTGATAGGCCAGGTGACGGTGCCGGTCGGCGATACGCTATCGATAGGCGGCGCCATTGCCTGGTACCAGCGCGACGGTTTTGGCACGAACCTGACCACCGGTGCCGAGCATTATGACAAGGACGTACTCGCCGGTCGCATTTCGGCGGAGTTTGCGCCGTCGGACGATATCTTCATCCGGATTGCCGCCGACAAGACGATCGACAAATCCAATCCTCGCCATGGCTCGCGCGTCATTGGCAATGCCGGATTGGCGGCATTTGAACCGACAACCAATGTCTACAACACACGCGCCGGGATCGGTGACGATAACAAGGTGACGACGCAGGGCGTATCTTTGACCGGTGAGCTTGGTCTGTCCGACCGCCTGACCTTCAAGACAATATCGGCCTATCGCGATGGCCGGACCGATACGTTGATCGATTTCGACAACACCGCAGGCCCCGTTCTCGACATTCCCGCCTTTTACGACGACCGGCAATTCACGCAGGAACTGCAGCTACTGTTCGAAGGCGACCGGATTCAAGGTGTTGCGGGCCTTTACTATCTGGATGCCCGGGCAAGCGGAGCCTTCGATACCGTGCTCGGTCTTGCGAATCTGACGATCCTGACCTCGGGTACTGTCAAAACCAAAAGCTATGCGGCCTTTGCCGATTTCAGCTTCGATGTAACAGATGAGTTCAAGATTTCGGGCGGTTTGCGTTACACATATGACGACAAGACCGGCACGGTCTTTCGCCGCAACTTCACCGGCATTCGCAGTCCCGAGTTCGGCAATGCGGCGGCTGTCCCCGGTCTGATCCGCACCGATTACACCAATGACCGCAGCTTCAAAAAGCTGACGCCGCGGGTGTCGCTCAGCTATCAGCCCAGCGACGAACTGAATTTCTATGCGTCCTATGGACAAGGTTTCAAATCGGGTGGGTTCGACATGCGCGGCGACGCCGTGTTCACACCGACGACGGTTGACGGTTATGACTCCGAAACAATCGACAGCTACGAACTCGGGCTGAAGAGCGCATGGCTGGACCGCAAGCTGTTCGCCAATGTGGCGATGTTCAAATCTACATATAAGGATCAGCAGGTTACCATTCAGGCTCCAAGCCTTGCCGGGGGCGTGGTCAGTTTCGTCGACAATGCGGGGCGCGGCGAGATATGGGGTGCCGAACTCGAACTGCGGGCAGTGCCTTCACCCTATTTTTCGATGAATGCGGCGTTCGGCTACACCAATGCAGACTATAAGGAATTTCTGACCTTCATCGGCGGCGGTACGACCCCGGTCGACGTCGCCGACCAACGCGACTTCCAGAATACGCCGAAATTCACCGCTAGTGCCTCAGCTACAATGTCGGGCGACTTCCTTGGCGGCCTTCTGTCCTTCACGCCTGCAATATCGATGCGCAGCGACTCACAGCTCTTCGAATTTGCGACGCCGCTGCTCGATCCCGACGGCTATTTCCTGGTCGATGCGTCTGCCAACTGGTTGTCGCCTGATGAACGCATCAAATTGTCGGTGAATTTACGTAACCTGACCGACGAGCGTTATCGCGTGGGCGGCTACAACTTCCCCGGTGCATTGTTTGGCAACTCGATCATCGGCTATTATGGCCCGCCGCGCACCGCGACATTCTCGGTCGAATATCGCTTCTGATCCTGGAAAGGCCGGAGCTAGAGCTCCGGCCTATCTTCATGCGCGTAAGGTGCCGCCCAGCTTCGCTGCCGCCGCAATGATCTTTTCCGAAACAGCCTTCAAATCGTCCTCGCCATAGGTCTTTTCGACTGGTTGAAGCGTAACCTCCACCGCCAGCGACTTTTGTCCTTCGGGGACGCCCTGCCCGATAAATTGATCGAACAGACGCACGGCAAAGATATTCTGCTTGTCGCTTCCGCGGATTGCGCGGACCAGGTCGCCGCTTGGCAGATCGGCGGCAACCAGGAATGCAAAATCACGCGTAACAGATTGCAGTGCTGGCGGCGTGAACGGCGCGCGCATGAAAGCCGACGACTTCTTGACCGGAATTGCATCCAGAAAAATCTCCGCGACAACCACGCTTCCTTCTAGATCGAACGCCTTGGCCGTTGCCGGATGCAATGTACCGAACGCGGCAAGGATGTTCTTGGGACCCATCCGCAGCGTCGCGGATTGTCCGGGGTGATAATGATCGCCTGCCTCTCCCCCTTCGGCTCCGCTCAGGACAGGCATAATCATCAGCGTATCGACGGAAACACCCGCAGCCGTCAGCAGCGCCTGCACTTCCGCCTTGGCGTCAAACGCATCGAACTTCGTCGCTTTGCCGGTCGCCCAGCCGCGCGGGATCTTTTCGCCCGCCAGTACGATCCCGGCGGTCAGCCGCTCGCCATCGGCAAGATAGCGCCTCCCGATTTCAAATAGCCGCACGCTCTGCGCGCCCCGGTTCATGTTCCGCTGTGCCGCCGACAACAGGCCGGGCAGCAGCGACGGCCGCATGACTTTCATGTCTTCGCTGATCGGGTTGGCAACGACGGCACGCCCGCCGCCAAATGCGTCTGCCTCCTTCTCGGGAATGAAGGACCAGTTGATTGCCTCATTCAGTCCGCGCGCGGCCGCAGCCCGCCGCGCTTTGCGCTCAAGGCTCTGCATTGGCGTGGCTGTCGGTTTGGCAACGCCGTCGGTGCGTGGCAGCGGGGTGGACGGTACTTTGTCGATACCGTGAATGCGAACCACTTCTTCAACAATATCCGCCGCGCCGTCGATGTCGGGTCGCCATGTCGGATAGCGCACGACCCAATTATCTGGGTCTGCGGGCGCAGCCGGATCGATGCCGATTTCGGCCAGCGCAGCTTGCCGTGATTCTTCATCGCGCCACAGCTCCGGATTCTGCGGATCGAGCACGAAAAACCCAAGGCGCGCAAGGATAGCGCATTGTTCGTCGGCAGATACATCCACACCCGCCAGAGCCTTGGTCAGCGCAGGACGATAGGCGACCAGTTGATCGCCATTGGGATAATCGTCCGGCCCAAGATCGGTTGCGATGCGCGGTTCGGATGCCTCGCCACCACACAGATCGATGATCATCTGTGTCGCGGTTTCGATGACTGTTCCCATCATCATCGGATCGATACCGCGCTCGAACCGTGCACGGGCGTCCGACGTGATTGCATGCCGCCTTCCTGTTTCGCCCACCATTTCGGGGTCGAACCATGCGCATTCGAGCAGGATGTCGGCGGTCGTCTCGCTAACGCCGCTCTCCTCGCCGCCCATCACACCGCCAAAGCCCAGCACCTGTACGTCGTCGGCGATCACACAGTCGTCGGGCGTAACGTCATAGCTTTTGCCGTTCAGCGCCACGAAGCTTTCACCCGTTTTTCCGCGCCGCGCAACAACTGCCCCGTTCAACTTGGCTATGTCATAGACGTGCAGCGGACGGGCTTGATCATAGCTGTAGAAATTGGTGATATCGACCAGAGCCGAAATCGGACGCAGGCCGACAGCCTTCAACCAGTTTTGCAACCACAGCGGGCTCGGGCCATCCTTGACCCCCCGAATGACGCGGCCCCAAAAGGTTCGGCAGCCGGACCCGGCGTCGATGCCGATTTTCATCGGGAACGCAAATTTGCCCTCGACCAGCGCATTGTCGGGCAAACGCGGGCGGTATGTCTGCGGGTCAAATGCCACCAGATCGCGGGCGATGCCGTTGATTCCCATACAATCGGGCCGATTGGGCGTGATCGCGACCTCGATCACCGGATCGTCCAGACCCGCCCAACCGGCATAGACCTGCCCCACCGGCGCATCTTCGGGCAATTCGATGATGCCGTCATGATCATCGCCGAGTTCGAGTTCGGCGACCGAGCACATCATGCCGTTGGATTCGACGCCGCGGATCGCCGCAACCTTCAGGACCATGCCATTTGCTGGCACCACCGCGCCCGGCGAACCGAATACGCCGATCAGCCCCGCGCGCGCATTGGGTGCGCCGCAGACGACCTGCATCGGGCCATTTCCGGCATCGACCGACAGGACTTGGAGCTTGTCGGCCTGCGGATGCGGATCGGCGCTTAACACCTTGGCAATGCGGAATGCGGAAAGCTCGTCCGCCGGGTTCTCGATGCCTTCGACCTCGAGGCCGATCCGGTTCAGCGCATTGGCAATCTGTTCCGCAGTCGCATCGGTGTCGATATGGCGCTTCAGCCAGGATAGCGGAAATTTCACGGCGATACTCCTCCCGACAGCGTGGGTACATCGAGCGCATTGAATCCGTAATGCTGGAGCCAGCGATTGTCGCCATCGAAGAAGGCGCGCAAATCGTCCATGCCATATTTGAGCATGGCAAGCCGGTCGACCCCGGTGCCGAAGGCAAAGCCTTGCCAGATATCGGGATCGAGTCCGCACGCCTCTATGACCCTGCGGTGGACCATGCCCGAGCCAAGCACTTCCATCCAGCCATCGCTGCCACCGATCACGCGCTTGCCGTTGACCATTGTGTAACCGACATCGACCTCAACCGACGGCTCGGTGAACGGAAAGTAGCTGGGACGCAGACGCAGCACGACATCGTCGCGCTCGAAAAAAGCCTTGAGGAAGGTCTCGAGCGTCCATTTCAGGTGGCCGAGGTGGATGCCCTTGTCGATGACAAGGCCCTCAATCTGGTGGAACATCGGCGTGTGCGTGGCATCGCTGTCCGAGCGGTAAACGCGCCCCGGCGCGATGATGCGGATGGGCGGCTCCTGTGACGTCATGGTGCGAATTTGCACCGGCGAGGTGTGCGTCCGCAGCACCTTGGGTTCCTCGCCCTCGGCAGCGCCCATATAGAAAGTGTCGTGCATCGCGCGCGCGGGATGCGTTTCGGGCATGTTGAGCGCGGTGAAGTTGTGCCATTGGTCTTCGATCTCCGGGCCCTCGGCAACGGCAAAGCCCATGTCGGCAAAGATTTCGGCCAGTTCGTCCATTACCTGGCTCACCGGATGCACGGTGCCGTGTGGCGCTTCGGGCGCGGGCAGTGTCATGTCCAGCCTTTCGCTGGCGAGCCTTTCGTTCAGCGCAGCAGCTTCCAATGCGGCCTTCTTGGTTGCAAGCGCCGTCGCTATCGCCTCGCGCAGACCGTTGATAATCGGCCCCTGCACCTGCCGTTCCTCGGGCGACATCGCGCCCATCGTCTTGAGCAGCGCCGACACGCTGCCCTGCTTACCCAGTGCCGCGATACGCACCGCCTCCAACGCGTCGAGCGTGTCAGCGGCTTCGATGGCGCTTATCAGCTCAACCTTCAGACCTTCAATCTCACCCATATTCGTCATTCCCGCGAAGGCGGGGAACAAAGTGACCAAAGGTCAATCCATCACCCGCCGTGTAAATTTGCTCCTCCGGTGATGGACCCCCGCCTTCGCGGGGGTGACGAACCAAGGAGGGTGTCGGTTCGCCTGCATAAGCAAAAGGGCGCGAACGGCAAGTGCCGCCCACGCCCTTTTGCGCATTCTTCGAAGTTGGAGGTTTAGGCTGCTTTAGACAGCGCCGCCTTCGACTGCGCGATGATGGTGCTAAACATCGCAGCTTCGTTCATCGCGAGATCGGCAAGGACCTTGCGGTCCAGTTCGACACCGGCCAGTTTCAGGCCGTGCATGAACACGCCGTAAGTCATGCCTTCGGCGCGGACAGCGGCGTTGATGCGCTGGATCCAGAGCGCGCGGAAATTGCGCTTGTTTACCTTGCGGTCGCGATATGCGTACTGGCCGGCCTTTTCGACCGCCTGCCGCGCGACGCGGATGGTATTTTTGCGACGGCCGCGATAGCCCTTCGCCTGATCCAATATTCTTTTGTGCTTTGCATGGGTGGTAACACCCCGTTTGACGCGTGCCATATTCTATATCCTTCTGTCCGGGAAAGTGCGCGGGCCCTCAAAGGCCGTAGGGCGCCCATTTCTTGATCGTCTTGGCATCGGGATCGGAGATCACGCTGGTGCCGCGGTTCTGGCGGATATATTTTGCATTATGGCTGCTCAAACGGTGCCGTTTGCCAACGACGCCATGCTTGATCTTGCCGGTTGCGGTGAGCTTGAAGCGTTTCTTCACACCGCTCTTGGTCTTGAGCTTGGGCATTTTGGTCTCCTTTGTTGAGTCCGTTTCGAGCCGGCCTGGCAGCCCTTTCAGCCAGCCGTGCTCATTCGGAAGGCGCGCGCCTAGCGGGATTCGCCCGTGATTGCAAGTTCCAATGCAAGTCTAATGGCGGTCGGAAAATCCCGGACCTTGCAGCGCCTGCAAAGGATGTCCGACAAATTCGGCGCGCGCCAGCGTCGCGGCAATGCTGATCGGACGGGGCATGGCAAGATACTGGCTGGGCGACATGCCCATGAATTCCTGAAAATCGCGGTTGAAATGCGCTTGGTCGAAATATTGGTCGTCGAGTGCGGCCGACCATTTCAGTTCGGGGTCCATCATGACATTGCCCAATGTCCGCAAAAAGCGCTGGCGGCGCAGCAGCCGCTTGGGCGGAAAGCCGAAAATTCTGCGGGACAGCCTTTCCAGCCGTTGCTGGCCGATGCCAGTCGCGTCGGCGAGATCGACGACGCTGCTGATATCGGGGTTGGCCAGCGCCTCATGGATGTTTTCGATTTCGACTTCGAGAGGGTCGGCGCTGGCAATCGCCTGGAGCAAGAGGTGATCGAACAAAGCCGCCATTTGCTCTCGACCGGACAGGCCCTGCATTTCGGTCCAGATCTTGCCGAACAGTGCAAATTCGCTCACGCCGTCGATTTCGCCGACTTTGTTTGCCCATTTTTCTGCTGGGCAGCCAATCAGCCGATACCAGCCGAGCGGCAACAGCCCGATGCCGACCAGATTGAGCTCTGTGAAAAATATCCGCGCCGCTTTTCCGGTCGGACCGGTCATATTCACATCGGGAGTCGGGACGGGCGGCTCGCCCACGATGCTTCCGCGCGACGACCCCGAAAGCGTGTAGTGCGCGCTCGCCCATTCGGGATGGAGCAGATCTTCCATTTCGCCGGAATCGCTTTTGAAATCGAAGAAATAATAAGTCGAAACATACCGCCGCAGCGCGTGCGCAGGTAGAATGAAGCTGACCGGCGGGTTTGCGTTCAGTGGTGGCATGCAAGGGCCTCCAACACGTCTTCCAAACGTGCCGGATCGCCCACTGCGATAACATGTCCACCCGAAGCCGCGTGCAACGGCTCTCCCGACCAATCGCTCATCATGCCACCCGATCCTATTATGACCGGTACTAGAGCAGCAAAATCGTGCAGCTTCAACCCGGCTTCGACGACTATGTCGATATGGCCGCTGGCAAGAAGCGCATAATTATAGCAATCGCCACCGAACAGCATCCGCTTATGCGCGGTCTTGGCTGCGAGCGCCATGAAATGGTCGCCGTCGGCTTCACTGAAATATTGCGGGCCGCTGGTGGCGAGCGCCGCTTGCGACAGCGAGGCGCAGGAACGGCTGGCGACCGGCACGCCGTTGAGCGTCGTGGGATAGCCTGTTGCACCGACCCAGCGTTCGCGGTTGATGCATTGGTCGATCACCCCCAGAACAGGCCAGCCATCTTCGAGAAGCGCAATGAGTGTCCCGAATATCGGCCGGCCTGCCATGAAACTGACGGTGCCGTCGATGGGATCGATAATCCAGCTGCGGCCCGAACTTCCGGGTTTTTCGCCAAATTCCTCGCCGACAATCGCATCGCGCGGCACTTCGGCGTCCAATATCCGGCGGATTGCCGCCTCAGCGGCGCGATCCGCCTCAGTAACCGGCGACGCATCGGCTTTGGCCTCGTGGCCGAACGCAGCCCGGAAAAATGGCCTGATCGCATCGCCCGCGGCATCGGCGAGCCGGTTGGCAAGGGCAATGTCGGCAGGTGTCATCAGTCGAACAGCGAACTGACCGAGCTTTCGTCGGCAATCCGCTTAATGGCCTCGCCCAGCAATGGTGCAATTGGCAGCTGGCGGATTTTGGCGCTGTCCTGCGCGGCGTCGGACGCTATGATCGAATCGGTGATCACCAGCTTGCGCAACGAGGACGCGTTGACGCGGTTGACCGCCTCGCCCGACAATACGCCATGGGTGATATAGGCCACCACATCCGACGCGCCCGCCGCCTTAAGCGCGTCGGCGGCGTTGCAGAGCGTACCGGCACTGTCGGCGATATCGTCGATCAGGATGCAGAAACGGTCTTTCACATCGCCGATGATGTTCATCACCTCCGACACACCGGCCTTCTCGCGTCTTTTGTCGACAATGGCGAGCGGCGCATCGTCAAGCCGCTTGGCAAGCGCGCGCGCACGCACCACGCCGCCGACGTCCGGCGACACCACGGTGATATTCTTGTCGCCATGCCGCGACAATATGTCCGCGCTCATGACGGGCGCGCCGTACAGATTATCGGTGGGGATGTCGAAAAAGCCCTGAATCTGGCCTGCGTGCAGGTCGACCGTCAGCACACGATCCGCGCCCGCCTCCGTGATCAAATTGGCCACCAGCTTCGCCGAAATAGGCGTGCGAGGGCCCGGTTTCCGGTCCTGCCGGGCATAGCCGAAATAGGGGAGGACCGCGGTAATCCGCTTGGCCGAGGCGCGGCGCAGCGCGTCGATCATGATGAGCAATTCCATCAGATTGTCATTGGCCGGGTGGCTGGTCGACTGGATGACGAACATATCCTCGCCCCGCACATTTTCATGGATTTCGACGAAGATTTCATTGTCGGCAAAGCGGCGGACGCTGGCGTCGGTCAGCGGCAGGCCCATATATTCGGCAATACCCTTGGCCAAAGGCAGGTTGCTGTTGCCGGTCATCAATTTCATCTGCGTGCTTCCCCGAAATCCCACCACCGGATTCGCCTGTCGCTCTAGCCGCGCGAAGCAACCCTGACAATCGGCTTGCCCCCCTAGACTGTGGACAATAGACAAGGGCCATGACCGACCAATTGACTATTGCGATGGCGCAGATCAACCAGCGCGTCGGAGACCTGTCCGGAAATGCCCGGGCAATGCTTGAATGGCGCGCGAAAGCGCCGGGGGCGGACCTGATCGTCTTCCCGGAACAGCAGCTTATCGGCTATCCTGCCGAGGATCTGGTGCTGAAGCCCGTTTTTGCCGCCCGAGCTGCCGCCGAACTGGCAGAGCTGGCCAAGGCGACCGCGGATGGCGGGCCTGCAATGCTGGTCGGCTCGATTTTTGTCGATGACGGCGCGCTGTATAATGGCGTCGCGCTGCTCGATGGCGGTCGGGTGGCGGCGGTGCGTTACAAGCATGAGCTGCCCAATTACGGCACCTTCGATGAAAAGCGCATTTTTGCAGCAGGACCCTTGCCCGAGCCGGTCGAGTTTCGCGGCGTCAGACTGGGGCTGCCGATTTGCGAGGATGGCTGGCTATCGCCGGTCTCACAGCATCTTGCGGCAAACGGCGCCGAAATCCTGATTTCGGTCAATGGCAGTCCCTATGAGATAGACAAGGACGATCGCCGCCTTGAGCAGGTATTTGCCGCGCGCGTAACCGAGACCGGGTTGCCCTTGCTGTTCCTGAACCGCGTCGGTGGGCAGGACGAGCTTGTCTTCGATGGCAGCTCATTCGTCCTCAATGCCGATGGCCCAAACGGTACAGGAAGGGCGGCGCACCGTCTGCCCGATTGGGAAGAGCATTTGCGGATCACCCACTGGAAGCGCGGCGGAAAGGGTTGGTCATGTGCCGACGGTCCCAAGGCGCTGTGGGAAGACCATCCGGCCGATATTTACAGCGCGATGATAGTTGGCTTGCGCGACTATGTGGACACAAACCGCTTTCCCGGCGTGGTCTTGGGGCTGTCGGGCGGTATCGACAGCGCGATCTGTGCGGCGATTGCTGCCGATGCGCTTGGTCCCGAGCGGGTGTGGTGCGTCATGCTGCCCAGCCGCTATACCAGCCAGTCGAGCCTCGACGATGCAGCCGAATGCGCTGCGATGATCGGCTGCAGGCTCGATACCATCCCGATTTCACCTGCGGTCGAGGCGTTTGACGTCATGCTGTCTGGCAGCTTTGCCGATCGGGAAGTCGATATCACCGAAGAAAATGTGCAAAGCCGGATTCGCGGTGTCACGCTGATGGCGCTGTCGAACAAGTTCGGACACATGCTGCTGACGACCGGTAATAAGAGTGAGATGAGCGTCGGCTATGCCACCATTTATGGCGACATGGCGGGAGGGTATAACCCGCTCAAGGATGCCTATAAGATGACGGTTTTCGCGATCTCCGAATGGCGCAACAGGCATAAGCCACGGATCGGGCTGGGTCCGGACGGGCCAGTCATTCCCGACAACATCATCCGTAAGCCGCCGAGCGCCGAACTGCGTCCGGACCAGAAAGACAGCGACTCGTTGCCGCCCTATCCGGTCCTCGACAAGATGCTCCATGCGCTGGTCGAAGAGGAACTGTCGGTGGCCGAAGTGGTGGCACGCGGCTTCGACCGGGCTGAGGTCGCCCGGATCGAGCGGCTGCTCTATATTGCCGAGTATAAAAGGAGGCAGGCCCCGCCGGGCGTCAAGCTTGGCACGCGCAATTTCGGGCGGGACCGGCGCTACCCTATTACAAATGCCTTTCGCAGCGGATGAAATCCGGAACGGCGCGAGCTTATCGGGGGGAGTCTCTTTCGCGCAGAGGATTTCACGCGAAGCTCGCGAAGAGGCGAAGAGCGCGAAGAAATGGCGCCGACCCAAAGGGTCATTCAATAGCGGCAGCAGTCGGTAAGACTGAAAATGGGATAAGGCGCTATGCGCGGGTTGACAC
>JAESGS010000157.1_pt1 | contig 103030 bp, 89 predicted proteins | sample 9269761 | NCBI WGS metagenome assembly JAESGS01 (sample SAMN15741799, study PRJNA653493) | algae metagenome | isolation source: Cyanosarcina radialis HA8281-LM2 and co-occurring heterotrophs from damp... | place: USA: Makauwahi cave, Hawaii | collected 2011-01-06 | reverse complement strand
GCCGAGTCTTCGAGGCCCACCGCAAGCGCGAATGCCGCACCGGTGGGCCTCGAAGACTCGGCACCACCCTACAACTCGCCCGCCCGACGCACCGCGCGTGAAGGCGGATGCCGTCGCCACTTCCCCTGTCCGCCGGCGCTCATTTCTGTTTCAATGCCCCTCACTCTCCGGCTCCCAGGGACGTGAAGATGGACGTACTCATCTCGGCCGACCGCATCCGCGAGCGCGTGGACGAACTCGGCGCGGAAATCGCCACCGACTTCGGCGACCGCCCCATCACCGTCGTCGGCGTCCTCACCGGCTGCCTCGTCTTCCTCGCGGACCTCATCCGCCGGCTGAACCACCCGACCCACATCGCCCTCATGCAGGCGTCCAGCTACCGCGGCACGGCCACGTCGCCCGGCCAGCTCGAAGTCCGCGACGAACTCCTCCCGCCGCTCGCCGGACGGCACATCCTCCTCCTCGACGACATCCTCGACACCGGCAACACGATCAGCCGCGTCGTGGACTACTTGAGGTCGAAGGGCGCGGCCTCCGTGCGGACGTGCGTGCTGCTGCGGAAGGTCGGCCGCCAGTCCGTCGCGTTCGAGCCGGACTACGTCGGGTTCAGCATCCCGGACAAGTTCGTCGTCGGGTACGGCCTGGACTTCAACGACCTGTACCGCCACCTGCCGTTCATCGCCGTGCTGCCGGAGTCGGCGGCGGCCGGGAGCTGACCGCGTGCGCCTCCTCCACCTCGCGTCCACCCTCGGCCCGACGGGGTCGGCGAAGCACCTCGCGCTCGTCGCCCCGGACCTCGCCCGCGACGGGTTCGAGCAACTCGTCGTGAACTTCGGCGACGCGAAGCCGTTCGGCGACCGGCTGTCGGCCGATGGCGTTCGCGTCGAGTCGGTGAAGTTCCGCGGCCTGTTCGACGTGTCGTCCGCGGTCAAGCTCCGCCGCCTCGCGCGAGCCTTCGTGCCGGACGTGCTGCACGTCTGGGGGAACCGTGCCGCGGCCCTCGCGAACTTGCTCCGCGCTCATTTCGGGAAGACGCACCCGATCCACGTCGCGAGCGACCTGCGGCCCGTGCACGGGCACGCCGTCGAGCGAACGCGGACCGCGGCGAAGGTCGTCCGCGATTCCGCCCCGCTGCTCGACCCGACTCCTTCCCCTGCCCTGCCGCTGACCGCCCTCGGCCTGCCCGCGTCGGCGCGAATGATCGTGAACGGCGGCGGCTTCGACACGACCTCCGACCAGCGGATGGCCGTGTCCGCGTTCGACATCATCAAGTACACGATCCCGGACATTCACCTCGCCGTCGTCGGCGACGGGCCGGACTTCGCGAAGGTCCACGACCTCGCCCACGCCATCGGGTACGAAGACTTCCGCACCCACTTCCTCGGCGTGCGGGCCGACGTTCCCGCGATCCTCGCGACCGCAGCGGTTGTCGTGATAACGCACCGGCAAGGCGGGAAGACGACGGCCCTAGAGACCGTGACCGCGGGCGTGCCGGTCGTGGCATGGAACACGCCGGACCTGGCCGCCTTGATCGTTGACGGCGAGACCGGGCTGCTCGTCCCGCCCGGCGACCGCGCCGCCCTCGCGAGTGCGATGTACCGCGTCCTCACGACGCCGGAACTGGCGGCGAAGCTGGGCCAGGGAACGGCCAAACCACGCGAGCAACCGGCCCCGGCTTCGGCCGCCGCGGCGTGGGCGAAGATTTACCGGTCGTTCAAAACTTGAACCCTGTTTTCTCCGGGCGCTTCTGGCACAATGACGGGGCCAATCCCCTCCATGTCGGAACCCGCGTGATGCTCCGAGATATTTCGACCGTCATCCTCGCCGGCGGGAAAGGCACGCGCCTCGAACCCCTGACCCGCGACCGGGCGAAGCCGGCCGTTCCCATCGGCGGCATGTACCGGATCATCGACTTCACGCTCTCGAACTGCCTGAACAGCGGCCTCCGCCGCATCCGCGTGCTGACCCAGTTCAAGTCGCACAGCCTCAACCGGCACATCCGCAAGGGGTGGAACTTCCTGCCCGGCGAACTCGGCGAGTCCATAGAGGTGTTGCCGCCGCAGCAGCGGATCGACGAGCACTGGTACCGGGGCACGGCCGACGCGATCTACCAGAACATCTACAGCCTCGAGCGCGACCGCTCGGACGAGACACTGATCCTGGCCGGCGACCACATTTACAAAATGGACTACGGCCACATGGTCCGGTTCCACCGCGAGCGCGGGGCCGACCTGACGGTCGGGTGCATCCCGGTCCCGCTGGCGGACGTGCGGCACTTCGGCGTCGTCCAGACCGGGCCGGAGGAGCGGGTCGAGCGGTTCATCGAGAAGCCGCCGACCACGACTCCGATGCCGGACGACCACCGGCACGCGCTCGGGTCGATGGGGATTTACGTGTTCAACACCCGCCTGTTGTTCGAGCGGCTCTGCGCCGACGCGGCCCGCAAGGAGAGCGGCCACGACTTCGGCAAGGACATCATCCCGGACATGATCCAGGAGGGCTTCGGCGTGTACGCCTACCGGTTCCGGGACGAGAACCGCAAGGCCATCCCGTACTGGCGGGACGTGGGCACGCTCGACGCCTACTACCAGGCGAACATGGACCTGGTGGCCGTCGATCCGGTGCTGAACCTGTACGACGCGGCGTGGCCGATCCGGACGCTGCCGCCTCAGTTGCCGCCGCCGAAGTTCGTGTTCGGCGAGCCGGGGTCGATCGGCCACGCCCGCCGCGGCGAAGCGATCGACAGCATGATCTGCGCCGGCTGCATCCTGTCCGGCGGCCACGTCCGCCGGAGCATCCTGTCGCCGGGCGTGCGGGTGAACAGCTACGCGACGGTCGAGGAGTCGATCTGCTTCGAAGGCGTGGAGATCGGCCGGTACTGCCGCGTCCGCCGGGCGATCATCGACAAGGACGTGAAGCTGCCGCCGTACACGGTGCTGGGGTACGACACGGAGTTCGACCGGGCGCGGGGGTTCACGATCAGTGACGCAGGCGTGGTGATCGTCGCGAAGGACGAGCCGCCGGAGGCGTTCCAGGCACCGAACACGCTGCCGTTCTAGTGGGGTGTGTCGAGGCTTTGCGAGGCCCACCGGTGTGACATTCGCGCTCGCGGTGGGCCTCGAAGACTCGACCCACCCTACAAAACCACGTCCCGCAGCTTCTCCCACAGCAGGATCGACGTGATCGTCTTCGCGTCCTTGATCTCGCCGCTCAGGCACATCTTCACCGCGTCCTCGAACTTCACCGTCACCGGTTCGAGTTGCTCGTCCGCCTCCGGCCGGGCGGTCCCCGCCGTTAGGCCCTCCGCGATGAACAGGTGTAGTTTCTCGTCCATCACCCCCGGCGAGGCGTAGAGGTAGCCGCGGTACGTCCACCTCGCCGCCGTGTACCCTGTTTCCTCCAGCAACTCCCGCCGCGCGCACGCCTCCAACGGCTCGTTCGGCTCGACCGTGCCGGCCGGGACTTCCCACAGCGTCTCGTTCATCACGAACCGGTGGTTGCGGAGGAGGCAAATCTCGTCCCGGCTCAGCACCGGCAGGATTACGACCGCCCCCGGATGTAGAATCACGTCGCGGCGGATCGGCCGCCCGTCCGGGCCGACGGACGTGTCCACGGCCACGCGGATGCGGCGGCCGGTGTGAACGAATTCGCGGGGCATCGGTCGGCTCGCTTCGTTGCTGGGGGGTAACGCCGATGATAAGATGCCGGGGGAAGGCCGACAATCGGTCGCGGGTTCCGAGTAAGGTGGCACGATGCACGATCCGATGAAGTGGGCGTTGCCACTCTACCGCGCGTTCGGCATACAAGTCCGCGTCCACATCCTGTTCCTCGTCACCATCGCCCTCTGCTTCCGCCAGATTTCGGAGTTGAAGGGGACGATCTGGTGGTTCGACGTGTTCATGATTACCACCGGGCTGGTGTTCCTGTCCGTGCTCCTGCACGAGTACGGCCACAGCTTCTCCGCCCGCTGGGTCGGCGGCGACTCGAACGAAATCCTCCTCTGGCCGCTCGGCGGGCTGGCCTACGTCGAGGTCCCGCACACGCCCCGGCACAACGCGATCGTGACGATCTGCGGGCCGCTAGTGAACGTCGCGATCGTCGGCGTTTGTTCCCTCGCCCTGTTGGCCGGCGGGTTCTCGCCGGCGAAGGCCCTCAACCCGTTCAAGACGCCGTACACGGCCGACACGTACAACCTGAACGACGGCCGAACCTACTCGACCGGCTACCGTCACTTCCTGTACAAGCCGGGCACGGCCGAGCAGGTCGGGATCGGCATCCAACTGGACGAGCAGAAGTTCGACCTCGTCGCCGGCGGGCCGACCGAGCAGGCGGAACGGGCCTTGCTCCCGGCGTGGTCCGTCTGGGCGTGGCGGCTGTGCTGGATCAACTGGTGGCTGTTCCTGTTCAACATGCTCATCCCGGCCTACCCGATGGACTGCGGCCGGCTTCTGCACGCCTACCTCTGGTCGCGGACCGACTACCGGCAGGCGACGATCACCTGCTGCTACGTCGGGTACGGGGTCGCGGTCATCCTGCTGATCGTCACGATCGTCACGAACGAGTTCATCCTCGGCGGGCTGGCGCTGTTCATCGGCATGACGTGCTACATGACGCTCCGCACGGAGATGGAGACGGAGCGCGGGGCGTTCGGGTACGACTTCTCGCAGGGCTACACGAGCCTCGAACGCGACGACCCGCCCCCGCCCCGGCCGCGGCGGAAGAACTTCGTCCGCCGGTGGCTCGACGCCCGCAAGGCGAAGAAGATGCACCGCGAGCAGGAGCAGAAGTTGCAGGACGACCAGCGGATGGACCAGTTGCTCGAAAAAATCGCCCGCGCCGGTAAGAACTCCCTGACCGACGAGGAGCGGCGGTTCATGGAGCGCGTGAGCGCCCGCTACCGAAACAAGTGAGAGTACCGTGTCGAAGCTGATCGAACCGCGGACGCTGAGCGGCTTCCGCGACTACGCCCCGAGCGCGATGATCCCCCGCGAGCGGGTGCTGCAAACGGCCCGCGACGTGTACCGGTCGTTCGGGTTCACGCCGATCGACACGCCGGCGTGCGAGTCGCTGGACGTGTTGCTCGGCAAGGGCGGCGACGAGTCGGACAAGCTCGTCTACCGCGTCCGCGGGGCGAAGCAAGAGAAGGAGGAGATGGGCCTGCGGTTCGACCTGACGGTCCCGTTCGCCCGCTTCGCGGCGAAGAACATCAACGACCTCGGCACGCCGTTCAAGCGGTACGCGCTCGGCCCGGTGTGGCGGGGCGAGCGGCCCGGCCAGGGCCGCTACCGCGAGTTCTGGCAGTGCGACTTCGACACCATCGGCACGACCTCGAGCGCCAGCGACATCGAGACCATCCTTGTCGTCAGCGAACTGTTCGCGGCGCTCGACCTGCCACGGGTCGAGATTCGCGTGAACAGCCGTCTCATCCTCAACGGCCTGCTCGAAACGCTGAACCTGTCCGACAAGACGGCCGCCCTGCTCCGCTCACTCGATAAGCTGGCGAAGGTCGGGTGCGAGAAGGTGATTGAAGAAATGGTCAAGGAGGCCGGGGTCACCCAATCCCAGGCATCTCAAGTCCTTACCCTTGCGACCACGGAAGGGACTAACGAGCAGGTACTCGCGCAGCTCGACGAGTTGTTCTCTGGAGTCGAGAACAAGAACGCCACCGAGGGCATCCGCCGGCTGCGGGAGTTGCTGGTCATCGCGAAAGCGGTCGGCGTGCCATACGGCCGCATCAAAATCGACCTGAGCATCGCCCGCGGCCTCGACTACTACACCGGCGTCATCTTCGAGACGTTCCTGCTCGACCTGCCGGCCATCGGGTCCGTCTGCTCTGGCGGGCGGTACGACAACCTCGCGAGCCTGTACACGAAGCAGGTGCTGCCCGGCGTCGGCGGCTCCCTCGGCGTGGACCGGCTCCTTGCCGCGATGGAGGAACTTAAGCACCCGTGGATGACGGGCAACAGTTCGCCGGCGCAGGTTTTGATTCTCCAGTTCGACGCGGGCTTGCTCGACGTATACCAGAAATTGGCGCGAGAACTACGGGCCGCCGGCATCGCGACGGAAGTGTACCCGGACGCGAAGAAGCTCGGCCAGCAGTTCCAGTACGCCGAGAAGCGCGGGTACAAGGTCGCCGTCATCGCAGGTGGGAATGAAGTTGCGGCCGGCACGGTGAACGTCAAGAATCTGGCGAACGCCGAACAGGTGACGATCCCGATGGCCGAACTCGTTCCGACCGTCCGGCGGTTGCTCCAGGGCTGACGCATGAAGCGCGACAACCACTACGAGGCGGCGTTCGAGGCGTTCCTCCGCTCCCGCGGCGTCGGGTTCATTGCCGTGGACGAGGCGAAGCGGACGCTGCTCGGCGACGCGGACGTGAAGTCGCTCGACTTCATCATCGTCGGCCCGCACGACGCGAAGTTAGTCGTGGACGTGAAGGGCCGCAAGTTCCCCGGCGGGTCCGCCGAGAAGCCGGTCATGACGTGGCAGAACTGGTCCACGCTCGAAGACATCGACGGCCTCGAACGGTGGGCGACGGTGTTGGGGTCGGACTACCGCGGCGTGCTGGCGTTCGCCTACGAGATTCGTCCGCCGTTCCAACTTCCGACGGACACCCGCGACCTGTTCGTCTTCCGCGACACGACGTACCTGATGCGGGCCGTCGAAGTCTCGACTTACCGCGAACTGATGCGCCGCCGCAGCCCGAAGTGGGGCACGGTCGGGTTGCCGGTCGCGGCGTTCCGCAAGGTCGTCCGGCCGTTCACCTCGTTCCTGTTCCCCGCCCCGGTGCTCGCGCCATGACGCGGTTCAATCTGGGCGTCGTTGTCGAATCGACCGGCCTGCCGCTCCGCTCGGCCGTCGAACAGGCCGCGAAGTGGGGCGTCGAGGGCGTGCAGGCCGATGGCGTCGGCCCGCTGTCCGCGCACAACTTGAGCGACACCGGCCGCCGCGAGTTCCGCAACCTGCTGAAGTCGTTCAACCTCGAACTCAGCGCGATCGGCTGCCCGATCCGCCGCGGCCTGGACGTGGCCGACGAGTTGGACCGCCGCATCGACACGCTTCAAAAGACGATGCAACTCGCCTACGACCTCGGGGCGAAGAAGATCGTCGTGCCCTGCCCCAAGCTGCCGACTGACCCGCTCTCACCGGCGGCCCTCACGCTCCGCGAATCGCTGACGGCGCTCACCCGTTTCGGCGACCGCGTTGGCTGCCTGGTCTGCCTCGAAGCCGGGCTGGATGACGGGCCGAAGTTGCGGGAGTACCTGAAGACGTTCGACACCGGCAGCTTGGCCGTGAACTTCGACCCGGCGAACTTCCTGGTGAACGGCCACGACCCGCTCGCGTCCGCCGTGGCGCTCGCCGGGGTCATCGCCCACACCCACGCCCGCGACGCCCGGCGGTCGTCCGTCGGCAGCGGGCCGGAAGAGGTCGCGGTCGGGGCCGGTGACATCGAGTGGATGGCCTACGTGGCGACGCTGGAGTCGATCGACTACCGCGGGTACTTGACCGTCGAGCGGACGGTCGGCGACAATCGACTGAACGACGTGGCCGCGTCCGTCCGGTTTCTCCGCCGGTTCGCGCCGCGGGACGAAAAGTAGAAAATCGTCCGTCCGCGCTCAAATCCGCCCGTCCGTCAAACGAAGAGTCCGAGAAGCCCTCCCTGTCGATGGGGTCAGATCATGAATACCGGCGACCTGTTCATCATCATCGTGTTCGGCGGCGGCATCCTGTGCGCCATCGTTCACGTCGTCATGGACAACTGGCGGAAGGCCCGCGCCGCGGAGCAGAACGCCGTCCTCAAGAAGGACATGATCGAGCGGGGCTTTTCACCGGACGAGATCGTCCGCGTCATCGAGTCCGGCGGCACGCCGGAAGAGGCCGACGCCCGCGACGTGGGGACGGCCCTCGTCGATCAGGGGTACTCGTCGGACGACATCGCGGCCGTCACCGCGTCCTACGACCGGTGCCCGCCGCCGTTGAAGACGGCCATCCGGGCGTCGGTCGTAAAAATGATCCAGAACGGATACAAAGGACGGAAGATCGCGGCCTACATCGATTCCCGGTACGCGGCATCGGGCGAGAGGCGCGAGCCTCAACCCGTCAACGCGCGATGACCAACCCGTACCAGGGTCTGCCCTCCATCTCGAAACTCCTCGAACGGCCGGAAGCGGAATCGCTTCGCGGCCGTTTCCCACACGACGCCGTCGCCGACGCCCTGCGGGCGGAACTCGATTCGCTCCGTTCTCGCATCGGGGCCGGGGAGCAGCCCGACGGCGACGCCGACGCCACCGCCATTCTGAACCGCGCCTCGACCCGACTCGCCGCCGACTTTCAGCCTAAGCTCCGACCCGTCATCAACGCGACCGGGATCGTGCTGCACACGAACCTCGGCCGCTCGCCGATGCACGAATCCGCGGCCACGGCGGCATACGAGGCGGCCCGCGGCTATCTGAATCTGGAACTCGACCTCGGCACGGGGAAGCGGTCATCCCGGCAGAACCCGGTACGCGACGGCATCCGCCGCATCACCGGGGCGGAGGCGGCGACGGTCGTGAACAACTGCGCCGCCGCGACGGTCATCGTCCTGCGAACGCTCGCGGCCGGGAAGGAAGTGATCGTCTCGCGAGGCCAACTGATCGAGATCGGCGGTAGCTTCCGCATCCCGGACATCATGGCCGTCAGCGGCGCGACGCTCCGCGAGGTCGGCACGACGAACATCACCCGCGCCGCCGACTACGAGAAGGCCGTCGGCCCGAACACCGGCGCGATCATGCGGGTCCACACGAGCAACTACCGCGTCCGCGGGTTCACGAAGGCGGCGACGATCGAGGAACTCGTCGCGATCGGCCGGAAGCACAACCTGCCGGTGATCGACGACGCCGGCAGTGGCGCGGTTCTCGACCTTGAGGGCGAGCCGAAGGTGAGCGAGGGCATCCGGGCCGGCGCGGACCTCGTGCTGTTCAGCGGCGATAAGCTGCTCGGCGGGCCGCAGGCTGGGATCATAGCCGGGAAGAAGACGTGGATCGAGCGGATCGAGAAAGACCCGCTGATGCGGGCGTTCCGGCTCGACAAGATGACGCTCGCGGCGCTGGAGGCGACGTTCCGGTTGTACCGCGATCCGGCAAAGGCGAAGCAGGAAGTGCCAACGCTGCGGATGCTGTCCACGCCCGTCGCGGACCTGCGAACACGAGCCGAGCAGTTCGCAGACCGATTGCGGGCCATCCCGGAATACAAGGTCGAAGTGCTGGACGACGTGGCGTACGTCGGCGGCGGCTCGCTGCCGGATCAGGCGTTGCCAACGGTGGTGATCGCGCTCTCGACGACGGCCGCGAGCGACGCCGAACTCGCCCGCCGGCTCCGCGCCGGCACCCCGGCCGTGATGGGCCGCGTGCAGGACGGGAAGCTCTTGCTCGACCTGCGGTGCGTATTCGAGCGGCAGGAACATGACTTGTTCAACGCCCTGCTCACGGCCGTCCGATGATTCGCTCGCGAATCGCGTTCACGTTCTTTTGATGCTCCGCGTCGCTCAACACCGCTTCCCCAACTTCGGTCAGTGTGCGGTCGAGTTCCACCCACGTCTTGCACCCCGCGTAGGCGGGATGTTCGGGAACCTCGATCCGCGGCGTCCTCCACGCGCGAACCGGCAACACGTACAGCCCCGGCGTGCGGTAGTGGAACCGCTGTGCGATCGTCTCCGGCGACCAGACGTGCAGGTCGTCGAGCGACAGCGCGACATCGAGCTTGTCCACGAAGAAGACCTCTGTGATCTCGACGAACGCCGTGAAGTGCAGCGTCCCGGCCGGGGCCTTCTCGCGCTCGGCTTCGTCCAGAAGCTGCATGGCCGACGGCTTCACGCCCTTCTGTTGCTGCTCGTGGAAGTGCGTCGGGTAGAGCCAAAACCGCGAGTGTTCCGGCGCGAACACACCGCCCGCCTCGGAGATGCCGCCCTTACGGACGATGAGCGACTGCCGCCCGGTCGCGAGCGCCCGGCAGATCACCGCCCACTCCTTGAATGCCGTCGCGAGCATCAGCCTTCCTCCCGCATCTGCCGGGTCATTAGTTCTTCGACTGCCACGAGCGGCGGCTTGTCTTCGTACAGCACGGCGTACACGGCCGACATGATCGGCGTGTCGAGGTCCATCGCGAGCCGCCGCTCGTTCACGCTCCGGGCCGTGTAGACGCCCTCCGCGACCTGCGGCCCGGCGAGGATGTCGGCGAGTTTCTCGCCGCGGCCGAGCCGCTCCCCGACCCGCCGGTTGCGGCCGTGCTTGCTGAAGCAGGTCGTGATGAGGTCGCCGACGCCGGCGAGGCCGGCGAACGTCGCCGCGTCCGCGCCGTGGGCCACGCCGAACCGCGTCATCTCGACGATGCTACGGGTCAAGAGCGCCGCCTTCGCGTTGTCGCCGAACTGCAACCCGTCGCAAATGCCGGCCGCGATGCCGAGGACGTTCTTGAGCGCGCCGCCGAGTTCCACGCCGACGAGGTCGCGGTTCGTGTACACCCGGAACCGCGGCGTGCCGAACGCGGACTGAACCTCCGTCGCGAAATCGAGGTCGGAACTGGCGACGACGACGGACGTGGGTAGGCCGAGAGCCATCTCCTCCGCGTGACTCGGCCCACTCAACGCGGCGACCGTCCGCGGGCCGAGAATCTCGGCGACGATCTCCGTCGGCCGGAGGAAGGAGCCGTTCTCGATCCCCTTCGTTAGACTCACGCACCGCACGGCTGGTGTCACGAAGGACACGAATCGGCCGACGTTCACGCGGAGGAACGCCGTCGGCACGGCGACGATCCACGTGTCTGACCCCTCGGCCGCCGCCCGTGGGTCGGCAGTGATTCGCACTTCATCGGGGATTCGCACGCCTGGGAGCAGCCGCGTGTTCTCGCGCGTCTCGACCAGCCGCGCCGCCGATTCCGCGCGGGCGGCCCACAGGCGGACGGCGTTGCCCAGCTTCGCCAGATGCACGGCCACGGCCGTGCCCCACGCCCCGGCCCCGAGTACCGCGAACGCCCCGGCCATGGTCGGCTTCCCCGTCGGATCGGTTCCCCACGCGGAACATTTTACCTAGCTTCCGCCGACCCGCCCGGCATGATGGAAAAACTACTGAAGGCCGGGAATCGGCGAAGTCGATGCCGTAAAGGTGGCAAACTCGATGGGGGTCGGGGTTGCCGCAACGGGGGAGAGCTGCCCGCTCTCGCAAGGGGCCGGTTCGCGAGAACAAGCCCGTCTGCACAGGAGGGTCAAACATGGCGGCACAATTGCGCGTGTATCCGGGGCCGGACGACTTGCTCGACGAGGAAATGGAACTGCCGGAGCCGAACGTCCGGGTGCGGCTCGGCGATTTGTTACCGCTCGTGGCGCTGGCCCAGCGGATGAACTTTACCTGGGTGAAGGACTTCCTCGACGACGAGGTGAGCATCACCGAGGACCTGCACGACGTGCTCCAGAGCTTCCGCGGCTGCCGGCCGCGGCCGACGGCCGGGTAGGGTGGGCATCGCCCACCGATGCCGGCGACCGTCTCCGCGGACGGTGGGCGATGCCCACCCTACTTTTTCGGCTCGTCGTCGTCCTTGATGTCGCGGAACATGTCCGGCTTGCCGAACTGCGTGGGGTCGAACGTCCCCCGCTGTTCGGCTTCCAGTATCCGCAGCCGGGCTTCCATCTCCCGCACCTTCGCCTGCAACTTCACGACTTCCGATTCCAGGTCGTCCCGCTTCTTCGGCTTCGGTACGTCCGGATAATCGAGCTGCCGCTGAAGCGCGGCGAACAGGAACAGCGGGTCGCGGCCGCGGCTGGCCTTCGCGATCTTCCCTTCCTTCTCGCCGAAGATGGGTTGCACCGGCGGCTCGTAATCCGGCTTCGCCCGCCGCTGGTCGCTCACGTACAACTCGGACCGCACGTACACCAGGTCGCTGAGGTCGATCGCCCCCGCGCTGCGCCGGACGAGGCCGATGTAATCACTCCAGTTCTGGTCGAAGTACGGGTCGGCCGACGACGCCTTCAGGCCCTCGTCGTACCCCAGCTTGTTCCGGGCGATCGTCTCGAACTGGAAGACGAAAAGGCCCTGCGGCGTCAGGTGCTTCGCCTTGTAGTTCGCCTCCCGTTCGAGCACGAGGAGCGCCGTCACCATCGGGAACTTTCTCTTCTCGTCCTCGGCCATGCGAACGAGGAACGCCTGGAACGGGGTGAAGTAGTGGCCCAGCCGCACGAAGCCGGGACCGAGGACGCCGGCGTGCCGAATCTCGGCCGCGAGGAACTGCACGGCCATCGGCAGCTTCGTCGTCGTCAGCAGCTCCTCGTGCGCCCGCGCCAGGATGTCCTGCGCCGCCACGCCCTCGATCAGCCGGTCGCGGAACAGCCGGAAGAAGTACGCCTGCTCGATGCATTCGTCACGGTCGGGCGGGGTGCTCATGCCGTCATCGTACCGAAGCCGCGGCGGATGCGAAGATGGAGCGGTTGCGCCGGCGGTAGCGTTGCGGCCCGACGTGCGTGGTTCGTCGGTGGTGTCAGTTTCGCGGTCGGGGGAGGTGGGGAATCGGCGGGGAAGGAACCGCCCGCCGTTGGTGTTCCGCCCGGCGGAGGGCAGACTGTTAATGAGTTGGAAACCGCCTCGTCGGCCACTTTCTCCACGACGGACACCGGGGTGAGGAATGAAGAGATTCGCGATCCTAGGATTTTTCGCGGCCGTCTCGTTGCTCGGCAGCTTCGGGACGGCGACGGCCGCCCACTGCGGCCTCTGCCGGTACCCCCGGCCGTGCGTGACGGCCGCCCAGTGCGCGCCGGTCATCACGTCGCAGGTGCATTACCAGCCGGTCGTCGAGCAGCAAACCGAGGTCCGCTACCGGGCCGTGTCCCGGACGGTCATGAAGCCGGAGACGTACACCGTCAGCCGGCCGGTCTACGAGACGCACACGGAATGCGTCCCGTACACGGTGAACCGCACGGTGGTCGAGCCGGTCGATCGCGTCGAGTGCTACACGGTCAACCGCCCGATCTACGAGAACCACGTCCAGGAGCAGCGGTACACCGTCAACAAGATGGTCCCGCGGTACTATCAGGTGTCGATCCCGTACTGCACGTACAAGACCGTCCACGAGCAGTACACGAAACAGGTTCCTTACGTCGTGAACCGCCCCGTCGTGCAGGAGTACCAGGTTCAAATTCCGTACTGCACGTACCACCCGGTCTACGAGCAGCACGTCCGCACCCACACGTACACGGTGAACCGCCCGGTCGTGGAGTGCTACCAGGTTCCGGAGTGCTACACGACGTACCGGAAGGTCCACGAGACGCACTACCGCGAACACCGGTACACGACGTACCAAACGCATGTGGAAGCGTATCAGGTCCCCGTCACCTATTGCACGCAGCACCCGGTTTACGAGACGCACTACCGCGAGCACCGGTACACCACGTACCGCACGGAGGTGCAGAACTACCAGGTCCCCGTCACGTATTGCGTCATGAAGCCGGTGTACGAGCAGCACACGAGCTACCACCCGGTGACGATGTGCCGCGAGGAGTGCGACTACGTCACGCAGACGCACACCAGCTACGTCTGCGAGCCGGTCACTACAGAGCGGGTCGTCACGGTCCACGGCACGCGGAAAGAAACGGTCCAGGAGTTCATCCCCGGCCCGGTCGTGACGAAGTGCGTCCGCCTGCCGGGGACGTGTGTGTTCGACCCCTGCACCTGCACGAGCAAGTACTGCCCCGGACCGGTCGTCCAGCAGCAGGTCCAGTGCCCCGGCCGCACCGTCTGCCGGACGGTCTGCGTGCCGACGACGGAGTGCAAGACGATCAAAGAGACGCACTACGTCCGCAAGCCGGTCTGCACGACGGTCCAGGTTCCGGTGAAGAAGCTGGTCCACTACACGGTCATGCAGCCGCGGTGCTACACGACCTGCAAAATGGTCCCGGAACAGCACACGCGGATGGTCACGAAGCAGCACTGCTACCGGGTTCCGCAGGAGCACGTCTGCCAGGTCCCGTACCGGACGTGCCGGATGGTGACGCAGCAGCACACGAGCTACGTCACGAAGCACCGCTGCTACCGCATCCCCCAGGAACACGTCTGCCAGGTCCCGTACACGACCTGCCGGACGATCCCGGAGACGCATACCCGGATGGTCACCCGCCGCCGGTGCTACACCGTGCCGGAAACGAAGTGCGTGGAAATCCCGTACACGACCTGCCGGATGGTTCGCCAGGACCACGTCCGGTGCGAAACCCGCCGCCGGTGCTACACCGTGCCGGAGACGTGCTACCGGACGGTGTGCTACACCGTGCCGCGGCAGATCCGCGAGGACCACGTCCGGTGCGAAACCCGGTGCAAGATGGAGTGCGTGCCGGAGGAGAAGGTGAGGTACATCCCGTACACCACCTGCCGCATGGTCCCGGAGACGCACCAGAAGGTCGTCCGCTGCTATGTGACGAAGTGCGTGCCGGAGACGAGGGTGAAGCAGGTGTGCCGCACGACCTGCCGGATGGAGTGCGTACAGATGTGCCGGATGGTCCCGGTGACGACGTGCGAGATGGAGCCGTACACGATCACGAAGTGCGTCAAGCGGTACGTCCCGGTGTGCATACCGGGTTGCCCGTAATTGCGGCGTCGATCGGAGAAAGCCCGGCCGAACGGCCGGGCTTTTTTTCGCCCGCCCTCGGAGTTGGGCTTTCGGGCCGGGGGGTCTTCTCAGCCGGGATAGCGGACGAGGGCCTCTTCGAGCGCCTTCTGAATGTCCTCGGGCGTCGCCTTGCCCTTGACCAGAACCGTATTCACCTTCAACGCCCTGGCCCGGTCGATCATCGGACTGTCGGCAAGGGCCGTGAGGACGACGACCGGCAGGGACTGAATGCGGAGGTAAGAACGAATCACTTCCAGAAACGACGGGCCGTCCATTTCGGGCATGAGAAGGTCCAGCAAAATCACGTCCGGCATATCGGCCAACACGGCGGCGAGTGCCTCCCGACCGTTCGGCACGCAGCTCGCCGTGTGACCCGCCGTCCGGAGTAGGATCGCGAGGGTTTCCGCCGCGTCAAGGTTGTCGTCCACGAGCAGCATCTTTGCCATATTCAACATGATATCAAGCACAGGCAGAGCTTCCCACCCGATCGTCACCTTGCCCGGCGGCGGTGACTCCCACCGCGAATTGCACGATTCGCGGCCGGCCGGCAATCGGGGGTGGCCCCCCCTTCGTTGTTACCTCCGACAAGCTCCTGCGGTTCTTCAGTCGGGCGAAGTTGTATACTTGCTCCGATCTATCCAGCCGTCCCGAGGGCCATATGCGACCGATCCGCGTGGGGGCCGTGAACTACCTGAACTCGAAGCCGCTCGTCGAAGGGCTGACCGAGTTCTCGGCCGACCTCACGCTCTCGCTCGACTTGCCGAGCCGCCTCGCGGACCAGATTGCCGCCGGGACGCTGGATGTCGGCCTCATCCCCGTCGTCGAATACTTCCGGGCCGAGAACTACTCGTTCGTCCCGAACATCGGCATCGCGTCGCACGGGCCGGTCCTCAGCGTGACGCTGTTCAGCCGCGTGCCGTGGGCCGCGATCCGCTCCGTGTCGCTGGACGAGGGCAGCCGGACGAGTGCGACGCTCACGCGCATCCTGCTCGAACGCCAACACGGGCTGAAGCCGAGCTACCGCCAGCTGAAGATCGACGAGCCGGCCGACGCCGTGCCGACGGACGCGGTCTTGCTCATCGGCGACCGGGCGATGAAGGCGTGCCTGCCGGGGTTCGAGTTCGCCCACGACCTCGGCCAGGAGTGGCACGACTGGACCGGACTCCCGATGGTCTACGCGGTATGGGCGGTCCGCGAGGGAGTCCGCCTCGGCGACGCGGAACGGGCGTTTCATAAGGCGAAGCAGCTGGGCCAGAAGCGGGCCGGGGAAATCGCCGCCCGCGAAGCGCCGGCCCTCGGCCTCGACGCCGGGTTCTGCCGCCGCTACCTGACGAACATCATCCGGTACGACCTCGGCCCGCGGGAGCTGGCCGGGATGACCCGCTACCACGACCTCGCCGCCGACCTCGGGGCGGCCCCACGGGGGAAGGACCGTGTCCACGACCATCGACGCGATCTTGTCGAAAGCCGCTGACGGCCGCCGCATCTCGTTCGACGAGGGCGTCACGCTCATGCGGGACTGCCGCGACCTGGCGAAGCTCGGCCGGGCCGCGCACGCCGTCACGACGCGGCTACACCCGGAGCCGTACCGCACGTTCAACATCGACCGGAACATCAACTACACGAACGTCTGCGCCGCCGTGTGCGACTTCTGCGCGTTCTACCGGAAGTCACACGACGCCGACGCCTACGTCATGCCCCGCGAGGAGCTGCACGCGAAGGTCCGCGAGACGGTCGCCCTCGGCGGCGATCAGATTTTACTTCAAGGCGGGATGCACCCGTCGCTGAAGCTCGAGTGGTACGAGGAAATGCTCCGCGACCTGCGGGCGAACTTCCCGACGGTGAACCTGCACGCGTTCAGCCCGCCGGAAATCTGGCACTTCCACAAGATCAACAAGCTCCCGCTCCGCACCGTGCTCGAACGGCTGAAGGCCGCCGGCCTCGGCAGCATCCCCGGCGGCGGCGGCGAAATCCTCGTGGACCGCGTGCGGAAGGAACTGACGAAGGGGAAGGCCCTCGCCGACGAGTGGCTCGCGGTCAACGCCGAGTGGCACAAACTCGGCGGGAAATCGACCTGTACCATGATGTTCGGCCACATCGAGACGATGGAAGAACGGGTCGAACACCTGGACCGCCTCCGCCGGCAGCAGGACGAGACCGGCGGGTTCACCGCGTTCATCTGCTGGACGATGCAGCCCGGCCACAAGATGGCCGACTTCCCGCCGGTCGGGTCGTTCGAGTACCTTCGCGTGCAGGCGATCAGCCGGCTCTACCTCGACAACATCCCGAACATCCAGTCGTCGTGGGTGACGCAGGGCGGCAAGATCGGCCAGGTCGCGCTCTTCTACGGGGCGAACGACATGGGGTCGCTGATGATCGAGGAGAACGTCGTCGCGAGCGCCGGGACGGTCCACTACCTGACGCTGGAGGAGATCAAGCGGTCGATCCGCGAGGCCGGGTGGGAGCCGCGGCAGCGGAACGTCTTCTACCAACTGATCGAGCCGAAAACCGAACCGCCGAAGGCCGAGCCGCCCTCGCGGTCATTGCCGATCGTGGCCTGACCCGGAGAATGACCGCAATCGTTCTCCGGGGGCAGACATGGCCGAGCCGCTCGACATCGACGAGATGCGCCGCACGCTGGCGCGGGTTTCCATCTACCGCCGGGTGTGCGACCAGGTCCGGGCCAGCGCCGGGCACACCCTTTTCAACGGCGTCTTCTTCCTCGGCATCGCGTACCTGAACTACAACTTGATCGGTAAGTTCCACCCGATGCTCCTCGGCCCGATCCTCATCGGGACGGGGGAAATCCTCGTCGGGCTATGGAAGCGGGTCCGGCCGTCGCCGGAGTGCGTGCTGCTGGACGCGCTCCTGCAAACCGCGTTCGTGTTGTCCATCGTGATCCGCGAGTACCTCTTCATCCAGCAAGGGTTCAAGCGGCAACCGAGTACGCTCTCAGTCGTCATCGGCCTGTGGGTCGCTTACGACGCCTACAACACGTTCCAGTATTACTTCCAACTCCGCCGGCTGTTCGTCGAGCGGCCGACGGGGGACCACATCGCCTACGTGGACGACCTACGGGCGGACGTGGCCGAGGGCGTCCCTGAGAGCGACCCGTCGGCTGTGGACCTGCCGACGAAACCGCGGCTGAAGGGGAAGCTGCTCGGCGACGTGGCGTTCTTCCTTGACCTGGAGTCCGGCGAGTTGTTCCTCTGCGCCCGTGACGAGATGGAGATCGCCCGCGAGGTCCGCGGCGGCGGCGACCCGAATGGCGTGCTGACAATCCTCCGCGAGGAGTACCCCCCCTTCCCGCTCGACCCGGCGACGTGGGCCAACTACGCGAAGTGGAAGACCGCCGGCGGCGACCCGCCGCCGCCCGTCACCGTCCTCCCCGGCCGCTAACCGGAACGTCACTTCATGATCGAAGTCGAAGGGCTGACGAAGCAGTTCCCCGGCCGCGGCGGCGCGACCGTCGCCGTGGACGACCTGTGGTTCAAGGTCCAACCCGGCGAGGTGTTCGGCCTGCTCGGCCCGAACGGGGCCGGCAAGACGACCACGCTGCGGATGCTCTGCACCGTCCTCAAGCCGACGGCCGGGTTCGCGACCGTCGCCGGGTTCGACGTGGAGCGGGAGGGCCACCGCGTCCGCGAGCACGTGGGGTTCCTGTCCGCGAACACCGGCGTGTACGACCGGATGACCGCCCGCGAGATGGTCGAGTACTACGGCCGCCTCTACGGCCTCGCCGGGGAAAAATTGGCCTCCCGATTGGATTTCGTCTTCTCCACCCTCCAGATGCACGACTTCGCGAACGTCCTCGGCGGCAAGATGAGCACGGGGATGAAGCAGAAGGTGTCGATCGCGCGGGCGCTGATCCACGACCCGCCGGTGCTGATCTTCGACGAGCCGACGAACGGCCTGGACGTGCTGGTGCAGCGGAACGTGATCCAGAGCATCGCCGCCCTCCGCGGGCAGGGGAAGACGATCCTGTTCTCGACGCACATCATGACCGAGGTGACGAAGCTGTGCGACCGCGTCGCGATCATGGCGAAGGGGAAGATCGCCGCCTGCGGCACGCTCGACGAGCTGCGGGCAAAGTACGGACAGGACGACCTGGAAGAAATCTTCTTCAGCCTCGTGACCGAGTGAGTTACTTCCTCTCGAAGACTTGCCCCTCGAATTGAAATGCGTCCGGGCCGGCCTTCCCGACGCGGAACGGGAGCAACCGGTCTTCGAGCAGCCCGCTCGTGAATCGGAACGTGTCCGCCTCCCAGTGGTCGAGTTGCACCGCGAACGAACTCCACCGCCAGACGAGTTTGCCGTCCTCCAACCTCACCTCGGCCTCGCCGTAAGCCGGCTCGGCGTAGTTGCCGGCGAACTCCTTCAGCGGCACGGACGGCGGCACGTTCGCCCGCCGGGCCGCGCGGACCGCGGCGGCTTGCGCCGCCTTCTCGTCCGAATCCTTCCTAACGGCGTCCAACAGGATCGCGTTCCAGTCCTTACGCGGCAGGTCGAGGGCGATGTCCGCGAGGTCGTTCGTCACGGCCTGGTTCATCTTCGTGTCGTGAAGGTTGTTCACGATCGCGACGCCGAGCTTCGCCGTCGGGACGAGCGCCACCTGCACGCGGAACCCGTCGATCATCCCGCCGTGCGCGACGACGAGCTGCCCGCGGTAGTCGTACACGACCCACCCCATCGCGTAGCTCATTTGCACCGTGTCCGGGTTCAGCCGCCGGAGGTTCGCGTCCATCGGCAACGGGTTCAGCGGCCGCCTCGTCTCCGCGAGGGCCTCGGCGGATACGAGCCGCTTCCCGGAGTGGACGCCGTGCGCCAGGTGGAACCGCAGCCACGGGATCAAGTCGCGGGCCGTGAGGTGAATCGACCCGGCCGGGTTCGGTTCCCTCGTCTCGTACACCGGCATCGCGATCAACTTCCCCCCCTTGCCCGGCCGGTAGCCGGTCATCTTGTCCGCGCCCGCAAACGCCGGGTCGGCCGTCGTGAACAGCACGCCCTTCATCCCGAGCGGGCCGGTGATCCGATCCCGCACCTGCTCGGCCCACGGCCTCCCCCCGCGGACCTCGGCGGCCCGGCCGGCGGCCATGAACATGAGGGTCGAGTATTCGTAGCTACCGCGGAACGGCCGGTCCACCGGCAGCTTGTCGATGCGCCCGAGGATTTCCTTCTGATCCCACGTGGCGTGATACCAGATGAGGTCGTGCCCACGGACGCCGGACCGGTGCGAGAGCAGGTCGCGGAGCGAGATCAGCGCATCGACCCGCGGGTCCGCGACGTGGAACGTCGGCAGGTGCTTGCGGACCGGGTCGTCCCAGGCCAGCTTCGCCTCGTCGGCCAGCATCGCCAACAGCGTGGTAGTGACGGCTTTCGTGCAGGACGCCAGCGGGACGAGCGTGTCGGCGGTCGGCGGCCCCGGCGAGCCGACCTTCTTCACCCCGTACCCGCCGCAGAACGCGCGATCGCCGTGGACGACGGCGACCACCGCCCCAGGCACGTTCCACTTGGCGAGGGCGGACGTGACCGTCGCGTCGAGCGTTCGTTGGTCCAACTCCGCGGCCCGAAGCTGTCCCACGAACGCAAGCCCGAGGCAGAGGCCGAGTAGCCGCATCGAGAGGGTTCCAGAAAAGAAACAGCCCGTACCACTCGGTACGGGCTGGAATGGATCGTTGTCCAGGCTCGATTAGAGGCCGTTCGTCGCGCCGAAACCGATCTTCCCGCCGCCGAACCCGCCGCCGAATTGACCGCCGAACTGACCGCCGCCGAAGCCACCGCCACCGAACCCGCCGCCGAACCCGCCCTGGCCGCCGAACCCGCCGCCGCCGAACCCGCCCTGGCCGCCGAACCCGCCGCCGCCGAACCCGCCTTGGCCGCCGAACCCGCCGCCGCCGAACCCGCCCTGGCCGCCGAACCCGCCGCCGCCGAAGCCCTGGAAGCCGCCGCCGCCGCCGCCGCCGAACCCACCGCCGCTGAACACCGACGGGCCGGTCGTGAAGGTTTGTTGTTGGTACACGCCGAGGCCGCCGAAGCTGAACCGCTGGCCCTGTTGCAACGTCGCCCCGCCGCCGGAGAAGCTTTGGGTGCCGATGCCGCCACCGCCGCCGAACCCGCCGCCGCCTTGGAACCCACCGCCGCCCAGCCCGCCACCGCCCAGGCCTCCGCCACCCAACCCGCCGCCGCCGAGGCCGCCGCCACCCAGCCCGCCGCCGCCGAGGCCCTGCTGCCCGCCGCCCTGGTTGCCTTGGTTCTGTTGCCCCGTCCCGGAGAACGGTACGTTTTGGTTGCCGTTCGGCCGGAGCGGCGGCCGGACCAAGGAGCGGAACCCCGGCGGGGTGTTCGGGTCCAGTTGCCCGCGCGGGAACACTGGCCGGAAGATGTCCGTCCGGTTGCGGAGCTGGCCGGGGAACTGGCTGCTGTTCGGCACCTGGGCCGACAGCCCGCCGGTGAAGACCGGCAACACGGCCGAGGTCACGACCATCAGGCCCGTCGTCACGAAGAGGCCGCGAATCGCGAGTCGAAACATGGGTAACCTCAGTTACGCGTGGTGGTCCCGTTGAACGTGGCTGGCGAGCGCGATCCCTGCTCTGACACAGTGTCTATGTTCCCGCCTAGCCGGAGTTCGGTCAATCCAAATTCCGATTCGGATCGCCCGCCCGCCGGCCCGCCCCCGCACGGCGTGGCAAGACCGGCATAACCCAACTCCCCTTTTCTACCTAACGCCGCACCGCGTCGGCCGTGAGCGACAATATTCTCGGAAAAATTCCCGCCCGGCCCCGGTTCCCGCCCGGTTCTGCTCTTGACCGAGCCTTTCGACCCGTTATTGTCCGCCCGACCTGCGACTGGCTACACACTGAACGCCGTTGGGGAACGGCATCCGCGCCCGGTTCGGGACGGTTTGAGGGGCAGGGTTGGGGAGCCTTGCCTCGGACAGGTCGCCGACGGGTCGATAGGGGGATGGGTCATATGCGCCACAGCTTGCGTGGGGGTCTCTTGGTGGCGGCCGCTCTGCTCGCCGCACCGAAAGTATCGCAGGCCCAGTACGCCGAGTCGTACTCGATTCCGGGTCGGCCCGAAGTCATCGCGCCGATCCCGACGGGGAAGCCGGACGAGAACGGGTTCTTCGGGGCGTTACAGTTCCTGGTCGGCACGACCTCGATGGGCATCGGCGACCAGACCGTGGCCGTCCGCGGCCTGATCGACTCCAGCGGCCTGCTGACCGGCGTGCCCGGCACGCTGATCGGCAGCGGCACGCCGGCCCTGACGACCGACCAGTTCGGCCGCCGGAGCTGGATGCCGGGCTACCAGTTCAGCCTCGGGTACAAGTTCGACACCGGCCTGTCCGTGTACGGGCGGTTCGGCCAACTGGCCCGGCACAAGTACTCGGCCGGCGCGTCCGGCCCGGCCACCCCGTTCTTCCAGAACCGGGCCGACCTGGCCGACTCGTTCCTGACGGCCCCGGTGTTCAACTTCTCGCCGGACTTCGCCGGGCCGGACATCAAGACGCCGTTCGACCTCGACCTGAACAACCCGACCGGCAACTTCTTCGGCATCTGGAACGCCGCCGCCGTCATGGACATCCAGTTCGAGCAGCAGTTCACGTACGGCGACCTCGCCGCCCGCGTCCCGCTGTTCGAGACCGAGTACAGCCGCGTGTACGGGTTCGGCGGGCTACGGTACGCCTGGTTCTTCGAGCGGTTCTACTGGCGGACCGTGTCGGCCGACATCGACGGCAACTCGTTCCCGACGGACGTGGCCATCTACACGAACACGCTGTCGCAGCGGATGTACGGCCCGGCCCTCGGGTGCGGGCACGAGGTGTACATCGGCAAGCGGTTCGCCGTCGGCCTCGACGTGTCCGCCGCCGGCCTCATGAACCTCGCCAAAGAGCGGGTGAAGTACAAGCTCGGCGACGAGAGCACGCAGGCGAAGCGGAAGCGGGTCGAGTACGAACTCGTCCCGAACGTGAACGCCGACCTCAACCTCATGTGGTACCCGATCGAGGGCGTCCAGCTCCAGGCCGGGTGGTCGTACCAGTCGTACTTCGGCACCCGGTACATGAAGGAGCCGATCGCGTTCAACGTCGGGGCGCTCGACCCGGCGTACAACATCAAGGCGTACCGGTTCGTGTCCGTGTTCAACTTCGGCGTCGGGTTCTTCTTCTAACCGACGAAGGACGGACGCAAGCGTTCCCCACGGATCGACCTCGCTGGAGGGCCACCCGGCCGCCGGCGGGGCGATCCGGTTCCGGTTGTGGCGGAACGTGATTGCCGCGTCCCAAGCTCTGACTACGATACCACCCACAGGGTTACGGCAGCCGCGGGCGGCCGGGTATCGTCTCATCAGACGCGAGGGGAGCGAGCATGGCCGACGGGCGCGACGAGTCCACATCGCCAACGACACGTCACCGGTACCAGTGGACGGAAATCTTCCGCTGCTTCCAGGTCGCACTCGACCCCCGCAAACTGCTCGTGGCCGCCGCCGGCATCCTCGCGGTGTCCCTCGGGTGGTACGTCCTGTCGCTGGCGTTCAACCGCAACGCCCCGGACCCGAACGCCGCCGAGTACACCAGCCAGGACTACCTCCAGAAGGAGTTCAAGGGGTACAAGGTCGGCGACAAGGAGTACGGGCCGGACGACTTCAAGCGGGAAGGCGAGAAGAAGTTCGCCCGCGACCTGGCCCAGTGGGAGCAACTGAACGCCCTCGCCGGCGAGGGCGGCCGCCTCCGCACCATGCCGTGGTACGAGTACCGCGGCCCGAACCCGTTCACCCTCGTGTCCACCCTCACCGGCGGCACGGCCGTCGAGCGGCAGGACGTGCTCTCGCAATTCGTCTCGTCGTCCGTCCCGACGCTGTTCGAACCGCTCATCAAGCTGCTCATCCCGATCGTGAAGGTGTTCGACGCGAACGTCAGCCCGCTCACCCGAATCTACCTGCTCCTGTGCATCCTCTGGAGCCTGCTCTGCTGGGCGTTCTTTGCCGGCGTCATCACCCGCATCGCGGCCGTGCAACTGAGCGGGAAGGACCGCATCAGCCTCGGCCAGGCCGTGCAGTTCGTCTCGACCCGCTACCTGTCCTACCTGCTCTCCCCGGTCGTCCCGCTCGGGCTGATCGCGTTCGCCGTGATCGTGCTGGCGCTGCTCGGGTTGCCGACGCTGCTGCCGTTCGTGGGCGACGTGTTGTACGTCATCCTGATCCCGCTCGGCCTGCTCGGCGGGTTCGTCATGGCCGTGCTGCTCGTCGGGCTGATCGGCTATCCGCTCATGTACACGACGCTCAGCGTGGAAGGCAGCGACACGTTCGACGCCCTGAGCCGGGCGTACAACTACGTCATGCAGGCCCCGTGGCAGTACCTCTGGTACTGCCTGGTGGCCATCACCTACGGGGCGGCCGTCACCCTCGTCGTGTTGTTCATCGGCTCCCTGAGCGTGTACCTCGGCAAGTGGTCGCTCTCGCAGACGCCGTTCAACGAGTACGCCAACCAGCGGCCGGAATACCTGTTCACCTACGCCCCGGAATCGTTCCAGTGGAAGGAGCTGCTCCTCCGCGGCAGCCCGATCGAGAAGGAACAGCGGGAGGCCGCGCTGCCCGGCAACCGGAAGGGGTACGTCCTCGTCAACAAGTACCCGGCCGAGGCCGACCGGTACATGAGTTCCTACGCGTGGTACAACTACGCCGCGGCCGGGGTGACGACGTTCTGGCTCATCCTGCTCTTCATGCTGATGCTCGGGTTCAGCTACAGCTTCTTCTGGTGCGCGATGACGATGATCTACCTGCTGATGCGCCGCCACGTCGATGAGGTGGAACTGGACGAGGTCTACTTGGAAGACGAAGAGTCGGACGCGCCGCTCGGCCCGCCGGTCACGGTCCCGCCGCCGGCGGCCGCCCCGGCGAACGGCGCGACCTCGTTGCCGATGGTCCCGCCGCCGCCCCCGGCGACGGTCGCGTTCACCCCGCCGGGGACGGTCCCCGACCCGAAGCCGCCGACCGAGGAAAGCAAGTAACTTGTCCCCCGACGCCGAAAGCCCACGGACGGTTGCCGTCCGTGGGCTTTTTTCTGTCATGCCCACCCGACCCGCGCGGCTGGTGCTGCTCGCCGCCGTCGTCGCGGTCGCGGCCATCGCGTCGGTCGCCGTCGGGGCCGTCCGCATTCCACTCGGCGACGTGTGGCGAAGCCTCGTGTCGCCCGGCGAGGTCGATCCGACGACCGCGCTCATCGTCCGCGACCTGCGGCTGCCGCGGGCCGTGCTCGCGGTCGTCGTGGGGGCCGGGCTGGCGGCCAGCGGCGCGGCATACCAGGGGCTTTTCCGCAACCCGCTAGCCGACCCGTTCGTCATCGGGTCCGCGTCCGGCGCGGCCGTCGGGGCCACGGTCGTCATCATCTTCAGCCCGGCGCAGACGTTCCTCGGCCAGTCCGGCGTGCCGGCCGGGGCGTTCGTCGGCGCGCTGCTGGCGACCGGATGCGTCTACCTGTTCGCGACGGTCGGCGGCCGCGGGTCGGTCGTGCAGTTGCTGCTCGCCGGGGCGGCGGTGAGCAGCTTCCTGTCCGCCGTCGTGTGGATGCTGCTCTCGTTCAACGACCAGAGCACGATGCAGGTGCTGGCGTGGCTGATGGGCAGCATCGCCGGCCGGGGCTGGGGCGGGGTGACGAGCGCCCTGCCGTACTGCGCCCTCGGCGTCGCGTTGTTGGTCGTGCTGTCGCGGCCGCTTGACGCCCTGACGCTCGGGGAAGAAACCGCCCGCGGCCTCGGCCTGCCGGTCCGGACGGCGACCGGCGCGGTCGTGGCGGCCGCGAGCCTGGCGACGGCCGGGGCGGTCGCGGCGGGCGGGATCATCGGGTTCGTCGGGCTGATCGCCCCGCACGTCGCCCGCCGGCTCGTCGGCCCGCGGCACGCCGCCCTCGTCCCGGCGTCCGCCCTGGTCGGCGGTCTGCTGCTGCTAACCGCGGACGTGGCCGCCCGCACCCTCCGCGCCCCGACCGAGATGCCGGTCGGCATCCTGACGGCCCTCGTCGGCGGGCCGTTCTTCCTCCTCATCATGGTGAAGACCCCGAAGCCGTGACGCCGCTGCTGACCGCCGAGGCCGTCTCGGCCGGGTTCCCCGGCCGGCCGGTGCTGCACGACATCACGCTCGCCGTCCGACCGGGCGAGGCGTGTGCCGTCGTCGGCCCAAATGGGTCCGGGAAGAGTACGCTCTTGAAGGTTCTCGCCGGGCAACTCCCGCCGTCGGCGGGCCGCGTCCGGTTCGAGGGGGCGGACCTCGCGACCCGCTCCGCCGGCTGGGTCGCGGCCCGGATCGCTCGGTCGCCGCAGGTCGAAGTGTCGGCGTGGCCGGCGACGGTGGAAGAGGCCGTCACCCTCGGCCGGGCCGCGCGGCGGGGCTGGCTGCGGCCGTACACGGCAGAAGACCGCGAAGTCGTCGCCCGGTGTCTGGCGGACGCCGACCTGACGGCCCTCGCCGCGCGGGTGGTGACGGAGCTGTCGGCCGGCGAGTCGCAGCGGGTGCTGATCGCGCGGGCGCTGGCCCAGGAGCCGAAGGTACTCCTCCTCGACGAGCCGACCTCGCACCTGGACCTGAAGCACCAGGTCGCGACGCTGGACCTCTGCCGGCGGCTCGCCCGCGAGTTGGGGTTGGCCGTCGGGGTCGTGCTGCACGACCTCGGCCAGGCGGCGAACTGGTGCGACCGTGCGGTCGTACTGTCTAGCGGTCGGGTCGTCGGGGACGGCCGGCCGCGGGACGTGTTCACGCCGGACCTGTTGTCGCGGGTGTACGATTTCCCGGTGCGGGTCGTCCCGGACGGGGACCAGTTACTGATCGTTCCAGCGAAGGGGGCCGTGTGAGAACCGGTATCTGTCTCACATTTCTGTTGTCCCTGCCTGGGTGCGGGGGGTGCGGCGGCGGGCCGGCCCCCGTGTCGGGCAAGGCCGTCGAGTTCACGGACTTCCTGGGACGGACCGTCTCGCTCCCGCGGCCGCCGGAGCGGATCGTGTCCCTCAGCCCGGAGCGGACGGAAATCCTCTACGACCTCCGCGTCGGGGACAACGTCGTCGGGGTGACGGAGTTCTGCACCCACCCGCCGGAGGCCGCGACGAAAACGAAGGTCGGGCAGTACACCGCCGACTCGTTCAGCCTGGAAACCATCGCGTCGTTGAAGCCGGACCTCGTCGTCACGTCCGGCCCCGTCCACCGGCCGGTCATCGAGGGGCTGGAGCAACTCGGCATCAAGACGGCCGCGTTCGACGCCGAGAAGTTGGAGGACATCTACAAGCACATCGAACAGCTCGGCGAGATCACGGACCGCCGGCCGCGGGCGCGGCAGGTCACGGACACGATGAAGCAACGGCTGGCGCGGGTCGCGGACCGGTTCCGGACCCGCGGCCGGCCGACGGTCTTCTACATCGTCTCGGACAGCCCGCTCATCACGGTCGGGTCGAAGTCGTTCATCTCCGGGGCGATCGAGGCCGCGGGCGGGAAGAACGTGTTCGCGGACCTGGACGCGCACTACCCGCAGGTCAGCATCGAGGAACTGCTGAAGCGGAACCCGGACGTGGTCTTCTACCCGAGCCTCGGGCACGACGGGAAGACGACGCCACCGGCGCTCCCGCCGGGCCTGGAGGCGGTGAAGGCGAAGCGGGTCCACGGCGTGAACGCGGACAAGATTTCCCGCGCCGGCCCGCGGATCGTCGAGGCCGTCGAGGAGATGGCGAACGTCCTCCACCCGTTCCAGCGGCGGTAGCCGTATAACGACCCCACCCCCGCGAGACCCGTTCGACCCATGATCCTGCTCATCGACAACTACGACTCGTTCACGTACAACCTCGTCCAGCGGTTCGGGGAAATCGACCCAACGCTGCCGATGACGGTCGTCCGCAACGACCGGATCACGCTCGCCGAGGCGGAGGCGCTGGCCCCCACGCACGTCATCATCTCCCCCGGCCCGTGTACGCCTAAGGAGGCGGGCGTGTCGAACGCGATCATGACGGCGTTCGCCCCCCGCGTGCCGCTGCTCGGCGTCTGCCTCGGCCACCAGTGCATCGGCCACAACTTCGGGGGCGAGGTGATCCGCAACAGCCGGATCATGCACGGCAAGGTGTCCCCGATCCACCACGACGGCCGCGGCGTGTTCGCCGGGCTGTCAAACCCGTTCGACGCGACCCGGTATCACTCGCTGGTCATCAGGCGGGAGACGTGGACGAACCCGGACTTCGAGGTGTCCGCGTGGACGGCCGAAGGGGAGATCATGGGCGTCCGGCACAAGCACTGGCCGCTGCACGGCGTCCAGTTCCACCCGGAGAGTTTCCTCACGGTGGAGGGGCCGAAGCTGCTGAAGAACTTCCTGGACTTGGCGGCGGTCCGGAAGTGATTTGTAGTACGGAAGTGATTTGTAGGGTGGGTCGAGTCTTCGAGGCCCACCGGTTTTGTCCCCTTTCCCGGCTCTGCGGGAGCAAGGGAGGCGAACGGCACGGCGTCAGCGTGCCGGTGGGAGCCGCGGCGAGCTACACCGGCACGCTGACGCCGTGCCGTTCGCCAAACCATGACCCACCCTACGCGGCCTTTAACAGTTTCTCGAAGATGACGAGGTTCCCACTCCGGTCCGCGTCCCACCGGATGCCGACGATGTCGTACCCCAGCTCGATGGCGAGGTGCAGCATCGGCCGCTGCTGGTTGTAACACTCCAGCCGGATCGACTCGTACCCCTTCTCGGCCGCGTACCTCTGGGCCGCTTCGATCAACTGCGCCCCGACACCCATCCGCCGCACGCTCGGCAGCACGCCGTAGAACCAGGCGAAGTACGTGTCCGGCTTCAATTCGTAGCCGAGGAAGAAACCGACCAACTCGTCGCCCTGCCGGGCGATCAGTTGCAGCACGTTCTGGCGGCCGAGGAACCGCCGCTCGAAGGAATCGACGGTCCGCGACGGGCGGAAAATCTGGTTGAACATGGCGACGATCTTCGGCAAATCGTCCGGCCCGGCGGGTTCGATGGTGGCGTCGGTCATGGCGGCCTCGGAACGAGCAGAGAAGACCCGTCACCGCGGGTCAGCCGCCGGGGCGGTACAGGCCGGCGATGAGGTCGTCCCAGCTCGGCACGTTCCAGTTCGCCACCACGTCCCGCATCACGGCGTTGGCCGGGGCCTCCGCCGCCGGTTCCTCCTCCTCGGCAAACCCTTCCTCGCCCGGTTCCTCGCCCTCGGCGGCCGTGCCGTCTGCGGCGGCCGGCTCCCCCGCCCCGCCCTTCCGCCGGCGGCGGCGGCGGCGGCGGCGACGCTTCCCGCCGTCCTCGGTCTGCTCGTCCGAAGCGGCTTCTTCACTTTCGACGAACGGTTCCGCGCTCAACGCGGGTTCGACCAGCGTGTCCTCGTCGTCGTGGGCGTCCGGGAGGCCGGTCAGCTGGATGTCCGGGGGCGAGGCGTCGTCCGCGGCCGGGTCGTGCCGCGGCGGGGTCGGCGTCTCGTCGAGGCCGAGTTCGTGGGCCAGGGAGGACCAGTGGGAGTCGTCCGGGGTCGAGTCGGTGGTGTTCATGTCGTGCGAGCTTGGGACGGCGGGTAATGCAATTCGGGCATTTTATCGCGCCGCCGGGAATGCGGACACCGATTCGCCCACGAACGCTTCCCGCACCGCCGCCTGGGCAAGGTTCCGTGGCGGGCCGATTTCCAGCACCCGGTCGCCGGGTTCCGCGCCGAAGGCGTCCTGGAGGAGGCGGACGGTGTCGCCGTCGTCCGGGAGTTCCTCGCGGTAGATCACGAACGCCTGCTCGTTCCGCGGCAGCCCGGCGACGACGTGGGCCAGCAGCACGTCGGCGAGGCCGAGCGGCTTCGGGAGACCCGGCAGGAGGCGGTCGGCGAACTCCGTGACGGCGTGTTCGAGCAACTCGCGGGGCGGCAGTACGAGAAAGGTGGCCATGGCGATCCTCCGTCCATCGACGCGGGGGTGGAGGAGCTATCGGCACGGAAGGCGGCCCCGAACGCCGCCGGACGGTCGAGAAATGAGGGAGAACTGCCCGCCGTTTGCGGCGCGTCGCGCGCCGTCGGCACGACCGGTCGGCGGCGGCCGGAATGTCACCCGGCCGGTTGAAGTTTCTTGATGAGGACTTGTGACCGGCGGTTGCTCCGGTCGTAGGACTCCCGCCGCGACGGCGGTAGGTCGTCCGGGGTGCCGAGGGAGAACCCGCCCTTCTGGATGAAGTAGTTGATGGCTTGAGTCGAAAGGCAGAAAAGGTGCTCGAACCCGCGGCCGCGGGCGGTGTTCTCGACGTAGGCGATCAACTTCCCGCCGATCCCCTTGTTCTCGTACCGGTTGTCCACGTACACGGACGCCAGCTCCGCCTTGTTGTGCTCCGGGTACGTGTGCAGGGCGGCACACCCGACGAGGTTCTTGTCCACCTCGAAGACGGAGTAATCGCCGATGGTCCGCTCGATCTCCGCCCGCGTCCGCTTCATCAGTTCCTCCGCCTGGATGCCCTGGCGGATCAGGTTGAACACGGCCCGGATGTCCTTCTTCTGGGCCGGGCGGATCGACTGGTACTCGTTCGTGTAGACCAGCGTGCCGATCCCCTCGTTCGAGAACACCTCGCTGAGTAGCCCCTCCTCCTCGCGGCCGTCGATGATGTGGATGCGCTCGATGCCCTCCTTCCCGGCCCGGATCGCGTGCGTCAGCTTCGTCACGGCCTCGCCGGGCAGGTCGCCCTTGTTCTTCTTCAGGAACCCGTCCGCCTCCTCGATGGTCATCTGCCGGATGACGTGCCCGCCCGCCCCCTTGATGCCGCCCTCGGTCGTGAGGTAGATGAGCTTCACCGCCCGCAGGCTCTTGGCGATCTCGACGGCGACGGCGTCCGAGTTCAGCCGGTACGAGTGCCCGACGCCGTCGCACCCGATGGGGGGGATGACGGGGATAACGTCCTTCTCCATGAGCGTGGCGAGCAGGTCCACGTCCACCCGCTCGACGCGGCCGGTGAACTTCCGGTCCACGCCGCCGAGGATGCCGGCCGGGTGCGCGACGATGGCGTTCGGGCACGCCCCGCGGAGGTCGTTGGCGGACAGCCCTTCGAGAATCTCGTGCGTCACCCGGTTGGCGGCGCTGATGGCGACGTTCAGTGTCTCGGCGTCCGTCACGCCGGTCCCGTCGATGTCGGACGGGCTGACGCTCACCTGCGCGGCGAACCGCTTGACCTGGTGGGCCGCCCCGTGGACGAGCGCGACGCGGATCGACAGGCTCCGCAACAGGGCGATGTCGAGTAGCAGGTTCGGAAAGTTGTCGTCCTCGACGACCGCGCCGTCGATGGCGATGACGAACGCGCGGTCGCGGAACCGGGGCACGTACCGGAGGATTTCGCGGAGGTTGGTCAGCCGAAACATGGACGCGCGGTCCCCGGTACTCGTAAACGGATGACTAGAATATAACGAGCCGCACCCGCCGTGGTAGCCCGTCGAACCGAAACCGAGTCAGGAGCGAAGCTAATGCCCGAGAACGTCGTCATCGTCGGCTCCGGCCCGGCCGCCTGGACCGCCGCCATCTACGCCGCCCGCGCCCAGATCAAGCCGCTCGTGTTCCAGGGCAACCCCTACGACGACAAGAACCGGCAGAACGGCACGCTCCCGCTCGGGCAGTTGGCGCTGACCACGGAAGTCGAGAACTTCCCGAGCTGGCCGGCCGGCGACACCCGCGAGTACCTCCGCACGGCCCTCAAGCCGGACGACGTGGACTTCCCGATGTGGGTGGCGGACAACAAGCCGCAGCCGACGCACGGCATCAACGGCCCGGAGTTGATGGCCCTCATGCGGCAGCAGGCGGTCAATTTCGGCACGCGGATCGAGTCGAAGGACGTGGTGAAGGTGGACCTGAAGAAGAAGCCGTTCGCGATCACGACGCACGACGGCGAGACGGTCGAGGCGCACACGCTGATCGTGGCGACCGGGGCGCGGGCGAACTACCTCGGCCTGCCGAGCGAGGACCGGTTCAAGAATCGGGGCGTGTCGGCGTGTGCCGTGTGCGACGGGTTCCTGCCGCGGTTCCGGAACAAGCCGATCGCCGTGATCGGGGCCGGCGACTCCGCGTGCGAGGAGGCGATGTACCTGACGAAGTTCGGCAGCAAGGTCCACATGCTCGTCCGCCGGGACGTGTTCCGGGCGAGCAAGATCATGGCCGAGCGGACGGTCGCGCACCCGAAGATCGACATCCGCTGGAACACGGTCGTCGAGGAAGTCCTCGGCGAGGACAAGGCCGGCGTGACGGGGTTGAAGATCAAGAACAACAAGACCGGCGCGAAGGAGCAGCTCGACGTGTCCGGGATGTTCTGTGCCATCGGCCACACGCCGAACGTGTCGTTCCTGGACGGGCAGGTCGAGCTGACGGAGTCCGGATACTTGAAGTGGACGACGGTGGCCCGGACGTACACGAGCGTCGAGGGCGTGTTCGCGGCCGGCGACGTGGCCGACGACTACTACCGGCAGGCGATCTCCGCCGCCGGAACCGGGTGCATGGCCGCACTCGACGCGGAGCGCTATCTGGGCCACCACGGGCTGATTTGACCTGTTTTCATATAGCCGCCGGCTTGCCGGCGGGGTTTTGCGACCCCCAAAGCCCCGCCGGCAAGCCGGCGGCTATATTAAAGACATACCCGCCTACACGAACCGCTTCTTCACCTCCGGGTTCATCACCCAGTCCTCCGGCCACTCCTTCGCAAGCAGCTTCACGATGGCCTGAGCCGCATACGTCGCCATGTCCTGAATGCTCCGCGTGTCCACGCCGGCCGTGTGGGCCGTCAGCACGACGTTGTCCAGCCCGAACAGCGGGTTCACCTTCGCAGGCTCGTGCTCGAACACGTCGAGCGAGGCCCCCGCGATCCGCTTCGCCGTCAGCGCCGCGAGAAGCGCCATCTCGTCCACCACGGGACCGCGGGACGTGTTAACCAAATAGGCTGTCGGCTTCATCAGCCCCAGCGTCCGCGCGTTCACGAGATGGGCCGTCAGCGGCGTGAACGGCGTGTGCAGCGTCACGTAGTCCGCTTGCGCGAACACCTCGTCCGTGCTCACGAGCTTCGCCCCGTACTTTGCCAGGTACGCGTGGTCCGGCACGATCTCGCTGGCGATCACGTTCATCCCGAAGGCGTGGCCGAGCCGCACGACCTCGCGGCCGATCCGCCCGACGCCGACGACGCCGAGCGTCCGCCCGCGGATCGGCTCGTTCGCCTTCCGCGGCCACTTCCCGGCCTTCGTGTCCGCGTGCTGCGGCAACAGCCGGCGGGCGAGCGCCAGGATGAGCATGAACGTGTGTTCGGCCACCGCGAGTTGGTTCGACCCGGCCGCAATGGTCACGGCGACGCCGTTCTCGGTGGCCGCGGGGACGTTCACCTCGTCGTATCCCACGCCGGCGCGGGCGATGACTTTCAGCCCCTGCTTCGCCGCCGCCGCGATCACCGCCGGCGTGTACGGCTCCGACCCAGCCAGTGACGCCACGCACCCTGGCAGCAGATCCGCGACCTGGGCCTCCGTGAACTTCGGCGTCGGCGGGCCGAAGACCGGTTGCAACCCGGCCGCCTCCAGGATCGGCACGTAGGCGTGCGGGATTTCGCGGAGCGGCGCGGGGCCGATCAGGACGCGGTTCATGGGCCGTCCACCGGGGGAAGGGATTCGTTCCGATCAGGATACCAACCGCGAACCCGTGCGGCCGGGTGGTGTCCCTCCGTTACCGCCGGTCGGGAAAACGCCGGAACTCTGGGAAAATTGGAAATGACTGTTGATTTTTGCAGTAGCGGACTCGATGATTCGGGTAGGCGGGAGGGAGTTGTTGCCCCGCACCGCCTGGCTCGTATCCTAACTGTTTCCCCGAGGGTCAGTCCCACGCACACGGCGAATCACACCTTTGATTTGCCAGAGCACCGACGGCCCTTGGGAAGGTTCTTACCACCCCAGGAGGCCACTTGAACAGCGTCGCTTTCTCGGTGCCCACCTCGTTCGGCACGACCGTCGTGCCGGCCACCTCCCCTACCCTTCCGACCGGCCTCCAGCGGGCCTGTCTTGCCGCCAAGATTGCCAGTGAGAACAAGGGCGACAAGGTCGCCGTGTACGACCTCCGCGAGGTGACCACGGAGTTCGACTACTTCGTCCTCGCCACCGGCAACAGCCGTAGGCAGGTCCACACGATCGTCGAGGAAGTGGACGCCGCGATGCGGTCGGTCGGGGACACGCGGGCCGGCATCAACGGGTACGAGGCCAGCAAGTGGGTCGTCCAGGACTACGGCGACGTGATGGTTCATGTGTTCGACGCGGACACCCGCGACTACTACCGGCTGGAAGAGGTCTGGGCCGACGCCAAGCAAGTGGACTGGCAGCGCGAAGGCGATTGATTGGCGAGCCGAGCGGCGTAAGCCGCCGGGTGAATGACCCGAACCTCGTTCGGGTTCGTAGAATCTTTCTCTGTCGGCCTGTCGATTTCTCGCGGGAGAGGTCGGCCGGCCGACAGTCGTTTTTCGGGGACACTGATGAGTTTGCTGACCGCGATCCGCGACCTGTTCGAGCCGTTCCTCGCGGACCTGTCCCCGGACCGCGCGAAGGTGGCCGACTACCTGGCGATGGTGAAGCCGGCAGCGAACCCGGACCACGGCGACTACCAGGCGAACTTCGCGATGGCGCTGGCGAAGGCGCTCGGCCAAAAGCCGCCGGAACTGGCAAAGGCGATCGTCGCGAAACTTGCTGCGAACGATCTGATCGAGTCCGCGACCGTCGCCGGGCCGGGGTTCATCAACGTCAAGCTGAAGCCGTCGTTCCTGACGGCCCGCGTCGCGGCGATGGCGAAGGATGACCGTCTCGGCGTAGAAGCGGTGGTGAAGCCGAAGACGTTCGTGATCGACCTGAGCGGCCCGAACGTGGCGAAGCCGCTGCACGTCGGCCACCTGCGGAGCACGATCATCGGCGACGCGCTGGTCCGCGTCCTGCGGTTCTGCGGGCACACCGTCGTCAGCGACAACCACCTCGGCGACTGGGGCACGCAGTTCGGGATGCTGATTTATGGCTACCGGACGTTTCTCGACAAGAACGCCTACGCGGGAAGCAACACGAACAAGGTTCGGGAGCTGGCGCGGCTGTACGTCCTCGTCCGCAACGTGGCGGGGACGGTAGACATCATTTCAAATGCGTTCACTAATTTCCGGGATCAAACCGCGTTCGACGCGAACCCGGTAGCCGAATTGAGCCGCCTCTACGTGAATGGCGTGAAGCGGGCCAAGTCCGGTGACGAAGACGACGAAGAACGTCAGGGACCGCCGTTCCCGAACCCCGTCGCCGAAGCCTATCGCGCGGAGACGGCGAAGTTGCACGCCGGCGACCCGGAGAATCTCAAGCTCTGGAAGGAGTTCATGCCCGCCTGCATGGAAGAGATTCACAAGGTCTACGAACAACTCGACATCCTGCCGATCGACCACGAGCTCGGGGAGAGTTTCTACCAGCCGCAGTTGGCCGGCATCGTCGAAGCGTTACAAGCGAAGGGCGTCAGTGAAACCGGTGAAGGCGGCTCGATCATTATCCGATTCGGCGAAAACAACGTCGCGTTGATCCGGAAGCGAGACGGGGCGTTCACGTACACGACGACGGACCTCGCAACGATCAAGCACCGGGTCGAGACGTGGAAGCCCGACACGATTCTCTACGTCGTGGACTTCCGCCAAGGGCAACACTTCAAAAACTTGTTCACTGCCGCAACGCGATGGGGCTACGACGAGGTTGCGTTCAACCACGTCAGTTTCGGCTCCGTCCTAGGCAAGGACGGGAAGCCGCTGAAGACGCGGGACGGCGGGGTTCCGGAACTGAGCGGCCTCCTCGACCGGGCGACGGAACTCGGCGGACACCTGTTTGAATTGACGCACTGGCGTCGCGCGGCCCAGGGTCACGACGTCCCCGATTGGGAATCGTACTCGGATGAAGAAAAACAGAGTATCGCGCAGGCCGTGGGCATCGGGGCCGTCAAGTACGCGGACTTGAGCCAGAGCCGAACCAGCGACTACAAGTTCGATTTCGACAAGATGCTGGCCATGTCGGGCAACACGGCCACGTACATGCAGTACGCGTACGCCCGATGCCGGAGCATTTTCCGCAAGGGCGAGGTCGATGAGGTCGCGTTCCGGGCGAAGCTCCCGGCCGTGGTCATCACGACGCCGCAGGAACGCGCCCTCGTCGTGCAGTTGCTCAAATTGCCGGAGGCCATCGACGCCGCGGCGACGGAGTACCTGCCGCACTACCTGACCGCGTACCTGTGGGACTTGGCCAAGAGCTACAGCACGTTCTTCGAGGCGTGCCCGGTGCTAAAGGCCGAGACGCCGGAGCTGCGGGATAGCCGGCTGGTGCTGGTCGATCTCGTGGCCCGCACGATCAAGCTCGTGCTGAACCTGTTGGGCATCCGCACCGTGGAGCGGATGTAGAGGGAACCATGTTCGTCGATCGCGTCGAGTTGTATGTACGGGGCGGGGACGGCGGGCGGGGCATGGTCTCGTTCCGGCGGGAGAAGTACGTGCCCCGCGGCGGGCCGGACGGCGGGGACGGCGGGGACGGCGGGTCGGTCATCGTCCGGGCCGTCGCGAACGCCGACAACCTCGCCCCGCTCACCACCAAGAAGCACTGGAAGGCCAAGCCCGGCGAACCCGGCGGCACGTCCCTGTGCGCCGGCAAGGACGCGGCCGACCTCGTCATCCCCGTGCCGCCCGGCACGCTCGTCCGCGACCGCGACCGCGGCAACATTCTGAAAGACCTCGTGAACGTAGGCGACGAGGTAACGGTCGGGCAAGGCGGCAAGGGCGGCCGTGGGAATAAGTATTACGCCACCGCGACCAACCGGACGCCGCGGCAGTTCGGCCCCGGCGACGACGGCGAGGAACGCTGGATTTCGCTCGAACTCAAGGTCATCGCCGACGCCGGGCTGATCGGGTTCCCGAACGCGGGCAAGTCCACTCTCCTCTCGCGGCTGAGCCGGGCGACGCCGGAGATCGCCGACTACCCGTTCACGACGAAGACGCCCAACCTCGGCATCGTGAACGTCAGCGGCGACCACGGGTTCGTCCTCGCCGACCTGCCGGGGCTGATCGAAGGAGCGGCGCAGGGCGTCGGGTTGGGCCACGAGTTCCTGCGACACGTCGAGCGGACGCGGGTGCTGGTCCACCTCGTCGAGCCGTTCCCGACCGACGGCAGCGACCCGGTGCAAAACTACCGTACCATCCGCAAGGAGCTGAGCCTGTACAGCATCCCACTCGCGGAGAAGCCGGAGGTCGTGTGCGTGAGTAAGGCCGAGTTGACCGACGCGGACAAGGTGCGCGAGAAACTGGCGGCCGAATTGAACCATGAGGTGTTGCTGATCTCGTCCGTCACGGGCCAGGGGTTGGCGCACCTCGTCGGCCGCGTCGCGCAGACGATCACCGAGTTGAAGCGGGCCGAGGCGGAGGAAGCGGCCCGCCGCAAGCCGATCGAGTTCTCGACGGAGAAGGCGATCCGCACCGGCGAGACGTTGTCATGACGCCGGACATCGTCGTGGACATCGGCAACACGCGGATCAAATGGGGCCACCACAACCGCATTCAATCGCTCCCGCCGGACGACCCGGCCGCGTGGGCGAAGGCGCTCGACTTCATCGGGATCGCCGACGCCCGCTGGGCCGTGGCCGGCGTCCACCCCGCCCGCCGCGACCGGTTCGTCGAGTGGGCGAAGACCCGCGGCACGGTCCTCGTCATCGACAGTTACTCGCAGATTCCGCTGACCGTCGAGGTGGACGAGCCGGCCGGCGTCGGCATCGACCGGTTGCTGAACGCGGTCGGGTTCTGGCCGTACCTCGGCGGCGACTCGAACACCCCAGGCGTCCTCATCGACGTGGGCACGGCCGTAACCATTGACCTCCTGCTCGAGGGCCACCGGTTCGTCGGCGGCGCGATCCTGCCCGGCCCGCGGCTGATGTTCGACGCCCTCCACCGGCACACGGCGAAATTGCCGATGATCGACGTGACGGCCGTTCCGAACGTCGATCCACCGGGGAAGAACACCCGCGACGCGATGCTTGTCGGCGTCATGGCCGCGGTGATGGGGGCGGCCGACTTCCTGGTCCGCGAGTACACGGCCGAGACCGACAACCCGCCGTGGATAATGATGACCGGCGGCGCACTCGGCGCGCTGGCGAACTACGAGTTCGCCGACGTGGGGAACGTGCTTACCGACCCGCACCTCACGCTCGACGGCATCCGCCGGACAGCCCAGGCCCTCCCGTGAGTACCACCGTCGCCGTCCTGACGCCGCCCGGAACCGGGGCCATCGCGACGCTCGAAGTCGCCGGCCCGCGGGCGTGGGAAGTCGTGCGGTCGCTCTTCCGACCGGCGGGCGGAAAACTGCCGGAATTGCCGGAACTTCATCGGACGTGGTTCGGAACCATCGGCGACGAGGTCGTCATTGCGGTCCACCTGGTCGATCCCGAACTGGTCATCGAGATTCACTCCCACGGCGGCCCCCAGGTTGTGAACTGGCTTCTCAACCAGTTTCAGCAACAAGGGTGTGGGCGAAAGCCCACGGACGAACGTCCGTGGGGAATCCTGCAACAGGCAAGAACCACCCGCACCGCCGCGATCCTGCTCGATCAACTCAACGGCGCGTTCGCGAACGCCGTCCGCTCCGCCCCGGCCACCCTGCCCCGCCTCGCGGCCCTCGCCTCGGTCGGCCGCCATCTCGTCGAGCCGTGGAAGGTCGTCATCGCCGGGCCGCCGAACGTCGGCAAAAGTTCGCTCGTCAACGCCGTCGCCGGCTACCAGCGGAGCGTCGTGTCGCCGACCGCCGGGACGACGCGGGATGTCGTCACCACGTTCGTCGCCCTCGACGGCTGGCCGGTCGAACTCGCGGACACCGCCGGCCTCCGCCGCGCAACCGAATCGCTCGAATCGGAAGGCATCGTGTTGGCCCGGCGGTTCCTTCAGAACGCCGACCTCGTCGTCTGGTTGCTCGACGCGACCGACCCGAACCCGGTCTGGCCGACGGAAACCCAGAACGCGCTCGTCGTCGTGAACAAGGCCGACCGTCCGCTCGCGTTCGACGCCGCCGATGTATCGCGCGTCTCCGCGGCCACCGGCGACGGCGTGCCGCAGTTGATCGCCGAGATCGTCCGGCGGCTCGTGCCGGTCGCGCCGTCGCCCGGCGAGGCCGTGCCCTACACGCCGGAGCTGGCGGACCTCGTCGTCGCGGCCGCCGCCGACCCTGAACGCGACCTGCCGCGGCTCGTAAACTTCGTGCAACCCTAACTTCTCCCGAGGTGCGTGATGCGGTTCGGCAAAGTGCGACGGCCCAGCGGCGCGGTCACGGTCGTCATGATCGAGAACGACACGGCCTACCCCCTCAGCGTATCCCGGCATCCGACCGTCCGCTCGCTAGCCGACCTACTCGCGCTGCCGAACCCGTGCGACGCCGCCCGCGGCCTCGTCGATCCGGCCATCCCCCCCGAGCCGGCCGCCGGGCTGACGTACCTCGCCCCGATCGACCGCCAGGAAATCTGGGCCGCGGGCGTGACGTACAAGCGGAGCAAAATTGCCCGCCAGGAGGAGTCCGTCGGCGCGGCCCAGTTCTACGACAAGGTCTACTCCGCCCCGCGGCCGGAGCTGTTCATGAAGGCGACGCCGGAGCGGGTGGTGAACCCGACGGAGCCGATCCGCGTGCGGGCCGACAGCAAGTGGAGCGTGCCCGAGCCGGAACTGACGCTCGTGGTTTCCTCGGACATGCGGATCGTCGGGTACACCGTCGGCAACGACGTGAGCGCCCGCGACATCGAGGGGGAGAACCCGCTCTACCTGCCGCAGGCGAAGATTTACGCGAAATCGTGCTCGATCGGCCCGGTCATCACGCCGGTGTCGGACATGCCGAAGCTGGAGGACACGGAGATCAGGCTCGTGATCCGCCGGGGCGGCGCGGTCGCATTCGAGGGGAGTACGAGCCTGTCGATGATGGCCCGCACCCCGGAGAGCCTGGTCGAGTGGCTCGGCAAGGAGAACGAGTTCCCGAACGGCGTGCTACTGCTGACGGGGACCGGCATCGTGCCGCCGGACGCATTCACACTCTCGCCCGGCGACGAGGTGAGCATCAGCATCACGGGGATCGGAACGTTGACGAACCTGGTGAGATAGATTGCAAGCCCCGTTTAATTAGCCGCCGGCTTGCCGGCGGGTTTTGCGACGCCCCGAACCCCGCCGGCAAGCCGGCGGCTATATAGAGTTAGAAACGGCGTCACTTCTTCCCCGGCCGGTTGCGGTAGACCTGATCCCACTTGCTCGGCGGGCCGGGGAGCGTCACGCCCGGCACGCTCAGGTCGTACTTGCGGGCGAAGTCCATCAGCTTCTTCGAGTGGTCCGGCCACTGACCGGACTCGGCCCGCCGTAACTCGTCCCGCTCCTTCGATGTCAGCTTCTCGTTCAATTCCGTTTCCACAAACGCCCTCACCGCCGGGGCGTACTCGTCGAGCTTGTTCGGCCCGAGCGGGAAGGGGATCGGCACCTTGACCTCGTGCGCCTCGACCAAGACCGCCTCCGCGAAGTCCGGCCACCTGCCGTAGCCGGGCAGCGCGATCAACTGCTTGCGGTTCGTGCCGGCTTTCTTGGCCAAGTCCCGCACGAACTGCTGCGGCAAGTCCCCGACCGCCCGGATCGTCTTGCCGTTCGCCGGCTCCGGTAGCGTGCGGTGCAGCTCGGCCAGCCGCGCGAGCGTGTCGCCGTACATCAGCCACGCGAGGCGGCCCGGCGCGGCGGTCACGTCCTTGCGGAGCAGGTCGAGTTCTGCCCGCTCCGCGTTGTTCAGCCGCGGCTTCAGCGTCCGCTCGACGTACTCCTCGACCTTTTTCGTCAACTCGTCGATATCGAACGGCCACGGCCGGCGGTTCGCGGAGATGTTCGACCAGTCGTGCCGCGCGAGTTCCCACAGTTGCTTCCGCTTCGCGTCCTGCTGCCGCCGGTCGGCGACGAGCTGGTCGCGGGCGGCCGGGTCCGCCTGTTGAATCCGCTCGCGAACGACGGCCGGCAGGCCCTCCCGCCACAGCCGTGCCTTCACGGTCTTCACGCCCTCCAACCGCTCGACCGCGGCCGGGGCGGTGAGAATCTCCTTCCGGTAATTGTCCGGCAGCCGGTCGAGCCAGATCGCGTACCGCTCGAGCACGCCGATCAGGTGGGCTTGCCGCGGCGGGTCTTGCGCGGACAGTTGCTCGTCGAGCCTGCGGAGTTGCTGCTGTCGGGCGGCGGGATATTGCTTGAAGACGTTTTCCAGCTGCTCGAGTTCGGCCGTGCTGAGCGTGTCCACGCCCGGCTTCTCCGCCGACTCACCGTCCTCGTCGGGGAAGAGGGCGAGTTGGTCGAGTTGCGTCAGGAACTCGAAATCGTCCACGCCGAGGTAGAGCGGCAGCCGTTCGAGCAGCCGGACTTGCTCGCTCGTCCGCTTCGCCGGGTCGGTCGCTTCGAGGTGCGGCTTCGCGAGGAGGTGGCCGAAGTATCCCGTCGCAGTGACGGCGGCGAGGCCGAGCGACCAGAGTAACACCTTCCACCCGGTCCGCATCGGCGGCGGGAGCGTTGGCGTCAGCCCGGTCGTGTGCGTCGGCGGCAGCGTGCCGTTGGACGCGGACGGCGTCGGAACCGGAATCGCGGCCCCGCTGCCGAGGACCGGGTTGATCTGCGTCAGCGTCCGCGTCGCGAACGTCGGCGACGGCTCCGGCTTCGGCAGGTAGTCGAGCAGGTCGAACGTCTTCTTCAGCGTGTCCGCCTTCTGCCGGGCCGTCTCGTCGTGCGTCAGTTTCGCCTCGACGGCCCGCGCCTCGTCGCGGTCCAGTTCGCCGTCGAGGTACGCGACCAACTCCTCGTCCGTTTCGTCGGGCGGGAGGTCGGGCGGCGGCTTGGACGGGTCGGCCATGGTCAGTCGTCCTCGGCCGGGGCGGGCGGCGGCGGGCCGTCCATGTAAATGTACGGCTGAAGCACTTCGCGGAGGCGTTCGCGGGCGCGGCAGAGCAGCGACTTCACCGCCTTCGACGACAGGCCCATTACCTCGGCGATCTCCGCGTACCCCATGTCCTCGAACTTGTTCAGCACGACCGCGACCCGCTGCCGCTCGTTCAGCTCGTCGAGTGCCTGCCGGACGACGCCCGCCAGTTCCTGCTGCTGGATGTTCTGGGTGGGCGGCGCGTCCCGGTGCGACGCGAGCGGCACGTTCGGCCGTTGGGCCAGCGACCCGGAGTCACGGAGTTCGAGCGGCAGGTGTCGCTTCCGCGCCCGGTCCCGCAGGGCGTTGAGGGCCAGGTTGTTCGCGATGGTGAACAGCCAGGTGCTGAACTTCGCCTTCGGGGTGTACTTCTTCCGGGTGCGGAACACGCGGAGGAAGACTTCCTGCGCCAGGTCTTCCGCCTCCTCGGCCGTGCCGACGAGGTGGTGCATGACGCCGACGAGCCGGTGCTGGAACCGGGCGACGAGTTCGCCGAACGCGGCCTGGTCGTCCGCGTCGCGGACGCGGAGCATGAGCCGGATGTCCGGGTCGCGGACGGCCATCATCGCGCTGGTTTGGCCGGTCATGCGGAGGCGAGTCGTTCGGGTGGGTGTGTACTTAAACGGAAGCCGCGGCGTCGCGGGACGCGGCGGCCTCGGCCTCCCGCCGGAGTTGGCCGCACGCCGCGTCGATCTCGGACCCCTTCCGCTTCCGCACCTTCACACTAATACCGTTTTGCCGCAGTTCGGCGATGAAGGCGTTCAAGTCCTCGTCCGCCGGCCGGCGGTACGGCAACCCCTCCACGTCGTTCCACGGGATCAGGTTCACGTGTGCCTTCCGGCCCCGGAGCAGACCGACGAGTTGCTTCGCGTGGACCGGCTGGTCGTTGAGCTTGCCGAGGACGACGTACTCGAACGTAACCTGCCGGCCGGTCTTTGCGAAGAAGTCGTCGCTGGCGGCGAGGATTTCCGGGATGCCGGTCTTGTCGTTCGTCGGCACGATCTGCGTGCGGAGCGGGTCGTTCGGGGCGTGCAGCGACACCGCGAGATGGTACTGCTTGCCGACCTCCGCGAGCGCCCGAATCTTGGCCGGCAGCCCGACGGTGGAGATCGTGACGTGCCGCTGGCCGATGTCCAGGCCGTCCTTCGCCCCGGCGACGGCGAGGGCCTTCAGCAGGTTGTCGAGGTTTGCCAGCGGCTCGCCCATGCCCATGACGACGATGTGCGTCAGGCGGGTGGGAAGCTGCCCGGTCTGCCCATATTGCGGCGGACCGTCCGGCTCGGCCGTGAGGTTCCGGAGCAAGACGAGCTGCTCGACCATCTCGCCCGGAGTGAGGTTCCGCACGACGCCGTTGAGGCCGCTCGCACAGAAGACGCAGCCCATGCCGCAACCGACCTGCGTGCTGATGCACGCCGTCGCCCGGCCGTCGTCCTGGATGAGGACGCACTCGATCATCCGCCCGTCGGCCAGTTTCACGACCAGCTTGTGCGTGTCGTCCTTCGCGGCGAAGTGCTTCTCGATGCTGCAGCCGAAGACCTGGAACGACTCGGCGAGTTCCGCCCGCAGTTGCTTCGGCAGGTCCGACATCTGCTCGAACGACGTGGCCCGTGCCTGGAGGATCCAGCGACGGATTTGCCGCGCCCGCATCGGCGGCTGCCCGCGCTCGGCGAGCCACGCCTTCAGCTCGTCGGCCGACTGGTCGAGGATCGCGGGGCGGAGTTTCGGGGCGGTCAACAGTGGCAGCGTCGCAGACATACCTTCATTTTATCCGCAATCAGCTAGGTCGCCACACCTTGTCTTTAAACCGGTACCCCACGGCCACAAGTTAGGTATTCTAAAGAACATCCCCTGTCAGGCGGATCACCAGCGTGTACCTAATCGACTACTTGATGTTCGTCATTCCGCCGATCACGTTTCTGTTCGCTTTCATCTTCTTGATCGTTCGGCTACCGGAAACGGAAGGAACCACGTTGACCCGGCGACGCATCCTGTGCGCGATCTTCTGCGTCATCCTCGGCCTGGCTAGCTTCGCCCTGGCCGCTGACATGGTCCAACGGATTTGAGTTCTCCTTACCCTTCCGGCTGGTACTCGTTGTAGACGATCAGAGTCCCCGGCCAGTCGGCGAACACGCGGTCGATGACGGCCCGCACCTTCTTCCACGACAGCCCGCCGTACCCCGCCCCGATCCGCGGCATGGCGATGGACCGCACGCCGTCCGCGTCGGCCAACGTCAGCATCGCGAGCAGGCATTGCTCGATGCCGAGGTAGGTCGCCCGGCTCCGCCAGTAGTCTTCCTGGGTTCCGAGGTTGAAGACGGCCGGTCGCCCGTCCTCCGGCCAGAAGAACACGTCGCCGACGTTAAACTCTCGCGGCTTCGCCTTGCACCGCCGGCAATATTCCTCGTACATGGCCGTGTATCGCTCGCGGAACCCGACCGCGATGCCCGCCCCCATCGACCCCTGGCAGTTGCAGCCTTGCGCGAACGCTTCGGCGCGGAACCGGTTTATGAACAGGTCGCCGGTGACGTACTCGATCGGCATGGCGGTCCCCCGCGGTTGGGGAGCAATCATGCGAAGATTCGCGGGGCGTGCAATGTCGGTACGGAGGGCCCGACTTCCGAAGTCCGGCTTCGACTTCGGAAGTCGGGGGAAGGAGGGGGCGTAAACGACCCCCGCCAACGCCTCTGGGCGGAATCGACTTCCGAAGTCGAAGCCGGACTTCAGAAGTCAGGCGTGGATCGCCGCCCCGAGCCACGCCGCCCGCGCCGCCTCGCCGACGGTTTCCGTCAGCGTCGGGTGGCCGTGGACGCAGCGGGCCAAGTCCTCGGCGCTGCCGTGGTACTCCATCACCGTCACCGCCTCCGCGATCAGGTCGGACGCCCGCGGGCCGAGGATGTGGACGCCGAGGATGCGGTCCGTCCGCTTGTCCGTCAGCACCTTCACGTACCCGTCTTGCTCGTCCATCGCCTTCGCCCGGCCGCTGGCCGCGAACGGGACCTTCGCCGACTTGTACTCGACGCCCGCCGCCTTCACCTGCTCCTCCGTCTGGCCGACGCTCGCGACCTCCGGCCAGATGTAGATGGCGCTCGGGATCAGGTCGTAGTTCAGGTGCGGCTTGTGCCCGGCGAGGATCTCCGCGTAGGCGACGCCCTCTTCCATCGCCTTGTGCGCGAGCATCGGGCCGTCGATCAGATCGCCGATGGCGCTCACGCCCGGCACGTTCGTGCGGAACTGCTTGTCCACCGCGACTTTGCCGGTCTTCTTGTCGTAGACGACGCCGGCTTCGTCCAATCCGAGACTCGCCGTGAACGGCCGCCGACCAACCGCAACCAACACCTTGTCGCCGGTGAACGAGACCTGCTTGCCGCCCTGCTCCGCTGTCACCGTAACCTTGTTGCCTTCGACTTTCGCACCGGTGACCTTCGTTTCGAGATGGAACTCCATCCCTTGTTTCGTGAGGATTTTCTGCACGCTCGCCGCGATCTCGCCGTCGGAGACAGGGAGGATACGGGGCAGGAATTCGAGGACAGTCACCTTCGAGCCGAGGCGCTTCCAGACGCTGCCGAGTTCGAGGCCGATGTACCCGCCGCCGACGACGATCAGGTGTTCGGGAACCGTGTCGAACGCCAACGCCTCGGTCGAACTCACGACCGCCTTGCCGTCGTACTTCAGGAAAGGCAACTCGACGCTCTCGCTGCCGGTGGCGAGAAGGACGTTGTCGGCTTGGTACGTCGTCTTCGTGCCGTCGGCGGCCGTCACCTCCACGCCCTTGTTCGCCGCGAGTTTGCCACTCCCGAAAAGAGACGTGATCTTGTTCTTCTTGAAGAGGAACGCGATGCCGTCGGTCAGCGACTTCACGACGCCGTCCTTGCGGGCCATCATCTTCGCGAGGTCGAGCGAGACGCTGCCGACGTTGACGCCGTGCTTCTGGAGCTTGTGCTGCGTCACGTCGAACAACTCGCTGGAATCAAGCAGCGCCTTCGACGGGATGCAGCCGACGTTCAGGCACGTCCCGCCGAGGGCCTTGTTCTGCCGCCGCTCGACGACGGCGACCTTCTTGCCGAGTTGGGCGGCGCGGATGGCGGCGACATACCCGCCGGGACCGGCCCCGATGACGATGAGGTCGAACTTCTCGGACATGGGCACTCCGTTAAAGCATTTCACCGCGGAGGGCGCAGAGGACGCAGAGAGAAGACCAGAAGAGATTCAATTGTTACTTTTGAACCCTCTCGGTTTTTTCTCTGCGTCCTCTGCGCCCTCCGCGGTGAAAACGGTTTCGATTTAGATGTCGAACAGCATCCGCTCCGGGCTTTCGACGCACTCCTTGATCCGCACCAGGAACTGCACGGCCTCGCGGCCGTCGATCAGCCGGTGGTCGTAGCTCAGCGCGAGGTACATCATCGGGCGGGCGACGACCTGGTCGTTCACCACGACGGCCCGCTTCTGGATGTTGTGCATGCCGAGGATCGCGGCCTGCGGCGGGTTCAGGATCGGCGTGCTGAGCATGGAGCCGAAGATGCCGCCGTTGGTGATCGTGAACGTGCCGCCGGACATGTCGGCGGGCGTGACCTTGCCGTCGCGGGCCTTCTTCGCCACGTTCGCAATCGCCTTTTCGATGTCGGCGAAGCCCAGCTGGTCGATGTCGCGGATGACGGGGACCATCAGCCCCTTCTCGGTGCTGACGGCCATGCCCATGTCGTAGAAGTGCTGCATCACCACGTCGCCGCCGTCGATCCGGGCGTTGACGAGCGGGAACGCCTTCAGGGCCTCGACGGCCGCTTTCGCGAAGATGGACATGAACCCGAGTTTGACGCCGTGCTTCTTCTCGAACTTCTCGTTGTACTTCGCCCGCAGGTCCATCGCGGCCGACATGTCCACCTCGTTGAAGGTGGTGAGCGTCGCGGTCGTGTTCTGGCTCTCCAGCAGCCGCTCGGCGATCCGGCGACGGATCATCGTCATCGGCTGCCGCGTCTCGCGCGACCCCGGCTTCGCCGGTTTCGGTTCCGCCTTCGGCGTGCCGTTCGTCGCCGGTTCCGGCTTCGCGGGTGCGGACTGATGGTTGACGACATCTTCCTTCGTGATCCGGCCGCCCGGCCCGGTGGGGGTGATCTTCTTCGGGTCGAGGTTTTGCTCGTCGATCATCGCCCGCGCCGCCGGGGACGAGACGACGCCCGCCGGTTCCGGCTTCGGTGCTGCCGCGGCTTCTTTGACTGGTTTCGGGGAGGAGGCGGTCGCAGGGGTTCCGGCGGGATCGACGGAGCCGACGACCTGCCCGATCTTCACCATCTGCCCCGCCGGGACGGTGATCGTCAACACGCCGGCGGCCGGGGCCGCGATTTCGAGCGACGCCTTGTCGGTTTCGAGTTCCAGCACCGGCTCATCGACCTTCACCGCCTGCCCGTTCGCCTTCATCCACCGCGCGATGCGGGCTTCCGTCACCGACTCGCCCGCCGAGGGGACCGTGATCTCGATGGCCATAACAGTTCCCGTGTGTTTCTGTGGAACCCAGAGCGGTAGCGACGGGGTGAGTAACTAACACCCCGTCGCTACCGCTCTGGGTTCCACGATTAGACCTTGACCCCGTGCGCGACGACGTTGCTGCCGTTCTTCCCGGCCGTGACGGCGTAGGCCCCGGTCGCGGTGAATGCTTGTTCGAGCAGTTCCTTCTGCTCGTGCTCGTGGACCTTGTGCGACCCGGTCGCCGGGCTGGCGCTCGCGTCCCGGCCGATGTACTCGACCGGCACGTTCAGCGCCCGCAGCCGCGGCTCCACGAAGAACCACGCGCCCATGTTCTGCGACTCCTCCTGCACCCACCGCCACTCGACGGCCCGCCGGTACTTCGCCAGCACCGCCTCGACCTGCTTCTCCGGCCACGGGTACAGTTGCTCGATCCGCACGACCGCCACCTCGTCCGTGTTCCGCTCCTTCTGCTTCGCGATCAGGTCGTAGTAGACCTTCCCGGTGCAGAACAACACCCGGCGGACGCGGTCGGCCGGGAGCGTGTCGTCGATGACTTCCTGGAACCGGCCGCCGATGAAGTCCTCCACCGGCGAGAGCGGGACGCGGAGCAGGCTCTTGGGCGTCATCACGACGAGCGGCTTGCGGAACTTCCGCTTCACCTGCCGCCGCAGGGCGTGGAAGTAGTTCGCCGGCGTGCTGAAGTTGCACACCTGCATGTTGTCCTCGGCGCACAGTTGCAGGAACCGCTCGAACCGGGCCGACGAGTGCTCCGGCCCGGCCCCCTCGTACCCGTGCGGCAGCAGCAGCACGACGCCGCTGCTGCGGTTCCACTTCGACTCGCCGGAGCTGATGAACTGGTCGATGATGACCTGCGCGCCGTTCGCGAAGTCGCCGAACTGCGCCTCCCAGATGACGAGCGAGTTCGGGTCGTCCAGCGAGTACCCGTACTCGAACCCGAGGACGGCGGCCTCGCTCAGGTTGCTGTCGTAGGCGTCGAACGGGGCCTGCGTCGGGTCGAGGTGCGCGAGCGGGCAGTGCGGCGTGCCGTTCTCGTAGTCGTAGAGGAACGAGAACCGGTGGCTGAACGTCCCGCGGCGGCTGTCCTGCCCGCTCAGCCGGACCGGGTGGCCTTCGAGGACGAGCGACCCGAACGCGAGCGCCTCGCCCGTCCCCCAGTCGATCTTCCCGCGGGCCTTCGTTTCCGTCTTTCGCTTTTCGAGGATGTCCTTCAGCTTCGGGTGGATGGTGAACCCGTCCGGCACGGTCACGAGCTGGTCGGCGATGCGGTCCACGACGGCCGCGGGGATCGCCGTCTCGGACGGCGTGTGGACGAACCGGTTCGTCATGCCGGTCCAGACGCCGGAGAAGCCGCGCATCCCCTTCTTCCGGGGCGGCGACGACCGGGTTTCCGTCAGCGCCTTGTCGAGCTTGTCGCGGAACTCGGCGTCGATGGCGTCGGCCTCGTCCTGCTGGAGCGTGCCGTTCGACACGAGTTGCTTCGTGTAGACGGCCGCGGCGCTCTCCTTCGCGCGGATGAGCCGGTACTCCAGCGGCTGAGTGTACGACGGCTCGTCGCCCTCGTTGTGCCCCCACTTGCGGTAGCAGAACATGTCGATGACCACGTCACTCTTAAACTGCTGGCGGTATTCGAGCGCCAGCTCCGCGACGTAGACCGCGGCCTCCGGGTCCTCCGCGTTGACGTGGAAGATCGGGGCCTGGACGAACTTCGCGATGTCCGTGCAGTACTGGGTGCTCCGCGAGTCCCGCGGGCTGGTCGTGAACCCGATTTGGTTGTTCACGACGACGTGGACCGTGCCCCCGACGCGGTAGCCGGGGAGATTCGCCATGTTCAGCGTCTCGGCCACCAGCCCCTGCCCGGCGAACGCCGCGTCGCCGTGGATCAGGATCGGGATGCCGCGGGTCCGCTCCGCGTCCTTGTGCAGTCGCTGCTTCGCCCGAACCCGGCCCTCGACGACGGGGTTCACCGCCTCCAGGTGGCTGGGGTTCGGGGCGAGGCTGATGTGAACTTTGTTGCCGTCGAGCGTGCCCACGTCCGCGGAGAAGCCCATGTGGTACTTCACGTCTCCGTCGCCGCCGTCCGCGTCCACGTAGTAGCGGTCCTCGAACTCGTTAAAGATTTCCTCGAACGGCTTGTGAAGGATGTTCGCCAGCACGTTCAGCCGGCCGCGGTGGGCCATGCCGACGACGATTTCCTTCACGCCGAGCGACGGGGACTTCTCGACCATCGCCTCCAGGATCGGCAGCAGCGTCTCGCCGCCTTCGAGCGAGAACCGCTTCTGGCCGACGAACTTCGTGTGCAGGAACTTCTCGAACAACTCCGCGTAGTGCAGCGACATGAGCGTGCGAATCTTCTGCCGCGTGCCGAGGAGCGGCTGGTTGAGCCGCGGCTCCATCCGCTTCGCCAGCCACCCGCGGGCCGTGATGTCCTGGATGTGCATGTACTCGACGCCGACGGTGCGGGAGTACGTCTCCTGCAGTTTGTCGAGCAGGTCGCGGAGCTTCATCGGCCCGTCGATGCCGAAGTACATCGACGCATCGACGACGGAATCGAGGTCGTCCGGCGTGAGGTGGAACCGTTCGAGGGAGATGAGCCAGGGTTCCTTGTCCGGGGCGGGCTTGAGCGGGTCGAGGTGGGCGGCGAGGTGGCCAAGGTCGCGATAGGCGGTGATGAGCCGGACGGCCCCGGTTTGCAGGCGCGTTTCGACGTTGAGGGTCGTCCCGGTCCCGCCGGTCCCGCCGATGTTGCCGTTGAACTCGGCCCCGGCGAAGAACGCCTGCCACGTCGCGTCCACGGCCGCCGGGTCGGCCAGCCACTGCCGGTAGGCGTCTTCGACGAGGTCGCGGTTGTGGTGGTTGGCGAAAATCTCGCGATTCATCGCGGCGGCTCCTGCGATCCCCGGCGGAAGAACGGGTCCGGGTCGGACACTCTCAGTTTAGACATAGTACGCGGTTGCCGCGGCGAACACGGGATTCGGCGCGACGGGAAATCACGCGAGCACCTCCCAGTCCGCGGCGTCAAACCCGTCGGCACGGAGCCACCACCCGCGGACCTCCGGCGGGTCGGCCGCGAGGCCGATGATGACGTTCACGACACCGGGGCTGTAGTTCTGTTCCAGGTCGCGGCGGCTGGGAACGGGCGGGGACGCCGGGTGCGAGTGGTAGACCGCGAGAACGTCCGTCCCGAGCGCCCGCATCGCCTTCATCGCCGCGAACATGGCCCGCGGCTCGGAGCGGAACGCGGTCGCGGACGCCAGTTCGTTCACCAACGGGAACCGGGCACGGACGATTCCACGGTCGCCTTCCACACACCCGGCGAGCAACCCGCAGCACTCGAGCGGCCGCTCTGCGCGGGCGTGCGCGAGCATTTCCTCGAAGACCGGCCGCGGAATCACGAGACGGAACGGGGGCATCGTTCGTAATTCTATCCCCTGAGAATTGCCGTTCCGCCGAGGTATCGGGCCGATGACCACTCTCGCAGACCTGAATGGCCAGACCGTCGCGTTCGCCGCCTCCGGGGGGCTGGACTCTTGCACCGTCACGAAGTGGCTGTCCGAACACGGCGTCCGGGTCGTCGCGTTCACCGCCGACATCGCGCAGCCGGACGAGACGGACTTCGCCGAGATCGAGCGGCGGATGCGGGCCAGCGGCGCGGCCGACTACGTCGCCATCCCGCTGCACGAGATGATCGCCGAGGCCGGGATCGAGGTCATCCAGTTCCAGGCCAAGTACGAGGGCGACTACTGGAACACGACCGGCATCGGCCGGCACGTCATCGTCGCCGGCATCATCCCGGAGATGAATAAGCGGGGCATCAAAGTCCTGGGCCACGGGGCGACCGGCCGCGGGAACGACCAGGTCCGGTTCCAACTCTGCACGAACATGCTCGACCCGACGGTGAGCGTCTACGCCCCGTGGCGGGACGAGGCGTTTCTCGGCAAGTTCCGCGGACGGTCCGAGATGATCGACTACTGCGAGAGCCACAAGCTACCGATCAAGGCGTCCCGGTCCGCCCCGTACTCGACGGACGCGAACCTGCTGGGTCTGACGCACGAGGCCGGGCAGTTGGAGCACCTGACGACCGGCCCGTGGTTCGTCACACCCGGCATGGGCGTGAAGCCGGAGCAAGCCCCGGACAAGGCCGAGGAGGTGATCGTCACGTTCGAGCACGGCCGCCCGGTGGCGATCAACAACATCGCCGTGTCCGCCTTCCAGGCGATCCGCACGGCCAACGAGATCGGCGGGCGGCACGCGGTCGGGATTTGCACGCACCTCGTCGAGAACCGGTTCGTCGGGATCAAGTCCCGCGGCGTGTACGAGGCCCCCGGCATGGAGTTGCTCGGCACGGCGTTCAAATACCTGCTGCAACTCGTCCTCGACCGCCGCAGCCGGGAGCTGTACGACGCGCTCTCGCCGTTCGTGGCGAAGCAAATCTACCAGGGGTACGGGTTCGACCTGGCGACGCACATGGCCCGCGAGGCGATCAAGCCGATCCTGCGTCTCTTGAACGGCACGATTTCTCTGAAGCTGTACAAGGGGAACGTGTCGTTCGCGTCGGCGGGCAGCGTGCCGCACCAGATGTACTCGGAGTCGAACGCCTCGATGGAGGCGATCGGGGAGTTCAACCACGCGGACAGCGAGGGGTTCCTGCGGGTGCTGCAAGTGTCGGCGCGGGCGCTGGCGGCGAACGGGCAGGTCACGCCGCCGACGTGGGCGAAGGGCTGAGGCGGTTACTTTTCTTCGACCGGCTTCGGCAGCTTCGTCACGTCCGCGCCGGCGTCGGTGGTCCGCCACGTCGTGAGGTCGGCGGATTCCACCTCGGCCTTCACGTCCTCCGGCTTGACCGTCCGGAGGCGACTCGACGTTAGGCTGGCCGCGTACCGCACGCGGCCGGTCCGCCCGGTTTCGCCGGTGAACCGCAGCCACTTCTCCACGTCCCACTCCGTCGAGCGGCCGGTCGATGCGGACCGCAACTCGACGAGCGGGTCGAAGTTCCCGTAGACGTTCGCGTTGTCGCCGCGCCAGACGAGCGAACTGCCGGGTTCAGCCGTCGCGTCCGCGTCGGCAAAGAGCAGCATCGCGGACAGGCTCCGCCGCCGGGTGCTAGACGCGAGCAGGCTCCGTTCGCACGTCACGTCGAGGCCGAGGACGCGGCCGGCCCCGCCGCGGAGTTCCATCAGGTGGCCGGTCGTCGCGGCCGTCACGTTCCGCCACCGGACCGCGGCCCGCGACATCGACACGTCCCGGAGGGCAGCGTCCGCGGACAGGACGGCACCATCGAGGGCGAACGCGCAGTTCTCAACCGTCCAGTCGAACGGCCGCGGCGACCTGACCGTCACGCCCTTGCCGCGGCCGCGGACGAACGTGTTTTCCATCCGCAGCTTCGGCAGCGCCGGGTCGCTCGCGCCGACCTTCATCTCGCGGGTCGGCTCCGACAGCACGACGACGGAAACCGCGTCGTCGTCCTTCTCCTCCAGCGTGACCGTGCAGTTCTTGAAGGTGCAGGTCGTGCCGCCGGCCATCGTGACGACCGCCGCCCGCCCGCCGAGTTGTACGTGGACGCCGGAGAACGTGAGTTCGCCGTCCACGAGCGGGAAGAGGCTGGCGTCCGGCCTACGGACCGTGTCCTCGGACGCAACCAAGATCGGAGTGAACCCATCGAAAGGCGCGATCGTCGCCCGCAGCGTCTTCTCCGCCAGCAGCGAGACCGGCACGCGGCCGTTCTGTGCGACGAGCAGCGTCTCGCCCGGTTTCAGGTCCTCGAACGCCTTCGCGACGGTCGGGTAGACCCGCGACTCGGCGTCCTCCGGCGTCGCGTCCGGGTGGACGACGCGCTGCCCCGCCTTCGGCGTCACCGGCAGCGCCGGGCGGCCGGGCGGCCATCCGCCGCCGTAGATCGGCTTCGACCCGTCCGCCTGGTGCATCCGCAGGCCGAGGACGTGCGGCGGGCCGCTCGCCCGCAGCCGCTTCTCGTTCAGGTTCAGCACGAACGCGGACCACGGGTTCGCCGTCGTCAGCAGCGGCCGCGGGTCGGCGACGGCCCACGGCGGGTTCGCGAGTTGGATCGGCCGCGGGTCGCTCGGCGGGGCCGTCACGCGAAAGTAGGCGTTCGCCGGCTGCCCGTCGGCGGTCAGCAGGTGGAAGGCGTCGAGCGTTTGCTCGGACCGCAACACGACGGGCAACGTGCCCTTCATGTCCATCCCCGGCATCATAAACTTCTCGTCCGGCACGCTCGTGTCGGCGAACACGCACGCCGCGAGGGACACCGGGCAGGTCGCGCGCGGGTCGGCGGTGATGGCGGCCCCGCCGCGGTCGAACATGAACGTGCAGGACGCGAACCGCAGCGCCGGCTCCTTCGGCGGCGACGGCGGCGGGTCGTCCTCGTCGCCGACCCACACGACGGCCGACTGGTGCGGGCCGAACCCGACCTCGGAGACGGTCGCGTCCGTCCCTTCGAGTAACCGGAGGCCGACGCCCTGCAACCCGATGTCCACCAGCGAGTTCTTCAGGACGAACGTGGTGGGACGGGCCGTGTCGTACCCCACGGCGAGGCCGACGATCCGGTTGCGGCGGGATTCCGGCGTCGTGCGGATCAGGCAATTCTCGACCTCGGCCCGGCCGACGTTCTCGAACAGCACGCCGACCGGGTCGTCGTCCGGCTGCTCGTCGAGCGCGAGGCGGTCCACGATCTGAACTTCCACGCCGCGCAGCGTAACCCGGCCCACGTCCCGGAACGTGATCGTGCCCGGCCGCGTGCCCTTCTCCGCCGGCGGACTCGCCGCGAGCCTCAGAACGGGGCGAACGCCGTCGGTCCGGTCCGCGGGGAACGGTTCGGGTTCGATGACGACTTCCTTGCCGGTGACGAGGATGCCGTCGTTCAAAGTCGTGAGGTCGTAGACCGCGCCGGGTCGGAGTTGGACGAGCGCCTTCCCCCCCTGCTTGACGAGGCTCTCGGCGAGTCCGCGGGCGTCGGCGACGCGGCCCGTCCGCACCTCCGGGTTGGTCGCGTTGCCATTCCCGACCGGCGGCGCAGGCGGATCGCCCTTCTGCGGCGGCGGCTCTTGCCACGGGGCGACGGAGGCGTTCGGCGTCGGCCCGGCGAGGCTCACGTACAGGATCGCGGCCACGGCCAGGACGGCGAACGTGAACAGCCAGGCGAGCGTCAGCCGCGGCGGGACGGGGGCGTGCGGGGCCGCGAACTGCGACGACGGCTGTGGGAACGGGACGACGCCGCTCTTCACGACCGCGTCCGGGCCGAGTAACATCGTCAAGTCGGTCGCGAGGTCGGCCGGGCTTTGATACCGGTAGTCCGGCTTCTTCGCCATCATCTTCGCTAGCACCATCGCCAACCCGTCCGGCACGGCCGGGTTCAGGTCGCGGGGGTCGGTCGGGCTTTCGTTCTCGTGGGCGTACAGTTTCTTCGCCGCCGTCCCCTCCGGGACTGGCGGTCGACCGGTGAGGGCGTGGTAAAAGGCGCAGCCCAGTGAGTAAATGTCGCTGCGGATGTCCGCCCGCCGCGGGTCGAGCGCCTGCTCCGGCGAGATGTAGTCGAACGTGCCGAGGGTGACCCCGGACTGCGTGACGCCGCCGTTGACGCTGTGCCCGTCCAGGTGGCGGGCCAGCCCCATGTCCACGATCTTCGCCTTCCCGTCCGGCGTGATCAGGATGTTCGACGGCTTGATGTCCCGATGGATCACCCCGCGGTCGGCGGCGTGGGCGAGGCCGGAGGAGAGTTGCAGCAGGTAGTGAATGGCGTCCGTTGCCGAAAGGCGGCCGGCCCGGTCGATCCGCTGGCGGAGGTTCTCCCCCTCGACGAACTCGAACGCGATGAAGTGGAGGTTGCGGTCCTCGCCGCAGAAGTAAACCCGCGCGATGTTCTCGTGGTCGAGTTTCGCCGCGGCGCGGGCTTCGAGCTTGAACCGCGTGACCGCCTCGCTATCGCGGGCCGTCGCCGGAGGCAGAATCTTCAGCGCGACGATGCGGCCGAGGTCCACGTCGCGAGCCTTGATCACGGTCGCCATGCCGCCCGCGCCGATGGCCTCCATCAGCTCGAAGTTGCCGAGCCGCGAACCGGGCGTCAGCGCCGGAACCTGCAACTCGTTCGGGCTGGCGGTGATGACGGTCGGGAAGTCGTCCGTGTTGTTCGGGCCGTCCTCGGCCAACAGGTCGGGCGTCGCGGAGACGGCCGTGAGGCGGACGAGGGAACTGTTCTTCAGGTTGAGGGTGGTCGCCTTGTTGGGTGTGTTCGCCCGGCCGCTCGAACCGGGTTGCGGCTCGTCGGGTGGGCGGTTCGGATCGCGTTCCGGCGGCGTGTGCATTCCGATGACACCACGGCCGCGGGCCACCCCGCGACGATTTCGGAAAAGATCGCCCGATCCGTTCGGGCAAAGACGTTCCTCGACGCACCTCGGTAGGGGATGTGAGCTTTGTTTCTCTCGAACCGTGCGGAGGAACCGCTCCTGATTGATTGATGACGTGCTGAGAGTATAGCCTGTGGCCCGGCCGTTTGTCAATTCGGGCAAGGCGGTGAAGTTGCGTAGGGGGAAAGAAAAACGACGGGCCGAACGGCCCGTCGTCGAAGGTTTTCGTGACCGGAAAACTTACTCCTCCGCGTCGCCACCCTGGCCCGGCAGTTGGAACAGCGGGCCGGCCGACCCGGTGCCGCCGCGGAGGTCCTTCTTGCCTTCCGGCTTCCCGCCGCTGCTCGGCTTGTTGTCCCCGCCCATGAGTTCCTCGGGCAGGTCGTCCGGCACGGTCGGGTCGTCCACGTTCTTCATGCTCAGGCCGATCTTCCGGTCCTTCGTATCGACGCGGAGGACCTTCACGTCCACCTCGTCGCCGACCTTCACGACCTCCTCCGGCGACTCGATCTTGTTCTCGCTCAGCTCGCTGATGTGCAGCAACCCTTCGAGGCCCGGTTCGAGTTCGACGAAGACGCCGAAGTTCGTGAGCTTCGTGATCTTCCCCTTGACCTTCTGGCCGGGGCGGAACCGGTCGGGGATGTCCCCCTCCCACGGGTCCTTGCCCATCTGCTTGAGGCCGAGGGCGACCCGCTTCCGCTCCTGGTCCACGCTGAGGACGACGCAGGTGACCTTTTGGCCCTTCTGCACGACCTCGCTCGGGTTGGACACCTTACGCACGTAGCTCATGTCGCTGACGTGCAGGAGGCCGTCGATCCCCTCCTCGATCTCGATGAACGCGCCGTAGTTCGTCAGGTTGCGGACGACGCCGGACACCTGCATCCCGGTCGGGTACTTCTTCGCCACCTCGTCCCACGGGTTCTGCTGGCACTGCTTCATGCCGAGCGAGATTTCCTTCTTGTCGTGGTTGATCTTGAGGACCTGGACCTCGACCTTGTCGCCGATGCTCAGGACCTCGTTCGGGTGGCTGATCCGCTTCGTCCACGACATCTCACTGATGTGAACGAGGCCCTCGATGCCCGGCTCCAGCTTCACGAACGCGCCGTAGGGCATGATGTTAACGACTTCGCCTTGGTGCTTGCTGTTCTCCGGGTACTTGGCCTCGATGTCCTGCCACGGGGACGGCGTCTTGTGCTTGAGCGACAGCGCGATCTTCTGCCGCTCCTTGTCGATGTGCAGGATGTAAACTTCGAGTTCCTGCTCGATCTTCACCACGTCGTGCGGGTTGGTGACGCGGTGCCAGCCCATGTCCGTGATGTGCAGCAGGCCGTCGATGCCGCCGAGGTCCACGAACGCGCCGAACTCGGCGATGTTCTTGACGATCCCCTTGCGGACCTGCTTCTCCTGCAGCTCCGACATGAGCTTGTCGCGTTGGACCGTGCGGCGGTCCTCGATCAGCTTGCGGCGGCTGACCACGATGTTCCGCCGCTGCTCGTCGATCTTGAGGATCGTACACTCGATCGTCTGGTCGATGTACAGGCCGATGTCCGGCGGCCGGCGGATGTCCACCTGGCTCGCGGGCAGGAAGACGTTGACGCCGATGTTGACGAGCAGCCCGCCCTTGATCTTCTTGAGCACCTTGCCGGAGACGACGTCGCCTTCCTTATGCTTGGCAAGAACGTCGTTCCACTCCTTCTGCCGCTTCGCCTTGCGGTAGGAGAGGGAGATCGTGCCGTTCTCGTCCTCGACCGTTTCCAGGAGGACTTCGACCTGGTCGCCGACCTTCGGGTAGTTGGCCGCGTCCGTCCCCTCTTCCCGCCACTCGTCGATGCGGATCAGCCCCTCGGACTTGTAACCGATGTCGATGACGACATCTTCGCCGCGAATCTCGACGACCTTGCCGGTGACGATCTTGTTCGCCTCGTAGTCCTTGTCGGACTGCTTGATCCACTCCGCGATTTCGTTCTCGAAGACGCTCTCGAGTTGTTCTTCGGCTTCCATCGGCGCGTCGTACTGACGCATCAAGTTACGATTGACCATAGTGATGAGGGAGACGGCGGCCCGGCCGCGGGTTCGCGGGACCGAGCTGGCGACCAACGGGGAAATAGGAATCGACCACCGGCGGGCCGCGCGGCCCGCACCGTCGGGGGTTGAGTGGAAATTCTAGTGAAATGTCCGGTTCGGCAACAGTCGAACCGTCGGAACGCCCTTATTGAGCGGGTTTCCCCGCCTTCTTCCGGGGTTTCTTCTGTCGGGCCGGGAAGTCCGGCGACCCGTTCGTCTCGGCCGGGGTCGGGAGGCTATCCACCGGGGGTGCGGTCACGGTCGGCTTGTTTTGGTCGTCGACGAACACGACGACCGGCTTGTACTTCTTGGCGTCCTTCGTCTTCAACTCCGTGAACGTGGCGATGATGACGAGGTCGCCCTTCTTGACGAGGTGCGCCCCGCCGCCGTTCACCTGCATGACGCCGCTGCCCCGCTCCCCGGCGAGGGCGTAGGTCGTCAGCCGCTGGCCGTTCGTCACGTCCCAGACGTGAATCTGCTCGTTCGGCAGGATGTCGGCCGCGTCGAGCAGGTCGGCGTCGATCGACAGGCTGCCCTCGTAATCGACGTTCGTGTCCGTGACCGTGGCCCGGTGGATCTTCGACTTCAGCATGGTTCGACGCATGACGACACCCGAGGACTTGATTTCCTCCCATCTTACGAAGTGCGGCGAACCGGCGGAAACGAGGCCGGCCTGGTTTCGGGCGAAACCAGGCCCCCAAGAGGCGCACGAAAAGCGGTCAGTCGTCGTCCCGTTGGCCCCGCGGCTTCGCCAGCCCGGCCTTCTCCATGAGCGATTGCGCGAAAACGTCTTCGACCTGGTCGCCGGTGTTCTCGATGAACTCCGCGGCCGTGGCCGTCAGGTGGTACTGTATCCGGAACTCGTGCTTCGAGATGCTCACGAGGTCGTTCGGCTTGAGCAGCTTGTTCGTGCTAATCCGCTCGCCGTTGACCTTCGTGCCGTTCTGGCTCCGCAGGTCGCGGACGTACCAGACGCCGGCCTTGAAGGTGAACTCGCAGTGCTGGCCGGACACGTTCGAGAAGTCGAGGGCGATGTCGTTCGACTTCCGCCGGCCGACGGTCATGACCTCGCGGTTCAGCACGATGGCGTCGCCGCCGCCGATGGGAACCAGTTCCCCGAGTTGTTGCGCCATGTTGTTCGACCCACGACGTATAGGGGGCGAGAAACTTCTTCCAATATATCGTGGGACCGGGGCGGAAAAATGCAAATCCGGAACGGGGCGCGGGCGGGGTTTCGGCCCCGCCCGCGGGCGTTGCTTACCGACCGGGGGCCGGGAAGTACGGGTTGGCCGGGGCGGCCGTCGGCGGGGCGTAGTACGCCCCTTGCAGCGGGGCCGGGGTCATGAAGTGGGCGTTGTACGGCCAGTACAGGTACCACGGGGCGGCCTGGAACGCGGGGAGCGGCTTCTTGTCGAGCAGCTTCGCGAAGAACCCCTGGCGGACTTGTTGGTTCGGGACGGCGCTGAACGGGCCGCCCGCGGCGGACGCGGACCCGGCGAACGCGGCCAGCAGGCCGACCGACAGAATGAGCTTCTTCATGTTTGTCCTCTCGGCGGTTTCGATCCATCGAAACATGGCGCACTCCCTGCGAGCGCGCCGAGATGGTCTGACCTACTACTCTTCCCGATGATTTCCGTTTTGCCAGCGAGGGCGAAGAAAACGCGCCGCGCCGCGGTGGCCAGTTGCCGGTCGAATCGGAGGCGTGTGCTTTCTCGTCCCGACCGGCGAACCTTACCGGCGTTACTTCGTTTGCCCCGTGAGCACGCCCGTGGTGGTCGGCGGGAGGGAAACGACCGCTCCGCCTTGAGCCGGCGTCGCTAGGGCGACGTGTCCGGTCGCGCACCCGCCGCTCGCGCATCCGGCAGAACCGTCACAACCGGCGACGCCGCACCCGGCCCCGTGCTTGCCGCACTTCCCGAGGCTCAGCCCGCCGCCGCACTTGTTAGCCAACGGGTTGACGCGGTGGAAGACGTTCTTCAGCGTGCTGACGGCGTACTGGCCCCAACCGCCGCCGCCCAGCCCGTGCTTGCCGCACTGGCCCTGCGGGGCGTTGTACTGCAGGTTCGCGGTCCAGGGGCCGTACGGCTCGAACGGGTAGTAGCCGGAGTACGGGCCGTAGTTGTACAGCGGGCCGTGGAAGTGGATGCGGCTGAGGAAGCCCATGCAGAACCCGCCGCAGCCGAACGGCGGGAAGTGCGGGTGGGCCGGGCCGCCGGCGAACACGGCCGGGATCGTCCCACCGGCGTAGCAGTTGCCGCCGGCGAGGCCGTTGCACTGAGCCTGGGCGGACTTGGCGTCGATCAGCAGTGCGGGAAGTGCGAGCAGAGCCGCGAGGAGCAGGCGCTTCATCGGGTGCGTCCTATGCACGAGGTTCGAGCGGACGGGGCCGACCTCCGGCCGTCCGTGGACGGGGAATTCTTCCCGCTAAACGGCCGTTCGCAACCGATTCCCGCGAGTTATCCGACCCGATTCCCGACGGGAGATGCGGTAGGCGAAGGCTAACCGCGCACCCTGGCAGAGAGGGTTCCGTCGGCCCGACTGGTGCATCTCGTGAGACCGGCCGACCGGCGCAACCGGGACAGGTCGTCGATTGAAACCGTTCGACTCCCGACGCGGCTGTCGGGGCCGTGGCAATCGCTACCGCCGGAACTGCCGAGGCCGAGTTCGCCGGCCCACCGCCGTAGTTCGAGCGTCCGCGTGTAGGTCGCCGCCGGGAACGCGACCTCCACGGCATCGAGGCCGAGGTCGCGGAGCTGGACGAGTTCATCGAACGTCATCTCCGCCGACGGGTGGGCCAAACTCGTGACGCCTCCGGCGGCGTGAACGCGGGCGATCACTTCTGAAATCGCGACCTCCCGCAACTTCGGAACGTGGGCAGCGAGCGGGATGAGGAATCGGCGGAATGCGTCGTGCCGACTGCGGACGTGCCCAGTGGCCATCAATAGGTCCGCGAGGTGTCGTCGGCCGAGGCTCGGCGATCGGGCACGGACGGCATCGACCGCCGGGGTCGGGATCGCCCTCCCCTGCCCCGCTAGGCGGTCGAGGTAGGTTTGAAATCGCGTCCTACGGCAACTTTGGAGGTGTTCGAGCATTCCCTGGAACGCCGCGTCTTCCTCGGTGAAGTAGGCCAGAAGATGGTAGTCGCGGTTGCCCTGATGGGTGGTAATCTCGACGCCGGGCACGATCTCGATGCCGTACCCGTTCTCGCGACAGGCCGCACGAGCGAGGGCCACGCCCGCGGTCGTGTCGTGGTCGGTGATCGCGACGGCCTTCAGCCGGGCTTGCGCCGCGAACGCGACGATCTGAGATGCGGTGTAGTCGCCGTCGCTCGCGGACGTGTGGACGTGTAGATCGACGACATCCGGCCGGGCCAGCGCCGCCGCTTGCCGACACAGCGCCGTGAACGGCTGGCGGCGGGGCATCACTCCACCGGCGCGACGGCGGCGGGCTTCGCGGCGTTGTGCCGCTTCACGATCTTGTCGAGGATGCCGTTGACGAACCCCGGCGAGTCGGCCGACCCGAACCGGCGGGCCAGCTCGATCACCTCGTCGATGGCCACCGCCGGCGGCGTCGGCTCGGCGGCGTGCAGCATCTCGTAGGTCCCGATCCGCAACAGGTTGCGGTCCACCGGCAGCATCCGGTGGATCCGCCAGTTGTCGGCCGTCGCCGCGATGCTCTTGTCGATCTCGGCCTGGTGGTTAACCACTTCGTCGTAGATGGTCAGGCAGAACGACACGGCCTCGCGGTCGTCGCGGAGGCGGTCCTTCGCGAACCGCTCGATGGCGGGCCGGCCGACGGGCTTCGGGTTCTGGTCCTTCTGAAACAACAATTGCAGCGCCACTTCGCGGGCGCGGGACCGGCGAGTCATACGGTCACGTCCTCATTTTCACTTTCCCAGTAGTGTATCGAAACGGCCGGCCGACGTTCTAAAACGACACCCCTCCCGAGGACCGAGTGATGCCCCGCTTCCGCGTCGCGATCGCCGACTTCATCAACGACGACCTCGCCACCGAGAAGGCCGCCCTCGGCGACATCGCCGACGTGATCGCCTACGACGCGGCTTCGGAAGACGACCTCGCCGGCAAGATCGAGTCGGCCGACGCCGTGATGCTCTACCACAACATCGCGCTGACCGCGAAGACGGTCGGCCGGCTCACGAACTGCAAGCTCATCGTCCGGTGCGGCGTCGGGTTCGACAACGTGGACCGGAAGCTGGCCCGCGAGCGGGGCATTCCCGTGGCGAACGTGCCGGACTACGGCACGGAGGAAGTCGCGGACTCGGCCGTCGGCATGATGCTCGCGCTGACCCGCGGCATCAACCTCTACAACAACCGGCTGCAACGGAACGACGGGCCGTGGTCGTACACGCAGGCCGGCCACCTGCTCCGGCTCCGCGGTCGGGTGTTCGCGATCCTCGGCCTCGGCCGGATCGGGATCGCCGCGGCGGAACGGGCGAAGGCGTTCGGCATGAGCGTCATCTTCTTTGACCCGTACCAGCCGGACGGCATTGACAAGGCCATCGGCGTCCGGCGGGTCGAGACGCTGGAGGAGTTGTTGGAATCGGCGTTCGTCCTTAGTCCGCACTGCCCGCTGACGCCGGAGACGCGGCACATCGTCAACGCGAAGGCGGTCGCGCGGATGCCGAAGGGTTCGTACCTCGTGAACACGTCCCGCGGGGACGTGGTGGACCTGGCGTGCATCCCGGACGCGCTCGCGTCCGGTCAGCTCGCCGGCGCGGCCATCGACGTGCTGCCGCACGAGCCGCCGCCGGCGGACCACCCGCTACTCGTCGCGTGGCGCGACCCGAAGCACCCGGCCCACGACCGGCTGATCGTGAACCCGCACGCGGCGTTCTACTCGGAGGAGGGGCTGAACGACATCCGCGTGAAGGGTTCCGCCGCGTGCCGCCGGGCGCTGCTCGGCCAGCCGCTGCGGAACGTGGTGAATTGAGCGGCCGACTTCCGAAGTCCGGCTTCGACTTCGGAAGTCGATGCGGAAGAGTGGCGTCTGCGGTCACGACGAAGGCCGGCGCGACGATCGACTTCCGAAGTCGAAGCCGGACTTCGGAAGTCGGGGCCTACGCCGCCCTTCGCACCAATTCGATTCCGCCGCGGGTTACCCGCTCGACGTACCCGAATAACTCGTCCTCGTACCGGCCGGCGTTGAACGGAAGCGCGTTCCGGCGCGCCGCCCGCGGGTCGAATCGGTCAGCGATCCGCTCGAACCGCTCGATGCCGTCGATGACGGATTCGACCGTTTGCTCCTCGAAGAACACGCCGGTCGCGTCGCCGCCGTTGCCGCCACGAATCGTTTCCGTGCTCCCGCCGCGGCCGAACGCGACGACCGGGCAGCCGCACGCCTGCGCCTCGACCGGCACGATGCCGAAGTCCTCTTCCGCCGGGAACAGCACCGCCTTCGCCCGCCGGTAGTGGTCGCGGATGATCTCCTCCGGCTGCCAGCCGAGGAACCGCACCGTCGGCCCGGCGAGGCGGCGGAGCTTCTTCTCGTCCTGCCCCGTGCCGATCACCACGAGCTTCTTCCCCAGTAGGGTGCAAGCCTCGACCGCCAAGTCGAACCGCTTGTACGGCGCGAACGCCGAGACGATGAAGTAGAAGTCTTCCCGCCTCGCCTCCGACGGCGTGTAGAAGTCGGTGTCCGCCGGCGGGTAGATGACGACGCTGTCGCGGTCGTAGCAGTCCCGGATGCGCCGCTGGATCGTCCGGCTGATCGCGACGAAGTGCGTCACGCGGTCGGCGGTCCGCCGGTCCCACTCCCGGAGGCGGCCGAGCAACTGTTCGACCGCGGCCGTCTTCAGGTTCGCGAACCGCCCGTTTCGGAAGTAGGCGTCCCGCATGTGCCAGGCGTACCGCATCGGGCTGAAGCAGTAGCTGACATGCGGCACCCCCGGCGGGGGGACCGCCGCCTTCGCGACGCAGTGGCTGAAGCTCAGCACGAGGTCGCAGTCCGGGATCCGCCAGTTCGCGGCCGCCGGGAACGCCGGGAGCAGGTAGCGGTAGTACCGGTGGACGCCGGGCAGCCGGTCGAGTGCACTCGACCGCGGCCGCAGCCGCTCGATCGCCCGCGACACCGACCCGCGGCGGTGGAACAGCGTGAACAGCGTCGCGTCCGGCCACCGCTGGCAAGCCGGCTCGAGGCACTTCTCGCCGCCGCGCATCCCGGTCAGCCAGTCGTGGACGAGAACGACGCGATTCATGGCGCTCCCCTGGCGTAAGTCGCCCGCGATGGTAATCGGTAACGGTCGAATCCGGGAAGCCGAACCGGGCGGCGGGATTTGTCGATTATTCCGACAAGGCGAGATACGATATTTCAACGCCCGGCCGTCGATCTCGTCCGCCGACGTTTGGCCCGAAACGGCCCGCGAGAGTTGCGTAAGGTGTGTTATCGTTGTAAGTTGAAGGGAATTCGTCCGGGACCGCGAACGGCGTCATTACCTTGACATGGGGCCGAAATCCCTAGATGTTATCATCACGCAACGCGCGTAAGCCCCGGCCGAGCCGGATCACGACCGATCGCACCCGTCATTCCCGGACCGGCCGCAGTTGCTGAGAAGCGAGGACGACATGGCGTTTACCCTTTCCATCGGCAAGTGCAGCCTGCTGGGCAACTACCGCGAGAACAACGAAGACTCGATTGACGTGAAGCAGTTCCCGGACATGATCGTGTCCGTGGTGGCCGACGGCATGGGCGGGCAGGCGGCCGGCGAGATCGCCAGCAAGCGGGCCATCGAGATCATCCCCCGCGAACTCCGCAAGAACCTCACCGCCCACCTGAACGGCGAGGGCGTGAAGTCGGTCACCCGCCGGGCCATCGCCCAGGCGAACGAAGAAATCATGGCGATGGGCGCGCTCGACAAAGACATGAAGAACATGGGCACGACCGTCGTCATGGCCATCTGGCGGAAGGGCAGCGAGCTGTTCATCACCGGCGTCGGCGACAGCCGGTGCTACATGATCCGCAGCAAGAAGATTCAGCAACTCACGGTCGATCACTCCCTGGCCCGCGCCCTCGTCGAGGCGAAGACGATCTCCGAAGCCGAGGCGAAGGACCACCGGTTCAAGAACGTGCTGTGGAAGTACCTCGGATCGAAGGAAGTCGGCGACGGGCCGGACGTGATTAACGTCCAAATCCAGGCCGGCGACCGGTTCCTGCTCTGCACCGACGGGCTGACCGGGGCCGTGAACGACGACCAACTCGCCAGCTTCATCGCGCAGCAGACCGACATGCAGGCGTGTGCGGAAGCGCTCGGCCAGTTGGCGCTCGACTCCGGCTCCCGCGACAACGTGTCGTGCGTGATGATCGAAGTCCAGGAAACGAACTGACGATCCGCTCAAATCGAAGCGGCCGGGAGGCTCCTCCCGGCCGCTTTCGTTTCTACTCCGTCCGCTCGCGGAGAACCGTCGGCAGGTCCGCAACCCGCGTCCGGCGGTCGATGTAGTCCGCCGGGGCCGGCGTCGCGCCCAGCCGCTCGTGGTCGATCTTGCCGGTCAGTTCCTCGTAGACGTGCTTCACGTTGTCCTTGTTGTCCTTCGCCGCCACGCCGGTCCACTCCTTGTACCACGGCAGGTCCAGCCCGTCCGTGATGTCCGCGAGCGACTTCTTCGCGTCGATCCCCTTCTGCACCTCGGCCCGCATCTCCGCGAAGTACCGCTTCTGGGTCGCGAGCAGTTCCTTCCCCGTCGGCTTCCCGTGGCCGGGGCAGACGATCTCCACGTCGAGCTTCTCCATTTTCTCCAGCGACTTCACCCACGACGCCGAGTTGGAGTGGCCCATGAAGTTGAACGACCCGTTCACGCACGCGTCCCCGGTGCAGAGAATCTTGTGCTTCGGCAGGTACGCGACGGCGTCCCCGCTCGTGTGGCTGTGGCCGAAGTGGTGGAACTCGACCCGCTGCGTGCCGTCGTCCAGCACGTACGTGTCGTCGAACGGGATGTCCACCTGCTTGAGCGTACTCTCCCGCACGTCCTTGCGGCCCTTCGCCTGGTCTTCCCACTGCTTCGGGCCGTTCACCTTCAACAGCCGGGCGGCGTTCGTGTGCGCGACGATCTGCGCCCCCTCCTTCGCCCACACGCTGTTGCCGTAGGCGTGGTCGCCGTGGTGGTGCGTGTCGAGGACGTACTTGATCGGCAGCTTCGTCGTCTTCTTGATGTCCGCGATCACGTCGGCCGCCTCTTTCGGGAAGTTCGCGTCGATGACGACGACGTACTCCTTGAAGACGACCCAGGTGTGGTTCGAGCCGCCGAACGGGATCGCCTTGTCGGTCGCGCTGATCGACGAGTACCGGAAGAAGACGCCGGGGGCGAGTTCCTTCACGTCGTTGAACTTCATGTCCGGGACGGCGGCCTTCTTGTCCGCCCCGTCGGTCGTGGGGTTCGAGAGGAAGACGGCGGCCGCGAACGCGGCGGCGACGGCCCCGGCCAGAGCAACACGGCGTAGCATCGGAGGTTCCTACTGGTGGGAGGTGGACTTCGCGAGGATAGCCGATCCGCCGGCCCGTCGCAACCGTCGGAATGGCGAGAACCGTCGGGATCGGACCGTCGTAGAAAAAATGACGGCAAGCAAAAGATTCCGCGCTTCGATCTTGACGGTGGGCGGTTGATTTCGTATCGACCTGACCCAAGAATTGCATAAACCTCTCGCGTCATCTTCCGTCCCTGGAGGGTTCCGCCATGTGGGAGCCAGCCCCGGACCATCCGCTCCGCCGGATGTTCGCCGGGTTCACCGAGCACGCCTTCTTCACCCGCTTCGGCCTCGCCGACCCGCCGCTCGTCGATTACCTCTCTTCGCTACTGACGCGGTTCGTCCACGCGGACGACATCTACCGCCTCCGCGACGGCCACGGCCGGCCGATTACCGAGGTCGCCGCGATGCTGACCGAGGCCGACGGGCTGCCGGAGGGCGGCCGCACCCGCCGCGAGTACTTCCGGCACATCGGCGACGTGAGCCTGTTTTGGACCGGCCTGTTCCCGGAGGCGATCGAGCGCGACCGGACCGGCTGGGGTCAACACGCCGTCCTGAACTACACGACGTTCGGCAAGCGGTCGTACCTGATCGCCAGCCGGTTCGAGGGCGAGAGGTATTCCGACGAAGCGCCGGTGCTGAAGCGGCTGAGCGAGCAGTTCGAGCTGTGCGCGACCGGCCTGCGGGAAGTCCGCCGCGAGTGGGAGGAAGCCGACGGGCCGCACGACGGGCGGATCATTCAGTGACCGCTATATAGCCGCCGGCTTGCCGGCGGGGTTTTGGGCGTCGCGAAACCCCGCCGGCAAGCCGGCGGCTATCTATCACTTCGTCGGCATGACGAAGTCCGCGATCCATAGCTGCGTCGGCGAGCGGCCGTCGCGGCTGCTCGTCCACATCACCTTCGCGTAGTCCGGGCTGAACACCGGCAGCACGTCCTGCCCCGGCGCGTGCGTGATCCGCGTGGTCGCCCCCGTCTCGATGTTCATCCAGTACAGGTCGTAGTTCGGCCGCTTCGTCTCGTCGCCGTGGTCCGCGGCCGTGTAGATGATGTGCTTGCCGTCCTTGTACCAGTACGGTGCCCAGTAAACCCATTTGTCGTTGTCCGTCAGCGCTTTCTCGCCGGAGCCGTCCGCGTTGACGACGTACAGTTGCAGCCGGTCCTTCTCCTTGCGGTCCGACCGGAAGATCACCTTCGTCCCGTCCGGGCTGAAGAACGGGCCGCCGTTATAGCAGTTGAGCGCGGTCGTGATCGCCTTCGCCCCCGTTCCGTCCGCGTTCATGACGTAAATCTGCACGTTCCCCGCGGACCCGGAGCTGTAGACGATCCGCTTCCCGTCCGCCGAGTAGCTGCCCTCGGCCGTGTAGACCTTCGCGGTCGGCGTTAGGCACTTGAGGTCCGACCCGTCCGGGTTCGCCTCGTAGATCTTCATGTGCGGGTCGAAGTCCCACGAGTACCGCCGCCGCTTGCCGGCCTTCGCTTCTTCCTCCCGCTGCCGGTATTCCGCGGCCTGGTGCTTGTCCGTCTCCGGGTCCTCGTGGCTGGACGCGAAGATGACCCGCTTGCCGTCCGGCCGGAAGTAGGCGCACGTCGTCCGCCCGTTGCCGGGGCTGATCCGCCGGAACGACCCGGTGTCCAGGTCCTGCACGAAGATTTGGTAGAACGGATTCCCGGTCCCCTTCTCTTCCGCCTGGTAGATGACCTTCTTGCCGTCCGGCGAGAAGTACCCCTCCCCGGCCCGGACGAACCCGGTCGTGACCGGCTTGATGTCCTTCAGGTACTGCCCCTCGGCGGCAACCCAGTCGGCGGGGTCGGCCGACGGCGCGAGCAGGGCGAGGGTGAGCGTCAACGGCAGCATGAGGTTTCCTCGGTGCGAACCAACGGGCCGACGGTTAGTCTATAATCGCACGTCAACCGCGTGAGGGGCCGCCGCCGATGTGGGACGAGAACGAGCCGCTGCCGATCCCGTGCGGGCTGTGCCTCCGGGGGTTCGACCGCGACGGCCTGACGAAGCACCACCTCCTGCCGAAGTCCCGCGGCGGCAAGGAGGAGCACGTCGAGTTGCTGTGTTCGCAGTGCCACGGCATGGTCCACGCCACGTTCACGAACAGGACGCTCGCCGTCGGCTACACGACCATCGACGAGTTGCGGACCTGCCCGGAACTCGCCCCGTTCATCAAGTGGGTGCGGAAGCAGCCGCCGGGGCGGAAGAAGCGGAACAAGGCCCGGCGGCGGAAGCTGTAGCGGAAAGTACGTTCCCACCGGTCCCGCGGCCGGGTAAGCTAGGGGGACATCGCGAGGGACCCGCCATGTCGCGCCGCCCGGCCTTCACCCTGATCGAGCTGCTGGTCGTCATCGCCATCATCGCCATCCTCATTGGTCTACTACTCCCGGCCGTGCAGAAGGTCCGCGACGCCGCCGCGCGGGGGAGTTGCCAGAACAACCTAAAGCAGATCACGCTCGCCCTGCACCAGTGCCACGACGTGAACGGGAAGTTCCCGGCGACGATGTACAACGCCCCGGCCAGCAAGCGGTCGTGGGTCCCGGAGATGCTCGCGTTCATGGAGCAGGAGAACGTCTACCGCCGCTACCGGTTCGACCGCCCGTGGGACCACGCCGACAACCAGCCGGCGACGAGCGCGACCGTCCCGAACTTCCTCTGCCCCGCGTCGCCGACCGGCCGAAACCAGGTCGAGGGGAGCAACACCTACGGCATCGCCGACTACACGGCCGTGTACGACGTGGACCCCGGCCTGATCGCGACCGGGCTTCTCTCGCCGTGGACCGGCGACCCGCGGAGCGCGATGCCGGTGGACACCGGCGGCCGCATCCTGGATATCACGGACGGCACGACGAACACGCTCCTCGTCGTGGAAGTGGCCGGGCGGCCGGACATTTTCATCAACGGCCGCCGCTCCGACTCCGCGACCTCCGTGCCGAGTTGGGCGGCGTACAACGGGACGTACCCGATTAACCTCGACGGCTGGCTGGCCGACGGGTCCGGCCCGTGGGGGCCGTGTGCCGTGAACTGTGCGAACATCCACGAAATCTATTCGTTCCACATCGGCGGGGCGAACATCTCGTTCGCCGACGGCAGCGTGCGCTTCGTGCGGGCGACGGTGGAGAGCAAGATAATGGCCGCGCTGGTCACGCGGGCCGGGTACGAGACGTATGCGAGTACGGATTGACCCGACTTCCGAAGTCCGGCTTCGACTTCGGAAGTCGATCCCCCGCGAGGTGTTTCGCAGAGTCGGCAGATGCCCCCTGTTCCGCCTCGACTTCCGAAGTCGAAGCCGGACTTCGGAAGTCTGAGTTACCGCTGGTAAATCGGCAGGTAGTCCGACGGGACGCTGAGGATCAGCACGGCGATGGCCGTCTGGTACGCGGCCCCGTTGTGCTGCTCCATCCGCTCCAGCCACTCGCCGGACGCCCGCTGGCGGGACAGGAGCGTGTCCTTCATCCGGGCGTAGTAGTCCTCCCACTTCTTGCCGCCGACCTGGTGGAATGCGTGGGCCGCGTAGTAGTGGCCGTACCAGTAGTGCTGGCGGTCGTTCTCCTCCCGCTCCATGTACTTGACGGCCGCCTCGATCTGCTCGGCCTCGTACTCGCCGCCGAGCTGCAGCACGCACACCCCGGCCGCGGTCCGGGCGTACCCGGCCCCGGACGAGTACGGCATGTACTTGTACCCGCCGGACCGCCGGTCGTGGCACTTGTCGATGTACTTCAGCGCGTTCTTGATCGTCTGGTCGGGGACGTGCAGCCCGCTGTCCTTCGCCCCGCGGAGGGCCATGACCTGCATGATCGTCACCGAGATGTCCGCCCCGGTCGGGCTGGGGTCGTACCGCCACCCGCCCTCGGTGTTCTGCGACTTCACGATCAGGTCCACGGCCTTCTTGAGCACCTTCTTCACCTCCTCGTCGCCGGTCATGCCGTAGACCTGGGTGAGGGCGAGGGTGGCCATGCCGTGGCAGTACATGTTGCCGCCGCCGCGGCCGGCGAGGTAGCCGTCCTCCTTCGCCTCGGCGAGCAGGTGGCGGACGGCCTTCGCGACCTCCGGGGCGTACAGCCCCTGGTTCGGGACGTGCCCGTTGGCCATGAACGCGAGCAGGGCGAACGACGTGATCGCGGTGTTGCCCCACTTGCCGTCGCGGTCCTGGTGGTCCTTCAGCCAGACGAGGGCCTTGTCGATCGCCTTCTTCGTGGCGTCGTCGATCTTCACCTTCTCCTCGGCCCGCGCGGGGGCGAGGAGGAGGGTGATGGTCAAAGTTGAAAGAAGAAACCGTCTCATGGAACGATCCTCGGTTACGGCTTCTTCTCTTCCGGCTTTGCTGGGGCGGGCGGCGTCTTCGCCTGCGGCTTGCCGGCGTTCTTGATGTTGATGTTGTACTGCTTCAGCTTCTCGCGGAACTCGGCCGGGAACGCGGCCTCGGCGTTCTGCTGGACCTTGTCCCGCTCCTTCTTCTGGAGGTTGATGAAGCTGCCGTCGCCGTCCTTCGCGACGCCGCTCGACTGGGCGTTCTTCATCTGCCCCGGCCCCTGCCGGTCGCCCTCGCCGCGGTTCTGGTTGTTCTCCTGGTTGTTCTGCCCCTGCTTGCCCTGCTGCCCCGGTTGCTGGCCGGGCTGTTGCCCCTGGCCGGGTTGTTGGCCCGGCTGCTGACCCTGCTGGCCTTGCTGCCCTTGTTGGCCGGGCTGCTGGCTGGGTTGCCCCTGGGCCTGCATCGGCTGGCCGGGCTGCGCCCCCTGCTGGCCCATCTGCTGCGCGGCCTGATTGAGCTGCTGGAGCGCCTCCCCGAGTTGCTGCGCGGCCTGTTGTTGCGACTGCCCGGCGTTCATCGGCTGACCCTGGCCGAGTTGTTGCGCGGCCTGATTCAACTGTTGGGCGGCCTGGTTCAACTGCTGCTGGACGGCCATCGGTGCGGTCGCCTGGGCCTGATTGAGTGCCGCCTGCGCCGCCTGGTTCGCCATAGCCGACTGTTGAAGGGCCTCGGTCGCGTCCTTTACCTGCTGCTGCGTCTTCGCGAGTTGGCCGTTGTTCATTGGCTGCCCGGCCATCGGCTGGCCTTCGCCCTTCATCGGCTGCCCTTCCCCTTTCATGGGTTGGCCCTCGCCCTTCATCGGCTGGCCGGGCATCGGTTGCCCTTCGCCCTTCATTGGCTCGCCGGCCATCGGCTCGCCCTTCGCCGCCTCGTTCAGCTTCTCCAAAGCCTTCTGCTGCTCTTGGAGCGCCTTCGGGATGTCGCCTTGCTCCAGCGCCTTCGCCGCGTCGTCGGCGTTCTTCGCGGCCTCTTGCTGGTTCATCTTCTGCGCCTGCTCGGCGATCTGCTTCTGCTGTTGGGCCAGGTTCTGGGCCTGCTGGTTCATCGGCTGTTGAAGCTGCTCGGCGGCCTTCTTCGCCTGCTCGGACGCCTTGTTCGTCTGCTCGATGGCCTTCGCGAGTTGCTGGGCCGCGTCCATCGGGCTGACCTGGTTCGGCTGGAGCGCGGCCTGGTCCGCGATCTCCTTCGCCTTCAGCTCGTCGGCCTTCTTCTGGAGGGCCTCCTGCGCCTCCTGCAGCTTCTTGGCGGACTCGTTCGCGTTGTTCGCCGCAGGCATCGGCTTGGACTGGTTCAAGTCCTGCTTCGCCGCGTCCATCTTTTGCGCGGCCTCGTCGATCTTCCTCGCCGCGTCCGGGGCGGCGTCCTTCACCTGCTGGCCCAAGTCCTTCGTCGGCGGCGTGAGCTGCTCCTGCTTCTTCGCCAGTTCGTCGGCCTTCGCCTTGTCCGCGTCCGGCGTCGCCTTCGCGTCCTCGGCCAGCTTCTTCTCCTGCTTCGTCAACTCTTCGAGCTTCTTCTGCGCGTCGTCGAGCTTCGCCAGGTCCTCCCGGCGCTTCTCGATCTCCTTCGCCTTGTCCTCGAGCGCCTTCTTCGCGGCCTCCAGCGCCTTCAGCGTCTCGTCCTGCTTCGGCTGCGCCGCGTTTTTGTCCTTGTTCGCGAGGTCGGTGGCCGCCTTGTTCGCCTCGTCCGCGGCCTTCCTCAGGGCGTCGGTCGCCTCCTTCTTGTCGGGCAGCGGCAGGTTCTTCAACTCGTCCGCCTTCTTCGCGACCTCCTTCTGCGACTCGGCGACCTTGTTCAAGTTCTCCGGCTTCTTCTCATTCTTCGTCTCCTCCTTCACCTTCTTCTGTTCTTGAATCAGCTTCTCGACCAACTCCGCGGCCTTCTTGGTGGCCGCAAGCGCGTCCGACTTCTCTTTCTCGGCGGCCGCGATCTGCTTGTCGAGTTCCTCGCGGGCCTCCTTCAACCGCTCGGCCGCGTTCTCCTCCGGCGGGATCGCCTTCTCGGCGCTCTCCGTCTGGCGGAGTTCGTCCTGCGCCCGCTTCATCTCGGACTCGGCCGGGGACAGCTTCGCGGCGGCCTCCTTCGCGAGGTCTTCGAGCGACTTCCGAACCTCCCGCGTGTCGAACTCGATCTTCGCCTGCTGGTCGGCGAGCCGGTGGGCCTCGACCTTCCGCGGGTCGGCGGCGTTCCGCTCGTACCGGTCCGGCTCCCGCTTGCGCTGTTCCGGCGTCTTCGCCTTTTCCGTCTCGGCCTTGAGCGCCAGCTCCGCCTGAAGCATCTTCTCGACCTTGTCTCGGGCCTCCTTCATCGCGGCGATCTTGTCCCGCGGCGTGCGGAGGGCGGCGGCGATCGACTGCAAGTCCTTCGACACCTTCAGCTGCTTCTCGGCGGCGGTCGTGAACTGGCCGTTGTTCAACTGGCCGGCCGCGCCGGCCATGTCCACGCCGAGCCGCGCCCCGCGGCCGTGAACGTCCGCGGCGTCGAGCCGCTGCTTCTGTTCCGGCGTCAGCGTCGGCCGGAGTTCCGCGAGCTGCTTGATGACGTTAATCAACTCGTTGTGAACGTCCCCCTGGCTGTCGGCCTGCTCCTCGCGGTCGTCCTTCACGAACCGTCCCGGCCGGGACGCGACCGGCTTGAAGTTCTCCGCCTGGACGGCCCGCAGGTGCAGGCCGTGCTGGTCCTTCGCCATCTTGTCGATGCGGGCGGCGGCTTGGTCGAGCGACTTGAGGATGTCGAGCTTGTTGACGAGGCCGCGGAGGGTGGTGACGATCTGCCGGTGCTTCTGGTACGCCTCGCGCTGCTCCGTCGAGGCGGCCGTCTCGTCCGGGGCCTTCATCGCGTTGTCGAGGTGCTTGAGGACGGCCTTCACCTGGTCCTGGCTCAACCCCTTGAGCGACGTGGCGACCTCGTCGAGCATCTTCTGCTCGGTCCCGGCGTCGAGCTTCTGGTACCGCATGGCCCGGAGCGTCGTCGTGATCCGGCGGGCGGTCTGCTCGATCTCGGCGGCGACCTTCTTCTGCTGCTCCCGCTGGGCGGCCGCGGACGGTTCCGGGGTCGCGGCGACGGCCGGGAGGGCGAAGCCCGCGAGCAGCGTGGACAGCACGAGACGGCGGATCGACATGGCAAGCGCTCCAGGGCGGGTCATTCCAGTATTGGGCCTTTTCCGGAATCCTGCAACTAAGAAATTAGGTCATGGCAACAACGAACCGCATGGGGCTAGCCCCTATATAGCCGCCGGCTTGCCGGCGGGGTTTTGCGACGCCCCAAACTCCGCCGGCAAGCCGGCGGCTAAATAGTCGGCGTTCGTCACGGCCGCTTGAACGGGTTGTTCCCGCCCGGCACGGCGTCGCGGCCGAAGACGCCCCGCTGCCGCTCCTCCAGCTGGCGGAGCCGCTCGGCGCTCTGGTGCCGCTGGCGGTTCCAGTCCTCCCACATCGCCTGCGTGACCACGGCCTTGATCCGCGACTCGGACCGGCCGGGGACGCGCCGCGGGTCCGGGTTGCGGTCGTGGACGGCCACGTGGAATTCAACCCGGTCGCCGACCTCGAGTTTCGTTTCCCGGCCGTTCGCGACCTTCTTCAGGGCGGCCGTCTCGAAGTTGTACCGGCCGCCCGCCTCCAGCCCCGGCGGGTCGGCTTCGAGGTCCGCCGACGGGAACCGGTAGAACTCGACCTGGCCGTACTCGCCGGAGTTCTCGAACACGCCGAGGTCCGGCAGGAACTTGCCGAGCTTCTCCGGGTCGGCGACGGTCGGCCGCAGCGGGAGCGGCGTCCACGCCTCGGTGTCGTTGACGCGGTACATGATGAACGCCCGGTCCAGGCCGAGCGGCGAACGGGCCGTGAAACCGATCTGCACGCGGCCGCCGAGGACCAGCGGCATCCCGGTCACCTCGAAGTCGTCGAGCGGGCCGACCTCGCGGGGGTCCTTCAAAACTTCGGGCAGCAGGTTCACCCGCGGCGGGTCGTCCGCCCCGACGCTGATGCCGCGGCGGGGCGGGTTCAGGTTCGCGAAGTCGTTGTCGTCGGTCACGACCACCCGGTACGCGACCGCCCTCGCCGGGATGTCGCCGACGACGCCCGCGGTCAGCCGGTCGTCGCTGAGCGTCATGGCGAGCGGCTGGCCGACCGGTTCCTCGGCCCCGACCGCGGACCGGGCGAGCATCACCACCTTCGCGGCCTTTATCGGCTTCGTACACGTCGCCTCGACCCGCAGGCCGCAGCCGGGCAGCGCCGTCACCTCGCCCTGCGGCTGGCTGCGCTCGTACCGCCGCTTCCCGTCCGGGTCCACGTACAGCGGCAGTTGCAACCACGCGCTCACTTCCTTCACCACCGGCCGCGGCTCGAACCGGACGGACGCGACGGACCGCGTGCGGCCGTCGTGCAGCCACGCCTTGAACGTGAACGGCACGGACGACGGCGGGTACTCCGTCGCGAACACGGCCGAACCGTCGTCGAGGCGTTCAGAGAACTTCAACTCGTACCGCTCGGTCGGCTGGCCCTCCGGCGTCACGGCGACGGAACCGACGGACTGCTCGGTGAACTTCCCGGTCACCTTGAACGTCAGCCGCACCGCGTCGCCGCTCGGCCAGAGTTCGGCCGTCGTGTTCGCGAGCGCCACGGACCGCGGGATGTCCACCGGCAACAGCGCCTGCCGCGCGAGCAACGCGAACATGAGCTTCGCGTTGAACGCCAGCATCAGTAGGAAGAAGACCGCGAACGGCGCGAGTAGGTACGCGGCCTGCTTGAGCCGGTGCGTCTCGGCGAGCCGCTTCAGGTCGTACCGGGCGGAGAGGGCGGACGCCTCACGGGTCACGTCCTCGATGAGCTGCGGCGACATGCCGAACGTCTTCGCCGTCGGCCGGTTGAGCTGCAACGCCGTCACGAGCCGGTGGCCGAACTCCGGGTGCGCGTCCTCCGCCTTCCCGGCCAGCACGTCCAACGACGGCACGCGGAGGCGGAACAGGAACCACACGCCCGCGGCCGCGTACAGTGCGAGCTGGCCGAACGTAAGGATGATGCGAAGCCACGTCGGGGTGTCGCGGAACCGGTCGATCGTCCAGTCGAGCAGGCACGCGGCCGTCAGCCCGCCGCCGACCACGGCCAGCCACCGCGCGAGGCCCCACGCGAAGCGGTACGCCCGCTCCCGCCGCTGCCAGCCCCTCAGTTGACGCACCAGTTGGTCCATGTCTCAACTCAGGCTGTTGAACTTCCGCACGACCCATTCGACGGAAAACAGGCCGATGACCAGGAACAGCGCCCACCGGTTCCACAGGAGCGTCTCGTCCCGCCGGGTGAAAGGCACGGTCTTGGGCTTCACGTCGCCGGGCAGCTTGTGCAGGTCTTCCTCGCGGTAGAACTTCCCGCCGGTCGCGTCGGCCAGCTTCCGCAGTTGCTCCTCGGCCAGCCCGCCGACGGCGAGTTCGTGGTCCGGCGGCAGCGCGACGCGGTACTCGAGCGCCGCCGGCTCGGACCCGTTGTCCACCTTCAGCGCGAACCGGCCGACGCGGGCGAACGGGATCGTCGCCACGTACTCGCCGGGGACGCCGGGCAACGCCTTCAGCTCGACCGGCACGCTGCGGTCGGTGTCGTCCGGCCCGGCGTCGAGCCGTTCCAGCCGCGCCTCCAGCCGCTCGGCCGCGAGCGGGCGGAGGTCCGGGTTGAAGAGGCGGGCGTACACCTGCCCCGTCTTGCCGAGCTGCGGGTCGGGCGTGTCGAGCGACAGTTGCGTGAGTTTCGTGCCGGTCGTCCGCGGGACGCCGGCGACGTATACGCCCTGGCTCCAGAACCGGGCGAAGAACTTGTCCCCGGCGTTGAACCGCCACCGCCACGTTTCGTCGAACCCGACCCACACGGCGTACCCCTTGCCGTAGTAGTGCGACGCCATCAGCGGCATCGGCTTGTCGTCGGTCGTGCGGAGCTTCGGGTGGACGAGGAACGGCTCGGCCGCGGGCTTGAGCTTCGTGACCGGGTAGCTCCAGAACAGCTCCGGCAGGTCCTTCCACACCTTGAGGTTCTCGACCGGGTCGTCGTCGAGCGACAGCACCGGCGACCGGACGCCGGACGGCGAGAGTTCCGGCTTGTACGAGTCCGGCGCGCGGCCGGCGTCGATGGCGAACTTCTGCGGCTGGATTTCGACCGGCAGCACGTCGGCCAGCGGCGTGCCGACGAACGACGCCGTGCCGTCGTTCCGCCCGGCGATGTGGATGAACCCGCCGCCCTCGGCGACGAACTCGCGGACCATCACCTGTTGGTCCGGGCTGAAGTACGACGCGGGCACGTCGCCGAGGACGAGCAGGTCGTAGGCGAACAACTCCGGCCGCGTCGCCGGGAACGCCGGCAGGAACGGCTCGCCGGACTTCATCGCCCGCGGGTCGCCGTCCGTCAGGATGAACGACGCGACCACCCGCCGGTCGCGGAGCAACGACCGCTGGAGGAATTTGAAGTCCCACCGCGGCAGCGAATCGACGACGAGTACCTTCACCTTCCGGTCGATGACGCGGACCGATTTCGTGATCTCGTCCGTCACCGTCTCCAGCCCGGACAGCACGCGGACGGTCGTGGTCAGCTCTTGCTTGCCGACCTGCGCGTCCTTCTGCAGCGGCACGAACGAGAGGACTTCTTTCAGGTCGTCGCCTTCCTTCACGTCCACCGTCTTCCGCGCGACCTCCTGGCCGTTGAGCTTGAGCGACAGATCGACCTTGCCGTCCTTGTACCCCTTCAGCCGGTAGCGGACCGGGACGCTCACCGTGTCGTCCACGAACAGCGTCTCGTTCACGACCGCCTCGCGGACTTGGAGCTGGCCGAAGGACGAGCTGCCGACGCCGTAGACGTGGACGGGAATCTGCAACCGGGCGCATTCGGCGGCGAGGTCGTCGAGGCTGCGGTCGCTGGCGTTCTCGCGGCCGTCGGTGACCAGCACGATGGCGGCCGGTTGCTCGTTCTCGTCGCGGCGGAGCAGGTCGAACGCCGCGTCCACGAGCGCCGTCCGCTGCTCCGTCCCGCCGAGGGTTTCCACCCACTTCGCGTCTCGGGCGTCCTTCGCGCTCCGGCGAAGGCCGAACGTCGCCGGTTGCAGCGGGCCGACGGCTTCGAGCTTCTTGAGCAAATCGAGCTTCGGGTTCGTCAGCGCCGCCTTCGCGACTTCGGTGCGGGACGGCTTCTCCGGCACGGCGTCCGGCAGCGAATCGCCCGACGGGTTCAGCGGCATCGGCTTGTCCGGCGGGACGAGGTTCATCGCCACGGCCGTCCGCCACCGGTCCGGGAAGTTCATCCGCGGGTCGCGGGTCGTCATGCTCTGCGATTCGTCGGCCAGGACCGCGATCGGCTTCGGCCGGTCGCCGCGGGTTTCGTTCAACCACGACGGCCGCATGAGGAGGAAGAGGATCGTGGCGAGCGTCGCGGCCCGCAGCCCGGCCATCACGACGCGGGGCAGCACCGGGATGCGGCCGGCCTCGCGGCGGTACAGGAGCACGACGGCCGCGACGGAGGCGACGCCCATGCCGACGGCCAGCCAGGACGGGAACCACCCGCGGAACGCGAGCTCGGCGAACAGGGGTTGCATGTCAGGTGTCATCCGTTACCACGCCTTGCCGCAGAACCACGCCCAGACCGACTCGCCGACCGCGAGCAGGAACAGGGCCAGCAAAACCCAGACCGTCCACTCCCGCCGCGCCCGCTCGGTCGTGATCCCCTCCGGCGTCCCGGCTTCGAGGAACACCGGCTTGAACCCGAGCAATTCTTCGACCTCGCCGTTCGAGAGGGAAGTTAGGTCGTCCGTTTCCCGCAGGTCGGGAGAAACCGCAAACTGCGGCGCGTCCTTCCGGTCCTCGCCCTCGGGCACGATCCGGTAGACGCCGGCGAGCGCCGTGTCGGCCGCGGTCACGCTCGGCGGCTCGCCGGCGGCCTTGCCGAGCTTCGCCCGCTTCCCGTCCGGGCGGACGAGGTCGTACCCCTTCGCCGCGTCGGACGGCGTCCAGACGATCGCCTCGCCGGCCGTGCGGTTCGTGCCGCGGGCGGCCTTGCTGCTCAGGTGCGCGAGCGCGACCTGGTTGAACGACAAGAACGAACCGGCCTTCGCCGGCCAGTTCCCCCACCGTTCGTCCATCGACCCGGCGACGAACAGCACCTCCCCTTCCCCGATGTTCTTCGAGCAGAGGAACGGCCGTTGGTCCGCGAGCCGCATCAGCACCCGGCCGCTCGGCGTCGTGTCCAGGACCACGACGACCTTCTTCAGGTCCGCGTCGGCCGTCACGGTGCGGTACGGCTCGTGCTTGAACCGGTCGAGGAACGACGGCGTGTCGGTCGTGTCCGGGGCGATCTTGAACGGCTTCTCCTCCGTCGCCGTCACGGGGTCGGCCAGGTCGAACGGCAACAAGTTCGCCCCGGCCGAGCCGAGGACCTGGTTGTACCGGGCCGGCACGACGTTGTCGCCGCTGCCGACGACGAGGCCGCCGCCGCCGCGGACGAACTCCTTCAGCCGGTCCACGAACTCCTTCGACAGCCCGGCGATACCGGGAATGTCCGCGTTCGACGCCGGGACGTTGAGCAGGTAGCACACGTCGCAAACGCCGAGCAACCCCGGCCCCGCTTCGTCCGCCGGGACGACGGTGACGCGGACGAAGTACTGGTCCTGGTCCGCCGCCGACACCGGGAGGAGCGCGTTGCGGACGTAGTGGCTGCCGGCCTCCTTCGGGTCGCGGAGGTCCGGCGTGCCGTCCACGATGACGACCCGCACCGTCTCGCGGACCGGCACGATGCGGTCGAGCCGGTTGTCGCCGGGCAGGTCGTCACCGGTGGCGGTCGCGGTCACGACCCGCGGGCCGGCCGCGTCGAGCTTCGCCGTGAGCGACACCGGGTAGCTCTGGCCCGGCCCGATCTCGGCGACCGTCTCGCCCTCCTTCTCCAGTTGCTTTCCGTCCACCTCGAGCGCGACGGCGACGTTCCGCACCGGGTCCTTGCCGGTGTTCCGGAGCATGACCGTGAACGGCATCCGGGTGCCGGTGTGCGGGATGCCGGCCGGGTACGTGATGCCCGTGACGCCGACGTTCCGCACCGGCCGGTCCGGGTTGCCGCATCGGACGAACAGCATCGTCGCCCGCTGCCGAATCTCGTCGCACTTGCCGCGGATCGCCGCCGACTGCCGGTCCCACCCGAGCTTCTGCATGTCGGTGAACAGGTAGACTTCCTTGTTCGTCCCGGCCCCGCGGTCGAGGGCGGCGTGGGCTTCCGACAGCCCCGGCAGCAGGTCGCTGGAGAGCGCCGTCGGTTCGAGGTTGCTCACGATCTGCCGGGCCTGGTCGAGGTTCCGCGGCGACATCGGGCCGTGGGCCGACGCGCGGTCGGCGCAGCCGAAGATTTGGATCGTCGAGTTCGCCGGCAGGTTGTCGAGCACGGACAGGGCGGCGTCCTTCGCCCGATCGAGCCGGGACTTCTCGCCGTCGCGGGCGGTCATGCTGTACGACGTGTCGAACACGAAGATCGCGTCCACGCTCTCGCCGCGGCCGCCGGCGGTCGCGCCGCTGAACGTCGGCCGGGCCAGCGCGAACGCGAGCAGCAGGAGCGCCGCGCACCGCATCACGAGTAGGACGAGTTCCTGGAACCGCAGCCGCCGGCTCGTCTGCTCGATGGAGAGCTTGAGGAACGTCATCGCCGCCCACGGCAGCTTGCGGTAGCGGGCGCGGTAGAAGAAGTGCAGGATCAGCGGCACGGACACCGCCAGACCGCCGAGCAACAGCCACGGGGACAGAAAGCCCATTCGCTACCCTCGTTGCAGCCGGCGGACGAGGTACTCGCCGAGCGCCTGGCGGACCGGCTTGTCGGTCACCATCCGCACGTACTCGACGCCGCCGGTGTCGCACCCCTTTTCGATGTCCTTCAAGTAACTCTGGACGGCCCGCAGGTACGCCGGGCGCAACAAGTGCGGCCGGGCCATCAGTTCTTCGTGCCCTTCCAGGTCGAGGAACCGCACGTTGCCGTCGAGCGGGAAGTCCACCTCGTCCCGGTGCAGGACGTGGAAGAGGATGACCTCGTGCCCGCGGAAGCGGAGGAACCGCAGCCCCTTCAACAGCGGTTGCAGGTCGTCGAAGGCGTCCGTGAAGACGCAGACGATCCCCCGCCGCGTGACCCGCTCGACGAGCTGTTCGAGCAGCGGCCCGGTCCCGGTCTTGTCCGCCGGCTGCGCCTCCTCCAGCGCTTTGCAGATCGTGTTGACGTGCCCCATCTGGCTGCTCGCCGGCAGCTCCGCCCGCCACTTCGCGTCGAACACCCTCAACGCCACCGCGTCCCGCTGTTTCACGATGACGTAGCTCAGCGACGCGACCAAGAGTTTCACGTAGTCGAGCTTGTTCTGCGCGCCGTCGCCGTACCGCATGGAGTTGCTGCCGTCCACGATCATGTGGGCGACGTAGTTCGTTTCCTGCTCGTACTGCTTGATCGTGTACCGCTCGCTCCGCCCGTAACTCTTCCAGTCGATGTGCCGGATGTCGTCGCCGGGGACGTACTCCCGGTGCTGCACGAACTCGACGGAGAACCCGCGGTACGGCGACTTGTGATCGCCGACGCGCAACCCCTCGACGAGCTGCCGAGCCGCCACGCCGAGGGCCTCGGCACGGGCAAGAATGTCGGGCTGAAGCAACGTGGAAGGCATGAATTATTCTCGGACCGCTCTGTCCTTGTAGGGTGGGTCGAGTCTTCGAGGCCCACCGTGAGGGGCGTTCGTCCCACCGGTGGGCCTCGCAAAGCCTCGACCCACCCTACATCACGCGGCGACGGCTTTCGCGGCCGAACGAATTAACTGACGGATGACCTCATCGACGGTGACGCCCTCGCTTTGGGCGGCGAAGTTCACGATCAGTCGGTGGCGGAGGATCGGCATCGCCACGGCCACGATGTCGTCGCCGGAGACGTGGTTCGAGCCGCGCAACACCGCGTTCGCCTTCGCCGCGAGGATGAGGTTCATGCTCGCCCGCGGGCCGGCCCCCCACGTCACCCACTTCGACACGAAGTCGGCCGCCTCCGGCGTCCCCGGCCGGCTCATCCGCGTGATCCGCTTCGCGAAGTGGAACACCTTGTCCGACACCGGCACGCGGCGGACGACTTGTTGCAGCGCGATGATGTCGTCGCCGGTGAGGACCGGGGACACTTTCGTGACGGTGTCCGACGTGCCGATCCGCATGATCTGTTCTTCCTCCTCGTCGGTCGGGTAATCGACCTTGATGAGGAAGAGGAATCGGTCGAGCTGCGCCTCCGGCAGCGGGTACGTGCCCTCTTGCTCGATCGGGTTCTGCGTCGCGAGGACGAAGAACGGGTTCTTCATCGGGTGGTCCTGGCCGCCGACGGTCGCCTTCCGTTCCTGCATGGCTTCGAGCAGCGCGGCCTGCGTCTTCGGCGGCGTGCGGTTGATCTCGTCGGCCAGCACGATGTTCGCGAACAGCGGGCCGGGCAGGAACTTGAACATCCGCTGCCGGGTGACCGGGTCGTCCTGGATGACCTCGCTGCCGGTGATGTCCGACGGCATCAGGTCCGGGGTGAATTGGATCCGCTTGAAGCTCAAGTCGAGGGCCTGCGAGAGGGTGCTGACCATGAGCGTCTTCGCCAGCCCCGGCACGCCCATGAGCAGCGCGTGCGACCGGCAGAAGATGGCCATGAGCAGCTGATCGACGACCTGTTCCTGCCCGATGATGACCTTGCCGATCTCACTCCGTAGCTTCTGGTGCGCGGCGCGGAGTTTCTCCACCATTTCGGCGTCGTTGGCGGTCGCGGTCATCGGTAGGTCTCAAGGGTCGGGCGGAAGTCGGGTGGGGAGGGGTAACTGAAAGATACCGGACGAGGGGGCATCTTGGAAAGAACAAATCGGCCGCGATCCCGCCGGATTCGGCCGATCTCATCTTTGGAACAAACGGCGGCCGGATTAGTTCCGCGACTTTTTCCTCAATCGTCGTCCGTCTCGGTGGTCCCGCCTGGGACCGCGGGCGTCCCGCCCGCTACGGCCCCAGCCACGTAAGATTGATCCCCGCGGCGTGGAGGTGGGCGGGCGGGACGCCCGCGGTCCCAGGTACAACTTCCCTTCAATCGTCGTCCTTGTCTTTCGGCTTCGCCGGCGGCACGGCGTCCGCCCACACGCCGGCGACGGTCCGTAGGTCGGCGGCCAGCTTCACGCGGACGGGCATTCCTTCCTTCAGCACCGATAGCTTCGCCTCCTTCCCGAGCAGTCGAATCCGGGCGTCGTTCGCGACCGGTAGGTTGAGCGACACCTTCCGCGACACGCGGTCGCTTTCCACCTCCGTCGTGACGGTAATCGTGTTCCCGGCCGCGTCCACCGCCTTCACCCACCCGCCGAAATCGTTCGCGCCGCCGTCGGCCGTCACGCCGACGAACGACTTCTTGTCGAGCGACCAGTGCAGCTCCGCCTTCGCCCCGGCGAGGTCGTCCACGCCGGCCGGGATGCCGTCGATGAGCAGGTTCGCGTCCTTGCTCACGTCGAACGGCATCGTGAACTTCTGATCGTCCTGCCCCTCGATCTCGACGCTGATCGACGACTTCGCCGCGTCCGCCGCCTTGACCTCCGCCCGGAACCGCGGCCAGTTGAGTCTCGCCTCCTGGATGTCGAGGCCGGTCTTGCGAAGCACCTTCATCTTCGCGTGCATCCCCGGCTTCGCGTCCGCCAGCGCGATCGGCCGCTCGTGGAAGTGGAACTTCGCGTCCGACGTGGCGGTGAACCGGAACTCGTTCATGCCCTGGTCGTCGCGGACCTCGCAGACGAGTACGCCCTTGTCGGCCTCCACCTTCTTGACCGTCGCCTCGACCTCTTCGAGTTCCTCCTTCTGCGGGTCGGCCTTCTTTTCATCCGGTTGAAGATTCGCGACCGGCGCGGCCTTCGGCGGCTGCGGGGCGGCGTCGGCCGTCTGGCGGGAGACGAGGACCGCGCCGGTCGTCGCGGCGAGCGCGAGGAACGCGACCAGGGCCATCGGGGCGGTGCGGGTCAGGAACATGGCGGTGAGGGTCCTTCGTGCGAGTTCGGGGACGGCCGCGGACAGCCCGCCCGCGACCGGCTGGCCGACGGCGTAGGCGGCCGCGGCGGCCGCGACCGCGTCCCACGCCACGGCGGGGGCGGCGCTGCCGGTCTGGGCCAGGAACGTGACCAGGGCGGCGGACGACACCGTAACGCCCCGCGCGGCGAGCCGCTCGCGGAGCAGCTCCCGGCCGCGGTACAGCCGGCCGCGGACCGCGCCGTCGCTGAGGTTCAGCCGCTCGGCCGCGGTCGCCGTCGAGACGCCCTCGACGCCGCAGAGCAGCACGACGGCGGAATACTCGGCCGGAAGCCGGCGGATTTCCTCGTCGATAACGGCCTGCACGCGGTCCCAGTCGGCCTCGGTGTTCGCCGGCGGCGCGGACATGTCGGAGACTCCGTCGGCGGTCCGGCGGCGGCCCCGCCGCGACCGCACCTTCTGCGCGAGCCGGAACGCGACCGCGTGCAGCCACCCGGCGACCGACGGCTGCCACGTCACCGCGCCGGCCTTCTTCGCCAGCACGAGGAACGTCGCCTGGGCCGCGTCCTCGGCGTCCTGGTGGTGGCCGAGGATGCGGCGGCAGGCGGCGAGGACCATCGGCCCGTGCCGGGCGACGACCTCCGCGAACGCGGCCTGGTCGTGCTCCGCGAGGAAGCGGCGGAGCAAGGCCGAGTCCGGCTCGGCCGCGGGCGTGGCGAGCCGCCGCAGGTGCTTGGCGATGGGCGTCAGCACGGGTTCGGTCATGCGTCCCGCCTTCTGGGTCACACCGATACATGCCCCGATCCGGGGGCGGCGCACGGGAAATGTTCGGAATCTTCGACGTGCCGATGCCGCGGATTGTTCTTCTTGTAGGGCGGGTCAAGGCTTTGCGCCGACCCGCCGTCGGTTCCTACCACCCCGGCGGGTCGGCGCAAAGCCTTGACCCGCCCTACAAATCTTTACTTATCACTCCTGCATCGGCAGTTGGAACGTCATCTTCTTCCCGTCCCGAAGCACGACCACGGGAATCTTCTCCCCCGCCTTCCGCGCCGTCAGGCCGTGGAGTAGCACGTCCGTGTCGCGCGTCAGGTCGGTCTTGCCGTCCCACGAGACGACGATGTCGCCCTTGCGGACCCCGGCGTTCTTCGCCGCGGCATGTGGGCCGTACTCGCCGACGTGCTTCGCCCGGAGGGCCATGCCGTCGCCGACCTTCAGCTTCGCCCGCTCGTCCGCCGTCAGCTCCTCGAGCAGGATGCCGCCGGTCGCCATCCGCCGGAGCGTCCACGCCGACGCCCGCCACGCGATGTCCCCGGCCCGCCGCCACCCGGCGGGCAGCGACAGCCTCAGCTTCTCGGTCTTCCCGCCGCGGGAAACTTCGAGCGGCAACTCGTCCCCCTCCGGCTTCGCGTTGTGCAGCACCCACTGCACGTCCGCGATCGACAGCAGCGCCTGCCCGGCCATCGTGCGAATCGCGTCCCCGGCCTTCAGCCCCGCCTTCTCCGCGAGCGACCCGGCTTCCACCAGCTGCACCGTCGCCCGCTCCTTCGGGTCGAGAGTCAACCCCAGCGACTTCGGGTGCGGGTACGGGAACAGCACCGCCTCCGGAATCGGCTTCTTCTGAGCGCGGTAGAACTCCCGCTGGGCGTCGCCGATCTGGTGGCAGTGGATGCAACTGCGGACGACGTTCCCCTCGTAGTCGAGCTTGTCCGTGTACTTGTCGCGGAGGGCCGGGAACTTCTCGGGAACCGGAAATTCCAGCCCCTTGCCCCGCTTCGCCTCGACCAGTGATTTGTTCTTCGGATACCCGGCGTGAAGCTCGAGCGCGCCCGTGAGCGCCTCCGCGAGGCCGGGGAGGGACACGTCGCCGACCCAGTTCGTCCGGTGCGACCGCGTGCCGAACCGCCCGTACACCGTGCCGTCCGCGTTCAACAGGAACGCCGCGAACGACTGGTCCGTGTCGAACTGGAACTGCGCCAGGTCGAGGCCGTTCGTGCTGACGACCCGGACGCACACGAACTTGTCGAGCAGCGGCCGGATAACGGGGTCCTGGCTGACGAGGTCGTCGTCCAGCTTCACGCACTCCTCGCACGGGAGGCACCGCAGCACCACGAGCATCGGCTTGCCGGACTTCTTCGCCTCGGCGAACCCCTTCGCCACGTCGTTGTAAATCCAGAACCCTTCGCCCTCGACTTTCTTCTTGTCGTCGCGGACCTTCTGTTCGCGGGTCGGTTTCTGGGCGTGGGCGACGGCGGGGAGGAACAGGAACAGCGCGATCAACAGGCGAGTCATGACGTGACCTCGGGGAGGGAAGGAAAGAAGAGAGTATCACCTTTTCGTGACGAAGTGAAGCGCCTCGTAGAACCCGGAGCGGTAGCGACGGGGTGGGGGAGGGAATTCCAACACCCGTCGCTACCGCTCCGGGTTCTGCCATTTTTGCGAGCACTGATGGCCAATAATTCGTACCATCTCCCGCGTCCCGCCTCGTTCCACATTTCGGAGACCTCTCCCATGCGCTGCCTCGCGTTCGTCCTGTGCCTGGCCGTCGGCTCGCTCACCGTCGCCCAGGAGAAGAAGCCCGCCCCGAAGAAGGGCGTGCCGAAGGAAGCCCCCGTCGTCGCGCCGAAGACGGGCGAGGGCGAGACGGTGAAGCTGTTCGACGGCAAGACGCTCAACGGCTGGGAGGGCTATGCCGACCTGTGGTCCGTCAAGGACGGCGTGATCGTCGCGAAGAACACGGGCCCGCTCAAGTACAGCACGTACCTGCTGACGAAGAAGAAGTACACCGACTTCCGGCTGACGTTCGCGGCGAAGCTGGTCGAGTCCGAGATGCACTCCGGGGTCAGCTTCTGGGGCGAGGTGTACCCGAAGGCCGACGGCAAGGTCACGGACCCGAAGGCGGATCGCTCCGAGCACACGTACAAGGGCCACCTCGTCATGTTCCCGTCCGGGTGGGGCATGTACGACCTGTTCGGCCGCAACGGGCTGCCGGTGAACGGCGCGGCGGCGAAGAAGGTGGGCAAGCAGCACGACTGGAACGACATCGAGATTCTCGCCCAGGGGAATCGCGTCCGCGTCGCGGTGAACGGCACGGCCGTCGTGGACTGGCGAGACCCGGAGCCGGAGCGGATCAAGGAAGGCCCCATCGGGCTGCAACTGCACTCGAACAAGGTTCCGCAGGAAATTCACTTCAAGGGGCTGGAACTCGAAACCTTCCCGAAGAAGGATGAACTTCTCACCGTGAAGAAGTAAACCAACGGGGAAGCCACCTTCCCCGGAGTTTCCCTCATGATGGCCTGGCCGACGATCATCACCGGACTGCTGCTCACCGCGATCGGGGTGTACGGGTACACGAACGCCACCCCGAACGCGGAGGGCAAGGTCAGCCCGACGGCGCTCATCCCGGCCGCCATCGGCGTGCTGCTGGTCGTCTGCGGGGCGCTCGCGTTCAAGGACGGCCTGCGGAAGCACGTCATGCACGCGGCCGCGATGCTCGGCGTCCTCGGGTTCCTCGGTGGGTTCGCCCCGCTCATCCGGCAGGTCGCGACCGGCAAGGAACTCAACCTCACGTCGCCGTCCGCGATCAGCGGGCTGTCGATGGCCGCGATCTGTGCCGTGTTCGTCGGGATGTGCGTGAAGTCGTTCATCGACGCCCGCAAGGCCCGGCAGGCCACGGCGGGGGCGGCGTGATGCTCCGCCGGGTCGTCGGCCTCGTCGTCGCGGCCGGGTTCGTCGTCGTGTTCGCCGGGTTGCTCGTGACGTGGCTCGTCAAGTCCCGCGCCGAGGCCGACCGCGAATCCGCACGCAACAGCCTCCGGGAACTCGGCCAGTTCGCGGCCGAGTATCACAAGGCCGTCGAAAAGAAGCAGAAGCTGCCGGACATCGCCGTCGTGCCGCCGGGCACGGTCGGCCCGCCGACGTTCGCCCCGGACCAGCGGGTGAGTTGGGTCTACCCGATGCTGCCGCTGTTGAACCAGAAGCGGCAGAACACCGAACCGATACTGAAACTGATCGACCCCTCGAAGCCGTGGGACGCGGCGGGCAACGCCGAGGCGGGCCGCATCCCCGTGCGCATCTTGCTCTGCCCGGCCGCGCCGCCGACGGTCGCGGAGGGCGACCCGGCCGTAACGCAGTTCGTCGGCATCGCCGGGATCGGGGCGGACGCGGCGACCCTACCGCCGGACTCGCCGCGGGCCGGGGCGTTCCGGTACGACACGCCGACCGACCTGTCGTCGTTCAAGGACGGCCTCACCACCACGCTTCTCTTTGGCGAAACGAACCACCACCTCGGCCCCTGGATTCGCGGCGGGCCGTCCACCGTGCGGGGCCTGATCGAAGAGCAGAAGTTGGTCGGCGTCGGCGGGCAGTTCGGCGGCATCCACGTCGGCGGCGCGAACTTCGGCCTCGCCGACGGTGGCGTGCGATGGATCAACGACAACGTCACGCCGCGGGTGCTGCTCGCGATGGCGACCCGCGCCGGCGGGGCGGAAGAGGCGGAACGGGTCGCCGATTGACCAACCCCCACGTCACAACGCCAGGAAGGGCACGGGCACGAGGAAGGCGTGCTGCTCGTACAGGCTCCAGACGCCGTTCCAACTCGTGTACTGGCTGAAGAACACGATCAGCACGTACATCGCCGCGACCGGCAACATCGGCAGCCGGCCGGTCCAGCGGAAGACGAAGTGCCGCGGCGTCGCCCGACGGGCGGCGCGGGCCATCGCCCACCCGGTCAGAAGGCGGGCCGGGAAGATGAACAGCATGAACACCAGCCCCGGCAGCCACGCGGCCTCCCGCGGCGCGGCCTCGATCTTCAACAGGTACAGCGGCAGCGCGAACAAGAGCGTGACGAACAGCGCGACGACGAACGCCCACGGCGCTCGCTGATACGCCCGCCGCACCGCCCGCACTTCCCACGCGGCCGACAGCCGGTTCTCGGTCGCGACCCGTAACTGCAGGAAGGGCAGGTACAGCAGCACGATTGCCAGGAGGAACGCACCGAGGAAGCCGACCAGCCCGGCCGCGGGCGTCCCGGCCCGGCTGATCGCGATCAACGTCACCGGCAGCGCGAGCCAGGCGAACGCGGCGACGAACCCGCGGACGCCGAGCCAGAAGTAGTGCGGCAGCCGCAGGGACACGACGCGGTCCCACACGGCGTCGCGGGCCTCGGCGTAGTACCCGCCGCGCCACACGCGACGGATCAGCCAGACAAAGTTGAACGGCCAGAGGAAGTACCGCAGCTTCCCGCCGCGGGCACACGCCGCGATCAGGTGAACCAGCGTGATAGCCATCAGCACGAACAACCCCGCCCGCCAACCGCGGGAGCTCTGACCCGTCGGGTCCACGAGCGTGGCCGTGTAGGCCAGGTCGGAGACGAACCGTACCGGGATCAGGAACAGCCAGCACGCGAAGACCATCCCGCCCAGCCGCGCGGCGGTCCGCACGTCGATGAAGCCGTCGCTGAGGCGGCCACTCTTCGCGACCCGTGCCCCCGCTTCCAACAGGTAGCCGAGGCACAGGAACTGCGCGACCGGCACGGCCGACAGGACCGCGAGGCCGACCAGGACGCACCCGCAGCCGAACAGCCACTCAATTGCGGAGAGCGTACCCCACACGACGCGGAGCGGCAGTGGCTTCCGCACCGGTCGCGCGACCGGAATCGCGCGGCGGGCGACGGGCAGCTCGGCAACAGGAGTCGGCGGCGGATTCATACCTGAAATACCCGGCCGGTCGAAATGAGTTTCACCGGCCGGCGAAACCCGAACGGCGGGCGTGTGGTAGAAACTCGCATTCACCGCGTCAGGGTTCCGCGATGCTCCTTCGCAACCTCCTCTTCCTCGGCCTCGTCGGCGGCGGGGTGTTCGTCCTCGTCACGAATCTGATGCCGCCGCGGAAGCCGAAGCTGCTCACCCGGTACGACAACCCGACCTACCACGACGTCGACTTCCGCGCCACCGTCGCCCGCGTTGACGCCACGTTCCGACAATCTTGGAAAGCGGACAACCTCACGCCGGCGAACCCGGCCGACGACCTGATCGTCGCCCGCCGCATCGCCCTCGGGTTGATGGGGACCGTGCCGTCGGTCGAAGAGATTCGCCAGTTTGAAGCGCTGCCTCCGAACGCCCGCCTCGACTGGTGGCTCGATCACGTCCTCGCCGACCGCCGGTCCGCCGACTTCGTCGCGGAGCGGTTGGCGCGGGCCTACGTGGGCACCGAGGACGGCCCGTTCGTGCTGTTCCGCCGCCGCCGGCTCGTCGCGTGGCTCTCGGACCAAGTCGCGGCCAACCGCCCTTACGACGACCTCGCCCGCGACTTGATTTCCGACCGCGGCCTCTGGACCGACCGCCCGGCGACGAACTTCGTCAGCGTGACGGCACAGAACGACCAGGCCAACCAGCCCGACCCGGTGCGGCTGGCCGGTCGGGTGACGCGGGCGTTCCTCGGCTTCCGGCTCGACTGCGCCCAGTGCCACAACCACCCGTTCGCCGAGTGGAAGCAGGCCGACTTCGAGGGGTTCTCCGCGTTCTTCGGCCAGACGCACATCGGGTTCACCGGCGTGTCCGACGGCCCCGGCGAGTACGAGGTCGAGGACCGCAAGACGCAGGAGAAGAAAGTCGTCGCCCCGCGCGTTCCGTACGGGCCGGAGCTGGTCGGCAACGGTGGCACACGACGGGAGCAGTTGGCCCACTGGGTCACGCACCCGAAGAACCCGTACTTCGCGCGGGCGATCGTCAACCGAACCTGGGCGCTCCTGTTCGGCCGCCCGCTCGTCGAGCCGATCGACAACCTCGAAAGTGTCCCGACTTTCCCGCCCGCGATGGAACTGCTCGCCGAGGACTTCACCAAGAACGGACACGACCTCCGGCGACTGATCCGCGTCATCGCCAACACGGAGGCGTTCCGGCTCGACAGCGTCGCGGCCCACGCCGTCGGCGAGACGGAGGAGAAGGCGTGGGCCGTGTTCCCATTGACCCGGCTGCGGCCCGAGCAAGTTTCGGGCAGCGCGCTGCAGGCCGCGTCGATCACGACCGTTGACGCCGAGTCGCACATCCTCGTCCGGCTGATGCGGTACGGCCAGCAGAACGAGTTCCTCCAGCGGTACGGCGACGGCGGGGCCGACGAGTTCGACACCCACGGCGGCACGATCCCGCAGCGGCTGCTCATGATGAACGGGCGGCTCGTCCGCGAGCGGATCGAGGCGAGTCCGCTGAACGCCACGACACGGATTGCGTGGATGGCCCCCGACGATCCGAAGGCGGTCGAGGTCGCGTACCTCGCCGTCCTGTCCCGCCGGCCGACGGCAGACGAGGCGGCGCACTTTGAACGGACGCTGAAGGACGAATCGCTGTCGCGGGCCGAGCGGCTCGAAGACCTGTATTGGGCACTCTTGAATTCGACGGAGTTCTCATGGAACCACTAACGTACCACCACGACCGCCGCTCCTTCCTCCGCCTCGCCGGGCTGGCCGGGGCGACGTGGCTCGCGCCCGTCGGCCACGCCCTCGCCCGCAGCGCCGAGAAGGCGAAGAACGGCCCCGCGCACTCGGTCATCGTCCTGTGGATGCAGGGCGGGCCGAGCCAGCTCGAAACGTTCGACCCGCACCCGGACACGGCGATCGCCGCCGGGACCGGCGCGATCGAGACGGCCGTGAAGGGCGTGCAACTCGCCCCCGGCCTCGAGCGCGTGGCCGAGGAGATGCAGTCGATCAGCGTCATCCGGTCGATGGTCAGCAAGGAGGGGGACCACGAGCGTGGCACGTACAACCTGAAGACCGGGTTCGGCCCGGACCCGACGGTCGTCCACCCGTCGCTCGGGGCGATCTGCTGCCACGAGCTGCCGGCGGCCGGCACGGACATCCCGCGGCACGTCAGCATCCTGCCCGGCGAGTGGCCGACCCGCGGCGGGTTCCTCGGCGAGAAGTACGACGCCTTCCGCATGGACGATCCGGCCGGCCCCGTACCGGACACGTCGTCGTTCCGGCCGAAGGAGCGGGACGAGAAGCGGCTGCAAAACCTCGACGTGGTCGAGTCCGCGTTCGCGAAGGGGCGGAAGTTGCGGGTCGAGGGGACGCTCCACCGCGACACGATCACGGCGGCCCGCAAGATGATGAGTTCGGAGCAACTCCAGGCGTTCGACGTGTCGAAGGAGCCGGCCGCGGTGCGAAAGCAGTACGGCGACACGCCGTTCGGCCGCGGCTGCCTCGCCGCCCGCCGGCTGATCGAGGTCGGCGTCCGCTGCGTCGAGGTCACGCTGTCCGGATGGGACACGCACGTCAACAACCACGCCGGCGTCAAGAGCCAGCTCACGATCCTGGACCCGCCATTCGCCGCCTTGATCCGTGACCTCCGGGAGCGGAAGCTGTTGGACCGGACGCTCGTGCTGTGGGCCGGGGAGTTCGGCCGCACGCCGGTCATGAACCCCGGCGGCGGCCGCGACCACTGGCCGACCGGGTTCAGCGTCGCGCTCGCCGGCGGCGGTATCCGCGGAGGGCAGGTCATCGGCGCGACCGATCCCGACGGGAAGAAGCCGCCGACGACCCCGGTGAAGGTGGCCGACGTTCACGCGACGATCCTGACGGCCCTCGGCATCGACGCCGGGAAGATCAACCAGACGCCGATCGGCCGGACCGTGCCGTACAGCCAGGGCGAGGCCATCTCCGGGCTACTCTTGTAGGGCGGGTCAAGGCTTTGCGCCGACCCGCCGGGGGACCGCAACCACACGGGAGAAGTGAAGAGGTGGCTGGGCGCGGCGGGTCGGCGCAGAGCCTTGACCCTCCCTACCTCTCGTCACCGGTGGCGGTTCCAGTCCAGGGCCAACGGCGTCGCCGAGAGGCGGGCCGACGGCGTGAGCAACACGGCGGCCATCATTAACGACGGGAAGACCAGTACGCTATCCGGCACGAGCCAGATCAACGTCGCGCTCAAGGTTGCAACGACGAGAAACCACAGCCCGGCCAACCTCTTCGCCGTTCCGTACGTCACGAGTCGCCGCCGCCGGACCTCGCGGACGACGAAGCCCGTCGCGAGCAACTTCAAGCCGACCACTACGGCCATGCCGCACGGCAACCACTCCCCGATCCGCTGGTGATACTCCGGGTGGACGAGCAGCCACAGGCCGACCATCACGCCGCTAAACGCCACGAACAACCCGACCAAGATCGCCCCGCCGATCAACCACTCGCGGCCGGTCAGCCCGACGAGCAGGTTCTCGACGAGCCGCTTCCACGTCAGCAGCAACAGCAGGAACCCGCCGAGGAGAACGCTCGCGACGGCATCCACCGCGGGCCGGGCGGCGAACCATCGCTCGACCACGCCCGCCAGCGGACCGGCCGCCCCGGACAGCAAGACGGCGGCCGAAAGCAACCCCGCCGTGATCGCCCACGCGAGCAGCGTCGTGCGGGCCGCCGTCCGCAGGATCGCGCCGACCAGGGCCGCCGTCGTCAGCGGCCGCGTCGCCACGAACGAGGACAGGGCGTGGGCGTTCTTGACCCAGTGGTTGTGCCGGCCGGGGGCCGTGCCGCCCATTCCCGCGAAGAACACCGGCGCGGCGAGTACGAGGGCGACGTTACGGAGCAGCTTCGGCGGCGAGTGGTCGTCCAGGAAGAACGGGGTCAGGAACAACGGCAGCATGAGGGCCATCCACAGCGGCAACGCGAACCCGTGCCGCCGCCATTCGAACCACCGTTGGGCGGCGTCCGCCGTGCGAAACGGGCGGGCGTCGATGAGGGCGACCGACGCCGGTTCCCCGCCCCCGGCGGCGAGCGGTTCCCACCGCCGGAACCGCCCGAGCCGCGTTCGCAGGACGCCGCAGTAGATCATCCCGCACCCGGCGGGGGCGATCAGACCCAACGCGAGGAGCAATTCCGCGAGCGGCATCCCGACGTTGAATGCGTAGAGTGTAACGCTCACCGGCAAGTGGCCGATCAACAGCGCGACGCCGAGCCGCGCCCACGGCAGTGAGAACGGCCACCAGAGCAGAGCGAGCAGCCATACGAACTGCGTCGCGGCCACCGCCGCCGGCCACCCGAGCGGGGCCTTCAACCCCCACGGCCGGAACACGAGGCCCGCGGCCGTGAGCCACAAGGCGACGAGCGCGGCCGCGCCGAAGACCGCCGGCCACGCAGCCAGTTCGACCGTGCGAACAGGTAGACTGAGCATCCGCGCCGGGTAACACGACCCGGCCGCCGCCACGTCCGTGTCGAACCCGAAGCCGAACACGGCGACGACGTAGCACACCACGAGCGCGAACAGGACGAACGCGAACCCCATGACGGTCGCGCTCAGCTCTGGGGACGCGGCCGTGGCCAGCACGAACGTCACCATCCCGGCGGCCACGATTCCGAGGCCGCGGCGGTGACGGCGGACCAACATCTCGCCGATGGCAAGGGCGGGCACGGTCATCGCTCGGCCCCCCCGGCGCGGGCCACGAAGATTTCATCCAGCGATGGCGTGCCGCGGTTCACGACCTTCCCGCCGACCGCTTCCGCGGCCGTCCGCAGCTCGTCGAACCGGCCCTGGCAGATGGCCGTCCACTCCTGCCCGCCGCCCTCCCACGCGAGCGCCCCGGCCAGCGCCGGCGGCCGGGCCACGCCCGCGTCGAACCGCACCGTTAGCCGCTGGTGGCTCGTCTTCAAGTCGTCGAGCGGGCCGCTGTACGCCAGCCGGCCGCGGATGAGCAGCGCCACCGAGTCCGAAACTCGCTCGACTTCGTCCAGCAGGTGTGACGAGAACAGGACCGTCCGCCCGTCGTCCGCGACGGTGCGGATGACCGCTCCGAGGATGTCCCGCCGCACGATCGGGTCGAGGCCGCTCGACGGCTCGTCGAGGACGAGCAGCGGCGGCCGGTACGACACGGCCGCGAGCAGCCCGGCCCGCGACCGCTGGCCGCGCGACAGGTGCTTCACCTTCGCGCGAAGGTCCAGCTCGAAGTCCTTTCGCAGCCGCTCGGCGTACTCGGCGTCCCAGCCGGGGAAGAACGACGCCGTGTACCTCATCAGTTCGCCGACGGTCATCCACCCCGGCAGGTCCGTGTCCTCGGACAGGTAACCGACTCGCGACAGCACGCCGACCGGGTCGGCCACCGGGTCGCGGCCGAACACGCGGACGGTCCCGCTTTCCGCCCGAAGGAGGCCGAGTAAATGCTTGATGAGTGTCGTCTTGCCCGCGCCGTTCGCGCCGACGAGGCCGAACACCGAGCCGCGGGGCACGGCCAACGACACGGTGTCGAGGGCTTGCTTCTGCCCGAATCGGCGGCTCAGCCGGTCCACGGCGACGACCGTTTCGGAATCGTCCGACGAAGTTGTCATCACGGCTCCTTCTGCGGCGGGTCGAGCCGGTCGGCCCGCGCGCGAATGAGGTCGAACAGGGCTTCGGAATCGAACCCGAGCTGGCTCGCCTCGGCCAACAGCGCGTCGATCCGCTCGGTCAGGATGCGGACCTTCTCCCGCCGCGCGAGCGGCGACCCGGCGTCCGACACGAACGTCCCGGTCGTCCCGCGCTTCACCACGACGCCGGCGACTTCCAGCTCGCGGTACGCCCGCGCGACGGTGTTCGGGTTGATGAGCAGCCGCTCCGCGAGCGTGCGGATCGGCGGCAGCTCCGCCCCCGGCGGCAGCCGCCCGGCCGCCACGAGGTACTTCACCTGGTTGACGATCTGGAGGTAGATCGGCACGCCGTCGTTCGCGGATATCCGAATCTCCATCGGGTCGAACGCCTCGGGCCGGTTGACCTGTTGTATTAATTCAATAATACAATGCACCGAAGCGTTGTCAATACGACTCGACCTGTTTTCTCGTAGGGCGGGTCAAGGCTTTGCGCCGACCCGCCGGGGGATCACGACCAGATTTAAGAGACGCCGAGCCGGCGGGGGCGCGGCGGCGGGTCGGCGCAAAGCCTTGACCCGCCCTACGGGTTGTAGAACCCGGAGCGGTAGCGACGGGGTGAGGTCACTCACCCCGTCGCTACCGCTCCGGGTTCCATAAAAATGGGTTACCCCTCTCCCGGAGTCCGCCATGAAGTACGTCCTCGCGCTCGACGAAGGCACGACGAGCGCCCGCGCCATCGTCTTCGACCACGACGGCAACGTCCGAGCCGTCGCGCAGAAGGAGTTCGCCCAGCACTTCCCGCAGTCCGGCTGGGTCGAACACGACGCGGAGGAAATCTGGTCCGCGCAAGTCGGCGTCGCCGTCGAGGCGATGAGCCGGGCGCGGGTCGGGCCGGGCGACCTCGCTGCCGTCGGCATCACGAACCAGCGGGAAACGACCGTCGTTTGGGACCGGCAGACCGGCACGCCCGTCGGCCCGGCGATCGTCTGGCAGGACCGCCGCACGGCCGGGTTCTGCGACCACCTCCGCAACGGCGGCCACGAGAAGCGGATCCAAGAGCGGACCGGCCTCTTGATCGATGCGTACTTCTCCGGCAGCAAGGTCGCCTGGATTCTGGACAACGTCCCCGGCGCGCGGGCGAAGGCAGAAGCCGGGCAGCTCGCGTTCGGCACGATCGACAGTTGGCTCATGTGGAAGTTGACCGGCGGCCAGCTGCACGCCACGGACGTGACGAACGCCTCACGGACGATGCTGTTCGACATCCACGCCGGCGCGTGGGACGACGAGTTGCTGAAGCTGTTCCGCGTGCCGCGGTCGATGTTACCGGAGGTACGCGCGTCGAGCGAGGTCTACGGCGAGGCGTCCGTGCCGGGGCTGGCGGGCGTGCCGCTGGCGGGGATCGCGGGCGACCAGCAGGCCGCGCTGTTCGGGCAGATGTGCTTCTCGCCGGGGTTGACGAAGAACACCTACGGGACCGGCTGCTTCATGCTTCAGAACACCGGTGAACAGGCGGTCACGTCACGGAACCGGCTGCTCACGACCGTCGCCTGGAAACTCAATGGGAAAACCTCCTACGCGCTCGAAGGGGCGGTGTTCGTCGCCGGGGCGGTGGTGCAGTGGCTCCGCGACGGGCTGAAGCTGATCCGCACGGCCGAGGAGGTGAACCAGCTCGCCGCGACCGTGCCGGACAACGGCGGCGTCTACCTCGTGCCCGCGTTCACCGGCCTCGGCGCGCCGCACTGGGACCCGTATGCCCGCGGCTCCATCGTCGGCCTGACCCGCGGCACGACCGGCGGCCACATCGCGCGGGCGGCCGTCGAGAGCATCGCGTTCCAGTCGGCGGAGTTGCTCGAAGCGATGCGGGCCGACTCGCACCAGCCGCCGGCCGAGTTGCGGGTGGACGGCGGCGCGTCGCGGAGCGACCTGCTCATGCAGTTCCAGGCCGACCTCCTCGGCGTCCCGGTCGCGCGGCCGACGGTGACGGAAACGACCGCCCTCGGCGCGGCCTACCTCGCGGGCCTCGCCACCGGCTACTGGAAGACGACGGACGAACTCGCACGGCAGTACCAGGTCGAGAAGCGATTCGAGCCGCGGATGCCGAAGGATCAGGCCGCCGAACTTCGCGCCACCTGGGGCCGGGCCGTCGGGCGGGCGAAGGGGTGGGTCGTCGCGTGAACCGAGACGAGATGCTGCGGCGGCTGGCCGACCGGCGGGAGCCGTGGGACGTGATCGTGATCGGGGGCGGCGCGACCGGGGCGGGCATCGCGGTGGACGCCGCGACCCGCGGGTACACAGTGCTACTCCTCGAGCGCGACGACTTCGGCAAGGGCACGTCGAGCCGGAGCACCAAGCTCGTCCACGGCGGCGTCCGCTACCTCGAACAGGGGGACGTGCGGCTCGTCATGGAGGCGCTGCACGAGCGCGAGCGGTTGCTGCGGAACGCGCCGCACCTCGTCCGCGTGCAGCCGTTCGTTGTGCCGGTCTACTCGTGGTGGGAGGCCCCGTTCTACGGCGTCGGGCTGAAGCTCTACGACTGGCTCGCCGGCCGGCACTCGTTCGGCGCGTCGCGCTACCTGTCGCGGCGGGAGGTGATCCGCCGCGTCCCCGGCGTACGGGCCGACGGGCTTCGCGGCGGCATCTTGTACCACGACGGCCAGTTCGACGACGCGCGGCTGCTCATCGACTTGATGCGGACCGCCGCCGAGCACGGGGCGACGGTGCTGAACTACGCGCGGGTGACCGGGTTCGAGAAGGCTACCGGCCGCGTCACCGGCGTGACCGTTCGCGACGGGGAGACGGGCCGCGAGTACACGGCCGCCGGCCGTGTCGTCGTGAACGCGACCGGCGCGTTCTGCGATCAGGTCCGGCAACTCGCCGACGCTTCCGCGCAAGGAATGGTCGCGCCGAGCCAGGGCGCGCACCTCGTTCTGGACGAATCGTTCCTCCCCGGCGGCCACGCGATCATGGTCCCAAAGACGGCGGACGGCCGGGTCATGTTCGCGATCCCGTGGCACGGCCACACGCTCCTCGGCACGACCGACGTGGCGATCCCCGAACCCGTCGCGGAACCGCGGGCGACGGAGGCGGAGGTCGAGTTCATTCTGAACACGGCCGCGAATTACCTCGCGAAGAAGCCGACGCGGGCGGACGTGCTCAGCGTCTTCGTCGGCATCCGGCCGCTCGTGCGGGCGGTCGGCGCGAAGAACACGGCCGCCCTGTCGCGGGACCATACGATCCACCGCGACGCGAACGGCCTGGTGACGATCACCGGCGGGAAGTGGACGACGTACCGGAACATGGCCGAGGACTGCGTGAACCAGACGGCGGCGTGGGCGGGGCTGCCGGACCGCCGGTGCGCGACGAAGAACTTGCGGATACGCGGGCCGGCTCACGAGGGCGGGGAGCAACTTCATCCCGACTTGCCGTACACGACCGCTGACGCGGTTTCGGCCGTTCGAAGCGAGATGGCGAGAACGGTCGAGGACGTGCTGTCGCGGCGGACGCGGGCGCTGGTTCTCAACGCGGCCGCGGCCGTCGCGATGGCCCCGCGGGTGGCGGAGGTCCTGGCGCGTGAACTGGGCCGGGACGTGGCGTGGCAGGCCGAACAGTTCGCAAAGTTTGAGCAGTTAGCGACAGGATATCGGTTGACTGATTTGTAGGGCGGGTCAAGGCTTTGCGCCGACCCGCCGCCGGGTACAGCCACCCCCGGCGGGTCGGCGCAAAGCCTTGACCCGCCCTACGATGTCAGTGCCGCGAACAGGTACGCGCCCGCCAGCCCGCCGATGAGTGGGCCGAGGACCGGGACCCACGCGTAGCCCCAGTCGGAATCGCCCTTCCCCGGAATCGGCAGGATCGCGTGCGCGAGCCGCGGCCCCAAGTCGCGGGCCGGGTTGATCGCGTACCCGGTCGTCCCGCCCAGGCTCAGCCCGATGGCCCACACCACGAGGCCGACGAACGCCGGCTCGACACTTCCCAAGGATGCCTTGCCGACGGCGGACGCGATGAACACCAGCGCGAACGTGCCGATGACCTCGCTCAAGAAGTTCGCCGACGGGTTCCGGATCGCCGGGGCCGTGCAGAACACGCCCCGCTTCGCCGCCGCGTCCGGCGTCTCCTTCCAGTGCGGCAGATAGTGCAGCCACACCAGCACCGCCCCGCAGAACGCGCCGAGCACCTCCGCGAGGATCAACTGCCCGCCGGCCGCGGCCGGCGTCTTGTTCGTGACGATGTCCACGAACGGCCCGACCGGGTTCAGCGCGCCGGGGCCGCCGAGGGCCTTCGACACGAAGATGCCGCACGTCACGGCGAACGCCCACCCCGCGGTGACGACGATCCAGCCGGCGTTGTTGGCCTTCGACTTCGCGAGGAGGACGGCGGCGACGACGCCGTCGCCGAGCAGGATGAGGATGAGCGTACCGAAGAATTCGCCGACGACTGGCTGGCTCACGGCAGGGCACTCCGAACGGGGAGGGTTCGTTCGGCCTGTTCTATGCGATCAGTTGGGTCACGACCTTCCCGGCCACGTCGGTCAGCCGGAAGTCGCGGCCCTGGAACTTGTACGTTAGCTTCTTGTGGTCCATCCCGAACAGGTGCAGGACGGTCGCGTGCAGGTCGTTGATGTGAACGGGGTCCTCGACCACGTTCCATCCGAGCTCGTCCGTCTTGCCGAGGATCGTGCCGCCCTTCACGCCGCCGCCGGCCATCCAGACGGTGAAGCAGAACGGGTGGTGGTCGCGGCCGGTCACGTTCGGGCTGCCGTTGCGATTCTCGCCGAGCGGCGTGCGGCCGAACTCGGACAGCCACAGCACGAGCGTGCTGTCGAACAGCCCGCGCCGCTTCAGGTCCTTCAGCAGCGCCGCGACCGGTTGGTCGGCCATCAGGCAGTTGTGCTTCAGCTCCGCGTCGAGGTTCGAGTGGTGATCCCAGCTCGCGTGGAACAGCGACACGAACCGCACGCCCCGCTCGACCAGCCGCCGGGCGAGCAGGCAGTTCGTGGCGAACTGGCGGAACTGCCCCTTCCCGCCGCCGCGGGCCGCCTTGAGGTCCGGCTCCACGCGGTCGAGGCCGTACTCGTCGAGCGTCTTCTTGTCCTCCTTCGACAGGTCGATCAGTTCCGGCGCGGCCGCCTGCATCTTGTACGCGAGTTCGTAGGCGGCGATCCGGCTGTTGATCTCGGCGTCGCCGACCGTCGCGTGCCGCACACCGTTGAGGTCGCGGACGGCCTCGATCGTCTTCGCCTGCATCGCGTCGGACAGGCCCGGCGGGTTCGACAGGTTCAGCACGGCGTCGCCCTGGCTGCGGAACAGCGTGCCGGCGAAGTTCGACGGCAGGAACCCGCTGCCCCAGTTCGACGTGCCGCCGGACGTGCCGCGGCCGGCCGACAGGACGACGTAGCCGGGCAGGTTCTTCGCCGCGCTGCCGAGGCCGTAGTTCATCCAGCTCCCCATGCTCGGCCGCCCGAACATGGTGCTGCCGGTGTTCATGAGCAACTGGCCGGGGTGGTGGTTGAACGCCTCGGTGTGCATCGACCGGACGAACGCCATGTCGTCCACGCACGTCGCCAGGTGCGGCAGCAGGTCCGACAGGTCCATGCCGCACTGGCCGTGCTTCTGGAACTTCCGGGGGCAGCCGAGGACGGTGGCCGTCTCCTTCTGGAGGAACGCGAACCGGACGTTCTTGGTGAACGACTCCGGCAGCTTCTGCTTGTGCAACTCCATGAGCTTCGGCTTCGGGTCGAACAGGTCGATCTGCGACGGCGCGCCTTCGAGGTAGATGCAGATGCAGTTCTTGGCCTTCGGGGCGAAGTGCGGGGCCTTCTCGTCCGCCGCGAGGCGGCCGTCCTGCGCCAGCAGCGACGCGAGCGCGACGAGGCCGACGCCGTTGGCGGACGTGGCGAGGAAGTCGCGGCGGGTCTGGAGCAGGCGTTCTTGAAGAGGGTTCATCGTCACTCCCGCGTCACAAATTCGTCGAGATTGAGTAAAGCGCGGCACACGCCGACCCACGCGGCCGCGTCTTCCGGCGGCACGCCGGCTGGCGCGTGCTTGCCGACCAGCTTCGCCGCGGCCGCCGGGTCCTTCTTCGCGAGCGCTTGCAGCTCCGCGAACAGCTTTATCACCCGCTTCTCCTCGGCCTTCGTCCAATCGCGGCCGAGGCAGAGCTGGAATGCGTACTCGCCTGCGTTGTCCTTGCGCTCCGTTAGCGCCTGCTTCGCGAGGGCCTGGGCCGCCTCCACGAACACCGCGTCGTTGAGGACGGTCAGCGCCTGCAGCGGCGTGTTCGACCGCTCACGGCGGACGGCGCACACGTTCGAGTCCGGGTTGTCGAACGCCATCAACGTCGGGTACGGGCTGGTCCGCTGGAACCAGATGTACATCCCCCGCTTGTACCGGTCCGGGCCGGTCGTCTCGGGCCACTTCGCGCTGTTCGCGTAGGTCAGCTCCGAGATGCCCGGCGGCTGCGGCGGGCGGATCGACGGCCCGCCGACCGTCGGGCTGAGCAGGCCGCTCGCCGCGAGCGCACTATCCCGCACGATCTCGGATTCGAGCCGCAGCCGCGACTGCCGGGCCAGCAACACGTTCAACGGGTCGCGATCGGCCAGCACGGTCGTCACCGCGGACGACTGCCGGTACGTCGCGGACGTGACGATCAGCTTGTGCAGCTTCTTGAGGGACCAACCGAGGTCGTCGCGGAAGGCGGCGGCGAGGGAATCGAGCAGTTCCGGGTGCGACGGCGGCTGGCCTTGCGTGCCGAAGTCCTCCGGCGTGGCGACGAGGCCGCGGCCGAAGAACTTACCCCAGACCCAATTGACGGTGACGCGGGGTGTCAACGGGTTGTCAGTGGAAACGAGCCACCGCGCCAGGTCGAGCCGGGTCTTCGGTTCCGCCGCCTTCGGGAGCACGGCGGGCGTGCCGGGCTGGACGACCACGCCCTTGCGGAGGAAGTCGCCGCGGACGAGTACGTTCGTCGGCCGGACCGCGCCCATCACGAGCGTTTGCACCTTCGACGCGGTTGGCAGCTTCTTCTCGAACGTGGCGAGTGCCGTCTCCCGCCTCACGAGTTCGGACGTGGACAGGTTCTTCGCCTTCGCTTCCTCGATGGCGGCCTTCAGCTTCGTCCGCTCGGCCTCGGCCTCCTTCGACGCGGCCGTCAACTTCTCCACCTCGCCGGGCAGCGGGGCGGACAGATCGACCTCGCGGTCCGAGTTGAAGAACGCGAACAGTTGGTAGAACTCCCGCTGGCTGAGCGGGTCGTACTTGTGGTCGTGGCACTGGCTGCACCCGACGGTCAGGCCGAGCCAGACGGTCCCGGTCGTGTTCACCCGGTCCACGACGGCCGCGACGCGGAACTCCTCCTGATCGACGCCGCCCTCCTTGTTCGTCAGCGTGTTGCGGTGGAACCCGGTTGCCGTCCTTTGTTCGACGGTCGCGTTCGGCAGCAGGTCGCCGGCGAGTTGTTGAATCGTGAACTGATCGAAAGGTAGGTCGGCCTTGAGCGCGTGAATCACCCAGTCGCGATACCGCCACGCGAACGGTCGGCCGGTGTCCTTCTCGTACCCGTCGCTGTCGGCGTACCGGGCCGCGTCCAACCAGTGGCGTCCCCACCGCTCGCCGTAGTGCGGCGACGCGAGCAGCCGGTCTACCAGTCTCTCGTAAGCGTCTCCGGAGGAGTCATTGACGAAGTCGTCCACCTCCTTCGGCGTCGGCGGCAGACCGGTCAGGTCGAGCGACAGCCGCCGGATGAGCGTGGGCCGATCCGCCTCCGGCGACGGTTCCAGTTTCTCCTTCGCCAGCCGTTCGCGGATGAAGAAGTCGATCGCGTTGCGGTCGGCCGGCACGGCCGGCTTCGTGATTGGCTGAAACGACCAGTGCTTCGACTTCGCTTCCACGGCGACCGCCGCGGTCGTGCCCCACTTCGCCCCCTGGTCGATCCACGCGCGGAGCACGCCGACCTCGTCGGCGGCCAGCTTCGTCGCGTCACCCGGCGGCATGGCGCGGTCCTTGTCCAACCCCGCGACGCTGTGAATCAGCGGGCTGTCCGCCGACTTCTTCGCGACGATGACCGGCCCGCTATTCCCGCCGGCGTGCGCTGACTTCTCGTCGGTGAGGCGGAGGCCGCCCTTCTCCTTCTCACCGTGACATTTGAAGCAGTGTGTATTCAGCAGCGGCAGCACGTCCGTATCGAAGTCGATGGCCCGCGCCGCGGCGGGCGGCAGCTTCGGCTTCTCGTCGGCCCGTGCGGACGCGAGTACGAAAAGGCCGCACGAAAGGGAAAGAAGGAATCGCATGGCGGAAAGGGCCGTGGATGGCGGGGGTGGGTATTCACACTCTAATCGAACCACTGCGTGATGACAAACCAAAGCCCGGCGAGCCGAGCGGCGTAAGCCGCCGGGTGAGGGCGCGTTACCCGGCGGCTTACGCCGCTCGGCTCGCCGGGGGGTTCACTTCGTCAT